>Ga0111539_10002664_pt1 | contig 23662 bp, 20 predicted proteins | sample RhiMethybrSRZTD1_FD_79667 | JGI IMG/M metagenome (GOLD analysis project Ga0111539, IMG submission 79667) | Populus rhizosphere microbial communities from Tennessee, USA - Rhizosphere MetaG P. TD hybrid SRZTD1 (version 2) (version 2) | ecosystem: Host-associated > Plants > Roots > Rhizosphere >...
ACGAGGAGGCGGTGACGCCGGGCCGGAAGCATGTGGGGAGAACGTGGCATACGCCGGAAGGCGGCCGGGGTGCAATGGGATTTTCGAGGAAGTTGGTCGCTCGGCGTCGCGCGGGACGGGCGGCGCGACGGAGTCCTCGACGATGAACCGAACGGTGGCGCTACCGTACCCGCCGGCGGAGGCATCGTCTCGCGCTCCGGCGAGCCGCGTGCCCCATCGCCGGCGCCGCGTCCTGCCCTATCGGACCGCCGCGCTGCCATCCTACGCTCAGCAACCAACTGCGCGCCCGTACTACGGGGGCCGGTGTGGTCTCGTCTTGCCGCCACGCCTCGAACCACAGCGCCGAAGAGCAGGGATCGAGCCCGTACCTACTCACGCCGTGCTTCCGGCCGTTCATCAATACATAGACGAGGCCGTTCCGTACCTCGCGCGGCGTCCGGAGGGCGCGTGCGTGGAAGCGGTCGGCCCAGATGCGACCACGACGCCCGAGCACTCGGTTGATGGCCTTCGCCAGGCGAATGGAGAGACCCTGGACTCCGCGCGCGAGCGCGGCGATGCCGTCCGCCTCGACCGGCAGGTGCACGTGGTCGGCCTGCACGCTGAAATGCACGACTCGAAACCTGCTCTTCGAGGCGGCCGCGAGGCCGCGCCGCAGACTGGGGGAGACGTGGTCCGCGCGCAGTGAGGGAAGACCGCGGACCACGCGAACTGTGACGTGGAGCGGATGACGGCGATCGTGCGCCGCTCGCGGGCGATGCGGCACGCCCGCCCTGCGTCCGGCAGGTTTCCGGCCCGCGCCACGGCCACCCCACGTGGGAATCAAAAGCTGTCGGGTGCGTAGTGTCACTTGATTGAGCATATATTATAGAAAACAAGCGTAGATGTCACGAGGCCTGACAAAGCGGCGAGGGGAGCGCGGCGATCGCCGCGCAGCTATCCGTCGACGCGGTTCAGTCCGATAGCGCGAGGTAGAAAACGCTCTTCCTGCGCCCCCCGCCGATCGTCTCTGGCCATTGTGGGGCACGCGAGGCTCGCTTCTCGAAACGCCCCGACGATCCCACTTCGACCGCCTTTTCCGCCTTGCCAGAGCCTCCCCCCGCTGTAGAATCCCACCATGCGCCTCGCGGTCGCGCTCGTCGTCGTCCTCGTCGCGACGATGGCCGCCGCCGGTACACCGGTCGAGGTCACCGTCGACGGTGTGGCGCTCGATGCCGAGAGTGGCACGCCGGTCGTCCGCCTCGTCGAGCGCGTCGCGGAGAGCGGCGCGGCCCGTACGCCGCGCGAGCTCCCCATCTGGATCGGGCCCTTCGAGGCCCAGGCGATCGTCCTCGAGATGCGGGGCGCATCGCCGACGCGGCCGCTCACGCACGATCTCATGAAGTCGCTCGTCGAGCGGCTCGGGGCGCGGCTCGATCGCGTCGTGATCGACGAGATGCGGGACGACACCTACTTCGCGAAGCTGCATCTGGAGGCGGCCGGAGGGCGGACGGTGATCGTCGACGCGCGGCCGAGCGACGCGATCGCGCTGGCGTTACGCCTGCACGGGCAGGTCCTCGTCTCCGAGGAGCTGTTCGCGAAGGCGCCGATCGGAAAGGTGAATCCGGCGGCGGCGCATCTCTGGGGACTCACGCTGCAGGACCTCACCCCGGAGATCGCGAAGTTCTTCGAGGTAACGGTGTCGAGCGGGGTGCTGGTCTCGGACGTGGCTCAGAAGGCTCGTGCCCAGGAGGCGGCACGCGGCGACGTCATCACGGCCCTGGACGGCGTCCCGGTCGCCTCCGTGGCCGAGCTGACCATGCGCGCGGGCGCACGCGAGGCGGCGGCGCCGGTCCGCCTCTCGGTGCAGCGCGCCGGCCGCCACATCGTCCTGACCTTCACACAGTAGCCGCGTCTCGTTGACAACCAGCGCCGGCACAGCCTAGAAGCGCCCGTTGGCGGACGATCGCCCGACGGGTCCGGGGTCGCGCCGCGCGGGAGATCCCGATCGGGAGGTCGAGGACCTCAGCCGGCAGATCGCCGAGATCGTGAACAGTGCCGGGCCCGAAGCCAGGGGGAATCTCCGCGAGTATGCGATCGAGCTACTCAAAGAAGAGACGGAGCAGTCGGACGTCGCTCACGAGCCGCCCGGCGCGGTCACACCGCCGCCGTTCAACCCGCTCGCGATCGCGCTTCTACTGGTCCTCGCGGCGCTTCCGCTCCTCCTGTCCATCGTGTTCGCGCCCGTTGGCCTCGCGGTGCTGGGGCTCGCGGCTCTCTTCGGAATCTGGGGCGTGATCGCCACGATGTTCCGGCGTCGGACTTGACGGGGCGGCCGGCAGTTCCCCTTATGTGCAACGTGAGCGGTTCTGATTTTCCTCGACGCGGCCGCGGCGGCAAGGTGGCGTGGGGAGGAGTGCGTACCAATGGCTAAGGCCGAGGCCCGGCAAGAGGATCCCGCCGAGCTCGCGGCGCGGCGGCAGGCCGAGCAGCGGCGCGAGCGCGAGAAGCGTGCGCGCGAGCGGGCGGCGCTCGGCGGCCTGTGGTCGCGGCGCGACGTGTTCGGGCGCTTCGCGTGGAGCATCTTCGCCGCGTTCTCGGGCATCTCGCTCGTCGCGGCGCTGCGCTCGGCCTTTCCCCGCGTCCTGTTCGCGCCGCCGTCCTCGTTCAAGGCGGGGTTCCCGACCGACTACACGATCGGCGAGGTCAGCGAGAAGTTCAAGAAGGATCAGCGCGTGTGGATCATCCGCACCGAGGACGGCCTCTACGCGCTCTTCGCCAAGTGCACCCACCTCGGCTGCACGCCGCGCTGGCTCACGGCCGAGAACAAGTTCAAGTGCCCGTGCCACGGGAGTGGCTTCTACAAGACCGGGATCAACTTCGAGGGTCCCGCGCCGCGCCCGCTCGAGCGCCTGCGCGTGACCAAGGCCGAGGACGGCCAGCTCGTCATCGACAAGGCCGTCAAGTACCTCTACGAGAAGGGCGACTGGACCAAGCCGGGCGCCTTCTTGAAGGTGTAGCGCATGTCGACGTGGGAACAGATCAAACAGCAGGTGACCGAGTCGCAGGTGTGGCAGTCGATCTTCCGCCACGGCTACGACGACACGCCCCGGAACCGCATCCTCATGGTCTCGGGCAACGTGTGGCTGCACCTGCATCCGTCGAAGGTTCGGCGGCACGCCACGCGGCTCCGCTTCACGTGGTGCATGGGCGGCATCACCTTCCTCATGTACCTCGTGACCGTCGTCACGGGCGTCTACCTGATGTTCTACTACCGGCCGACGGCGGAGTACGCCTACGCCGACATGAAGTATCTCGAGTTCGACATGCCGTTCGGCATGCTGATGCGGAACATGCACCGCTGGGCCGCGCACGGCATGGTCATCGCCGTCTGGCTGCATATGTTCCGCGTCTTCCTCACCGGCTCCTACAAGCCGCCGCGCGAGTTCAACTGGGTGGTCGGCGTGCTCCTGCTGGTGATGACGCTGCTCCTCTCGTTCACGGGCTATCTCCTGCCCTGGGACCAGCTCTCGATCTGGGCGGTGACCGTCGGCTCCAACATGGGCCGCGCCACGCCCGTCCTCGGCCACGAGGGTCCGGGCCACGAGCTCGTGCCCGGGCTGAACGCGGTCTACGACGCGCGCGCCTTCCTCTTCGGCGGCGGCGAGATCGGGCCGCACACGCTGCTCCGGTTCTACATCCTCCACTGCATCTTCATTCCGCTCGTCGCGAGCCTCTTCATGGCGGTGCACTTCTGGCGCATCCGCCGCGACGGCTTCTCGGGACCCGCGCTATAGGAACCATGCCGGCCGAGCTGAAGGGCATCCTCGTCACGACGCTGCTCATGGTGCTCACGTTCGTGTTCCCGCGCGCGCGCGTGCTGACCATCCCCTTCGCGTTCGTGTGGATCCTGGTAGCGCTCTTCTGGCACGCGCGGCGTGCCGCCGAGCGCCAGGACGACGCGAGGTAGCCATGGCGACCCCAGAGGCGAAGCCGCTCCGCGCCGCGCCCGCTCCGGGCGGCAAGCGCATCGAGGTCCCGATCAAGAAGGCGACCGGGCCCGGCGACGACAAGGTCCACACGTGGCCGCATCTCGTCCGCGCCGAGTTCCTGATGTCGATCGGCATCGTCCTCCTGCTGCTGGTCTGGTCGCTGCTGGTCGACGCGCCGCTCGAGGAACCGGCCAACCCGACACGGACGCCGAACCCGTCGAAGGCGCCCTGGTACTTCCTCGGCCTGCAGGAGATGCTCGTCTTCTTCGACCCCTGGCACGCCGGGGTCGTGCTGCCGAGCTTCATCATCCTCGGGCTGATGGTCATCCCGTACCTGGACATCAATCCGAAGGGGAACGGCTACTACTGCTGGAAGGACCGGAAGTGGGAGCTCATCACCTTCTTCGTCGGCTTCCACATCCTGTGGGTGTCCCTGATCATCATCGGGACGTTCCTGCGCGGGCCGGGCTGGAACTGGTTCTGGTTCTGGGAGGTGTGGGATCCGCACAAGGTCGAGGCGCTCACCAACGTCGACCTGCCGTTTCTGCTCGGCGTGCGCGACAAGGGCATGGCGACGATCGTCGGCGGGATACTCGTGCTTCTGTATTTCGTCGTCGGCATCTGGAGCTTCTATCTCCAGTGCAAGTGGGTGAAGGGGGCGGACTTCCCGGATTTCATGCGCCGTTGGGGCTGGGCGCGCTTCGGGCTCACCGCCTTCCTGTGGGTCAACATGTGGGCGGTGGTGGTGAAGATGGTTCTGCGCCACCTCTTCAACATCAAGTACGTGATGGTGTTCAGCACTCCGTACTTCAGCATCAACATCTGACACGCGTGCGTGTTCCTCCTCGCCAAGACGCTCCAGGCGGTCGGCTTCGCGCACGTGGGGATCGGGCTCTACCTCGGTGTGACGCGCGACGATCAGTGGTCGGAGCTGTATCTCCTGCTGACGGGGATGGCGCTCTTCGGGATCGGGCGGTTGATCGAGCGGCGGAGCTGAATCCGGGACACTGAAGATGGCAGGACGCAAGGACGCTCCCATCGACGACGAACAGCGCTCCTACGGGGCGCTCTGGCTCGTCTGCTCGCTGCTGCTGTTCGTCGGCTCCCTCTGGGCCGTCGCGGACGACAACATCTTCCGGCGGCCGTGGAAGAAGTACCAGGGTGAGTTCAGCCGCCTCGAGATCAAGCGGCTCGAGGACGCCATCGCCGCGGAGCAGACGAAGCTCGACGCCGACCCCGCCTACCAGGCGGCGACGAAGGCGGTGGAGGAGGCGAAGGCGAGCGTCGCGTCGGGCGAGAACACGAAGAAGCTCGCGGCGCTCCACGAGCAGCTCGAGCAGGCGCAGCGCGAGGACCAGTCGAAGGACCTGAACCTGCGCTTCGTGAAGAGCGAGCTCGAGGAGTATCGCTACTTCTACGACGACGCGGTTCACCACGGGAGGCCCACGGACGAGATCCAGCGGCAGATCGACCAGCGCCTCGCGCTACAGGTCGAGCGCCAGAAGATATACGCCGACTCGCAGGCGAAGATCGCGGGGCTCGAGGCGGAGATCAAGGCGATCGAGGACGTCGTCAAGGACGCCGAGGACGAGCGCGCGAAGCTGACGACCGCGCGCGACGACCTCCAGGGCAAATTGGAGACGCTGTCGATCGGGTATCTCCCGGGCCCGAAGGCATCGCCACCGTTCATCGGCTGGGGCTGGCAGCCGCGGATTCCGAAGATCCAGCAGATCGTGCTGCCCGACTTCGACCGCAACAACTTCGACCAGGCGATCGCGCGGGTGGATCGCTGCACGTCGTGCCACGCGGGGATCGACAAGGTCGGATTCGACGACCAGCCGAATCCCTGGAAGACCCATCCGCGGCGAGACCTCTACCTCGGGAAGCATCCTCCCGAGAAGTTCGGTTGTACGAGCTGTCATTCCGGTGCGGGCGAGGCCGTCAACGGACCCGAGCGGGCGCACGGCAACTTCGTCGACGAGCACGGGCAGCTCGAGGACGTCGAGTTCGTCGAGCACCGCATGCTTCGCGGCGAGAAGATGCAGGCCAACTGCATCAAGTGTCACGCCGGCGTGCAGCACCTCGACGGCGGCGACGAGATCGCGCGCGGCGAGTGGCTCTTCCAGGAGCTCGGGTGCCACGGCTGCCACCTGACCGAGGGCTACGAGGAGCTGTCGAAGGATCACGGCGTCTCCTCCGTCGGGCCGAGCCTCCGGCGCGTCGGCGCCAAGGTGGAGCCGGGCTGGCTCGTCCGCTGGGTGACGAATCCGCATGCGTTCCGCCCGCGGACGCGCATGCCGAACTTCATGTTCAGCGAGGATCAGGCGGTGCAGATCTCCGCCTACCTGCTCTCGACCACGCGGGCGCCGAGCGACGAGTGGCTCGCCGCGCATCCGCCGACGGACGGCGGCGGCGATGTCGCGCGCGGCAAGGAGCTCATGGGGAGCCTCGGATGTCGTGGCTGCCATGCGCTCAGCGCCGACGAGGTGGCGGGCCAGCTCGGCGCCAACAAGGACATCGCGCCGAATCTCGCGAACATTTCCGAGAAGACCGGCGGACGCTGGATCTACCATTGGATCCGGAACCCGCGCGGCTACTCGCCGATCGCGCGCATGCCGAGCCTCCGGCTCTCGGACGACGAGGCGAACGACATCACGGCCTACCTCGGCACGCTCGGGAAGGCGAAGCGCGCCGACGCTGCGCTCGTCGCCAAGCTGCAGGCGCCCGAGAACGTCGCCGCCGGCGAGAAGCTCGTGCGGAAGTACGGCTGCGCCGGTTGCCACGACATCCCGGGGATGGAGGCCGAATCGCGCATCGGCGTCGAGCTCTCGACGTTCGGCTCCAAGACCAGGGAGGAGCTCTTCTTCGGCGACCGTACGGATCTGCGCGAGAACTGGGACGAGTGGACGTACAACAAGCTCCTCACGCCGCGCACGTACGAGACCAAATGGATCGAGCAGCTCATGCCGCAGTTCGATCTCGCCGAGGAGGACATCAAGGCGCTGCGTGGGTTCCTCGCGAGCCGCACCGAGGGCAAGGTGCCCGTGAAGTATCGCTACCAGGGCGCCGGAGCGCAGGACATCGTCGAGGGCAGGCGTCTGGTGGCGCGCTACAACTGCACCGGCTGCCACATCATCGAGAATTCGGGCGGCAACATCCGCCGCCTCTACGAGGAGCAGCCGACGCTCGCGCCGCCGATCCTCAACGGCGAGGGCGAGAAGGTGCAGTCCGAGTGGCTCTTCAACTTCGTCAAGGCCCCCGTGCCGATCCGGCCGTGGCTCAAGGTGCGCATGCCGACGTTCGGCCTCTCCGACGAGGAGGCGGCCAAGATCGTGGCCTACTTCGGCTCGCTCGATCGCAAGGAGATCCCGTTCGTCCATCTGGAGCGGGCGTCGCTCACGGAGGCGAACATCGAGGCCGGGAAGCTCCTCATGTCGAAGGACTACCTCGACTGCTTCTCGTGCCACCAGCGTGGCGCCGAGAAGCCGCAGGGGCCGCCGGAGGGATGGGCGCCCGATCTCGCCATGGCGCACGAGCGCCTGAATCCCGAGTGGATCGTCAAGTGGATCCACGACCCGCAGAAGGTGATGCCGGGCACCAAGATGCCATCGTTCTATCCCGGAGGGCCGCCCGACGTGCTCGGCGGTGACGACGATGCGCAGATACGAGCACTGCGCGACTACATCATCTCGATCGGACTCCCCGCTCCGTCACCGCAGCAGATCGCCGGTGTTGGCGCGACGCGTCCCAACCTTTGACACGCATGGAGGTGCGCATGAGAAGGAACATGGTGTTGTGCGGAGCGATGGCGGTCGCGATGGCGGCCCTCGCCACCCGCGCGATGGCGTACGAGGCGGTCGCCGTCACGGACGGCGGCTCCATCTCGGGCACGGTCAAGTACGCGGGTACCCCCCCGGCGCCGGCGAAGATCCCGGTCACGAAGGACCCGGACGTCTGCGGCAAGGAGGGGAAGGAGAAGATCTCGCCGGATCTGCTCGTGGGCTCCGGCGGCGGCGTGGCGAACGTCGTCGTGGTGGTGAAGGCCGCGAAGGGCAAGAAGCTCGACGTGCCCACCACGAACCCGGTGTTCGATCAGAAGACCTGTGAGTTCCACCCGCACGTGCTCGCGTTCCCCGCCGGCAGCACCGTCGACGTGCTCAACAGCGACGGCATCCTGCACAACATCCATACGACCAGCACTGCGAACCCGTCCGTCAACCAGGCTCAGCCGAAGTTCAAGCCGAAGATCCAGATCAAGGTCGACAAGCCCGAGTGGCCCATCAAGGTGCAGTGCGACGCGCACGGCTGGATGCACGCGTACTGGATCTCGCAGGAGCACCCGTACTACGCCGTGACCGGCGCGGACGGCACCTTCAAGATAAGCGACCTGCCGGCGGGCGACTACGAGGTCGAGGTCTGGCAGGAGAAGCTCGGCAAGAAGACCGAGAAGGTCACCGTCAAGGCCAAGGAAGACACGAAGGTCGACTGGACCCTCGGCAAGGCCTGATCGGCGTCCTGCTCGCGGTTCTGACGGCGCTCGTTCCCGTCGCGGCCATCGCCGCGACGGTGACGGGCGCCGTTCGCGTTTCCGGCCCGCGCGCGCCGGGCGCTCCGACGCCCGTCACCATCGATGCGGCGGTCTGCGGCGAGCGGGCCGCCGACGAGTCGGTCATCGTCGACGCCCAGGGTCGGCTCCGGAACGCCGTGGTCGTGCTTCGGCCCGCGTCGCCCACGCCCGCCGCAGGCCCGCCCGGACCCGAGGTGCGTGTCGACAACGCCGGCTGCCGGTTCGTGCCACGCGTGCAGATCGTCCAGCGCGGGCAGCCGGTCCGCGTCCACAACGCGGATCCCGTGCTGCACAACACGCGCGTCGACGTCGTCGGCCCGCCGGCCGTCGCCGTGGCCAACCTGGCCCTCGCGCGTGCCGGCGTCACGATGGACCTCACCCGGCGTCTAGAGGCGCGGCTTCCCTCGGGCCCACCGGAGGTGATCGTCCGCCTGGGCTGCGACGTCCACCCATGGATGCGCGGCTGGCTCGTGGTGCTCGACCATCCCCACGCCGCCGTCACCGACGCCTCCGGCTCCTACACGATCCCGAACGTGCCCCCAGGCGACTACACCCTCGTCGTCTGGCACGAAACACTCGGCCGCCGCGAACGCCCCCTCACCGTTTCTTCCGAGGGAACAGTTGTTCCACCAGAAACCTTCCAGTAGTCGGCCCGTGGTTGTTCTGCCGCGCTGGCTTTGCCAGCCGCGGCACGACGGTAGCGCGAGACGCCCGCTGAACTCTCGTCAGACCCGACCCGAGACGAAGTTTCGGGTCGGCGTTAGCTGGACGGCGCGAACCGCAAACCCTGCGGGGTGGTCACGATGTTCTTCTCGATCGGCGGCGACTCCTTCGCGATCTCGCGGCCGGCGGGATCGCGGAAGCGATCGCGGCGCGTGAAGCGTACCGTCGCGCGGTCGCCGTTGGAGCGGATGTCGAGGACGCGGACCTCTACCTCGAGATCGCCGACGTTCGCGAAGTATGCGCGGAGCGCGCTCGCCTGGCCGTCGTTCGTGACCTGTCCGATGGCCCGCAGCGTGTCGACGTCGTGGCCGCGCCAGGCTGCGGCGTAGCGGTCGAGCAGGACCCGGACGGCGTCGTGCGACGGTCCGGGCGGATTCGGCGGTGGCGTGCGCACGGCGGCGATGCGCTCGACGTCTGCGGATGCCGAGCCGGCGGATGCGGTGTTCGCCGGCTCGGCGCGCGGAACACTCGCAACGACGACCGGGGGCGCCGGAGCGGTGGCGACGACGCGCTCTGCACGCTCAGCAGGCTGTGCGACCTCTACGCGAGGAACCTCGACGGGCCGCTCCTGCACCTCTACCGGGCCCGATGGCTCGACCCTCGCAGCCGTCTGCCGCTGTGTTACCGGCTCGGCGGCGGCGACGACCTGCGGCTTCGGCGTCGCGGCGACCTGCGGCTTCGGCGGCTCGGACTTCGCGGCGACCCGCGGCTTCGCCGGCTCCGCCTTCGCCGCTACCTTGGGCTTCTCGGGCTCCGCCTTCGCCGCGACCTTCGGCTTCTCCGGCGTCGGCTTGGTCGCGCTCTCGGAGGCCGAGCGCGCGGGGTCGGTCAGCCGCGACGTCAGCTGGGCCGGGAGGGCGGCGATCATCGCCGGTTTGTCCGCCGGGGGCTCGACCACCGGCTTCGGCTCCGGAGGCGGCGCCGGCTTGGGCGCGGCAGCGAGGAGCTGCTCCGGTTGCGGGGATGGTGCAGCCTGCGGTGGGGTCGGCGCCGGCAGCGGCGTCCCGAACTTGTTGGCCAGAAGCTTCTCGATGAGCGTCGGGCCCTGCCGCTCGACCACCTGCGGCGCCGGGGCGTCGGTGGGGGCTGGGCGCGGGGACGGCGCAAGTGCGATGCGGGGTGCGTCCGCTCGCTTCGCATTGGCAGTGACCGGGGGGGCCTCGGGTGTCGGGCGGCGCACGAGTGTGAGCGCAAGCAGGGCCAGAATCGACACACCCGCCCACGTTCGCCCACGTCCTCGGCGACGCCGCACAGGACGCTCCTTCGCGGGTGCGAGGTGGTGGAACGTCCGCAGATAGTGCGGGACCGGGGTCACGGTGCGGGATCTCTCAGGATCAGGTGGATCGGCCGCTCCGATCATCGGATCTCCAGGGTTACTCCAACGGCCCGTTTCGTGCAATTGGAATCGCTGCTGTGCCAGCGCGCACATCGAAAAGTGCCTCGAATGGTATGGAAAAGAAACGCGTTCGCATGTAATTCCCGCCGTTGGATGACGCGGGCGAAGATGCTCCTCGTCGTCTGCATCCTCCTCGGCACTACGAGCGTCGCCAGGGCTCAGTTTTGCCCGGGTGGGACGGACGAGGAATGCGACGACACACTATTCTGTAACGGGCAGGAGAGTTGCGTAGCAGGCGTGTGCTCGCCGGGGACGGCACCTGACTGCTCCTCCGACGACGGGCAGTGCACCGTCGGCGTCTGCAACGAAGACATTGACGATTGTGAAGCCCAGCCGGCCCACGAGGGCGAGGGCTGCAACGACGGCGAGTTCTGCACCGACGGCGACGTGTGCAACAGCGGCACGTGCGCGGGACCGACGCAGCACGACTGCTCGGGCCTGGACGGAGCGTGCACGGTCGGCGTCTGCAACGAAGGGTCCAACACGTGCGAGGCCCAGGCCGCGAACGAGGGGCAGGGCTGTAACGACGGCCAGTTCTGCACCGTGGGCGACGCGTGTACCGGCGGCACGTGCACGGGGTCGGCGCCGCGGGACTGCTCGGTGTTCGACAGCGCGTGCACGAGCGGCGTCTGCAACGAAGCGGAGAACGAGTGCCAGGCGCAGGCGAGTAACGAGGGGAGCGGCTGCAACGACGGCCAGTTCTGCACCGTGGGCGACGCGTGCAACGGCGGCACGTGCGTGGGTTCGGCGCCGCGCGACTGCTCGGGGCTCGACGGTCCGTGCGCGACCGGCGTCTGCAACGAAGGCGCCAACGCCTGCGAGGGGCAGCCCGCCAACCAGGGTGGGGGCTGTGACGACGGGCAGTTCTGTACCGTCGGCGACGTCTGCAACGACGGCACGTGCGCGGGCTCGGCGCCGCGCGACTGCTCGGGGCTCGACGGTCCGTGCGCGACCGGCGTCTGCAACGAGGGCGCCAACGCCTGCGAGGCGCAGGCCGCCAACCAAGGCGAGAGCTGCGACGACGGGCAGTTCTGTACTGTGGGCGACGTCTGCAACAACGGCACGTGCGCCGGCCCGGCGCCGCGCGACTGCTCGGTGTTCACCAGCGCGTGCACGACCGGCGTGTGCAACGAGGGTACCGACGCCTGCCAGGCGCAGGCCGCCAACGATGGTGACAGTTGCAACGACGGCCAGTTCTGTACCGTCGGCGACCAGTGCAGCAACGGCATGTGCGCCGGGTCGACGCCGCGCGACTGCTCGGGGCTGAACGGCCCGTGCGCGACGGGCGTCTGCAACGAGGGCGCCAACGCCTGCGAGGCGCAGGCCGCCAATCAGGGTGGCACATGCAACGACGGCCAGTTCTGCACGGTCGGCGACGTCTGCAACAACGGCAGTTGCACGGGGTCGGCGCCGCGCGACTGCTCGGGGCTCGACGGCCCGTGCGCGACCGGCGTCTGCAACGAGGGGGACGATGCCTGCGAGGCGCAGCCTGCCAACCAGGGCGGTGGGTGCGACGACAACCAGTTCTGCACCGTCGGAGACGTGTGCAACAACGGCACCTGCGCGGGCGGCAACCCTCGCGATTGCTCGATCTTCAACAGCGCGTGCACGACCGGCGTCTGCAACGAGGGACTCGACCTGTGCGAGGCGCAGCCCGCCAACCCCGGCGCCAGCTGCAACGACAACCAGTTCTGCACCGTCGGCGATGCCTGCAACAACGGCATGTGCGTGGGCGCGGCGCCCCGCGACTGCTCGGCCCTGAACGGCGCGTGCACGACGGGCGTGTGCAACGAGGGCACCGACGCGTGCGTGGCGCAGGCCGCCAACCAGGGCGGTGGGTGCGACGACGGCCAGTTCTGCACCGTCGGGGACGTGTGCAACAACGGCGTCTGCGCGGGCCCGACGCCGCGCAACTGCTCGGGGCTCACCGACCAGTGCACGACGGGCGTGTGCAACGAGGGCACCAACGCCTGCGAGGCGCAGGCCACGAACCAGGGTGGGTCGTGTGACGACGGCCAGTTCTGCACCGTCGGCGACGTCTGCAACAACGGCATGTGCGCCGGCCCGGCACCGCGCGACTGCTCGGTGTTCACCAGCGCGTGCACGCTCGGCGTCTGCAACGAGGGGCTCGACCTCTGCCAGCCGCAGGCCGCCAACCAGGGCGGCGCCTGCAACGACGGGCTGTTCTGCACCGTCGGCGACGCCTGCAACAACGGCATGTGTGTGGGCCCGACGCCGCGCGACTGCTCGGCGTTCAACAGCGCGTGCACCACCGGCGCGTGCAACGAGGGCGCCGACACGTGCCAGCCGCAGGCGGCGAACGAGGGCGGGAGCTGCGACGACGCGGTGTTCTGCAACGGCGCCGACACCTGCGTCGGAGGCACCTGCAGCCATCCCGGCGACCCCTGCGCCGCCGGCGCGGAGTGCCAGAACCACTGCGACGAGACGGCGGACAATTGCATAGCGCCGAACGGGTTCGCGTGTACCGACGGCCTCTTCTGCACGGCCACTGACGCCTGCGACGGCGCGGGCACCTGCGTCGGCACCGGCGATCCCTGTGCCGGGGGCGCCGAGTGCGCCGCGAGCTGCAACGAGGTCGCCGACAACTGCTTCGCGGCGACGACGCTGCCGTGCACGGACGACGGCGCCGTCTGCACCGACGACCTCTGCAACGGCGTCGGGGCCTGTGGCCATCCGCCGAACACGGCACCGTGCGACGACGGCCTCTTCTGCAACGGCGCGGACGTCTGCAGCGCGGGCGCCTGCACCCACGCGGGCGATCCGTGCGTGGGCGGCGCCGAGTGCGTCAACACGTGCGACGAGAACGCCGACAACTGCATCACCCCGGGCGACACGCCCTGCAGCGACGATGGGCTCGAGTGCACGACCGACCTCTGCGAGGCGGGGGTCTGCGCGCATGGCGCCGTCGACGCCCGTTGCGATCAGGGGGAGTGCGTCCTCGGCGTCTGCACGCCGGGCGCGGAGGGCGCCGACAAGCGCGGCTGCGTCGCCACGTCCGTCGCCGAGGGCGAGCAGTGCACCGACGACGGCTTCGCGTGCACCGAGGACACCTGCACCGGCGGCGCCTGCCTGCACGTGCCGATCGCCAGCCGCTGCGTCCCGCCGGACGACTGCACGAGCGCAGCCTGCGAGCCGGGCCAGCCCACCGCGGACCCGGAAGGCTGCATTCCGGGCCCTGCGCTCGAGGAGGGACAGGAGTGCGCCGAGGACGGCGAGCCGTGCACCAACGACCTCTGTCGCACGGGAGCCTGCGCCCACGACGCCGTCCCCGACACGATCACGTGTGAGCCGGTCACACGCGCCTTCCGCCAGGCGCTGGCCGTGGAGGGCCTCGCGAAGCGCCTCATGGCGAGCGTGGGTGAGGCGTTCGCCCCGAACGCGACCGGCCCCGCGGTCGTCACCCAGGGCAACATGGTGGCGCACCTGACGCCCGTGGCGGACGCCCTCGAGCAGGCGTCGCGGACGCTCTCCGGGAAGGCGCCGCTCCCGCCCAGCACCGACGGGCGGGCGCGGGGCGTCCCCAAGACCCTGGCACAGCTCCGGGCCGACGCGGCGATCCAGCAGCTCAAGAAGAAGCCCGCAGACGTCCGGGCCTTCCTGCGGCTGGCCGGCACGGCCAAGCGGAAGAAGCAGGTGCAGCGCGAGGCCGGGCGAAAGCTGCGCTCGGACGGGCGCCTGGTGCTCGAGCGGATGCGGAAGCTCAACAAGGAGCTGCATCGCCTGCGGCGGGTCTCACAGACGTTCGTCCCGTGAGCCACGTTGGGGGCGCCCTTGCCGAGCCCCCGGAAATTCCCTAAGGGGGCCCGAACCACAGGCGGCCGCCGGGTTCGACGGCCAAGGAGGGTCTGTAGGTGAGGACAGCGCTCCGCTCTGCATTCCTGGCTATCTTGGCCGTGCTGGTCGCGGGCCCGGCCTCCGCGCGTTCGCTGAAGGACACGCTCGGCGGCGCCTCCGAGACCGTCGGCATCACCGGGGGCTCGGCGTTCGACGCCCTGGCCGAGAACATCGCCGACACGGCGGCGCGGAGCCTCCCCATCGTCGCCGCGTCCGCCGGCTTCACGTACCGCTACAACCCGGAGCTCGAGGTCTTCGAGCGTTCCACCGACACGCTCGGCCCGCTCTTCCTCGAGCGTCCCCAGACGCTGGGACGCGGGAAGTTCAACGTCAACGTGAGCTTCCAGTACGTCCAGTTCGACCAGTTCGACGGCGATGATCTCACGAGCCTCCAGAACTCGGATCCGATCGTGCTCAACGTGCTCGACGCCGGCGGCAACGTCATCGCGCGGCGCGCCAACCGCCTCGTCTACAGCCTCGGCATCCAGAACTACGTGACCGCCTTCAGCTTCACGTACGGCATCCTCGACGATCTCGACGTCAACCTGCTCGTGCCCGTGATCGCGACGACCTTGAAGGTGGGCGTGCGGTCGCAGCAGGTAGAGTTCGCGAACCCGGGGCAGCCGTTCACCCCGGACACCGGCCCGCTGCAAGTCGGTCGGACGGGCGGGAGCAAGACCGGCGTCGGCGACCTGCTCCTGCGATTCAAGTACCAGCTCGCACGTCTCGACTGGCTGCGCTCGGCGGCGGCGCTGCAGCTCCGGCTGCCCTCGGGCAACCAGGACGATTTCCAGGGGACGGGCAGCTTCGAGGCGTCGCCGTTCCTCTTCGCCTCGACGCTCCTCTGGGACCGGGTCGAGCCGCACGCCAACCTAGGCATCGACCTGCGTGCCGACGACGTCGCGCGCAGCCAGGCTCGCTGGGGTGTCGGGGTAGACGTGGACGTGCATCCCCGGATCGGGCTCGCGCTCGGCTTCCTCGGCCGCAACGAGTTCGAGGGGAGCGCGGACGCCGACGAGACGAGCTTCCTGCACCTGACGAGCGCGGGCGTGCAGCAGCGCCCACTTCTCGGGCTCGACTTCGACCGCAAGGACTACTACGACGTCTCGTTCGGCGTGCGCGGCGTCATCTTCGGCAACGTGATGCTGTTCGCCAACGTCATCCGCTCCCTGAACGACGACGGGCTCCGCAACGACAGCGTGATCCCGGCCTTCGGCGTCGAAGGAACCTTCTAGACACCGCCGGCTTCACACCAGCCCGCCGGCGCTTCGTCGCCCTCGAGGCGGCAGGCGGCGAATTCGAGGCGGAGCGGCGTCGGGCCGCGGAGGCGCACGACGGGGAGGCGATGGACGGCGTGCGCGACGAGGTCCAGCCGCTCGCCGTTCGCTAGCTCCAGCGCGAGCCCGAGGTGCGTCAGCGGCGAGTCTGCCGAGCCGAGCGACGCCGTCCCGGCGGTCACCGCGATCCGCTCGCTGCCGCGTGCGAGCACGCCGCTCGCCGTGCCCTCCCGGACGGCCAGCGTCGCGCGGAGCGCACTGTCTCTGCCGAGCCGGAGCGCGACGCGAACGCGCGGCCACGGCCCCTCGGCGAACGCGCCGCCCGTGGAGCCGAGCCCCGCGATGTCGAACGGCGTCCCGTCGAGCAGCACGCGGCCGCTGACCTCTCCGAAGCCGTGCGTCCGGAGCTCGCCGTGCGGCGCGTAGTCGAGTGTCACGTCCGCGTCGACGAGGTGCCCGCGCGCGAGACCCGCCTCGAGGTCCAGGAACGGCGTGCTGTCCGGAAACTCCAGGAGCGGCCCGCGGAATCTGACCGACGTGCTCTCGGGTCTCACGCAGAGCGAGAGCGGTCCGACCCCGTCGCCGCGATCGCGGCCGACCTGCTCGCCGGTGAAGAGGAAGAGCCGGTCGCCGGGAAGGAAGAGCAGCAGCCGCCCGCCGCCTCCGCCCCCGTCCAGGGCCGCCAGGCCGCACATGCCTGCGCTGGTGAACTCCAGCCGACAGGCCGGGGGCCGCTCCGCCACCGCGGGCGCCGCAGGCGCGGCGGCCGGCGCCGCCGCGCGCGGCCGCGGTGCGGTCAGCTCCGGCAGGCTCGCGACGATCGATGCGCACAGCCGCTGCCGCCAGGCTCCGGGCCATCTGAGCGGGATGCCGAGCTCGAGCTGCATCGCATCGACCCGCGGCGCCGCGGCCGCCAGCGCCCGCACCGGGGGGCGGGGATCGTCCCGGTAGCGCATCGTGAACAGCTGGACGAGGTTCTCGGCGTTGCGCGCCGGGTAGCGCGCGCCGACGGTGGCCACGATCCCCTGCGCGTCGCACGCCGCCAGGAGGCGCGCGAGCGCGGTCGTGGCGAACGCGGACGAGACGGCCGCACGGCGCCCGACCGCGAGCGGATCGGCCTCCGTCTTGCAGCCGAGCCCGATGTCGACCGACGTCTGCACGACGTTCCAGCCGTGGACCGTGAGCAGGGTCACGCGCTCGTGGACGGCGAGCTTCTCGTCGATGATCGCGGCCAGCAGCTCGAGGAAGCGCGGCGCGCGCTCGACCATCTCGCAGATGCGATTCAGGTCGGTCTCGTTGCGATCGAGCGTGCCGTTGACCAGCGCGCTGGCCCCGGTGGCCGCGGCCAGCTCGGCCGTCACGGCGGCGGTATGGAGGTCGTTGACCTTGAGCCCGCCCTCGCGCCACGGGCGGCGGAGGGGATCGCGTCTCCCCCCATGCGGCGCGACGAGTACCAGCGGTGCAGGCCCGCTTATCACGCCGAACTCCGTTGAGGGCACCACGGGAAAATGTCTAGCTTTTCCGGTTTCCTCGGTCTACCTTCCGCGCATGTTCCGGATCGTCGCGCTCGTCCTGATGCTCCTCGCCCCGGTGCCCGCGATCGCCGCAACGCACGTCTACATCGTGGTGGTCGACGGGCTGGCGCCGCACCTGGCGACGCGCGAGCGCATGCCGGAGCTGTTCGCGATCATGGACGAGGAGCGCGCCCGCAGCTCGTTCTTTCCCAAGGTGCGCGGCGTGATGCCGGCGCGCACCAATCCCAACCACGCGTCGCTGCTGACGGGCGCGCAGCCGTCGGCCCACGGCATCACGGGCAACGCGTTCTGGAACCGCGCGATGCGCGAGCCGGTGGCGAAGCTCGACGCCGCCGAGCTGCTCGAGGTCGAGTCGCTGTTCACCGTCGCCGAGGAGCGCCCCGAGCGGATCACGTTCGCGGCCTTCGCGAAGCCGAAGCTGGCGCGCCTCTTCGCGGGCGTCCCCGGGCGCCAGCGCCCGCCGGACACCCTGTGGTCGCCGACGTGGGCGCCCGTGACATCGCGCGACCAGGTGACCGGCTACACACGGGACGGGGACACCATGGCCGCCGCGCTGCGGTCGATGGCGCGCGACGAGCCCGACCTGGCGGTCGTGAACCTGGCCGACGTCGACCGCACGGCGCACGGTCACGGGATCGACAGCCCCGAGTGCGCGGAAGCCGTCACCGGAGCCGATCGCACGATCGGACGCCTGGTCGAGCACCTGAAGGGGCTCGGGCGCTGGCAGCGCTCCGTGCTCTTCGTGATCTCCGATCACGGTTTCCAGCGCGAGCCCGTGCCGGGGACGGTCGTGGAGCTCGATCGTCGGCTGGAGGCGGAAGTGCGCGGCGTCCGCTTCGCCGCCGACGGTGGCGTCGGGCATCTGTACGCGGAGCGTCTGGCGGCCGACGCCGCCGAGCTGGGCCCGCTCGCCGGAGCCGTGCAGCAGGCTGCGGAGGTCGCGCGCGCGACGCCGGGCGTGGCGGAGGTGCTCGCGCGCCTTCCGGGGACGACGGTGCCCTCGCTGGCCTCCGCGCACGCTGACTGGCGCATCGGGCACCAGCGCGTCGGCGAGCTCCTCCTCGTGGCCGCGCCTGGCTACCAGTTCGCGAACGCCGTGGAGCCGGCGCTGCCGGGAAACCACGGACGCCCCGAGGACCTCGACGTGCCGCTGTTCGTCACCGGCGGCTCGCCGGCGATCGTGAGCGCCGCGAGCGGCACCGAAGCACCGGCCCTGGTCGACGTGGCGCCGACCGTCGCGAGCCTCCTCGGCATGCGTCTCCCGCGGCGCGTCGACGGCGGGGCCCTCGAGCCCGGCGAGACGGGCCGCCGGATCGACGCGATCCTGTCGTCAAACGGGAATCAGAGCCCGCACTGACGGAAGAAGTTCTCGAACACCCGCTGCGCGACCTCCGAGAGCCGGCGCACCGCGGGCCCGGACTCGCGCAGTAGCTTGTCCGCATCCGCGCCGCCGCCGACCAGGAACGCGCGCGACTCGGGCTCCGCGAGAAGGCGTCCGATGATCGTCTCGGTGAACTCGAGGTGGTACTGCAGGCCGTAGACGACCTCGCCCCAGCGGAACGCCTGCTGCTCGTACGCGGGGGAGCGCGCGAGATGTTTCGCGTCGGCGGGCAGCTCGTAGGTGTCGCCGTGCATGTGGAACACGGTCGTGGTCGCCGGCTGCTCGCCGAAGACGGGATCGTCGCTCCCGTCGTCCGTCAGCGTGACCGGCCCCCAGCCGACCTCGCGCTTCTCGCCCGGGAAGACTCGGGCGCCGAGCACCTGAGCGATGACCTGCGCGCCCAGGCAGATGCCGAGCACCGGACGGCCGGCGGCGATGGCGCGCTCGAGGAACGCGCTCTCCTGCTTGAGAAAGGCGTGCTTGTCGCCCTCGTAGGCGCCCATGGGGCCGCCGAGGACGATCAGACCGCCGACGCCGCGCAGATCGCGCGGCAGCGGCTCACCGCGCGCGATGTCGAGATAGCGGTGATGAATCCCGAGATCGCGCAGAGCGTTCGCGAGCAGACCCAGACCCTCGGACGGTGTGTGGCGCAGGACCAGCCACGAGGTTCCCTCGCCCGAGGCCTCTGCGTCGCCCTCCCGGCTTCGCATGCTCTCTCTTTGCCGACCACGTCCGGGCAGTCAAGGGAGACCCGCGCGAAACTGCAGGGGCGGCGCCTCGACCCCGTCTCGCTGCGCGTTGCGCACGATTCCGGCGCCCTGCTAGGGGTGCGTGCATGAAGATCGACACCGGGCTGGTGACCGCCGACCTGCGTGAGGTGCCACGGCTCGCCGCGCACGCGGAGCAGCTGGGATTCGAGGGCCTCTGGACCGCGGAGGCCGGGCACGATCCGTATCTTCCCTGCGCCGTGGCCGCATCCGCCACCGAGCGGGCCATCATCGGCACCAACATCGCGGTCGCATTCCCACGGAGCCCGCTCGTCCACGCGCAGGTCGCGTGGGACCTCCAGGTGGCGAGCCGCGGACGCTTCGTGCTCGGCCTCGGGACGCAGGTGAAGGGTCACAACGAGCGCCGCTACTCGGTGCGTTGGGACCAGCCGGGACCACGCATGCGCGAGATGATCCAGCTCATCCGCCACATCTGGGATGTCTGGCAGCACGGTACGCGGCCGAACTTCCAGGGGAAGTTCTACCAGCTCAGCCTGATGACGCCGTTCTTCAGCCCGCCGCCGATGGAGTGGCCGAAGATCCCGATCTACATCGCCGGCGTGAATCCCTACATGTGCAAGCTCGCCGGCGAGCTCGCCGACGGCTTCCACGTGCACCCGTTCCACTCGGTGAAGTATCTCCGCGAGACCGTGCTCCCGAACATCGAGGCCGGGCTCGCGAAGACGGGGCGCAGCCGGGGGGACATCGCGCTCGCGACCACCGGCTTCGTGATCGGCGGCGCGAACCGCGAGGAGATCGAGCGCGCGAAGGGGGCCGTGCGGCAGCAGCTCGCGTTCTACGCGTCGACGCGTACGTACCAGACCGTCCTCGACTCGCACGGCTGGGGCGAGACCAGCCAGAAGCTGAACGAGCGGGCGGCGAAGGGCGACTGGACGGGGATGGCGGACCTGATCACGGACGAGATGCTCGAGGTCTACGCCGTCGAAGGCACCTGGGACCAGGTCCCCGCGCTGCTGCGCAAGAAGTACGAGGGCATCATCGATCGGCTCGCATTCTACGTCTCGGTGCGCCCGGGCGCCGAAGACGACCGTTGGCGCCGGCTCGTAGCGGCCTGCCGATAACTCGCTGATCCGAGACTTCGTCTCGGATCCGCGGCCAGAGTTTGGCGGCGCAGCCTCCGGCGGAGGTCGTGCCGCGGTCGGCTAAGCCGCCGCGGCAAATCAAACGGGACGGACGGTCTTGGGCTCACGCGGTCGCACTTGATCGAGTCCCGGGCTCGGGGCATCGTGGCTGCGATGGCAGTGCTCAAGATCGCCCACCTCGGGCATCCGATCCTGCGGCAGGTGGCGGAGCCCGTGTCGCCGGAGGCCATCGGCTCGCCCACCATTCAGCGGCTCATCGACGACATGCTCGAGACCATGGAGGATCACGACGGCGCCGGGCTCGCGGCTCCGCAGGTTCACGTCTCGCGGCGCGTCGTGATCTACGGCGTGGAGGAGAACCCGCGGTATCCGGACGCGGAGTCGATTCCGCTGACGGTGCTCGTGAACCCGCGCATCACGCCGATCGGGGAGGGGCAGGACGAGGATTGGGAGGGCTGCCTCAGCGTCCCCGACCTCCGCGGTCGTGTGCCGCGCTTCACCCGCATCCGGGTCGCCGCCTCCGGACGCGACGGGAAGCCGCTCCGCTTCGACGCCGAAGGCTTTCACGCGCGCGTGGTGCAGCACGAGTGCGACCACCTGGACGGGAAGGTATATCTCGACCGCATGCGGTCGATGGAGACGCTCAGCTTCCTGCCGGAGTTCAGGCGCTACTGGCTGCCGCGGGCCGACTGACGTCCGGCGCCAGGCGCGTGGGAAGGCGCACCGTGAAGGTGGACCCCGCTCCGGGTGCGCTCTGCACGTCGACGGTGCCGCCGAGCAGCGACACCAGCCGCCGCACGATGTAGAGACCGAGCCCTACGCCGCCGTAGCGGCGCGTGTGCGAGCCGTCGAGCTGCCGGAACATGTCGAAGATGAACGGCAGGCCCTCGGCGGGGATGCCGATGCCGGTGTCGGCGACCTGCACGATGAGCTCGCCGTGGTCGAGGATGGCGGTCACCGCAACGCGCCCACGCTGCGTGAACTTGAGCGCGTTCCCGACGAGGTTCTTGAGGACGGTCTTGAGCTTGACGCGATCGGTGAGCACGAGGCCGGGCACGCCGCGGTCGTCGCTCTTGAGCTGCACCCCGGGCGCGATCAGCGCTTCGAGCTCGTGGCGGATCTCGTCGAGTAGGTCGCCGAGGTCGACAGGAACGATGATGGCGGTGTCGCGGCCCGCCTCGAGGCGGCCGAGGTCGAGCGTCGCGTTGACCAGCTCGATGAGCTCCATCGCGCTCCGCCGGATGCGGCCGATGGTGTCGAGCAGGGCCTCGGGCAGCTCGCCGAACGTGCCGTCGTGGATCAGCTCGGTGTAGCCGGTGATCACGTTGAGCGGCGTGCGGAGCTCGTGCGACATCGTCGCGACGAAGTCGGACTTGAGCCGGCTCGCGGCCTGGAGGTCCGCGATGAGGCGCGCGTTCTGGAGTGCGATCGTCGTCGAGTGCGCGATCCCGGCGGCCAGGCGATGCTGCTTCTTCGAGAACGGGCCGGTGCGCTCTCTCCGCCCATAGGCCACGACTCCGATCGTCTCGCCGCGCCGTACGAGCGGCGTATAGAGCACGGAGGCGAACTGCCAACGCCGCATCAGCTCGCCGGGGATGAGGTCCTGGCCTTCGGGCGACGTCACCTCGATCGGCTGCCCCTCGCGCAGGACGGCTACGATGGGGAGCGACTCGACGGTGAACTCGATGCCGGCGACCTCGTCCCGGACCGCCGGCGCAACGCCGGTGCTCGCGCGTAGGCGGAATGCCGCGGCCTCGTCGTCCCAGATGTACGTGGTGCACATGTCGCATTGAAGGACGCCGACCGCGATCTCGTTCACGCGCTCGAGCATGTCGGGCGTGCCCAGGTTCACGTCGAGCGCCTGGGCGACCTGGAGCAGCGCCGCGGTGATCTCCGTCTCCTCCTGCTGGACCGCCGAGGCATGCGCGAGCAGCGCCGAGCGCGAGAACGCCTCGTAGCGATAGCGGTCGAGGAAGAATGCGCCCCACACCGAGGTCACCGCGGCGGAGAACAGGCCCACGACCGCGTACTGAAGTGCGTCGCTCGCCGCGAGCTGCGGCGCGACGACGTGAAAGCCGACGAGGGAGGTGACGGCCACGAAGAGCTGCGGCCGCCATCCCCACGGCATGAGCACGACCACCGCGGTGACGAGGCACACCTGGAACATCACGCAGCGTTCGGCCGGCGCCCCGACCAGGAGGTTGTAGTAGAGGAGCAGGAGGACGATCAGCGCCGTCACTCCCGACACGACGGCCGTCGTCCACGGCCGGAGCCGCCGTAGGCTGAGCGCGACGAGCGCCGCGGCCCAGACCCCGACCTCGACGAGCCACAGGTGCAGCCGCGTATCGCCGCGCGCCCCGTGATAGCGGTACTCGAGCACGACCGCCGAGCCCGCCGCGAGCAGATAGAGGACCGCCCCGAGCGCGAAGCGGCGGCGGAGCGTCGCCGCGACCTCGTCGCGATAGGCGCGTCGAAGGCTGGTGACGTCGGGCGGGGGTGGGATCGATGGGGCCGGCGGCATGGATCGGCCCCCGGCCGAGAGGCGCGAGGAGCCCGATCAGCTGTCTCGGCCGATTCGTTCCGAGACTTTAGGCGATTGCCGTGTCGGCCGCGGGCGACTTCAGGGCCGCGACAGCACACCCGCCTTCTGTGCGGCCTGCTTCGCGGCCCGCAGCTGCTCGCGGACGCGCGCCGCATTGTGGCGCGGCCGCGGGCGATCCATGTCCGGCACCAGGCTGGTGACGGCGGCGACCATCCACTGCGCGACCGTCACCACCGCCCCGAGTGCCGTGAGCCCGATCGCCACGGGAGTGGCCACGGCGGTGCTGAGGATCTGGGAGACGAGGCTGTCTTCGATGCGGGGCGGGTGCTTCACGGGAGTGGTGCTCTCGAATCATTTAGCACGGGACGGGGGAGGCGTCAGGGCGCCGTCGTGCGCCTCCACCCCTAGAACGTCACCTCCACCTCCCCCCGCCCGAGCTCCGGCACCGGCTCCACCGCCACCGTGCGCCCCACCATCTGCGCCAGCGCCTCGACGCTCTTCGGCTCGCGCTCCGTGAGGAAGGCCGCGACCTCCGGGTGGACGCGCAG
>Ga0111539_10002665_pt1 | contig 23642 bp, 25 predicted proteins | sample RhiMethybrSRZTD1_FD_79667 | JGI IMG/M metagenome (GOLD analysis project Ga0111539, IMG submission 79667) | Populus rhizosphere microbial communities from Tennessee, USA - Rhizosphere MetaG P. TD hybrid SRZTD1 (version 2) (version 2) | ecosystem: Host-associated > Plants > Roots > Rhizosphere >...
AAACGCCGCGGGCTCACGCGCCGCGAGTTCCGCGAGGCTCTTGCGATCGAGCTCGATGCCGGCGTTCTTCAACCCGAGCATGAACTTGCTGTACGACATGCCGTTTTCGCGCGCCGCGGCGTTGATGCGGACGATCCACAGGCTGCGGTAATCGCGCTTCTTGCGCTTGCGGCCCGTGTACGCGTAGACGCCCGCTTTCTCGGACGCCTCCTTCATGAACTTGTACAGCTTGCTCTTGTTCTGGAAGTAGCCCTTGGTGAGTTTCGAGAGCTTCTTGCGCTTCTGACGGCGTACGACGCCACGTTTGACGCGAGGCATGACTGACTTTCTTGCGCTATTGGGGGCCGGTGATTACCGGACTTGTGTCGTCACTGCATGTGCCGACCGGCGCTTGATGTCGCAGCAAAATTGCCCCAATCCGCTGCCGCGACGCGCCACTTCCTGCTGGCCTGTTGGCCCGTTAGCCTATTTATACGGGAGCATCAAATTGATCTTGCGCGCGTCGCCAGGTGTGACCACCTTCGAGCCGCGCAAGTGACGCTTGACCTTCGTCGACTTGCTGGTGAGGATGTGACGCTTGAACGCCGAGCCCCGCAGGATCTTGCCGGTGCCGCTCTTCTTGAACCGCTTGGCCGCGCCCTTGTGCGTCTTCAACTTCTGCTTCTTCGCCATTTTTAAACTTTCAACCTCTAACCTTTAACTTCGGCTTCCGGTGCTTCCGACTTGGTCTTGACCTTCGGAACACCCTTCTTGCCCGTCAGGATCGTGTGCATCTGGTTGCCTTCCTGACGCGGCATCGTTTCCGCCACGGCGACCTCTTCGAGGTCCTTGATCAACCGCATCAGGATCCGGTGACCGATCTCCGGGTGCGCCATTTCGCGGCCGCGGAAAAAGATCGTCGCCTTGACCTTGTCGCCGTCTTCAATGAAGCGCTCGATGTGGTGCTTCTTGAACTGATAGTCGTGCTCGTCGACCTTCGGACGGAACTTGATCTCCTTGACCTCGATCACCTTCTGGTGGCGCTTCGCTTCGCGAGCCCGCTTCTGCTCCTGGTACTGGTACTTGCCGTAGTCCATGATTCGACAGACAGGCGGCACGGCGGTCGGCGAGATTTCGACCAGGTCGAGGCCTTTCTGTCGGGCAAGGATGAGAGCCTGGGGCGGCGGCATGATGCCAAGCTGCTGCCCCGCGTCGTCGATTACGCGGATTTCACGGACGCGAATCCGCTCGTTGATGCGGAGCCGGTCGTCACGACGGGTCGGGCGAGATCTATCGAATGCGATACGCTTCCTCCAGCGACAAAGATTACTAGGATAACGCTTTAGCCCGGACCTCGGCAAGCGCGTCGGTCACGAACTGATCCAGCGGTCGGGGGCCCAAATCCCCCTTCTTTTGGCTGCGAACCGCCACCGCGCGGTCCGAAACCTCCTTATCCCCGACGACCAGCATGTAAGGAATTTTTTGCAGCTGGGCCTCGCGAATTTTGTAATTGACCTTTTCCTGGCGCTCGTCGACCTCGACCCTGAGCCCGGCCTTGTCCAGTTCCGCTGCCACGTCCCTGGCGTAATCGAGGTGCCGGTCGGCGATTGGGAGGACGATCACCTGAACCGGCGCCAGCCACAACGGGAAGGCGCCGGCAAAGTGCTCGATCAGGATCGCGATGAAACGCTCCAGCGATCCGCACACCGCGCGGTGAATCACGACCGGCCGATGGTCGGCGTTGTCTTCGCCCACGTAGGTGAGGTCGAAGCGCTTGGGGACCTCGTAGTCCAACTGGATTGTTCCGAGCTGCCACTCGCGGCCGAGCGAATCGGTCACCGCGAAGTCAATCTTCGGTCCATAGAAGGCGCCGTCACCTTCGTTGACGGTGTACGGCGACCCCGTTGCTTCGAGGGCTTTTCTGAGCGCGCTCTCGGCCTGATCCCACATGGCATCGTCGCCGATGCGCGTCGCCGGCCGCGTGGCGAACTTCACGCGCGCCTCGAGGCCGAAGGCGCTGTAGTGACCGAGGATGAAGTCCATCAGGAACTTCACCTCCTCGGCGATCTGATCTTCGCGCAGATACACGTGGCAGTCGTCCTGCGCGAACTGGCGCACGCGCGTCAGTCCCGACAGCGCTCCGGATATTTCGTTCCGGTGCAAGACGTCGAAAGTCACGTAGCGAAGCGGCAGGTCACGGTACGACCGTTGTTTGGTGCCGTAATAGAGGTGATGGGACGGGCAGTTCATGGGCTTGAGGCTCATGTCGTGCTCGTTGGTCTCTGTGTTGAGCACCAGGAACATGTTCTCCCGGTACTTCCCCCAATGTCCCGACGTTTCCCACAGTGTCTTCGAGTAGAGGAGCGGTGTCTTGATCTCCTGGAAGGCGGCCTTCTGCCGGGTCCGGCAAAAATCGACGAGGGTGTTGTAGAGCGTCGTCCCTCTCTGGGTCCAGAACGCGGCGCCTGGCGAAACCGGGTGGATGTGAAACAGATCGAGTTCGCGACCGAGCTTGCGGTGATCGCGCTTCTTCGCTTCCTCGATCCGCGTCAGATGCTCGTCGAGCTCCTTCTGCGAAAAGAACGCCGTGCCGTAGACGCGCTGCATCGGCGCGTTCTTCGCATCGCCTTTCCAGTACGCGTTCGATGTCGACGTCAGCTTGAACGCCTTGAGACGGCCCGTCGACGGCACATGCGGGCCGACACAGAAATCGACGAACACGTCACGATCCTTGATCGTGTACACCGACACGTCTTTCTGGCCGGCTGTCTTCTCTTCGATCAGCTGTACTTTTAACGGCTCGCCGCGCTTCTTGAAGAAGTCGATCGCTTCCTGGCGCGGCCACATCTGCCGTTCGTAGATGTAGTCCTTCGACGCCAGCTCCTTCATCTTCTTCTCGATCGCCTCGAGGTCTTCTGGGACGAACGGACGTTCGACGATGAAGTCGTAATAGAAGCCGTCTTCGAGCGGCGGACCGATGCCGCACTGCACGTTCGGAAAGAGCGCCGTGACCGCCGCCGCGAGCAGGTGCGCCGTCGAGTGGCGATAGACCTCGAGCGCTTCCGGGTTCTTGTTCGTGACGATTCGGACTTTCGCGTCGGCGGTCAGCGGGTAGGTGAGATCGACGAGCTTGTCGTCGACGTATGCGACGATCGCCGCGTCTGCGAGGCGGGGCGATATCGCCTCGGCAACTGCTTTTACAGGAGCGCCGTTCTCAACCTGTTTCGTTGAGCCATCCGGTAACGTGACTGTCACTTGACTCATCTGTCGTCTGCTATACTTCTTGTTCGGCCTGCGGTCGAAATTCCGACCTTATAGGCGCGTAGCTCAGTTGGTTAGAGCGCCTCCCTGACACGGAGGAGGTCAGTGGTTCGAATCCACCCGCGCCTACCAAACCTTTAGTTTAATTGATTGTGGTCTTCAGCGCCTTGCCGGCGCTGAAGCGCACCGTCTTGCGGCGCGGGATCTTGATCGTGCCGCCGGTCAGCGGGTTGCGGCCCTTGCGGGCCTTGCGGACGGCGGTCTTGAAGGTGCCGAAGCCGACGAGGGTGACGGCATCGCCCTTCTTCAATGATTTGGTGATGCTGTCGAGCGTGGTCGCGACCATTCGTGCGGCGAGCCGCTTCGAGACGCGCGTCTCCCGGACAATTCTCTCGATCAGATCCTGCTTGTTCATCAGGCCGCGGCCTTCTGCGTGAGCGACTCGATCGCCTTGTCGAGCGTCGCGTCCTTCGCGGCAGGCGGCTGGCCGAAGTCGAGGTCGGGTTGTTCCACGGCCACGTCGGGCATCAAGCCCTTCTCGTGAATGGCGATGCTCGTCGGCGTCAGGTAGATCAAGTGGGTCAGCATCAGGCCGCTGCCGTCCGGCAGGCGCACCAGCTTCTGGCGCGCCGCGCGGCCGAGCGTCCGCTCGCCCACGAGCTGCGCGCGCTTGTTGCCGGCGAGCGCGGCCGCGAAGACTTCGGCGCCGTTCGAGGTGCCGTTGTCGGTGAGGACGACAGTATTAATCGTGATCGCGCCGTCGCCGGCCGCGGCGGACACCGCTTCCTTTTCCTTGCCGCGATCCTGGCGATACACCAGCACGCCGCTCTTCACGAAGAGCCGCGCGGCGGCGAGCCCTGCGTCGACGTCGCCGAACGCGGTGCCGCGGACGTCGATGATCACGCTCTTCGCGCCGGCCTTGGTCACCGATGCGATCTCGCTCTTGATTTGATCGGGCGTCGCCTTCGAGAACTCCGCGACGCGCAGGTAGCCGACGCCGGGCGCGGCGATCCGCGACTTGACCGCGATCGCCGGCAGCTCTTCGCGCGCGAGATCGATCTCGTGCGGCTCGGCGGCGTTGCCGCGCAACACCGTGAGGTGCACCTTCGTGCCGGACTTGCCGCGGAGCAGCCGCTGGCCTTCGTAGACCGTGGTGTCGCGCGTCGACTGGCCGTCGATGGCGCGGATGTAATCGCCCGGCAGCAAGCCTGCCTTCGCGGCGGGCGAGCCGTCGCGGGCCGCGATGACGCGAAGGTAGTACTGGCGCGTCAGCTCGAGCCCGGTCTGCGCCGCGCCGCCGAGATCGCCCTTGTCGAGCACCTTGACCTGGGCCGCGTCGAGATAGGCGCTATCCGGATCGAGGCCGTCGGCCAGCCCGTGCATCGCGCCGTGCATCACCTTGTCGACGTTCACTTCCTCAACGTAGTTGTTGAGGATCAGCGACACGACATCTTCGAAGATGCGCAGGTACTGATAGCTGTCTTCACGCGCGATCGCCTTGCTCATGAATCCGCCGACGACGGCGAAGGCAATGACGGGCATCGATACCGCAAGGACGAGAACACGCCCGCGAATCTTCATTTAATTCTCCTCAACCATTCTAACGGGTCGACCGGGCGGCCGTCGATGCGGACCTCGAAATACAGGGCGGCTCCACCGGAGGGCGCCAGCCCGATGCGGCCAACCGGCGCGCCGCGGCTGACGTTCGTCCCAGGCTTCACGGAGGCCTCGAGCAGGTGTCCATACAGCGTGAACGCCGATCCGCCGTGATCGAGGATCACCAGCGTGCCGAATCCGCTGAACGGCGCCGCATAGGCAACGGTCCCTTCATGCACGGCCGTGGCGACGGTCCCCTCGGGCGCCGACACCTCGATGCCATTTTTGACGATGCTCGTGCCGAAACGGCTGGCCGTCTGGCGTCCGAATCGCGCGCTGACTTCGCCGGCGATCGGCCACGGCAGGTCGCCTTTGAACGGACGAATCGGCAGCGCGGCCACCGATGATCCGGCCTCGGCCGTCGCGATCGTTTCCTCGAGCTGGGTTTGCGCCTGCTGCAGCTCGGCGACGAACTGCGCCGCGAGATCGCGGCGCTGATCGAGATCCTGGATCATCTTGTTGCGCGCCGAGACCGCGGCTTCCACGGACGCGCGCGCGCGGGCGGCGTCCTTCTGCAGCGCTTCGACCTCGTCGTACTTCTGATCGAGCTCGTTCAGCGCGTCGCGCTCGGCGGCCAGCGTGCGGCGATGCGCTTCGAGCCGCACGCGATCGATTTCCGCGACCGCGGCCACGCCGCGCGCCATGCGCCCGATGGCGCGGACGTCGCCCGACGCCAGCAGCAGCTGCGCGTAGCCGGCGCGCCCGCGCTTCGACAGCTCGATGAGGCGCTCCTTGATGCCCGGCGTCTGCGCGACGCGCGTCGCTTCGAGCACCTTGAGCCGCTTTTCCACGCGATCGCGATCCGCGGTCACACGCGCGAGCTCCGTCTGTGTCCTGGTGAACTCCGCCTGCTTGATCTCGCGATCGATCTCCAGCCGGCGCAGCTCGCCGAACACCGTGCGCGCCTGCGCGGCGAGCTTGTCGGATTCCGCCTGCAGAGAGCGGATCCGCGCCGCGGCGCGATCGGCTTGTGACTTGGGATCGCTCTGTGCCGCGATGACGATGCCGAAGGCGAGCACCGCGCACCCCAGCATCACTGCACCTATGCACTTCTGCACCCGCAAATTATACTGACCTGGTGCGGGTGTTGGGCATCGACTATGGAGCGCGCCGCATTGGCCTGGCGCTGAGCGATGCCACGGCGACGCTCGCCTCGCCGTGGCGTCTCGTGCAGCGCCCGCCCTCCGAAGCCGAAACGCTTCGCCTCATGATCAAGGAAATCACCTCGCTTGCCGCTGACGATGACGGACTGGAGGCCGTGGTGATCGGCTGGCCGCGCCGTCTTGATGGATCGCCGACCGATCAAACGAAGTACGTCGAGACGTTCGCGCGCGCGATCGAAGCGCAGATCGCGATCCCGGTGGTGCTGCAGGACGAGCGGCTGTCGAGCCACGAAGCGGAGTCACGGCTGGCGGCCCGCGAATCGGACTGGCGCAAGCGCAAGGCGAAGCTCGATGCCGCTGCAGCGGCCATCATCCTGCAGGATTACCTGGACGGACGGCGGCGAGTATCGAATGGTGCGCTGGATTAAGCGGTTCCTTTTCTTCGTCGTCTTCGTCGCGATCATTGCGGGTGCGGGCGGCTGGTGGATCTACCGGCAGGTAGTCGAGCCGTATCGCGGCTACGATGCGGCCGAAGTCTTCGTCGACATCCCTTCCGGATCGGGCCCGGTGCGGATCGGCGACGAGCTCGCCAGGGCCGGCGTCGTCCGCGATCCCACCATCTTCCGCATTGCGCTTCTCATCAGCGGCCGCGCCCGCGCGCTCAAGGCGGGCGAGTATCGCTTCGCCGAGCCGATGCACGCGCTCGACGTGATCGACAAGATCGCCCGCGGCGACGTCTACAAACGGCGGCTGACGTTTCGCGAAGGGCTGACCATCGACGAGATGGCGCAGGTCTTCGAAGAGAAGGGCTTCGGCAAGGCGGACGACTTCCGCGCGGCGGCGAAGGACACGAAGTTGATCGCCGATCTCGATCCCTCGGCGCCCGATCTCGAAGGCTATCTGTTTCCGGAAACGTATGCGCTGCCGCGCGACACGCCGGCGTCCGCTGTCGTCGAGCAGATGGTTGCCGGATTCAAGAACGCGGTGACGCCGGAGATGCGGAGCGGCGCCGAGGCCGACGGGTTGACCGTGCGGCAGTTGGTCACGCTGGCGTCGCTGGTCGAGAAGGAAACCGGAGCAGGAGACGAACGTCCTCTCGTCGCAGCGGTGTATCGCAACCGCCTGAAGATCCGGATGCCGATGCAGGCGGATCCGACCGTGATCTACGCGCTGCAGAAGGCGGGGAGGTACAACGGCAACCTCACGCGCGAACATCTGCGCGAGCTCGACTCGCCGTACAACACCTATAAGTACGCCGGTCTGCCGCCGGGACCGATCGCGGCCCCTGGCCGCGCCTCGCTACAAGCAGCCGCGAAGCCCGCCGACGTCGACTATTTGTACTTTGTGAGCAAGAACGACGGCACGCACGTGTTCGCATCCACGCTCGACGAGCACAATCGGAATGTCTACACCTGGCAGATTGAGTACTTCAGAAAACAGAGGGGATCAGGGATCCGGGATCAAGGATCGTCAAAACGCTGATCCCCGATCCCCGATCCCTACCGTTCATTCCACTTCAGCTTCTGCCGCAGCACTTCGAAATAACTGCGCGTCGTCGATCGGATGAGGCGCAGCGGCCGTTCCGATTTCGCGATCGCGATCTCGTCGCCTTCCTGTAAGCCGAATCCGGTCTGGCCATCGATGGTCACATACACTTCGTCGCCGGCGTTCGAGCTGGTCGAGCGCACGCGCACTTCGCGTTCGGTCGGAATCACGATGGGGCGATTGGTGAGCATGTGCGGCGCGATTGGCGTCAGCACGAGCGCGTCCATCGCCGGATGCACGATCGGTCCGCCCGCCGCGAGGTTGTAGGCGGTCGATCCCGTCGGCGTCGCCACGATCAGGCCGTCCGCCTTCACGGTGGTCACGAACTGATCGCCGACCGACACCGACAACTCGATCATGCGGGACAGCGCGGTGCGGGTGAAGACGACGTCGTTCAGCGCCATGTGCGCAAGCGGCGGCTGGGCCTGGCGTGTCGCCGTCGCGCGCAGCATCATGCGCAGATCGTGCGTGGCGCGGTTGTTCAACACGGTCTCGAGCGCTGGAAAGATTTCCGGCCGGGTGATCTCGGTCAGGAAGCCGAGCGATCCGAAATTGACCGCAAGGATCGGCACGTCCTTGCCGCTCTCGGCGATCGCCTTGGCCATCGACAGCAATGTGCCGTCGCCGCCGAGCACCAGCACGATGTCGACCTGTGCCGGCAGCGCTTCGCGCTCGGCGACTTTGCGATCGCCGCTGTCCATCAGCTTCGCGGCTTCGGTGGTCCACACCGCGTCGACCTTGCGCTCGCGCAGCCATGCCGTCAGCTGCGCGAGCGTGTCGCGCGCTTCGACGAGCTTCGGTTTGACGGCTATGCCAATTCGCAACTCAAGACCTCAGGACCAAGTGCATCAAGAATTCCTTGTTTCCATGGGCTCCGGTTATCGGCGACTCGATCAGCCCGAGGCGCTCCAATCCTACTTCAGCGGCCGCGGCGGTGACCTCGGCGATGACGCGGGCGTGCACAACAGGATCGGTCACGAGCCCGCCTTTGCCGACGTCCTTGCGGCCGGCCTCGAACTGCGGCTTCACGAGCGCGACGATCTCAGCCGGCCTGCCGATCAGCGCCGGCAGCACCGGAAAGATGTGGCGCAGGGAGATGAACGAGACGTCGATGCTGACGCGCGTGATCGGCGCGCCGGCATCCTTCAGATCGCCCGGCTTGAGGTGCCGCGCGTTGGTGTTTTCGATCACCGTCACGCGCGGGTCGCTGCGCATCTTCCAGTGCAGCTGGCTGTGGCCCACGTCGAGCGCGATCACATGACGCGCGCCGCGCTGCAGCCACACGTCGGTGAAGCCGCCGGTCGACGCGCCTACGTCGAAGGCGACGCGATCGGTGGCGTCGATCCCGAAGGCGTCGAGCGCCGCCGCGAGCTTGATGCCGCCGCGGCCGACCCACGGATGATCGGGACCGATCACGCGCACGTTCGTATCGACCGGCACCATGGTGCCGGCCTTGGCGGCGCCGTGGCCGTCGACATCGACTTGTCCCGCGAGAATCAACGCGCGCGCCTTCTCGCGCGACTCGACCAGTCCTTTTTCCACGAGGAGCGTATCGAGCCGCTGTTTACGTTTTGCGCTCAATGATCCAACCCGCGATGTCTGAAAGGCGCGAGTCCAGGAGGCCGGCCTTCTCGAGCGCGCGTCGTGCGTTGGCGTGACACTCGGCGGCGAGCTCCCGCGATCGATCGAGACCGAACAACGCGGGATAGGTCGGCTTGCCGGCCGCGCGATCCTTGCCTGCCGTCTTGCCGAGTGATGCCGCCGATCCCTCCTCGTCCAGGATGTCGTCGACGATCTGAAACGCGAGCCCGATCTCGGCGCCGTACCGATCCAGCGACGCGAACAGCGCATCCGTGGCGCCGCCCATCACCGCGCCGGCGGCGACCGAGGCGCGGATCAGGGCGCCGGTCTTGCGCGCGTGCATATCGCGCAGCGTTTCTGGCGACAGCGTCGCCGCCGGTCGATTGGGTCCCGGAGTGACCGCATCGAGATCGATCGCCTGTCCGCCGACCATGCCCTCCGCGCCGGCCGCGTCGGCGATCACGCCGAGCACACGGAGCTTCCGTGCCATCAGCGTCGGGTGAAATCCCTGCGGCTCGCGCGCGAGCAGGCGGAAGGCTTCGGCCTGCAGGCCGTCGCCGGCGAGAATCGCCATGCCTTCTCCGTGCACGACATGGGACGTCGGCCGTCCGCGCCGCAACCCGTCGTCGTCCATCGACGGCAGGTCGTCATGAATCAGGGAATATGTGTGGATCATTTCGAGCGCGCACGCGGCGGGCATCGCCGCATCGCGCGCCGCGGCTTCGGACGCGCCGATGGCCTGCGCGACGCCCTCGGCGCTCGCGAGCGCGAGGAGCGGACGCAATCGCTTGCCGCCGGCCCGCAGGCTGTATCGCATCGCGTCGGCGAGAACGGGCGGAACTGCTGGAGCTCTGGCAAGAAACGTTTCCAGCGCGGCCTCAACTTCTCTTCGCCGCGCGTCGAGATACTCGGCGAAGGTCATTCCTCTTCGTCGTCTGGCAGTCGAAGCGATGCGGGCGCCGGCTTCAGCTCGCCGCGCTCGTTGACGATCTCGATGCGGCGTTCGGCTTCTTCGAGGCGCGAATGGCAGAAGCGCGACAACTGCACGCCGCGCTCGTACAGCTCGAGCGACTTCTCGAGAGCGAGATCGCCTTCCTCGAGTTTCTTGACGATGCCCTCGAGCTCGGCGATTGCCGCCTCAAAATCTTTGATAGTCGGATCCATTAGTCCAGAAAAAACATACACAGAAACACGGAATCACAGAAACACGGAATTGTTTTGGGTCCCCAAAGAGCTCCCGTGCTTCTGTGTTTCCGTGTGACGATTTTAGCTTCACTCCCGGTTAACTCTATCGATCGTGGCATCAATTGAGCCGCGCTCGAGCGTGATGCTGATTGGATCGCCGGCCTTCAACGTCGATGCGTCACGAATGATACGCGTTCGCGACGCGTCCCATGTAACCGAATAGCCGCGGCCCAACACCGCGAGCGGGCTGAGGCCGTCGATGCGGGCGGCCAGCGCGCCCAGGCGGGTTTGCGCCCCGCTCAACCGGCGCCGAACCGCCGCGGACAGCTGCCCGTCGCGCGAAACCAGCCGCGTGCGGATCGCGGCGAGCCGATGGCGAGGATCGAATTGATCGAGCGATCGCCGCAACAGCTCGTGCCGCCGCCCGCGGCGGGCCACGCCCTGCGTCATGCGCTGCCGAAGCGCGGCGGCGAGCTCCGACACATGTCGCCCGCGCACGGCGAGCCGTCCCTCGAACCCGGCATAGCCCGGACGCGCCTCGAGCACGTGCAGACGTGTTTCCATGCGCCGCAGCCTGTGATGAATCGCCGCGTCGAGCCGCTCGCCGATCCGATCGATGTGCGCGAAGAACTCGTCCTTGCGCCGCACCACGAGCTCGGCGGCGGCAGATGGGGTCGGTGCGCGAAGGTCGGCGACGAAATCGCAAATCGTGAAATCGGTTTCGTGGCCGACGCCGGAAATGATTGGCACCTGCGATGCCGCGATCACGCGGGCGAGGACTTCTTCATTGAAGGCCCAGAGATCTTCAAGCGATCCGCCGCCGCGGGCGACGATGATCACGTCGACGGCTTCGATGCGCTCGACCTTGCGGATCGCGTGCGCGATCTCCCGGCCGGCGCCTTCTCCCTGCACGCGCGTGCCCGAGAGCACCAGGTGTGCATTCGGGTAGCGGCGCCGCAGCACGCGGATGATGTCGCGGAGCGCCGCTCCGTCGAGCGACGTCACGATGCCGATGCGGCGGGGCAGCGCCGGCAAGGGCCGTTTGCGCGCGGCATCGAACAGGCCCTCGGCCGCGAGCTTTTTCTTCAGCTGTTCAAAGGCCTGCTGCAGCGAGCCGAGGCCCTTGGGCTCGAGATGCTCGCACAGGATCTGATACTCGCCCTTCGGATCGTAGACGCTGATCTTCCCGCGCGCGACGACCTTCAAGCCGTCTTCGGGCTTGAACTTCAGATAACGAACGGCTGAGCGAAACATCACCGCTTTGATCTGCGAGGCGCCGTCCTTCAGCGTGAAGTACATGTGCCCGGTGTTCCAGATCCGCGCGTTCGAAATCTCGCCCTCGACCCAGACGTTCTGCAATTCGTTTTCGAGCAGATCGCGAATCGTGGCGTTCAACTCCGACACGCTAAGTACCACACGTCCGATGGTTCCAGGCGTTCCAGGAGTTCCAGATGGTTCCAGAGGCTTGGTGCCAGGTGTTCCAGGCGTTGCGCGTTCCACTGGTGGCGCAACCGATGGAACTGCTGGAACTTGTGGAACGGATGGAACCCGACCCTTGGAACCGTTTGGAACCTTTGGAACCCCTGGCACCTTTGAAGGTTCGTCGTCGAACGGCAGCCGGCTCACGCGCGCGCACCTGCCGAAACGCTGTCCGTGATGTCCTTGAGTTCCTGTTCCGACAGCGAAATGCGTTGAATCGCCGTGGCGCGCCCGGTGGAGGCGTCGACGGTAATGGTGACGGCGTTCAGTCGCGGATCGCCGCTGGCGGTTTCAAAGCGTCCCGGCAACCCCGATACGAAGCGCGCGATGATCGCGTCCTTCTCGATGCCGATCACCCCGTCGTGCGGACCGGTCATGCCGACGTCGGTCAGGCACGCCGTGCCTCCGGCGAGGATGCGCTCGTCCGCCGTCTGCACATGCGTGTGCGTTCCGATGACGGCGGCGACCTTGCCATCGAGGTAGTAGGAGAGCGCAATCTTCTCCGACGTCGTTTCCGCGTGCATGTCGACGAAGATCACCTGGGCGCCCGACTCGCGGACGCGGGCGATCTCGCGCTCCGCGACGCGAAACGGATCGTCGATCGACGGCAGGAACACCCGGCCCATGACATTGACCACGCCGACGCGCACGCCGTTCTTCGCGGTGACGAGGCAGGAGCCGGCGCCCGGTGTGCCATCGGGATAATTCGCCGGCCGCAGCAGTTGCGGCTCGTTGCCGATGAACTCCAGCGTCTCGCGCTTGTCCCACACGTGATTGCCGGTGGTGATCACGTCGACGCCCGCCGACCGGATCTCGAGCATGTTCTCGCGCGTGATGCCGGCGCCGCCCGCGGCGTTCTCGCCGTTGGCGATGACCAGATCCGCTTCGACGTGGGAGGCGAGCGCGCGCACATGCCGGCGGATCAGATCGCGGCCCGGCCGGCCGACGATGTCGCCGATGAAGAGCAGTTTCATCCGCGTGATGGCGTGTCGATGGGGACGATCAGTCCGGCGCCGCGACGCTCCGCGATGCGCGGCAGCACCACGCGTAACTCGCCGTTCGCCAGGCGCGCGCGGGCCTGGGCGCCGTCGATGGCCGCGCCGATCTTGACGGCGCGCGCGAAGCGCCCGAAATCGCGCTCGACCAGGTGAAAACTCGCGGGCCCGCGCTTGGTGAGATCGGGCCGCTCTTTCTCGCCGACGATCAGCAGGACGCCGGCCTTGAACAGGATGCGGATCGCATCGGCGGCGATGCCGGGGAGATCGAGCACGATCTCCACCGTTTTCTCCGTCTCGAAGACATCAACGACGGGCATGCACTCACCGGCGACGACGTGACGCCGATCGGGCCGACGCTTAGCAAGGTCCTCGAGCAGGCGCTGGACATCGCCGGCCAGATCCGCCGGCTGATCCATTGAGCCCGAGGAGTAGGCTGCCATCCCGCAATTGTACCGGCTTCGCGAGTAGTCGTTGGTGCCTGGCACCAACCGCTACTGGCCGCCATTGGCTCAGGGCAGGCGGACTCAAGAAAGCCCATAAAGCTCAGATAAGTAACCTCTTAGCTGCAGCCGGCGTCATATGAGTGTTAAGCGCTAAGATTAAATGCTTGACATGCACTAATATCTGGTTCGATACTGAATCCGTCCTCAGGAGGACTGAAAGCATGAGTAAGGGAAGAGTCATCGGAATCGACCTGGGCACGACGAACTCGGTCGTCTCGGTCATGGAAAACGGCCAGCCGGTCGTCATCGTCAATCAGGAGGGCGCGCGCACCACTCCGTCCGTCGTCGCCTTTGGCAAAGACGGAGAGCGGCTCGTCGGCCAGGTGGCCAAGCGCCAGGCGGTGACCAATCCGGAAAACACCGTGTTCTCGGTCAAGCGCTTCATGGGCCGCAAGTTCACTGAGGTCACGGAAGAAACCAAGCGCGTGCCGTACGCGGTCAGCGCCGGCACCAACGGTGATGCGCGCATCTCGGCGCGCGGCAAGCAGTATTCGCCGCCCGAGATCTCCGCGATGATCCTGCAGAAGCTGAAGCAGGCCGCCGAAGACTACCTCGGTGAGAAGGTCACCGACGCGGTGATCACGGTGCCGGCGTACTTCAACGACGCGCAGCGCCAGGCCACCAAGGACGCCGGCCAGATTGCCGGCCTCAACGTGCTGCGCATTGTCAACGAGCCGACGGCGGCGGCGCTCGCCTACGGCCTCGACCAGAAGAAGGACGAGACCATCGCGGTGTTCGACCTCGGCGGCGGCACGTTCGACATCTCGGTGCTCGAAGTGGGTGAAGGCGTGGTCGAAGTGAAGTCGACCAACGGCGACACGCACCTCGGCGGCGACGACTTCGACCAGATGATCGTCGACTGGATGATCGCCGAGTTCAAGAAGAGCGACGGCATCGACCTCGGCAAGGACCGCATGGCGCTCCAGCGCCTGAAGGAAGCGGCCGAGAAGGCGAAGATCGAGCTGTCGTCGGTGATGGAGACCGAGATCAACCTGCCGTTCATCACGGCGGATGCCTCGGGCCCCAAGCACATGACGATGAAGCTGACGCGCGCGAAGCTCGAGTCGCTGGTCGAGCCGCTCGTGCAGCGCACGATCGCGCCGCTCAAGCAGGCGCTCGCGGATGCGGGCCTCAAGCCCGCGGAGATCGATGAAGTGGTGCTCGTCGGCGGATCGACGCGCATGCCCCGCGTGCAGGACGTCGTGAAGGAATACTTCGCGAAGGAACCGCACAAGGGCGTGAACCCTGACGAAGTCGTCGCCATCGGCGCGGCGGTGCAGGGCGGCGTGCTCTCCGGCGAGGTCAAGGACGTGCTGTTGCTGGACGTGACCCCGCTGTCGCTCGGCATCGAAACGCTGGGCGGCGTGGCGACGGTACTGATCCCGCGCAACACGACGATCCCGGCGAAGAAGAGCGAGATCTTTTCGACGGCGACCGACAACCAGACGAGCGTGGAGGTGCACGTGCTCCAGGGCGAGCGCTCGATGGCGAAGGACAACCGGACGATGGGTCGATTCCATCTCACCGGCATCCCGCCGGCGCAGCGCGGCCTGCCGCAGATCGAAGTGACCTTCGACATCGACGCCAACGGCATCGTCAACGTCGTGGCGACGGACAAGGCCACCGGCAAGGAGCAGAAGATCACCATCACCGGCGCAAGCGGTCTCGCGAAAGACGAGGTCAATCGCCTGGTGAAGGAAGCGGAAGCCAACGCTGCGGCGGATGCCAAGCAGCGCGAGGAAGTGGATGCGCGCAATCGCGCCGAGGCCGAGGCCTATCAGAAGGAACAGGCGGCCAAGGCGGCAGAGAACGCGCCGAAACAGGAAAACCCGGCAGACGCCGCCAAGGAAGGCGAGGTCGTCGACGCCGAATTCGCGGAGGCCAAGTAAATGTCGATTATTCGTTTCGATCCGTTCGCTGATCTGCTGACCAATGGCCGGTGGGTGCCGGCCGTGGACATCTTCGAGAATGGCAAGCAGGAGCTCGTGCTGAAGGCGGAGCTTCCGGACATGAAGCGGGAAGACATCCAGGTCGTCTTCGAGAACAACACGCTGACGCTGAAGGGCGAGCGCAAGTTCGAAGGGGAGATCAAGCAGGAGCAGTTCCACCGTGTCGAGCGCGCGTATGGCACGTTCAGCCGGTCCTTCTCGCTGCCCTCGACGGTGGATGCCACGCGCATCGCCGCGGAATACAAGAACGGCGTGCTGACCGTGACGCTGCCTTTCCGCGAGGAAGCCAAGCCGCGCACGATCAACGTCGAAGTGGCTGCCTGACGGCAGCCGCTTCTCCCTCACGGGAAATGAAATTGTGTCGGGAAATCGACTCCCGACGGGAGGTATCTTCCCGTCGGGATATTTTTTTGCCTTCCCGTCGGGAGTTGGGCTCCCGGCAGGCTCTATCTCAGATCGACGACGACTTTGAAGTCGGGCAGGTCCCACTGGACGAGGTCCTGCTTGACCTCTTCCATGGCCACGCGCTCGGCCTTCACGGCCTTCGACACGGGGACCGTGTCGTCGACCTGATCGAGGCGAGGACGGGCACCGCGGCGCAGCTGCTTGGCGCGAAGCGCCGCCACGTCGACGTAGAGAAAACGGCTTTCAATCGGCGCCGCCTTCGGGTGAACGATCGGCGCATCTTCGGCAGGCGCGTCGGCGGTCGCCGGTCCTACCTGCGGGATTTCAGCTTCTGACATAGCTTCCCAGCATACCCCGGCCCGGCGGATCCGGCAAACCGGCAACTGGAAACTGGCAACTGGGAACTGGGAACTGGGAGTTCCGAGGACTCGTCTCTGGTCTTTAAGATGCTGGAACTCATTGCATTGGCCGGGCTGCTGGTGGCGGGTCTGGCGGTCGCGAGCGTGATCGGCGTCGTCTTTATCGTCCTGAAAGTGGTTTTCTGGGCGGTATTCTTCCCGTTCCGCCTCCTGTTCAAGCTGATCTGGGTGCCCGTCGGGCTGGTGATGGGTCTCCTCAGCCTGGTCGCCGGGGCCGCGATCATCCCCATCGTCCTGGCCGTCGGCGTCATCGTGGCCGTGCTCGGCGCCCTCGCCGCGCTGGTGGCCCTCCTGGTGCCCGCGATTCCGTTCGTCCTTTTTGGATTAATGATCTGGGCGATTCTCAAGAAGAGACCAGTAGCTGCCAGTTGAGAGTCAACGGTTAAGAGTTCAGTTCGGAAGTCTCAACTTTCCTTCGACAGTTAAACTGCACTCTTAACTTTTGACCCCCGTCTTTTAACTACAATCCCCCGGCATGGAAGTGCCGCTGACCCCTCTTGAATTCATGCGCCGCACGCGGCGCCTTTACTCAAATCGTGACGGCGTCGTTGATGGCGCGCAGCGCTGGACCTACGGCGAGTTCTTCGATCGATGCGATCGGTGGTCGGCGGCGCTGCAGCGCCTTGGCGTGAAGCAGGGCGACCGCGTCGCCTACATCGCGCCGAACAGCCACGCGCAGCTCGAATCCTTCTACGCGGTCCCGCAGATCGGCGCGGTGCTCGTCCCGCTCAACTTCCGGCTGGTTGCCGACGATTTCCGCTACTTGATTCAGCACAGCGGCGCGAAGGTCGTGTGTGCCGGCGCCGATCACATTGCCGCCGTGGATTCGATTCGAGCGGATCTGAAGGATGTGATCCATTTCGTGTCGCTCGACGGGCCACGATCCGGCTGGCTTGACTACGAATCGCTCGTGAAGGACGCGGCTGCCACGGTATCGCGTCCGACGATCAGCGAGCGCGATCTGTTGACCATCAATTACACGAGCGGCACGACGTCAAGACCGAAGGGCGTGATGATCACGCATCGCAACGCGTGGATGAACAGCGTCGGCATGCTGTCGCACTGGCCGATGACGCCCGCCGACACGTACTTGTGGACGCTGCCGATGTTTCACGCCAACGGCTGGACCTTCACGTGGACGGTCACCGCGGCCGGGGCCAGACATGTGTGCCTGCCGAAGTTCGATGGTCCAACGGTGTTCAACGTCGCGGCGCGGGAGAACGTCACGCGCCTCTGCGCGGCGCCGACCGTGCTGATCATGCTCGCGAACGCGCCCGCCGACGTGAAGGCCAGCGCGCCGAAAGGCGTGGCCGTGATGACCGCGGGCGCGCCGCCGGCCGCCGTGACGATTCAGCGCATCGAGGACGAGCTCGGGTGGTCGATCATCCAAATCTACGGGCTCACTGAAACGGCGCCGGCGATCAGCATCTGCGAGCCGAGGCCGGAGCATCACTCGCTCCCCGCGGCCGAGCGCGCGAAGATCAAGGCGCGCCAGGGCGTTGAGCTGATCACCTCCGGAGAGCTGCGCGTCGTCGACGATCAGGGCAGGGAAGTCCCCGCGGACGGCAAGACACCGGGCGAGATCGTCGCGCGCGGCAACGTGATCATGCAGGGCTACTACAACGATCCCGAGGCCACCGAGAAGTGCATGGGCAACGGCTGGTTTCACACCGGCGACGCCGCGGTGGTGCATCCCGACGGCTACGTGCAGATCACCGATCGCCTCAAGGACGTGATCATCAGCGGCGGCGAAAACATTTCATCGGTCGAAGTCGAGGCGATGCTGCTGCGTCACGAGGCGATCCAGGAAGTCGCAGTCGTCGGCGTGCCGAGTGAGAAGTGGGGCGAATCGCCGCACGCGTTCGTGGTGTTCAAGGCGGGGCAGTCGGCAACGCCCGATGCGCTGCGGCAGTTCTGCCGCGACCACATGGCCCACTTCAAGGTGCCACATGGCTTCACGCCGATCGCGGAGCTGCCGAAGACCGCGACGGGGAAGATTCAGAAGTTCGTGTTGAGAAAAGGACGCGCGAACATCACCGCCCAATAACGCGAACAGGCAGGAGGGCCCACGCGCCGCAGAGCGCGGCCGTCACGATTGCCGGCCAGATGCCGAGCGTGAACCGCGCGAACCCTGCCGCCGTCGCCGCCGTCAGCAACAGGCAGCCATGCGCCGCGAGCGCCGCGGTTGCCGCAATGGTCAAGAACGGCGACAGCCTTTCAGGCATCGCGATGCCGATCAGTCCAGCGGCGGCGAGCAGCGCCGTCCAGATCGCAAGCGCCGTCACCGCCCATTGCGCGTATCGGATGCGCGGCGACGGTTGAAACGCCAGGACCTGATCCGGTTCGAGTGAAAAGGCGGACCGCTCGAATGGCATCGGACGATGCGCGGCCATGAACGCGGTCAGGCGTTCGGCGCGATCCGGATGTCGCAAGCGATCCACGGTCCATAACGAGCCGTAATTCAACGCCAGCAAATCGAGGAACGCGATCGGCGCGCGCATGATCCTCGCGTTCGCAGCGCTCCCCAGCATCTTCGTTTGTTCGGCTTCGTCGCGGTCCGGCATCAACTCGCGGGATCGATCGACGCAGCCGCCCTGCAAACAGGTTTCGTAATAGATCGACAGCACGGCCCGGAGATCGCGCGGCGCGGATGCCAGGAAACTGCGAATCGGCGCATAGTCGCCCTGCAACTGCCGATCGAGGGCGGCCCGGATCGGATCGCTGCTCGGCGCTGCGGGCGGTGCGTCGATGAGCGCCGCCTTGGCAAACATGTGACGGCCCATCAGGCTCGACGTGCGGCCGTGGTGCAGGATCGGCGCAATCGCCTGTTCAGCGCCGACGATCACGAAGAACGGCGCGAGCGCCGCCACGAAAAAGAGTCCCGCCTGCGGGGCCTTCAATCGATGGCGCTCGAGCAGCACCATCACCAGCATGACGGGCACGAGCGCGAACCCCGTTCGGCGCACGGTGCCGGCCAGCCCCGCCGTGATGGCGATCAGGACCATCAGGTGCCATGTCGGGAAGCGCGCGAAGCGGCTCGCGAGCGCGAGGAACGTGATCAGCAGCGACAGGAACAACGATTCAGAGAGGATCGAGGCGTGGAATTCGCGAATCTGCGGCAGGGCAATCGTGGCGATCACGACGGCGACCGCGAGCCACGTGCTGCGGGTCACCCGAACGATCTGGGTGCCGAGCAAGGCGAGTGCCGCGCCAAAGACGACCGGCTGCACGACGATCGCGCCGCGCGCCCCGACGATTTTCAGAAAAACGGGATAGCCGAGCGCGTAATTCGGCCATGCCTCGAGGTAGCGAATCGAGTCGGGCGTGGTGAAGGGTCCCGCCGGATTTGTCCCCAGGCAATACGCGACATACGCGGCGCAGAGCGTGAAGACGATCGCCATCAGTCGATCGGCGGAACCTCGGTGTGGAAGGCGGTGTCGCGCTGGAAGGCATCGGCCGCACGCAGCAATGTGGCTTCGTCGAACGCGCGGCCCGTCAGTTGGAATCCGATCGGCAGCTTGGAGGAAGAGGAACCGCAGGGAACGCTGATCGACGGCAGCCCCGTGAGGTTCGCGCTCACCGTGAAGATGTCGTTCAAATACATCTGCACCGGATCGCTGGTTTTCTCTCCAAGCTTGAAGGCCGGCGTCGGCGTCGTCGGCGTCGCGACCATGTCCACGCGCTCGAACGCGCGCTGATAATCCTGCAGCAGCAGCGTTCGCACCTGCTGCGCCTTGAGGTAATACGCGTCGTAGTAGCCCGCGCTCAGCACGTAGGTGCCGAGCATGATGCGGCGCTTCACTTCGGCGCCGAACCCCTGATCGCGCGTGCGCTCGTACATCTGCAGCAGCCCGTCGTCTTTCTCGAGCTTCGTGCGCAGGCCGTATCGCACGCCGTCGTAGCGCGCCAGGTTCGACGACGCTTCCGCGGTGCAAATCAGGTAGTAAACCGGAATGCCATAGGGCGCGTGCGGCAGATCGATGTCCACGAGCGTCGCGCCGCGGGCCGACAGCGTGGCCAGCGCCGACTCGAACGCCTTCAGCACTTCCGCATCGACGCCCTCGCCGAGAAACGCGCGCGGCACGCCGACGCGAACACCCTTCACATCGCCGGTCAGCGCGGCGCCGAAGTCGGGCATGGGCTCGGATGACGAGGTCGAATCGTGCGAGTCGAAGCCGCCGATGATTTGCAACGCCAGCGCCGCATCCCCGACCGTCGTCGCAAACGGGCCGATCTGATCGAGCGACGAGGCGAACGCCAGCAGTCCGTATCGAGAGACGCGGCCATACGTGGGCTTGAACCCGACAATCCCGCACAGTCCCGCGGGCTGCCGGATCGATCCACCTGTGTCCGATCCAAGCGCCAGCGGCACGATGCGCGCGGCGACCGCCGCCGCCGAGCCGCCGCTCGATCCGCCAGGCGTGCGCGTGACATCCCAGGGATTCTTCGAAGGCCCGAGTGCCGAATTCTCGGTGGACGAGCCCATCGCAAACTCGTCGAGGTTGGTCTTGCCGATGATCACCGCGCCGGCACGCTCGAGGCGCTCGACCACGGTGGCGTTGTAGGGCGGCGCGAAGCCGGCGAGGATTTTCGACGACGCGGTCGTGGGCACGCCGCGCGTGCACATGTTGTCTTTGATCGCGATCGGCACGCCGTGGAGCGGTCCGGTCGATTTGCCCGCATCGAGGGATCGAGCGCGATCGAGCGCGCGCTCCGCCATCACGGTGTTGAAGGCGGAGAGTTTCGGCTCCAGCTGTTTGAGGCGATCGAGCGATCGACTGACGGCCGCCGTCGCGGTCGTCGTGCCGTCTTTGATCTGCTTTGCGAGCTCGCGTGCGGAGGACATCAGCCGATTACTCGCGGCACTTTGAAGAGTCCGGCTTCCGTCGCGGCATCGGGCGCGTTGCGCAGCAGATCCTCACGCGACAGCGTTTCCGCGGGCACGTCGTCGCGATCGACCGGACGATTGAGCACCTGCGACGTCGGCGCGACACCGGTGGTGTCGAGCGCGCGAATCTGTTCGACGTAGGTCAGGATGTCGCCGAGCTGACGCGTGAAGAGATCGAGCTCCTCGGCGCTGAGCTCGAGGCGCGCCAGATCCGCGATGCGCTGCACTTCCTGCCGGCTGAGGCTGGACACGATCCGTAGATTCTATCGCAGCGGCAACCAGGTGTCTTCGTCGAGGAGCCAGCACTCGCCCGCGAATCCGCTCGACGCCACTTGTGCGCGTAGCGTGGGGATCGCGGTGGCGCGGTCGTAGCGAATCGAGAGGTGATAGAGCACCAGGGTCTTCACGCCGGCGCGCTTCGCCACGTCGAGCGCTTCTTCCGTCGTGGCGTGGATCGGTTCCCGGCGATCGGGCTCATTGAGAAAGGTCGCATCGTGCACCAGCAGGTCGGCGTTGGTCACGAGCGCCGGATCGATTGGCATCGCGTCGCCCGAATGCGCGAAGACGACGTGCTGCACGTCCTCCAGCAGATCATCGCGCGTGCCCTGCCTTGCCGCGGCCTCGATCTCCGACTGCGGGAGCGACGCAAATTCGGCTTTCAGCCGCTTTCGCGTTTCGACAACGCGGTAGCCCAACGCCGCCTCGTTGGCGGTGTGACGGACGGTGATCGCCTCGAGCTGCTTGTTCTTGCCGATGGGCACCGCGGTGCCGGGCACGGCGGCGATCCAATTGAGAGGAAACACGACGCCGGCATAGGCGCGTCCCAGCCATTCACGCGCGGCCTGGACACCAACGGAACCTTCCGGGAAAACGATGGTCAAAGGCTTGTCGACGGCGCCTTTGCCGAATTTCCTCGCCGCGATCAGACCGGGGAGACCGAGGACGTGATCGGAGTGCCCATGCGTGATGGCCAGCATGGACGGCGAGAAGACATTGGAGCCCAGCGCGATCTGCAAACCTTCGCCGGCATCGACGAGCAACTGCAGCGGGCGGTGCCACAACCAGTTTGCATACATGCCGCGGCTGAAACCGCGCAGCGTCTCCTGCATCTCAACCTATTGTCTGTTATAGTTTTAGGGTTCGCCTTCTCTACGTCCTCGCAGGTCGGAAATACCCATGAGCTTCTCTATGACCACCGCCCGCTTCTCGTTCGACAGCTCCCGAATATTCGCCTTTTATTCGCTGATCGCGCTGGCGTTGATCGTGACTGCATGTCGTGGAGGCGGCGAGTCGGGCGGACCTGGTGGCGGCCGTTCCGGTGGTGCGCCGCCCCCGATGCCGGTGGAGCTCGTCACGCTCACGGCGAAGCCCGTCGAGCAGACCACTGAATTCGTCGCCTCGTTGAAGTCGCGCCGCTCGAGCACCATCCAACCGGAAGTCGAAGGGCCGTTGATGAACATCGCGGTGCGATCCGGCCAGCAGGTGTCGCGGGGCACGTTGCTGTTCGAGATCGACTCCGGCCCGCAACAAGCCGCGCTTGCGTCGTTGCAATCGATGCGGCCGAGCCGCGAATCGGATATCGAGTTCGCGCGGCAGCAGGTGATTCGCAACCGCACGCTGCTGCTGGCAGGCGCGATCAGCCAGCGTGAAGTCGAGCAATTCGAAGCGCAGCTGCGTTCGGCGGAAGCGCAACTGAAAGCGCTCGACGAACAGATCAAGCAACAGCGCAGTCAGCTGGCGTATTACCGGGTGATGGCGCCCATCGCAGGCACGGTCGGCGACATTCAAGTCAACGTCGGCGATCGCGTCACGCGATCCACGGTGTTGACGACGGTCGACGAGAACGACACGCTCGAGGTCTACATCAACGTGCCGGTGCCGCAGGCGCCGCAGTTGAAGCTCGGCCTGCCGGTGCGGCTCGTCGACGATCGCGGCCAGATCCTCGCCACCAACAGGATCACCTTCATCTCGCCGAACGTCGACACGGCCACGCAATCCGTGCTCGCCAAGGCGCAGCTGATCGACGGCCGCGGTCAGTTTCGATCGGATCAATTCGTCCGCGCACGGATCGTCTGGGCGACGGCGCCGGGGCTCACGATCCCCGTGACCGCGGTCTCGCGCATCAACGCGCAGTTCTTCGCGTTTGTCGCGGAGAAAAACGACAAGGGCATGCAGGCCAGGCAGAAACCCGTGCAGCTGGGCGAGATCATCGGCAACGACTACGTGGTGCAGAGCGGTCTCGTGCCTGGCGAGCAATTGATCGTGTCCGGCTTGCAGAAGATTCGTGACGGCGCGCCGGTGATGCCCGCGCCACCTGCCGCACCTGGCACCGCACCCCAGGCACCCAAGGCACCGTAGGCACCTGAGGCACCCATGATTGCCGACGTTTTTATCCGAAGGCCCGTCCTCTCGACGGTCTGCTCGCTGCTGATCATCCTCGCGGGCGCGGTGTCGATCCCGACGCTGCCGATCGCGCGCTATCCGGATCTCGCCCCGCCGTCGGTGACGGTGACGGCGTTTTACACCGGCGCCAACGCGCAGGCGGTCGAAAGCGCTGTCACCACGCCGCTCGAACAGGCCATCAACGGCGTCGAGGGCATGACTTACATCACCTCGTCGAGCACCAACAGCGGCTTTGCGACGATCACCGTGACGTTCGACGTCGATCGTAACCAGGACCTCGCGGCTGTC
>Ga0111539_10002667_pt1 | contig 23633 bp, 18 predicted proteins | sample RhiMethybrSRZTD1_FD_79667 | JGI IMG/M metagenome (GOLD analysis project Ga0111539, IMG submission 79667) | Populus rhizosphere microbial communities from Tennessee, USA - Rhizosphere MetaG P. TD hybrid SRZTD1 (version 2) (version 2) | ecosystem: Host-associated > Plants > Roots > Rhizosphere >...
ACGCCAGTGCCGCGTTGTTGAGCCTCCGTCAATCGCTTGCTGTTTTTTTGCGAGCCGCATTGCGCATCGGAATGACCGCCCGGCACAAAAGCGAGCCAATCATTTGCGGCTCCGGGAAACGGACTCGATGGCGACCAGATCGTGTTGTAGAAATTGTGGTTTGCTCCCATCACCAGCACGTAATGCTTAGGCGCAAGGTCTCCGGGGACGTTGTAACGAGCGTCGTCGTAAAAATGAACGCCTTGCAAATCAGCAACGTCGCCGTCGCAGTAAGGAAGCAATACGTTGAGCGCGGCGTTGTTTACCACGAACCGGTTGAAATCGACCGGCGCGAGCGGGAACACGGCTTTGATTCCGTAGGGCGCGCCCAGTTCGTTGTTCAGTACGTAATGCCGCACGACACCCTCGCCGCCGCGCGAGTGGCCCATCGTTCCAATTCGCGTCATGTCAAACTTGCCGACAAACTTCGTTCCGAATGGTGCACCACCGGTCGTATTGAAACCGTTGAGTATATCGAGATGCTTCTGCATGAGTTCCGCCCGTGCGAGAGCACCGAGGTCGAACACGAAGTTGTCGACTGCGTTGACGCCGTTTGCGCTAACGGAGACGACGACGTATCCGTGGCTGGCCAGGACCTCAGAAAAATAATCGTAGCCTTTATAACTGGGAATCGACTGGCTGCCATTCGTCGTGCAGGGCCATTGCAAGAGCGCGCTCCCACCTTTGAAACAAGTGGCGTGGCGACCGTGCAGCAAAACAATCACCGGGAAAGGTCCGGCCGACAAGTTTGTCGGATAGTGAATGGACGCGATCAGTTCCACTGGTCCAGGAAAATCGCTTGGCTGAAAAGCCGTGTCGCCGAAGTTGTACTCTTCGCGAGTCACAGCCAATGGTCCGGGCGTACCGGGGTCTGGCACCTGCGCGAACGTGTTCGCTGACGCAGCGCTAACAAGCAGCAAAACCGTTACACAAAACGTGCGGATGTAGTTATGAGTTTTCATTGGTTTCCTCCTTCACGCTTCAACTGGAGCCGCTGCGGAACACTTTGTCGCCCCTGTTTGTCTGCGCCATAGGAGATCGACACAACGCCTCCGTCCCGAACTAACGAACTGTCGAAAGTGATGGCCGTGATTTGCGACAGCGTTTCGTTCTCGACGCCGTTGCCGACGATCTGATCGTCGATCCAGACGACAGCGGGAAGCGCGCGAACAGGGAATGGACCACCATTCACCGTAACTCGCCAGGCTTTGTTAACGACTGCCTGCCGGCCTTGAACTTCAACCGTCATGCTGCGCGGCAGTTGAATCTCCTCCACGCGATAACCGGTCAGTTTCAAATCGCCATTCGGCGCGGACTTCGCTTCGCTCACGAGCTTGCCTGGACGTTTGAACAGATCTCTCATTTCTTTATTGGATACGGCGTTCGAATTTCCCTGCGCGAAGGCGCTCGAGCCGGCGGTCAGCAGCAGCGGCAACACCAGAATCGAGATCGCTACACCGCGATTTATCAGACGTTTCATTGTGAATCTCCTTTGAAGGGCCCACGAAGGACGGCTTTGAAGGCACTGATTGTAAGAGGCAGACCTCTGCGCGAGAGGCACACCGGGGGAATCAAACCCTAAAGCTTGAATTGGGAGGTTGGTTTTCCGGGCTGGACCACGCGCTACCTTAGTAGCAATTTTTTCAAGTGTCAATTGCGATCATATTCTGATTAAATGATGTCGACATGAAGATACCTCAACGTCGCTTCAGCAGCATCGTCGCGCTGGCGCTCCTCCTTTGCTTTTCGTCCTGTACGAATCACGTCGAAATGGCCGAGTTGAAAGAGGCGGCGGAGCATGGCGAAAACGCATACAGACAGTATCGGACCGGCGATTACGCGACCGCCAAAGAGGCGCTTCTCAACTATGTTCGCTACCTCGAAGGAAAAGTCGCTGATCCGTCATCTACTCTCGGCGAAACTGCCAAAGCAGACCTCATGATCAACTATGCTCGCCTCGCCAAGCTGGAAGAAAGGAACAATGGGCCAGAGCGAGAGGTTTACATGCAGAAGGCCGTTGCGATGTGTCAGCAGTTGAAGGTCCAACGAAAATGTTCGCCGATCGACATGGAAGCGCAAATCGGCGCAATCGACGATATGCTGCAAGTCAAATGAAGGGATTGTTAGCGAAGCGAACCGGAGAACTTCTGTAGAAACCGTGCTGCAGCCCGTCGCGCTGTAAACGCTCCTCGTTCAACGGCACGCATGCTGTCGCCGATGCGGTCGTCAAAGTCTTCGTCGACGTGCGGAGACTTCAGCGCCGTTTCCGGACCGAGTTTGCGCACGCGGTCGCCGTAGTCTTCCGCATAGTCGCGCATCCAGAGTTGAGTCCGCCGCATACCGGAGCGGTCCGCTTCCGCGAGCGCTTGACGGGAACTCCAGCCATCGTGCGTCATGCGATAAATCGCGACGATCAAGCCCGTCCGATCGACCCCTTCTCTGCAATGGATGAAAACTCGCCCGCTTTCTGGTGCGTTGATGAGCTCCACAATGCGCGCGATGCGGTCGTCCTGCGGCCGGCCCCAATTCGGAAGCGCTATGTTGTAAAAGTTAAGACCGAGTGCGCGAACTTCCGCCTCTTCCGACCTGGTGCGGTCACTGGCGCCGCGAAGATTAATGACTGTATTGACGCCGAGTTCGCGAAGTTTCGTGATCCCGCCTGCGAGCGGTTGAGCGCCGCGATACAGTCGTTCGCTCACCTGCTTGAACCGCGGCAACTCAGGGTAGGTAGTCGAATCGATGGCAGAGTTTTGGCCGAGAGCTGTCGCCGACAAGAACAATAAAACAACGGCGAGTCTGATCATGGAACGCCCTAATATCACGGATTCCCGAAACAACACAAACAATTTCCGACGACATTGAACTCCCCGGTCATCGGTTGTAGAATCTGAACACGAAAAAGGGGAGTAGGTCACCTGCCTTTATGGTCCGGTGCAGCCGTCAACACGGTACCCACGCGGGTACCCGGCGTATCGGGTAGGGCAAAAACAGAGTCAAGCTCCACGACCAAGACCTTTTGCGGCGGATGTGTCGCGCAAAAGGTTTTTCCTTTTTAGCGCGGCTTTACATATCGAACTACGCGCGAAAGGAATGCATAGGTGGCCCTGTCCAAAACAAAGCTCGAAGACGAGTCCAGCATCCGCTGGCACACTTTAACCGTACCAGAAAGTATTGAACGTCTGGAGTCTGGACCGCGAGGTCTGACTTCGGGCGAAGCTGCAAAGCGGCTGGAGAAGTTTGGACCAAACGAACTTCAGGCGCAGGCCCGCGTCTCAGCGTGGTCCATCCTGCTCGACCAGTTCAAAAACGTTCTGATCGTGATTCTGCTGCTCGCCACGGCGCTGTCCGCGTTCTTGGGCCATGGTGTCGAAGCGATCGCGATCACAGTCATCGTGCTGTTCGCGGTGATACTCGGGTTCATACAAGAGTTCCGTGCCGAGCGCGCGATTGAAGCGCTGCGCGAAATGGCAGCTCCGAATGCGACCGTCATCCGCGACGGACGCGACGAACGTGTTCCGGCGCGCGATCTCGTGCCCGGCGATCTGATTGTTCTGTCGACCGGCGACAAGGTCCCGGCCGATGCGCGAGTGACCGAAGCTGTGAACCTGCAAAGGGTCGAGGCGCCGCTGACCGGCGAGTCCGCGCCAGTTGAGAAACACGATACTCCGCTTCCGGAACCGCAACTTCCCGCCGGAGATCAACGAAACATGGCGTTCGCTGGAACTGCCGTCACCTACGGCCGCGGCCGCGCGCTGATCGTCGCCACCGGCATGGCGACCGAGTTCGGGAAAATCGCGCGAATGCTTCAGGACGTCGACACGGCGAAAACACCGCTTCAGAAGAACCTCGATCGCATCGGCAAGTCGCTGGCGCGCGCGGCGTTCGCGGTCGTGTTTGTAATCGTCGCGCTTGGACTGTTTCGTGGTCAGCCTTTCGTTGACATGCTGATCTTTGGCGTGGCGCTGGCGGTGGCTGTTGTTCCCGAAGCGCTGCCGGCCGTCGTCACGATCTCGCTGGCGCTCGGCGTCAAACGAATGGTGCGTCGCAACGCGCTGATTCGCCGTCTGCCTGCGGTCGAAACTCTTGGCAGCACTTCCGTCATCTGCTCTGACAAGACAGGCACGCTGACGAAAGACGAAATGACCGTTCGACGGCTTTACGTCGCGGGACAGATGATCGAGGTCTCAGGAACTGGATACGTGCCCGAAGGGACGTTCTCGATGAACGGCGCCGGCACCGCGAACTCGAAGCCGCTATCGATGTTGTTGCGAGCAGCGGCACTTGCTTCCGACGCGCGAGTCGAACAGAAGAACGGCGCCGGTACGTGGGAAGTCAAAGGCGATCCGACTGAAGGTGCGCTCGTAGTTGCGGCGGCGAAGGCTGGTCTGCACAAGGCGCAACTTGACGCGGAGTTTTCACGCGTTTCGGAGATTCCATTCACTGCCGAAACGAAGCGCATGACGACGTTGCACCAGACGCCCGGTGGGGTCGTCGCCTACTCGAAAGGCGCACCGGAAGTCATCTTGCCCACGTGTACGTTGCAGTTGACCGACACTGGCGTTGAGACGCTCGACGAATCGCGCCGGACGGAAGTGCTGGAGAGTGCGCGGCAGATGGCTGCCGAAGCGCTGCGTGTTCTCGCGATTGCTTACAAGCCTCGCGCGGTCGTAGAAAACGCGGAAAACGAGATGACGCTGCTGGGTCTCGCGGGAATGATCGATCCACCACGTCCGGAAGCGAAAGCGGCGGTGCGCAGATGCGAAGAAGCCGGGATCAAAGTGATCATGATCACCGGCGACCATCCACTTACCGCAAAAGCCGTTGCCGACGAGTTGGGGTTGACCAAGCACGGTCGCGTCGTTAATGGCGCAGAGATAGAGAAGATGGACGATGCGCAGCTCGAGCGCACAGTCGAATCGATTGAGGTCTGCGCGCGTGTTTCGCCGGCGCACAAGCTGCGCGTGGTAACCGCGCTTCAGAACCGTGGGCAGGTCGTCGCGATGACGGGCGATGGCGTGAACGACGCTCCGGCGTTGAAGAAGGCTGACATCGGCATCGCGATGGGCATTACCGGGACCGACGTTTCGAAGGAAGCGGCAGCGATGACGCTTACCGACGACAACTTCGCGTCGATCGTCGCGGCTGTTGAAGAAGGTCGCGGGATTTTCAGCAACATCAAGAAGTATTTGATGTACCTGTTGTCGTCGAACATCGGGGAGATCGGGTTGATGGCGGGCGCGACACTGGCGGGTTTGCCGTTGCCGTTGACCGCCGTGCAGATTCTTTACGTGAATCTCGCCACCGATGGTTTGCCGGCGTTGGCGCTCGCCGTCGATCCGCCGGAAGAGGGGCTGATGCAACGTCCGCCGCGCAATCAACGCACGGGGATCTTTTCGCGACCGGTCGTGTTGCTGATGTTGGCTGGTGGTGTGTGGTCCGCGATCGTGAATCTGAGTTTGTTCGTGTGGGCGCTGAGCTCGGGTCGCAGCCTTCAGGAAGCGATGACGATGACGTTCGTATCGCTGGTGCTGATTCAGTTTTTCAAAGCGTACAACTTCCGGTCCGATCGGCAATCGGTATTGCATCAGCCGTTTGCCAACAAGTGGCTGAACCTGGCGATCCTGTGGGAGCTGATCATGCTCGGGTTGATTCTTTACGTGCCGTTGTTGGAGAGAGTCTTCGGCACATTTCCGCTGACGATAATCGATTGGGTGATCATCGTTGTCGCGGCGTTTACGGTTTCGCCAGTGCTTGAACTGACGAAGTGGATCGAGCGGCGCTGGTTGGCCGCCGAGCTCGACTGATTGATTTGGTGAATCCCGGGTTCCCGCTCACCCCGCTTACTTTGCATCGAGCGGGAGCCCGGCGTCCTTCCACGCATCGAACCCACCGTAAAGTGGATGCACGTTCTTCCAACCGCGATCGGCGAGTTCTTGTGCCACACGGGCACTCGACGCCTCGTTCGGTCACGTGCAGTAAGTGATGACTGTGCGATTGTGCGGGATCTCGTCGAGATGTTGATCCACCTCGTCAGCGGGCATCCTGATCGCGCCCGGCAGTTTCTGATCGGACTCGCCCCACGCCTGCGGATTCCGCGTATCGATAAAAGCGAACTGTTCCCCTCGGCTCAGCCGCTCACCAATCTCGTCGACTGTAACTCTTGTAACTTCCATAGCGTCTGCAGTGTGGCATTACGCGAGGACACAGATATCACGAACAGCACATATTTCTTTGACGTGCGGGCGCTAATCTTCGATTTCCCAACGCACAACCGTCTTGTACACCTTCTCGCTGATAAATTGCGTATCGGTGAGTATTCGCGACTCACGCGCCTTCACTTTCCCGGTTAGCGACATGTCGAAAACTTCGTAGTCGTCGCGGTCTACGGCTCTCACAATGACCTTCACATTTTGCTCTTCGTCAGTCGCGTTGCGAGCGGTCAGCTTGACGGAGATCTCGAGATCGCCGTCGCTGTCGGGTCCGGCCACCACTTTGTGAGCCAGACCGCTGAATTCAACGCCGTCGGGGGCAGTCACAGCGGTGCTGATCAGAGGTAGCGTCAAAATCAGCGTCAGGGTAAGCAGTCGTCTGAGCATGAGTTTCTCCAATGAGTAGTCAAAGATTCAGCGTTTGAGGCAGGAATTAATAAGGATGGTGCACCCGGCACGACTCGAACGTGCGACCCCCTGATTCGTAGTCAGGTACTCTATCCAGCTGAGCTACGGGTGCGAAGTCCGTAATACTAATAGTTACGCGCCGATAAGTAAAACGCGCCTAATTAACGCGCAAAATAGCCGGGTTTGGTGCGCGCCGTCAGGTCCGCAGGAACGACTTCGACCTTGATTTCGTGCCACTTGCCGCGCACCCGATCGCCTTGAGGCTGGTAAGCGACGGTGTAGAGCGAGCGAAGATTCGCAGCCACTTCACGATAAAGCTGCGCCATGTATTGCAGCCGATCAATCTCATTCAAACGCCCGCCGGTACGGTCCGCGAGCGACTGCAAACGCGCACGCGCCGCAGCGTAAATGCCGGTGATGTTTGGCGACGGCAATGGCAGCCGCTTCGGATCTCCAGACGGCAGCGCCAGCGGATAGATCGTGACGCCCTGGCGATCGGCGGAGGCCAACACAGTCGTCAACTCCGGATTCGAGTGGGGATCGATCATCGCTAAAGCTTCCTCGTCCGACTTTGCTTTCGACAGCATCGTGCGATCGGAGTTCCGCATGTTCGTGTCGAGACCGTCGGTGAGCACGACTATCGCTTTTCGCCGTTGACCTTCTTTTTCCAGCTCTTTCAACGCGTACTTCAACGCTTCATAAAAATGCGTTTCGCCCGCACCCTCCGCTATCTCGATTGCGTACGCTGTTTTCAGACGATCGGTCGTGAACCCCGTCAACGATTTCACTTTCGCGTTGAACTGAATCACCGCGACGCGATCGTCGGGCGCAAGCGCGTCGAGAAAGCGCTGGCTCGCGAGTTTCAACTGCTGGCGAAAGTTGATTGTCGAACCTGACATGTCGAGCATCAGCACGAGACTGAACGGAGCGTCGACAGGTTCGAAATGCTGGATCGACTGTTTGACGCCGTCTTCATAGACGACGAAATCACCTCGATTCAGCGTCTTGATTGGACGACCCTGCTTGTCGACGACGCCAACGTTCAACTGCACCAGCGAAGTCTCGGTGCGGATCACGTCGTCGGGGTCTTGTGCTGTCGCCGTGAGCGCGCACGCGAGCACCAAGAGCGTTAGAAGCAGGATTTGGCGGGATTTTTTTGAACGATATCTCTCGTATTTCATGGAAAATCGGCCCGGAAAGTATGCCCGCCCATTGTGGATTTTTCAAACGTGCTGATTTCGGACGCTCGCGAAATGCGATCGGTTGCTTTGTAAAAGACGGATATAATGCGGGCTTTAGTACGAAAGGACCTCACTTTGCCGCTCCTCACAACTTACCGGCCAAACTTCTGTTGCGAATGCGGCGAGAAGATCGTGCGGCTGCGCTGGCGCGTATGGACCAGCCGCAAGTTTTGCGACAAGTGTTTTCGCGCTTCAGCGAAAACGCACTGGCGAGGACACGCCCCCACAATATCGATTCTCTTATTAGTCGGATTTTTGATCGGACGAGGCTGCCGGCAGGAACGACCACCGCTGGTGATCGAGCGGCCTGTACAGTCGTCGTCCCCGACCGCTGTAACTCAAACACCCACGCCCTCGGACCAGGTTTTTATCTGCGGCGCGCGCACGAAGAAAGGTAAGCCGTGCTCGCGCCGCGTTCATGGTCCAGTGCGTTGCTGGCAGCATAAGGGCATGCCCGCGATGCTGCCGGCCGAAAAGTTAACGATTACCGAAGTCCCTCACTGACTCGCGCGCGACGTGCTGGAGTCCTTGATTGTTTTCACCGGCGGCGCGGGTTTGCCCGGAAGTTTTACCGGATTCTTCAACCTGGACATTATTTCCGTGATCGCGCGTTCGAGCTGCGGATCTTTTCCGGCGAGCACGGAATTCGGATCGTTGTCGACTTCGATGTCGGGATCGACACCGTAGCCTTCAATCACCCACTCCCCATTCTTACTCGCAAAACCAAACTCCGGCACGTTCACGACGCCGCCGTCGATCAGCGTCCCGCGATTTGTGATACCAACAACACCACCCCATGAGCGCTTTCCGATCAATGGTCCAAGACCGGCTTCACGGAACATCGCCGGGAAGATGTCGCCGTCTGATCCGGAGTTCTCGTCAAGAATCGACACCATTGGACCAGGAAACACCGCATCGGGATACGTCGTCGCATCGTCGTTCGTGCGCGAGTAACCAAGCGCTAATACCTTGCGCCGCAGTCGCTCGATGATCATGCGCGACACGTTGCCGCCGCCGTTCGCGCGAACGTCGACGATCATGCCTTCCTTGTTGAGTTGCGGGTAGTACCACTTGATGAACTCACGAATACCGTTTGTGCCCATGTCCGGCAGATGCATGTAGCCGACGCGGCCGTTCGTCGCTTTCGCCACTTTCGCGCGATTGCCTTCGATCCAATCGAGATAGATCAGATTTGACTCATCGCTGATCGGACGATACGAAACGGTGCGCGCACCCTGCATCGTCGGCGTCTTGTTCAACGTAAGCTGAACCGGATTGTCAGCCTTGTTGCGCAACAATCGATACGGATCGTCATTCGCCTTCAACTCTTCACCGTCGATCGCAAGCACATAATCGCCCACGCTCGCGTTCACACCGACTTCCGTCAATGGCGAGCGATAAATGTCTTCCTCGTTCACGCCGCCGAAGATCTTCGCGATGCGATAACGTCCGGCCTGGCGATCCAATTCGAAACGCGCACCGGGCAATCCATATCGCGGCCGCGGCGGAGTCTGAAAATCGCCGCCGTCGATGTACGCGTGTTGGATCGTCAACTCCGAAATCATTTCGTGGATCACGTAGTTCAGATCCGAACGATGCGCGACGTACTTCAACAACGGCTTGTACTGTTCGCGCAAAGCTTCCCAATCGAAGCCATGCATGTTCGAAACGTAGAACCAGTCGCGATAGCGTCGCCAAACCTCGTTGAAGATCTGGTTCCACTCTTCAGCCGGAACACGATCGACGAAGAGTCCCGCAGTCGAAACTGCTTTGCGTGAGCGATCGCCGGTCGGGGTCGCGTCGTAAAGGTTCCAGGTCGTGGTGCCCGGGCCTTGCCCGACAAAAACTTTCGAACCGTCGTCGGCGAGCGTGTAACCGCGAATGTCTTCCGCAAGCGTCGTCTCTTTCCGATCCTTGAGCGAATAGAGCTTCAACGTGCTGGTGCGATCGCCTTGCCGGCCGTAGTAGCCCGCGCCGCCGACGGCATACAGCAGGAAGCCCGGCTTCACAGCCAAACCGAAGTAGTTGTCGGCAGCGATCGGCGCCTTCGCGACGCGATGCTGAATACCATCGAAATCGATCACGAGGTTTGCTGGTGGTTTCGGTGCGGCTTCGGGTTTCGGTTCTGTGGCGGCCGGAGCAGCGGGAGTTTCGGCTGGCTTATCGGGCGCCGGTGAAGCAGCCGGTTTCGCAGCGTCATCAGCAGCAGTTTTCGCCACCGTGACTTCATCACTCTCCGGCGGGAAAGGATGCTTCACGTCTTTGCGCAACGTCATCGCATAGATCTGCGTCGTGCGATTCGTCGCGAAGTTGAACTCAACGGTCGAAAGCTGCGGCAAATACTCGCGGTCGCTGAAGAAGAAAAGGTAATTGCCCTGCGGATCCCAGGCCGGATTGTAGGAGTTATTACTTTCCTCGGTCACTCGCCGCAACTGTCCATCAGACGCACTCCAGATATAGATCGACGTGAACTGATTGTCATTCGGCATGGTGAACGCGAGGTAATTGCCTCGCGGCGACCAGATGTAATCACGCACCTGACCACGACGCGCGTCGGCGATCTCGGTAACTTTCCGGTCGGCGAGCGTAAGGATGTAAACCTTGCCGTCTTTGTCGCTGAACGCGAGACGCTTGCCGTCGGGCGCCCACTCGGGCCCGTAACGCATCGCCGTGCCCCCGCGTGTGATCTGCTCGGCGGGCTTCGATCCATCCTGCGGCATCAGATACAGCTCTTCTTCACCGCTCATGTCAGACACAAACGCGATCTGCGAACCGTCAGGCGACCAGCTCGGCCACTTGTCGAATGCTCCCGACGAATGCGTGAGATTCCGCGTCGGCCCTTTCTCGATCGGCGCCGTGAAAATGTCGCCGCGCGCTGCAAACAACACGCGCTCCGCTTTCGGACTCAAACCGACTGACTGAATCTGGTTGGCCGCTGCCACACGACTCGGGCGGCGCGCGATTCCTTCGTCAGGAACGTTGATCGAGATCGGCGTGCTCTTCCGGCTGCGCGTGTCGAACACCTGCAACTCGCCGTTCAATTCGTAAACGATCTGGTTTTCGTTGTCTGAACTGGGCCAACGCACGTCGTACTGCCGGTTGGTCGTGACCTGCGTCGAGCGCCCTGAAGAAACCGCGTACGCGTAGAGATTGAAATGACCGTCCTTGTCGGAGTTGTAGTAGATCGTGTCGCCGACCCACATCGGATCGCGCGTCGCACGCGCCTCGTGTGTGATCTGTTTTGCGCTGCGGTTGCTGAGATTAAAGATGTAGAGATGGTTGGCCTGGCCGCCGCTGTAACGTTTCTCGGAACGGAAATCACGCGCCTGCGGCGAGTAGACCATCTCTGCTCCGCTCGGCGAGTAATCGCCGGAACCGGCCTGTGGCATCGGCAACGGTTCGGCCGCACCACCGTCGATCGAAACCGCGTAGAGACGCGCGATGCCCACCGACCACGAGTCTCTCGTCGAGCGGAAGTAGATCTGCTTTCCGTCTTTGCTCCAACCGTAAACCTGGTTCTCCCAGCCCCAGCGCGGCGGCAATGGACCACGCGCCGGATAGAACGTCAGTTGACGCGGCTCGCCTCCGGTCGTGGGTACCACGTAAACCTGTTCGTCGCCGTCGTACTGGCCCGTGAAAGCGATCCACTTTCCGTCAGGCGAGAACTTCGCGAACAGCTCGACGCCGGGATGCGACGTCAAGTGAGTCGCCATGCCACCGGACGACGGCGCGGTCCAAAGATCGCCGCCGTAAGTGAAAACAACCCGGTCGCCCCGGATGTCGGGAAATCGCAACAGCTTCGTTTGGGAGTAAACGGTGGCGGACGCAATTAGCGCCAATGCGAGCAGACTGATAGCGCGGATCAGACGGCAAGTTCTAATCACGAGAGGTTCTCCTTTTACGGCTTTGTTCTGGGCCTTTTGTGGCTAAGCTCACTTCCGATTTTTGAACGCGTCATTCAATTCGGTATGTCTACTGGATAACACCACCGGACGCCCGTCTATGAACAAATATCGAATGTGGGTACGAATTTCTAACAGATCGCCGTCCGTAACGACGAGGTTCGCCATCTTGCCGGGTTCGATCGAGCCCAAACGATCCGCGACGTTCATAATCTGGGCCGGGTAAAGCGTCACAGCTTTCACGGCATCCGTTTTCGACAGGCCATAAGCCGCCGCCATTCCCGCGTACTGGGCGAGATTGCGAACTTCTGGACCAGCGTCGCCAGTCGAAATCGCGAATCGAACACCCGCCTGCTGCAATTTCGCGGCGTTCTCGTAAAGCACGTCGTAATTGTCGTCTTCACGACTCGGCAGCGAGAAGATGCCCGTCAGAATTACCGGCACGTTCTTCTCTTTCAGCAGACTCGCGACTCTCCACGCGTCGTTGCCGCCGAGAATGATCGCTTTGAGCTTCATCTCGTCCGCGAATTTGATCGCGCCGCGAATCTCGGCCTCGCGATCGGCACGGAAAATCACGGGCCGTTCGCCGCGCACGTACGGAACGAGCGGCTCGAGCACGACGTTGTGGTCCGGTCGCGGCAACGTCTTGTCTTTCTCGTATGCCTCCTGCGCGCGGCCATAAGCTTCAGCGTCGCGCAACATCTTGCGGATCTGTTCGACTTGCCGTTCGTTCGCCGTCAGCGTATCCGCAAGATTCGGCGGCGCCTGAACGAAACCACCGAAGCCGCCACCACCAAAGCCGATACGCGGATAGTTGATGACGAGCGCGAATTGCGGCACGACCGCCATCTCCTTCGGCGCGGTGCCGAGCAGGTTTATCAGCGCCGCCTGACCCGAAATGAGTCCGCCGGTCGGCGCGGTCAAAGTGTTGGTGATGCCTTCGACGCGCGTGACGCCGATGTGTGCGCTGTGCGGATTGACCGCGGTGATCGCTTTCGCGTTGGGGTTCAACTCGCCGACTTCGGAAGTATCCACGGTGCCGTTCGCGCCTTGCGGAACCTCGACGAGACCCATGTTCGTTCCCGCATCGATCATTCCCGGATAGACCGAAAGACCACGACCGTCGATCGATTGCGCTCCGGCGGGCACGTTGACGTTCGTGCCGACTGCTTCGATCTTGCCATCGCGAATCACGACGGTGCCATTTTCGATATCAGCGCCGCTGACTGTCACGATCCGGGCGTTGCGAATGGCGAAAGTGCCGCGCGCGGGAATCACGCCTTGCTGCGTCGTGGGATTCCCGATCTGCTGAGCAAAAGCAGGAACACAGATGAAAAGAATTGTGATCAGAATCTTCATGGACGGTCCTCCTGCTGATCGATCTCGTCGTCTGTGTGACCAGTGGGCCGGCGACGCGGTGTGTTTGGCGACTGCGCTCCGCGTGCGGGAGGCTTGTTCGGATCGGCCTGTTCCAACGTGAGGCGTTCTTTAGCGAGCTCGGGGCGACGTGCGAGATCCTGTTGGCGATCGAAAAAGATCGTGCCGTCGATGAGCGTCGTATCGACGCGCGCGTAAACACTGAACGGATGCGCATTCCAAATCGCGACGTCCGCGTCTTTGCCGACTTCGATCGAGCCGACGCGTTCCTGGATGCCGAGTTGAATTGCGGGATTGAGCGTGATGAGCTTCAGCGCTTGGTCTTCCGTCAAGTCGCCCCAGTGCATCGCTTTCGCGGCTTCGATGTTCAAGCGGCGGGCGCGCTCGTCGGAGTCGGAGTTCATCGAGACGACGACTCCCGCGCGAGTCATGATCGCGGCGTTGTAGGGAATCGCGTCGTAAGCCTCGATTTTGTAACCCCACGAGTCGGCGAAGATCGAAGCGCCGGCGCCGTGCGCGGCAATCTCTTTCGCGACCTTGTAGCCTTCGAGCACGTGCTGGAACGTCTTGATCTTGAAACCAAACTCGTCGGCGAGATTGATCAGCATCAGGATCTCGCTCGCGATGTAGCAATGAGCGTGGACGTAACGACGGCCTTCGAGAATTTCGACCAGCGGTTCGAGTTGCAGATCGCGTCGCGGCGGCATAAGGTTCTTGTCTTTCGCCGAGGCAGCACGATACTCGTCCCACGTCCGCTTGTAATCACGCGCGCGCACGAACGCATCGCGAATGGTTTCTTCAACGCCCATGCGCGTGTTGGGATAACGACGTTGCACGCCGGGCGTATTCGGAGTGCTCGATCGCTTCACGTTTTCGCCGAGCGCGAACTTGATCCCCGGCATCGCGCCCGGAAACAAAAACTCGCTCGCCGGACGGCCGTACTTGATCTTCACCACCGTGTTCAAACCACCGATGGGATTCGCCGAACCGTGCAGCAGATTAAGCGTCGTGACGCCGCCCGCTAGTTCGCGATAAAGATCGACGTCCGTCGGGTTTATCACGTCTTGCGTCCGCACCATCGACGTGACCGCGAGTGTGCCTTCGTTGATGGTGTCGAGCATCGAGTGCGAGTGGCAGTCGATGATGCCGGGCATCACGAACTTGCCGGTGGCGTCGATGATGAGCGCGTTCGGCGAAGCGCTGAGGTTCTTTCCGACCGCGGCGATCTTGCCGTTTTTGAGCAGCACGTCGGTGTTTGTGAGCGTGCCACGCGTGACGGTCAGGACCGTCGCGTTTTTGATTAGCGTTTCGTTCGACTGGGCGTATGCCGCAGTTCCAAGCAGCAAAACCACGGATATGAGAAGGAATTTTTTCATAATCTGTGTTTCCTTAGTTGGGACGTGCCCGAGTTGCCGTAAAGGATCCAGGCGACTGGCCGACGACGGTGACCGTGCCACGAATCTCGTTGCCGGAAAGAGTTCCCGTAAACGTTGCTTCTTTCGTCTGTCCCTCGAGATTGAGCGGGACAGTAAAGCGAAGCTCGTCTGAGGAGCTCATTGAGGCATTCGATATCTCGCCGCTGCCCAGCACGCCCGCGATTGATCCGGTTACGCGGTCACCTTCCTGTTGCAGCGTCAACGTGGCCCCGCGATCGCCCTGGCCGAGATTAATATTCATGGTCCACGTTCCAGTGACGCCACCACGCCCTCCCGGACGATCTTGGGTGGCCTGCGTTCCTAGCGGCGTCGTTGCCGCGGGACGCAGATCAACGGGACGGCCGTCGATAAACACGTGGGCCACGCGGCTGTTTCGATCGAAGAGATCGCCGCGCGTCACTGTCAGGTTGGCGATCTTCCCGGCTTCGATCGAGCCGAGCTGACTCCCCACACCAAAAATCTCCGCGGGCCAGATCGTGAACGCTCGCACCGCGTCAACCGCTGAAAGCCCATTCTCGATCGTGCGATTCACGTTGACCATCAGGTCTGACATGTTTGCTAGCGAACCCGATTGAAACGCAAAACGAACGCCCGCCTTCGCGAGCTTGCCCGCCGTCTGCTGTGCGGCGACGCGTTCGCGCAAAGTACGCATCGGTTCGGGATCAGCCTCGGGCATCGCCGCCGTCGTGCGGCGCGGCAGGTTGAGCGACAGCAACACCGGCACGTTCTGTTTCGCCAGACGATCGGCAACGCGATCTGATTCGCGTCCGCCTGCGATAATCAATTTCAGTTTGAACTCGGCTCCCAGATCCAGCGCGCGACTGATCTCGCGTTCGCTGTTTGCCAGCATCACCACCGGCATCCGCCCCTCGATAACCGGCACGAGCGCCGCGAGCGATCGATCCGTTTCGGGACGTCGAATGCCGCGCGGGTTGCGTTCGTAGATCTGCATCGAATCGCGATAACGCTGTGCATCAAGCATCATCTGCCGGAGCTGCGCGAAGACGCCCATCAACGATCCGGGATAAGTACCGCGCAACGGCGTGAAACTGACGTGCATCGCGACGGGCGAGCGCACGATCATCTGCTGCGGCGTCTCGCCGGAGAGATTGATCAGCGCCGACTGGCCCATCCAGATACCACTGCGCGGCGCCGTCAGCGCTGTAGTGATACCGATGTTTCGCGATGATTCGATCTCGTTCCCCGTCGAACGGATCGTGTCTTCAACCATCACTTCCGGTTGCAGACCGACCGGTTGCGTCGAGTTTGGACCACCTATGGCGCGTGTTTGCGGTTGAACCAGCAGGAATGCGCCGGGTCCTCCGCCACCGGGCGACGGTCCTGGCGCCGGTTCGGGCAGCGCGAGATTTGTGTACGAGTCGATCAGTCCCGGGTAGACAGTCAAGCCGGTGCCGTCGATCACTCGCGCGTCAGGCGGCGTGCTGATGTTCGGGCCCGCGGCAGCGATCAAGCCGTTGCGAATCACGACCGTGCCGCGTTCGACAATCGGACCCGAGACGCTGACGATGCGGGCGTTTGTTATAGCGTAAGTGTCGATGCCACTGCGCTGGGCAACAGCTTCACCTAGAGAACAAAGCGCAATGAGCACAAGCGTGCAGAGTGCGACAGAAAGGCGCGGGTGGACTTTTGGCATAGGCGACCAAATCCCCATTAGTTTGATTTGCGAACGCTGATTAAGAAGCAACCAGCAACTTCGTTTAGGAAAGTGCGGAAAGCTTAACTGAAAACCGGCGAGAAGGGAAATTAATCCACAGATTAAACGGGCAGGTCTAATCTGTGGATCACTTAAAACTGGAGCTACTACTTATTGGCGTTTGCCTTCTTCGTGTTCGCGTTTGCGTTGCGGTTCGCGTTCGCATTGTCAGCTACAACCTTTAGCTGGTTCTTAACTGACTTAACGCCTTCGGCGGCCTTCACGACCTGCTCGGCTTTCGTTCTTTGCGCCGCACTCGCGACCGTGCCCGTCAGCGTAACTACAGCGTTGTCGACGTCGACGTTGATGGTCGAATCGCGCAGATCATCCGCTGCGGCGAGATCGAAGCGCGTTTTCGTCCATAGCCAGGCGTCATTCAGCCCACTGCCGACGGTGCGACCTGATCCGCGCGCTTGTTCTCGGGCCTCGCGGTCGTTCCGTTCTTTCTCGCGCTCATATTCTGCGCGGGTCGGCGCCGTTCTGGTATTCGTGTTGGCGTTAGCGACGGCTGTCGGTGTCGGAGACGCGGCGTGATTGGCGTTATTGGCGTTAGTGTTTGCGTTGCGATTCGCAGGACCTTCGCACGCCGTCAAGGCAATCGCGACGATGGCGGCGATTATTAGTCCATTGATTCTGTTGCTCATTCTTCGAAAAACCTCCCTTGCATAAGACACAGACGAAGACCTAGTTCGGAAAACATACATTTACCGGGGGTCTTGGTTTGATTCTGCAAGGGACGAGCCACAGACGTTTTGTACGGTGAGGATCAGAACTCCATCCGTGTTACCACTTCACTGAGCCTTCCTTCGACGTGTCGATTTCAGCAGTCTGCGGCACCTCGCCGAAGAGAAATCCTTTTATGTTGTCGAAGAGAAACGTCTGCGCGTCAGGGTTGGTGAGATCCAGGCCGTAGTGGTTGATGATCTGTGTCTGCTTTTGCAGCCACCCACTCCAGCATGGCTGGCAGATCTCGCTGCCGATTCTTTGTCCGAGCGCGTTCGGGAACGGAGCGTATCCGAGCGCGGGCCGTTTCTCGCCACAGTGTGCACATTTGATCGTGTCAGCCATTTGTGTACTCCTTGATCACCGAAATTATCGCATCATCTTTCGGTCTGATTAAGCCCACGCGACGAACGTCGCTGTAACGCAGTATTCCCTGCGCGTCAATTACGAACACCGATCGCGCCACTCGTCCGGGAATAAACGACCGCGCGCCGTAGAGTGTCGCGGCAGTGCGATCCTTGTCGGACAACAGACGCAACGGCAGCTCGTGATGGTCCGCAAACTTGCGATGCGACTCCACCGAGTCAGACGAAATGCCAACCACTTCCGCTCCTGTCGCCGTGTAGTCCTCCCAACGATCACGCACCGAGCACATCTGCCTTGTGCAGACCGGAGTCTCATCGCCTGGATAGAAAAGCAGCACGACAACTTTGCCGCGATGCTCCGACAAACGCCACTGCTTCCCGTCTCCGTCGGGCAACGAAAAGTCAGGCGCTGGCTCGTTGAGTTTCATTTGTCAATTAATGACGCGAGGACGCTCATCGCCTCGTCAATTTCTTCGTCCGTGTTGAAAAAGTGCGGCGAGATACGCAGTCCCGCTCCCGGTCGACTGTCGACGAACACGCGACGTTCCGCCAATTCTTCAACTACTGCTTTCGCGTCAGCCACGCCGATCATCACCGAGCCGCCACGCTTATTCAACTCGAGCGGCGTGTTGATGGTCCAGCCCCGACTCAACGCGAAATCGATCATGCGTTGTGTCCGCCGTTGCGATTCTTCCGCGATCTGGTCCACACCGACTGACTCGACGATGTCGAGACCCGGTAACGCCGAGTAAAGCGCGGGAATACTCGGCGTGCCTTGCGCGAAACGTCGCACTGAGCGTGCGTAACGCATCGGCGCCGGCGCGAAATCGAACGGCGAGTCGTGGGCGACCCAGCCGGTCAAACGCGGCGCGAGATCGTGTTGCAGATCGGGCCGCACGTACAGGTAACCGCAAGATGGACCGCCGCAGAGCCACTTGATTGTGCCGCCGATCAGAAAATCGACTTTCCAATCCGCCGCGTAGAGCGGTAACACGCCCGCCGACTGATAAACGTCCAACAGGACGAGCGCGCCTTTCGCGTGCGCGCGTTCGACGATCGGCTGTACGTCGATGCGATACGAACTGCGATACGAAGTGTGCGACAGGGCGACGAGGCCGGTTTTTTCGTCAATCGCGTCGAGAATTCGATCGAGTGGAACGGAGATGCCGTCGGCTGACGGGAGTACCTCCACGTCTGCGCCCGTTTGCCGTTGCGCGTTCCAGATGTATTCCATCGACGGGAAGTCCAGCGCGGTGGTTACGACTTTGTTTCGGCGGCCCGAGTGAAAATCGAAACAGGAAGCGACGGTGGCGAGGCCGATCGAGGCGTTTGGTTGAATCTGCACCGAACCGGGTTCGCCGCCGAGAATGCGCGCGATGCGATCGCCGACGCGACGCGACAGTTGCCACCACGTCGTGGCCCACGCGTCTTCGCTCGTGTGATATTCCCAGGCGTCGCAGTACGCGATCATCGATTCGCGCACCGCACGCGGCACCGGACCGAGGCTGTGACTGAGCAGATGAATGCCCGAAGCCAGCGTTGGGAACTCTTCGCGTTTGCGGTCGATGGTCATTTGAAACACGGATTATTTGTATTTCATCAACATTCGTTCTAACCCGACAGGATCTTTGTAGAACTCGTCGAGAATACTCTTCGCTTCGTCGCCAATCGGCGGGTCGTGCGCTTCTTCGCGAATCGCAGCCAGTATCTCAGCGGCTACGAACTCCTTCGTCATCTTCGGCACATCCGCGCCGCTGCTCATGTCAGTGTCGATCGTCGTCGGCAACACCGTGATCACGCGCACGTTTGCGTCTACGAGATACGCTCGCATCGCCTGGCCCAACGACAACAACGCCGACTTCGTAGCACAGTACGTTCCAACCAGCGGCAAGTTCACTTTCGAAAACGCCGTCGCGATATTCACGATCATCCCATCGCGCTGTGCAATCATCCCCGGTACGATCGCGCGCGTCAGACGCAACACTCCGAGATAATTCACCGACAGCTCTTCGACGATGTCGTCGAAACTCATCGTCAGCGGATTGCCAAAACCCGCGAACCCAGCGTTGTTGATGAGAATGTCCATCGTCCCCAACTGCGCCACCGCCGCGACGTCCGCATCGCTCGTCACGTCGAGTTGGACCGGCGTCACGTTCGGCGCCAACTCCTGCAATGCTTCGCGTGCTTCCGGTTTGCGCGTCCCGGCCACGACTTCACGCGCACCGGCTTCCGCCAGCACCGCGACGAGCGCCCAGCCAAGCCCGCGGCCGGCGCCGCTCACCAACACCCGTTTGCCTTCAATCTCCATGTACGTCTACTTCTTCCGCAACCGGTTGATTCCGCCGCTGCGATCGCGCGAGCTGGTAAAGCCCGAGCCCGACGAGGCCCCAAACGACGATCAGCTCGATGCTCGTCAGCGATTGTCCGTTGATCCGTTGACTCAGCGTTTGCGTTCGCAGCACGTCGACGTCCTTGACCAACTGAATAACTATCATCAGCCCCATCGCGACAAGAGAGACGACGGCGGCCACCTGCTGCATTCGGCGCGGCAGGTTAATCGCAATCTCGCTCGCGAGCGTCGGGTTCAGACGAGGGAGCAGCAAGAATACCAGGCTGTGAATAAAATAAAGCACGACCAGCGCGAATACCGCAACGTTGAGCGCGAGTGAAAGCTGTCCGCTAATCAATAAAACCACGCAACAGATCAACGTCAACGTCAGTCCGCGAATCGGAGTTGCCGTTGCCGGATTGGTGACTCCGAGCCAGCGCGGCGCAAGACGATCCTCGACAAACGTCATCGCCAGTCGCGACGGCACAAAGATTGTGCCGTTGAGCGCGGTCATAATTGCTGCTATCGCGCCGATCGTTACAAACACCGCCGCGCCTGCCGGAAGATAGTTCTTCGCGACCTCGGCCAGCGTGACGTCGGTTCCCTGCAATTGGCCTCCGGACAACACACCAAACGAAACGATCGCAGCAAACACGTAGATCACCGCCGTGATTGTCAGTCCTTTCGGCAGTATATTCGGCAGGCGGCGCGTGCTGTCTTTCACCTCACCCGCGGCCTGCGCAATCGATTCGAATCCGGCAAAAGCAAAAAACAGCGGCAACAGGCTGGAAGCGAAACCACTCGAACCGCCGGTGAAAAACGGCGTGTAGTTTGCAGTGTTCAGCAGGAACAGTCCGGGAACGATCAGCACCAGCAAAGCCAGGCACTTCAACGTTGACAGGACCACCTGCATGCGGCCGAACCAGCGTATGCCTACGACGTGAATCAAATAGAAGACGAGAAGCACCGCAAGCGCCAGCGGCACACGAAACTTTTGCTCGATGCGACCACCGCTCAGCGTGATCACGTGTCGGGCAAACGCGTTTGCGAGATAAGTGCCCGCGCCGATGTACGAAATGATCTTGAGCCACGAGCCCACGTACGCGAGTCGATAGCCATTGAGCGTGCGCGAGATGTTCAGATATTCGCCGCCCGGTTCGCGGCCGAGATGAGTCGAGAGATATGCAGAGTAAGGAATCGACGTCGCCAGGATCGCCGGCGTGAGTAGGATGTACCCGAGAATCACACTCGGCCCGGTGATCTTCCACGCGTCGCCCGTTACTTGAAAGATACCAGCGCCGATCAGGATCCCGATCAACGCAGCATACGCTTCAAGCGTGCCGAGATCGCGACGCAGACGCGATGTAGGTCGATCGTTTTTCACCGGTTCATCAATTCGTTCGACGGTAGTTTGGGATCGAGAACTTTTTCCGCGCTCTCGACGCCGGCGACCGGAAGTTTCGCGGCGTCGATCAAACCGAGTTGGGCCAACACGGATGCCTGGTCCCAGTAGATGTGTTCGTGCGCGAGCTTGCCGTCGCGGAAGTGGACGATCACGACCAGCGCGACGCGCACGTGTTTGCCGGTAGGCTCGACGCCGGGCAGCATCCAGTCCATTTTGATCGTGTGCGTAAACTGGAACACCATCTCGTCGACAACGCGATCGACGCCGATCGTGCGCGACACGGGTGTCATCGACGTGTCGGGTGGCATCTGCGGAATGAAACGCTGCGAATAGAAGTCGCGCAGCTCGTCGTGACCGACGCCGCCGGTCAGCACCGGAACGTGGTTGACGTAAGCATCCGCGACCATCGTTTCGAGCGTGTCGTCAGTGTTCCGGGTCGCGAATTCGTATTTGACGTGATCGTCCCAACGTGCGGACAGGGTTTGTTGCGCGCCGGCGAGACCTGCCCCGGCGAGATGATTGACGAAGAATTCGAGCGTGCGCAGGTTTGCGAGCTCTGCGGCCGCGGGGCTGTAGTGTTCGCCGCCGTTCCGGCCGAACGCATGGCCTTCGTTCGGGTAGTCATGAAGCGTTACGAGCGGGTTTGAATCGAGCGCGTCGTGAATCTGGCGTTGTGCTTCGGGCGGGCAGAACTTGTCGTCGCCGGCGATGTGAAGCATCAGCGGGCTGGTCAGGTTCGTTGCTTCGTTCAGTGATTTTTCAATGCTGACGCCGTAGTAGCCGACTGCGCAATCGGGTTTGAATCGCACAGACAAGAGATACGCAAGGTTGCCGCCGAGGCAAAACCCGACCGCGCCCGCGCGTCCGCTGCACGCTGTGTGGCTTTTCAGGAAAGCGAGTGTTGCCGCTGCGTCTTCGACCGCTTTCGTTTCGTCGAGTCGTTGGTAGTAAGCGATTGCTTTTTGCCAGTCGTCGCCTTTGTCGGTGAGTTGGACGCCGGTTTCCATTCGCCAGAACAGATCGGGAGCGATCGCGGCGAAGCCGTGCGCTGCGTACCAGTCGGCCACGCCTCGGACGTAGTCGTTAACGCCGAAGATTTCCTGGATCACGACGATGCCTGGACCATAGCCGCCCGCAGGCAGCGCGAGGTAAGCGTCGAACTCGCCGCCGTCGAAGGATTTGATTGTGACCATAGGCCGGGGATGTTATCCGTGGATCGCACTTAGCGCAAATACTCTTTACCTGCCGTGCAGACGCGGAGGAAGTTGCACATGCGACAGTGTGGTGCGGTCTTGACCGGGAAGTGGCCGGGGTCGGCGGAGGTGACGATGCGCATCATCGCTTCATCAATCGCTCGCGCACAACGCGCGGGTTCGAGCAGTTCGTCGGTCAAGTGGGTCTCGACGTTCGGATCGAGGAAATGAAGCGTCACGCGAATCTTGCTGTTCCCCAGTGACGGAATCAGCTCGCGCACTGCGTGAGCGTACGCTTGCATCTGCAACTGGTAGTCGCGCGCAGTGATCTCGATCATGTTGTTCGTCGCGACGTCGAGCACTGCCGGCTCCGGCTCCGGTTCGAAGTCGAACGCGAACTGCGCGCTGCGTGAGCGTCTGCGTTTCGCGGGCGCTTCGTTAACGATCGCAGGCATGTCGACTCTAATGCGGTTCGTCTTGAAGTCGATGATCTCCGCTTCAAACCACCCTTCCGCCGTCTGCGTTATCAGCAGCTTATCGATGATGCCGCTCAGAATTCCCAACGGACGTCGCAAACGAAAACTCAACTCACTCCACAGCCCAGCTTCACCCGATAAAGCAGAAATGGGAGTAGAACAAGTCGGGAAGGGGGCTGAGCGCAGCGCCGCCCCCGCTTCATGCAACAGCGGGGGCGACGCTTCGCTCTGCCCCCTTCCTGACTTGTTCATTTCTCCACTTCCTGCTTTGTACGCTTCACGGGCTCGCTCCACCCGCCCGAACACATCGCTCACGAGATAGTTCTTCGCCAGCGGTAGCAGATCCTTGATCGCGGCTTCCGGATTGATCTCGACGAGTCGATCCGCGAGTTGTGCCTGTCGCAGCCGCAGCACTTCAGCAAAACTGTGACGCAACAACTCTTCGCTGTCCTGGTCAGGACTGTAGCGCTCGCAGAAACGATGGATCACCGCGCCCTTCAAGGTCGCGTTGATATTCGACGGCGGCTCGGGCGCTTCGGCGTTGTTCCAGATCGCCAGTTCATCGGCTTGCGGCAAACGCAAAACACGTTCGAAGTAATACTGCCGCGGACAACGCTGATAGTTGATGAGCTGCGTAACGCTGAAACGATGAATCGAGCTGCCTACGGTGGCGATTACCGGACGCCGCAACGGAAACACGGCGCCAAGAGATTCGCCCGGTGGTCCAGCGTCCAGCACTTCTTCCGGTTCCGCTTCCACCTGCGGCAACGGTTCGTCTGCGAGATTGGTCGTGAGCTGAAGCTGCAGGTCGTCTGC
>Ga0111539_10002668_pt1 | contig 23630 bp, 23 predicted proteins | sample RhiMethybrSRZTD1_FD_79667 | JGI IMG/M metagenome (GOLD analysis project Ga0111539, IMG submission 79667) | Populus rhizosphere microbial communities from Tennessee, USA - Rhizosphere MetaG P. TD hybrid SRZTD1 (version 2) (version 2) | ecosystem: Host-associated > Plants > Roots > Rhizosphere >...
GGGAGGGTACGGTCGGAGTTCTGCCCCCGCAACCACGTATGACCAACGATCGACTGTCATGTCGGCACCTTCAGCGCCAGCAGCCCGTGTCGAGACAGGGCGTGCGGAACAAGACAGCAGATCGAGCACGCTAGGCAATATTCGCAATCGATAGTTCAGAATCAGTCCCTAACGCTCAAGGCGCCATTTCTCGAACAGAAGGGAGCCCTCAGGAATCGTTACTCCTCCACTCCTCCGTAGGTATCCCGTGAATTCATTGTGACTCATTCCTGCTATGGTGGGTCCGCCAGTTTTTCAGTCGACATAGCAGCGGTCGTTCGAAGGATCCCGCAATTCATCTTGACGAAACGCTATCGTTCCAAGCCGCTTTAGGATTGACGCCGCTGAAACGCAGTCATTATACTGGCGCCGGACTTACGCCCAATACAAACGCAACAGGTGATCTCAATGCAGCAGGCTGAAGTCATAGGAGTCGGTTTGGCAGTGCTGGACCACTTGATGGTGGTGTCTGAATTTCCAAGCCGTGAAGGAGTCTTCCCGAGCACCCAGTATGATGTGCAGGGTGGTGGGATGGTGGCGACCGCCCTGGTTGCGGCGCAGAGGTTGGGTGGTTCGACCGAATTCTGGGGACGCGTTGGAGACGATGAACCCGGTCATGCGGTCTTGAAGGAATTGAAATCGTTCAATGTGAACACCTCGCAGGTTCATGTCGTTCCAGAGGGGAAAACTGGGGTTTGCTTTGTGATGGTGAGAGCCGACAGCGGAGAAAGAGCTTTCGTCGTCAGCGCACAAAAGAATCTGTATGTGGACCTCAAGAATCTACACCTGGACCGAATTCGAAAAGCGAAAGCAGTGCTCATTGATGCTTCCTGGATTGAGGCGGCTCAGCAAGCGGCGCATTGCGCGCGGTCGCATGGCGTTCCCGTAGTTGCCGACGTTCACGATCCCAGCCAGCCCAGCCTGGACCTTCTGAGCTTGGCGGACTATGCCATCATCCCCAAACACTTGGCCGAGGTGCTGACGACGAAAGGGGATTATGCGCGTGCCCTGCACGATTTGAAGGCGCGAGGCACGAAAGTACCGATCATTACGCTGGGTGCGGAAGGCTGCACCTATCTGTATCAGGAAAAAGTTTTCAAGTTGCCCGCGTTCCGCGTGAAAGCAGTCGATACGACGGGTGCCGGTGACTGCTTTCACGGTGCTTTTTGCTTTGCGTTGTCTCGTGGTTTCGCTTTGCCAGAAGCAGTTGGTCTGGCTTCAGCTGTCGCCGCCATCTCTTGCACCAAACTCGGCGGCCGGAGCGGCATTCCCACCTACGAGCAGACCCTCACGTTCATGCGCGAACAGGCTGCCAGAGCATGAGCAGCGACCTAAGCTTGCTACCGCCTCAGGAAGCGACCATTCAGGTCAGGCCAGCATAGAGGTTCTGAAGCAGGTGGCCACCCTGCATCTTTGTTGGGTTGATACCTTCCCAAGTCCACAGGTCGACATTGATTCAACGTTGAACTTTGTAATCTAGGTTCAACCTCGCCGATTTTCATCGTAAAATACGGGCATGAAAACTACCTGGATCTGCCTACGACATTTTTGGCCTGGTTTGCTCTTGGTCATACTGCTGTGTGCTGGGCTTTCAGCCTGGTCGGGGCAGGACCCGGCGACAGAACCCTTGACAGAAGAGCAAGTACTATCCCTGGTGACCTCGGTCAAGCTCGGGGAATTGCCGGCCGGCCGTATCAACGAACTCGTTCGCAAACGGGGCATAGCGTTCTCCGTGACGGACGTTTTCTTGCTGGAGTTGCAGACTCGTGAGGCTGATCCGGCACTGCTTGATACGCTGCGACAAATTCGCGGGCAGGGCAAGGACTTCGTGCCGACTAAACCTGGGGGAACCCCTGGTTCGATAGCGACCTCCTCTACGCCGGAATCGCCTACGATGCCAGCCGCAAGCACCGGAGTGGAGGCAGATTGGCCGAAGTTCTTGGAGCAGGTGAGGGCAAAGGCGATTGCCTACACAGATGACCTGCCAAATTTCATCTGTACGCAGCTGACGCAAAGGTCAGCGCGTTATTTTCCTGGCGGTTGGCGCACAGTGGACAACTTCGTTGCAGAACTGAGTTATTTCGACAAGAAAGAGCATTACAAGATTCTGACCGTTGCCAATCAAGCCACCACGACTGCGACGATGGAGAATCTTTCCGGAACGCGCTCTACGGGGGAATTCGGCTCCTCGATGCGGACTTTGTTCGAGCCCGCAACAAACGCGGTTTTCCGCCTGGAAGGCAGAGAGCAGACCAACGGTCGCGAAACGATCCGTTTGGGTTACCAGGTTGCCAGAGAGACTTCGAGCCGGAGCATCAGCTACAACAATGAGCGCACGATTATCACCGCGTATCGGGGCCGATGCTGGATCGACCCGGAGTCGTTTCAGGTTGTTCGGCTGGAAGACAAGGCGATCAACATCCCCCCTGATTTTCCGATTACGCGTTCAGACGGCGCTACAGACTATGACCTCGCAGACATTGGAGGAAGAAAGTATTGGCTCCCAATACGCGCCGAAGTGTTGTTAGTCGAAGGCGGAGCAAAACTCCATACCCGAAACGTCATTGAGTTCAAGAGATACCGCAAGTTCGAAGCCGAAGTACGCATTGTTCCCGATTAATTTCGAATTGCTTTAGACCAATTTCTGTCGCGTACCAGTGCTCTTCTCCTTGGATAAAGGACCGGGGGCAAAGGCCACGGCGGGGTGGTTTAACAGTACGGAAGTTTTGTTGCAACCTTTCCGTCTCTAGACAAGGGCAAGCTCAGACGGTGGAGCGCAATCGCATGGTTGCTGAGAAGACAATTGCCCCGGGCGTGCGTGTTGGCCATGTACATCTGAAAGTGGCCGACCTGGAACGCTCGCTGGCGTTTTATTGCGGCGTTCTTGGTTTTGAATTGATGCAGCGATACGGAGCCGGAGCAGCCTTCGTTTCGGCGGGCGGGTACCATCATCACATTGGTCTGAATACTTGGGAGAGCGCCGATGGGCACCCTCCGCCACCCGGCACTACGGGGCTTTATCACGTGGCGATTCTATACCCAACGCGAGCTGATCTTGCTGACGCGCTGCGACGGGTTGAAAAGGCAGGCATCCGGCTGGACGGTGCAAGCGATCACGGCGTCAGTGAGGCTTTGTATCTCCGGGACCCAGATGACAATGGCGTGGAACTTTACTGGGACCGGCCTGCCTCAGACTGGCCCCGAACACCTGACGGTTCCCTCAGCATGTACACGCAACGGCTCGACCTCAGCAAGCTTTTGTCGGAAGCTCCAAAGGTACCGGTCTGAGATCGGGCCAAAGCTGGCTTTAGTTCTTCTTACTCCCAACGCGGAACGCACGGAACTCTTTAGTCACGCCGAAGGTTATCCCGGAATGAGGCGAGTGTTCTGCCAGACCGGCGATGCCGCCGATGTCCCAACGAAATCCCAGGCCGCTGATCTGCACACCCAATCGGAACAGGGACTGGCTCTCCGTTCCCAGAGGAGCCCCTTGTTCACGGGTATTCCAGCGCCCGTAGACCTCGCTCACAATGTTGACTGCAGGGCTTACAGGATAGATGCCTCCTAATCCATATACCATGACATCGTTCTGAACCCCGGCTTCCACTGGGTTGCTCAGGATGCCAAGGCCAGCATTGGCGAACGCATTCAATTTTCCAAAGTGTTTCCCAGCCAGCAGGGTGCCGTAGAACTGGGTGCTGTCGAGCCCCAAGCCCTTGGCTGCCGAAGCATTGGGAAGTTGAACGGTCGGACGAAATGCCAGAGCTGGGAAATGCTTTTTCTCTGAAACAAGCAAAATTTTTGTAGAAAGGGAGAGATCGCCGAAATCGCTGGTGGCCGTCCCTCCCGAATTCAGGGTGAGGTCCAACGGCGTTGCCGATCGCTGGTTGATGGACAATGAGTTGTACACGGTGCCTTGCATCTGAAACTCAACGATCTCGCCAAGGCCTGTGTAGAGTCCGATTACGCCAAGGCTGGTGAGATCCCCACGCAAGCCGGAGAGCGGATACTTGGCATCCTGGAGAAAATCAAAGCCGAACTGCACGGAGACGGTTCCCGGCGGCAGAATGGTAGGTTCCTGAGTCTCAAGCGGACGTTGCTGTGCCCATGAGGGGTTCGCGCACAAAGCGAGCGCAATCAAACAACTCCACGACGCCAAAGAGATCCGCACGAATCGCGAAGAGAGCATGGATGATATTCCTTTGAGAACAGGTTCGAGTGGCACTGCAGAATCTCATCAGTACACTTTCATGATGTTGGACGATGTGCGCTTTTTGAAAGCGAGGGCGACTCAGCAAGAGCCAGTGGGTGCTCTCCATGCACGTGACGCCTGATTGTTGTCGTGAGAGGCGACCGCAGAGGCATCCCTATGATTCTTCGCGCTCATATTTCAGAAGAGCCGCCACGACAAGGGCTGCAGTCTCGGTACGCAGAATCTGCGAGCCCAGGCTGGCAGACTGAAAACCCGAATCTACGAACTCCAGATGTTCCGCTTCGGTCCACCCACCTTCGGGCCCGATGCAAAAGACTGCCTGTTGCCAGGTTGCCGAACGCAGAATACTCTTGAGTCCTGTGCAACACTCATTCTCGGAAAGCAAGATCTTCAATCCCGGCGGTAGCTCGCGGCAGAGAAGCGACAGGGAAGACGGGGGATGCAGCACTGGAAGAGTACTGCGTCGCGATTGTTTGGCAGCAGCTAGTATGATTTTCTCCCACCGGTTCATCTTGGAGTCGAGTCGTTCCCTTGGAATTCTTACGACGGATCGGGCCGCTTCGAGGAGATAGATGTCGTCGATCCCAATCTCGGTGCATTTCTCTAGAATCCATTCCAGTCTGTCGGCCTTGCACAATGACTGAATCAGGCCGAGCCGTGCGGCTGCCGCAGGCGTCTCGAGCAACTCGACTTTGCGCAGATCCACTCCGCGATCCGTGCACTTGTCAACCACGGCACGCCAGACGCAACCGGAGCCATCGATGAGCTCAACGATGCGACCAGGCTCCGCCCGCAAGACATTGCGGAGATGATGCGCTTCGCTTCCGCGCAGCGCAGCTCGGCCTTCTGAAGGTGGTTCCGAAAGCAAGAATCGTCGAGATGACATGAAACTGGGAAAACGTTGACGAATGCACGCCGCTTAAGGGCGAACATACACCAAACAAGTCCACTCACCCTTCGACAATCGTCGACGCAGGCGAAGCGAACTCTGGCGCCGCAATCGCTCGATCCGCTTGGCTTGGCTATTCAGGAGGCCAGAAAGGATCATGAAAGCGCCGCTCTTGAGGCGACGCTCGAGTTTCCAGAACTCTTCTTCAATCAGTTCAACGGTAAGGTTTGCAACAAGACAAGCTGGCTGAAAGGGACGGGTTTTCTCTACATCCCCCAGAATCCACCGAGCCTTGGTCGCACATCCATTCTGAGCGCCGTTCGAGGCTGCAATTTCCACGGCGATTGGGTCGATGTCACAAGCCACAATCTTGCGCGCACCCAGTTTTGCCGCGGCGATTGCGAGGATGCCCGAGCCAGTGCCGACGTCCAAGCACGTGGCTCCGGGAGTAAGATAGCGTTCCAAAGCCTCCAAACACAATTGAGTCGTCTCGTGCGTTCCGGTTCCGAAGGCCATGCTGGGTTCAATGAAGACCGGGATACGGCCCGCGACGATGAGTGCACGGCGAGACGTTGAAGGGGGAAGAGGCGGTGGGGTCTCGTTGTCGATGGGCACGATCTGAAAGCGCTTGCCGACCGGAAAAGGCTGTAGTTGCTGGCGCCACTTTTTGAACCAGTCGCGCTCAGTCTGGATTCTAGCGGTGCATCGGAAGAGTGAGATTCCAGCATTGTGACATTGAGTCTTGAATTCCTGATGCAAGGATTGGAGATCCTGGAGGGGGTCGAAGTAAGCTTTGATGCGGAGCCTGCCGGAGCGGAGCGGATCTTCTTCAATACCGTTTGTGCCGAGAGTCCACAGAATCCCCGAGGCTTCGTCGAGATCGTCGGGAAGAAACGAAGCCTGGAGGTAGTTCCACTGTCTCATCCAAAAATGTCTTTGACCTTGTCGAGAATTTTTCTTTCGAGAGGCTTATTGCTGATGTCACTCACTTCAGCAAACTGCTCGAGCAACTTGCGCTGCTCGCGCGTCAGCTTGGTCGGAATCGTAACGTTAACGCGAACGTACTGATCACCCCGGCCCTTGCCAGTGGGACTGGCGATGCCTTTGCCTCGAAGAGAGAAGATCTTGCCACTCTGTGTTCCTTCGGGAATCTTCAATTTGTCTTCACCCTCCAGCGTGGGAATAGTAACTTCGGCGCCGAGGGCTGCCTGCGAAATGCTGATTGGAATGGTGCAGTAGATATTGTTTTGCTGTCTTTCGAAAATCTCATGCTCCTTCACGAAGAAAACAACGTCCAGATCTCCTGACGGACCGCCATGAACGCCAGCTTCTCCTTCGCCACTAATACGCATTCGCTGACCATTATCAACTCCCGCTGGAATTTTGAGTTCCAGAGTTCGTTCACGATGTACCCGACCCTCCCCGCGGCATTCCTTACAGGGATTCTTGATGATCGTTCCCTTGCCTTGGCAATGATGGCAAGTACGGCTAATGCTAAAGAAGCCCTGCTGATAACGAATTTGCCCTTGTCCCTGGCAGGTGGGACAGGTGGAGGAGCCAGCACCGGGAGCAGCCCCGCTGCCTGAACAGAGCTCACACGGCACCATCCGAGGGATCTTGATTTTGGTCTTCACGCCAAAAGCGGCCTCCATGAAGGTGAGTTCGAGGTTGTATCGCAGATCATCACCGCGCTGGGCGGCACTGCGACGTCGGCCTCCCCCCATGATGTCGCCAAAGCCGAATAGGTCTCCAAAGATGTCGCCGAACTCGCTAAAGATCGCCGGATCAAAACCGGCGGCGCCCGATCCGCCGTTGGTATGGCCAAACCGGTCGTAGTGCGCGCGCTTCTGCTGATCACTCAGGATGCTGTAGGCTTCCGCAGCCTCTTTGAACTTTTCTTCAGCTGCGTCGTCTCCTTGATTCTTATCCGGGTGGTATTTCACTGCGAGTTTACGGTAGGCGCTCTTGATCTCCTGGTCGGAGGCCGAGCGACCGACACCCAGGACTTCGTAGTAGTCACGCTTGCTCAAACTAATCTCCTTCGCTATTTCGTGTCGATGTTCGGGCTGTTCAGCCAGGAAAGCATGTCGTTGGATCTGGCAGGCTGGGGAACCTTGCCATCCTTGCTGTTGGCTTGAGAGGAGAACATGGCATGCGTCAACAATGAAGCCGATTGTTCCAGGTCTTGCATCAAGCGGTTGTAGTTAACGTCTGTGTCAATGCCTTCGTCCGCCTGCTTGGCAGTCTTTAGCGTATCCCTTACAAAGGTCTGATCGTTTTCCGGGAGGAGCCATCCAAACTCTGTGAATGTCTTCACGGTCGACTGCAACAAGCCGGTCATGCGATTCTTCAGAATGCGCTCCTCTTTTTGCTTCCTGTCCTCGTCCGACCGGTATTTTGCCTCATCGATGATGCGCGTGATTTCATCCCCCGAGAGGCCACTGGAGGGTGTCACTTTGACGGCTTGCTCACGCCCTGAACTCTGATCCTTCGCCGACACACTCAATATACCACTAGCGTCAATGTCGAACGTCACATCGATCTGGGGTACTCCGCGCGGTGAAGCAGGGATATCGATCATCTCAAACTTTGCCAGGGAGCGATTCGCCGCCGCGAGTTCGCGTTCACCTTGAAGTACGTGAATTTCAACGATCGACTGATTGTCTGCGACCGTTGTAAACGTCATCGTCTTGGTGGTCGGAATCGTGGTGTTTCGATCGAGAAACTTCGTAAACAGGCCACCGTGAGTTTCGACGCCCACCGACAAGGGGATGACGTCCAACAGCACGATGTCTTTGATTTCTCCCTTGAGTACGCCACCCTGAATCGCGGCCCCAATAGCAACGACTTCATCCGGATTGATCTCCAAACATGGAAGTTTGCCGAAGATCTTTTCCACACGCTCACGGACAAGCGGGGTTCGAGTCTGCCCCCCGACCAAGATCACCTGATCGATGTCTTTCGGTTCGAGCTTTGCATCCCACAACGCCTTCTGGCAGGGTTCAACAGTGCGTTCCACGAGGTCAGCCACCATCTGCTCAAACTTGGAGCGAGACAGCAACTTGTTGAAGTGCTTGGGGCCGGTGCGATCTGCAGAGATGAACGGAAGGTTAATGTGCGTCTCCATCGTGGTAGAGAGTTCGCACTTGGCCCGCTCCGCAGCTTCTTTCAGCCGTTGCAGCGCCAGTTTATCGGCGCGCAGGTCAATACTATTCTCCTTCTGAAACTCCCCGACGATCCAATCGAGGATTTTCTGGTCGAAGTCTTCTCCACCCAGGAAGCTGTCGCCGCAGGTCGCCAACACCTCGAAAACACCATCGTTCAGTTCGAGAATCGAGACGTCAAAAGTGCCTCCGCCAAGATCGTAAATAACAACCTTCTCGTTTTCATGCTTGCCCAGCCCGTAAGCTAGGGCGGCGGCTGTGGGTTCGTTGATGATGCGATTGACGGTAAGGCCGGCGATCCTTCCAGCGTCTTTGGTGGCTTGGCGTTGGATATCGTCGAAGTATGCAGGCACCGTGACGATCGCCTCGCTGACTTCCTCTCCCAAAAACTCTTCAGCCGACTCACGCAGCTTATTGAGGATGACCGCCGAGATTTCGGGCGGGCTGTAATCCTTGCCTAAGATGTGAATCCGCACATCGCTGCTTTCAGACCCCGTCAGTTGATAAGGCAAAACCTCTTGAGCCTGCTGCACCTCAGGTGCGTTAAGCTTTCGGCCAATGAGTCGCTTTACGGCATAGACGGTGTTCCTAGCATTGGTCACGGCCTGGCGTTTGGCGATTTGACCCACAAGTTGTTCACCTTTTTCGGTGAAGCCGACAACTGATGGAGTTGTACGGCCGCCCTCGCGGTTTGGGATGACCTGTGCCACACCTCCCTCAATCACCGCCACACAAGAGTTAGTCGTTCCCAAATCAATCCCGATAATTTTTGGCATAAATCTCCAGAGGAGACCCGGCTGGGCCTCCGATCTCTTCAATCCTGTGGCAATGATAAGCCCTGCCTGCCCCTGCTCAAAGGTCGTAACTTAGTCAACAGCTTCAGATTCATTTCCAGCATCTTCCACAGGAGCCACAGGCTCTTCCACCAGGATCTGAGCCGGCGCGACAGCTACCTTCACCATCGAAGGCCGCAACAAGCGGTCCTTAAACGTGTAGCCGCGCTGCATTTCTTCGATGATCTCGTTCTCTGGCAAGACGGTACTCTCTTCACGCATCACCGCTTGGTGGAAGTTTGGATCGAACATTTTACCCGTGACTCTAATGGGCTGGACACCGGCGGACGCCAGCTGATCGCGAAGCTGCTTCAAAATAAGTTCAATGCCTCTTTTGTAGCTCTCCACAGTCTCGCCTTCGGTCACAGACAGGCCACGTTCCAAACCGTCGAGCGCAGGCAACAGTCCCAGGATGAAATTGGCAACCGCGAAGTCGTAGGATTCGATCTTTTCCTTTTCGGTCCGTTTGCGAAAGTTGTCGAACTCGGCTTGCTTTCTCAGCAGTCTGTCATAGAGATCCTGCTTCTCTTTTTGGAGGGACTCGAACTGCTCTACAGAAACAGCAGGGACCGGCTCAATGGCCGAGGACTGCTCTTGATCAGTTTCGCTGGCGTCGGAAACTACTTCCGAGACTATTGCAGTATCTTGCGGCGAGAGTGGCTCAGCCACTTCCGATGTGGGGTTCCCGTCGGCCACAGCCATGCCGCTACCATTTGAAGGAGCGTCCAGCGGCGCTTCTGTGGTTGCGTCTTCCTGCGTGGGATCTTTACCCATTCCGTGTTCTCCAGCGAGCACTTGCCTCAACTTTGAAATGAAACGCTTGGTCATGTCCTTCGGACAACAATTGGGCAATGGTAAACGGGGCAGTGGTGCCGGATCTAGTTGGCATTAAAAATCTGACCATATAGCTTTGCCACATAGTCCACGATGGTGATGGCCCGAGCATACTCCAACCGGGTCGGTCCCAGAATTCCGACGGAGCCCAAATTGGGGTCTTGAGGCGTAATAGGAGAGGAAATCAGCGTGTATTCCCGCATTCCTGGGGTTGCATTCTCCGAACCTATAATCACACGAACCCCGGTACCTGAGCCGCTACGAATACATTCGTTGAGAATCTTGACCAGCTTGCTTTTCTCCTCAAAGGTCTTGAACAACGACTGCATTCGCAAACTGTCTGCAAACTCCGGTTTGCTCAGCATGTTCGAAGAGCCGTCGAGGTGAATATCGGCATTCTGTCCGGAAACTTCATCAATCAACCCACGATTGCAGAGCAGGATAACGTTCTTTAGAAGGCGATCGTAGAGTGCTTTTTCTTCACCCATCTTCTTCAAAATGTCATTGCGGATGAGCAGCAGGCTCTGCCCGGCATAGTGCTCGTTGATGTACCGGGCTGTTTGGTCGAGCTCCGTCTGTGTGAATTGCTCATCCACATGCACGAGGCGGTTCTGCACCAATCCCGAACGGGAAACAATAATCACGAGGATCTTTCCCTCGCCCACCTGAATGAATTCGATGTGTTTCAGTTGGTTCTGATCCAGCCCGGGCGAAATCACGAAGCCTATATTATCCGTCGCTTGCGAAATGGTGTGCGAGATACGCTCGACAACACTGTCATGGGAGCTGGCGTCAAAGATGTTGTCGTCAATAAAGGCTTGGTCCGACTTATTCAGAAGGGGAGACTCGAGCAGATTGTCGACGTAAAACCGGTACCCTTTATCTGTGGGAATGCGTCCTGCTGAGGTATGCGGCTGGGCCAAATAGCCCGCCTCTTCCAGGTCAGCCATGATGTTTCGGATGGTTGCCGGGCTCAAGTCGCTGCGGCGTTTCCGGGAAATGAATCTGGACCCTACCGGTTTACCGTCGGCGATGTAGAACTTGATGACGGACTTGAGAATCTCGCGTTCTCGATCATTTAACTCGGGTTTTCTGTCCGAAACCATGCGCAAATCCCTTGGGCCAAAGCCGCGTCTAGCGAGGGTTTTATAGTATGCAAGGCCTTTACTGTCAAGCCAATTGCCGCCATTTTACGACTTGCGGTTCCCGACCACAGTTTGTATGGAAAATGGCGCTCTTGACGACGAGTGCTACCGATCGTCAAAGCACCAAAATTTCTTGACACAAGCAACGCTGCACCGATCGTGAGGGACGCTTGACCATATGTCAAGTGCGTCACTTCGCGGACTCGGAATGGAAGCTGTATTTAAGTGACCTCATTCAGCGTAGAACACTTCGCGTCAACCAATCTGTGGGCTCTGGTTGACAGATCCTGACTCAATTGGTAGTTCACGAGAGGGACTGCGAAGCTTGCTTCGAAGCCCTTGGACATTGCTTCGATCATGTCACCCATGGGAGGAATCGAGCCCAAGCAGGTTTTCAGATCAGTCACAGTCGCATCGACAGAAGCGATATCGCACGACCGCAGGGCCCCGGACAGCATTTCAGCGTCGAACTCAATCAAAATCGATCCGTGCTGCAGAAATGCACTCTTGGTTCTTCGTTGCGCGCTGCCGACCAGTTTGCGATTCTGCCAGAGAATTTCGAAGTGATTTGATACGGCGAAACAGGCTGCCGACAGAGGCCCGATCGCCGTGCTCCTGCCGCAATTCGGTGCGAGTGTGGTCTCAATGCCTAGAATACTGAGACCTCTTTGCAGTGCATCGCCGATCCGGCGATAGGTCTTCGAGATATCGCCAATGGGGAAAACAACGGAGTCGTTCGAGATCACCGAATAGGTCAACTCGCGATGGTGCAGCACCGCTTTGCCGCCGGTTGGGCGGCGGACTACGTCGATGCCATGGACGTTGCAATAGTGGAGATCAACAACCCGTTCGGCCTTTTGTGAGAAGCCAAGGGAAAGAGTAGGGCGGATCCATTGATAGAACCTGAGGTAGGTTTGAGTGCGGGCCTTCGGTTCGGAAACCAAATCCAGGAGTGTTTCATCCAACGCCATATTGAATGGCCCGGACTGACAGCCGTCAAGCAAAACACTCCAAGGCGTGGGCTGAGCAGAAGAATCAGGGAGGTTTGAAGTCAACTCAGCAGTTCCAGGATGGGGCGGTGAGGGATGCCTTGCGAATCCGCGACAGCACGATAGGTGACGTGACCCTCAAAGACATTCAGACCTTCGGCCAAGCCAGCATCGGAGCGGGCGGCTTGAGCGACACCCAGTCTCGCAAGTTTTAAGACGTATGGGAGCGTGGCGTTGGTTAAAGCAAAAGTTGAGGTTCTGGGAACAGCACCAGGCATGTTCGCAACACAATAGTGCAGGACACCATCCACATAAAATGTGGGATGGCTGTGCGTTGTCGGATGAGTTGTTTCAATACAGCCACCTTGATCCACTGCGACATCGACAATCACCGCCCCTTTCTTCATGGTAGAGATCATTTGGCGAGTTACCAACCTTGGAGCAGAAGCGCCGGGAACGAGCACTGCACCTACCAACAGATCCGCTTTCCGAATCGAATGGGCAATGGTAATCGCGTTGGAAGCCAGAGTTGCGACACGGCCGAGAAACACGTCATCCAAATAACGAAGTTTGTGCACATTGTTGTCGAGCACAGTGACGTGCGCGCCCATTCCCAATGCGCTCTTTGCAGAGTTAAGCCCGACGATGCCACCACCCAGAATCACCACCTGTGCAGGCGGAACGCCAGGCACTCCACTGAGAAGAATACCACGGCCGCCCTGGCTCTTTTCCAAATATTGGGCTCCAATCTGAATGGCCATTCGACCTGCCACTTCGCTCATCGGGGTAAGCAACGGCAGGCTGCCGTCGTCCTCCTTGATCGTTTCGTACGCGATTCCAACGATCTTTTTCTCCAGCAACACTCGGGTCAGATCGGGCAATGGTGCCAGATGCAAATACGTGAATAAAACCTGTCTCTCGCGGAGTCGCGGATACTCTGGCGCAACCGGTTCCTTGACTTTAACGATCATCTCAGACCGGGCCCAGACTTGCTCGCAGCTGGTCAAGGTTCCACCGGCCTGGGTGTACTCGTCGTTTGCAATACCGCTCCCCTCACCAGCGCCTTCCTCAAGGAGCACTGTATGGCCCTCATCGGTCAGCGCCTTCACACCCGCAGGGACCATGCCTACTCGGTACTCGTTGTCTTTGATTTCTTTTGGAATGCCGACAATCATGCGGTGTCCTCTAGAGCACGGCATGTCACCTGTTGCAAATCAGATCGGGGCTAGTCATGATCGATCTGCGCCTTCTGCAATTTTCCACTGTAGTCCACGTAGATCGATTTCCACTCTGAGAAGATGTCCAGCGCCTGAATTCCAGCCTCGCGGTGACCGTTTCCTGTTTGCTTGGTTCCGCCAAACGGCAGATGAACTTCAGCCCCAATCGTCGATGCGTTGACGTAGAAGATGCCTGTATACATATCACGCATCGCCATGAAAGCCTTGTTGACGTCTTGAGTGTAGATGGAGGCTGACAGACCGTAGGAAACATCATTCGCGATCTCTACAGCCTGCTCAAAGTCATCGGTAGGGATGACAGAAACGACCGGACCGAAGATCTCTTCCTGGGCAATACGCATTTTCGGGGCAACATCGCCAAAAAGCGTTGGCTCATGAAAATATCCCGGCGCGTACTCTCCACTCTCCAGCCGGTGCCCGCCTGCCAGTAGCTTAGCTCCCTCCTTCTTGCCAATCTCAACATACTTTTCCACGGTTTGGAGTTGTCCTTGGTTGACAACGGGTCCCATTTCAACATGCGGATCCAGACCATTCCCAACTCTGAGAGACTTGGTGCGCGCGGCAAACTTTTCGACAAACTCCTTGTAGACTTTCTTGTGTACGACAACGCGGCTCGCTGCGGTGCATCGTTGGCCCGAGGTGCCAAAGCCACCCCACACAGCGCCTTCGACGGCGAGATCCAGATGAGAATCATCCATTATTATGATGACGTTCTTGCCGCCCATTTCCAGATTGCAGTGCTTGAAGCTCGGTGCGCAAGATACTGAAACGGTCTTGCCGATCTCGGTCGAACCAGTGAATGAAACCAGCTTCACATCAGCGTGCGTCATCAACTGGTTGCCCAATTCGCTTCCGGAACCGGTGACCAGATTCACCACTCCTTCCGGGATGCCCGCTTCTTCACACACCTTCACCAAGTTGTAGCAGGACATCGGAGTGTCGGAAGCAGGCTTGATGACAACCGTGTTGCCGCACACCAGGGCAGGGATGAGTTTCCACGAGGGGATGGCCATGGGGAAATTCCAAGGCGTGATCAACGAACAAACACCCAGAGGCATGCGCACGCTCATGGCGAACTTGTTAGGCAATTCGGCCGGTGTCGTCTGTCCATAGAGGCGCCGGCCCTCACCGGCGGTAAAGAACGACATGTCGATTGCTTCCTGAACGTCTCCTCGTGTTTCGTTCAGCACCTTGCCCATTTCGCGGGTCATCTGTTGGGCAAACTCTTCCTTGTGTTTGACCAGGAGTTCACCCACGCGAAATAGCAGCTCACCGCGGCGGGGTGCTGGCATCAGACGCCATCGCGAAAAGGCTTCTCGAGCTACAGCGACAGCCTGATCCACGTCTTTGGCAGTTGACTTCGGAAAGGTTCCCAAGACCTCATGGCGATTGGCCGGATTGCGGTTCTCGAAGGTAGCTCCCGATGAGGAGCGAATCCATTCGCCAGCAATATAATTTCGAAACTCTGGAATTTGAGTCATGATCTGGCTCCTAAAGCGTAACACTCCAGGTAGAACCCAAGCTTCCGATCATCTAGCGGGTTCATTGTACTCCCTTCAGTGACGTCCCAGAAGCGTCATTTCACCGACGAAGCCGATGGACTGTCGTTCTGCGGTGCCATGGCACAATCCAAGCGACTGGGGATTCAGGTGGTCTGCGTTGTACCTCAATAACGTTTCTGATAAGCTCTGAACATCGATCTTTCGTGCGAGCTGTATGTCTGGCGATCAAGAGGTGACCCAATGGAAATCGAGATGAAGATCCGAGGGTTGATGATGGACCCGGTAACGAATGTTCCCATCGTCATATTGAAAGGCGTGGAAGGAAGCGCCTTGTTGCCGATCTGGGTCGGAGTCTACGAAGCGAATGCCATCGCGGTCGAAATTGAAAAAGTAACAACTCCAAGACCCATGACGCATGACCTGATAAAGAATGTGCTTACAGGGCTGGAGTGTTCTGTAAACAAAGTTGTGGTCAACCAGCTCAAAGATGATACGTTCTACGCCATCATCTGGCTAGAGCGTGAAGGGAAGCTGATCTCGATTGACTCTCGCCCAAGCGACGCGCTGGCTCTTGCTTTAAGAACGGACTCTCCCATTTTCGTTGATGAAGAGGTGATCAAAACCTCCAAGTCGTCTCCCGCAAAGCAGGAAAAGATGGGCGACGACGAGTTAAAGCGTTGGCTTGAGAACCTGAACGACGAAGATTTAGGCAAGTACAAGATGTAACCTGGATTTCTAACCTGGTGTTACGCCAGTTTGAGTGTCTTGCAAATTCAACAACCCTAACCTCCTCTTCCTTCATGTTTACGTCCTCAAACGGAATGTTGAATGATCCTGACCATAGCTAACCAGAAGGGCGGGGTCGGAAAGACCACGACTGCCATCAACCTGGCAGCCGCCTTTGCAAAAAAAGGCAAGAAGACTCTACTCCTCGATCTGGACCCTCAATCCAATAGCTCCATCACTTTCCTCGACATTCATCATTTGCAGAAGAGTGTCTATGACGTTTTGACTGACCCGCAGTGTGGGTTTAAAGATGTCATCCAGCACACATCTGTGTTGTATTTGGACGTTGCGCCAGCGAGGATTGCGCTCGCCAAGCTGGAAAGCAACCTCGTGGGAGAGTTTGACGCACCCTTCCGTTTGAAGGATAAGCTGGATGCTATCCGGAAGGAGTATGACGTGGTAGTGATCGACACGCCGCCGACGCTCGGGTTGATCACAGTAAATGCGCTGGTTGCGTGCACACATTTGCTGATCCCAATCCAATCGTCGTATTTCGCTCTGGAGGGAACCGATGATCTGCTGGAGACTGTGGAGCGGATAAAGGCGCGACCCAATCCAAATTTGAAAGTCATGGGCGTTTTGATTACGCTCCACGACAAGCGGACGATACTGGCAAAGGACATCTACAAACAGATCCGAAATGTGTTCGGCACGAAGGTCTTCAAGACGGTGATTTCCAAGAATGTCCGGCTGGAGGAGAGTCCGGCATACAAGGAATCCATCTTCTCGTTCGCGCCCCACTCCACGGGTGCGATAGAGTATTTCAAGCTCTCGGATGAGGTGTTGGATCGTGTCTAAAAAAAGTGGGCTCCCCGTTACCGTAAAAATGCGCCACGATTTCCATTACGTTGACGAGTTGTCTTCTCGTAGTGGTGCTCCGGTCGGACGCATGATTCCTATCGACCGGCTCGAGGTAAATCCCGAGCAGCCTAGACACATAGTGGGAGATCTCAGTGATCTGACAGCTTCCATCATGGAGAAGGGAGTTCTGGAACCCATCCTGGTTCGGCATTCTCGCGAGACGGACAAGTTTATGATCATCTCCGGGGAGCGGCGTTTTCGGGCGAGTCTCGCAGCCGGACTGAAGGAAGTGCCCTGCATCGAAAAGGACGTGGATGATGCGGAAGTCGCGGAGATTGCTTTAATCGAAAACCTCCAACGAAAGGATTTGACGGCGTTCGAAGAGGCGGAGGGTTTGCAATCTCTCATTGACCGATTTGGCTACACGCATGAGCAGATCGCGAAGAAGATCAGCAAGGCACGCTCTTCGGTCACGGAAACCCTGAGCATTGGCGGCTTGCCGGAAGACGTCAAAGAACTTTGCCGCCAGGCCAATGTATTGAGTAAGTCGATGCTGTTGCAGATTGTTCGGCAGCCTGGGCGCGAAAAAATGATCGAGCTCCTCAAGCGATTCTCCCAGGGCGAGGTCTCCCGCGACGAAGCGCGCAAGGAGCGTTTGCAAGGTGCCAGTCCCAGGCCGCAGAACTACGTCTTCCGTTTTCGTCCACCCAGCAAAGAGTTCGCGCTCGATCTGAAATTCTCGCGCAGCAAAGTGGAAAGAACGGAACTGATCGAAGCGCTGAGCTCGATCTTGAAAGCTCTGATGGAGGAGGACCGCTGAGGCCCCTCTTCATTGTCTTTTTGGAGTGAGTTCCTTCGCAGGATCGTTGTGCAGCTGGCAGTGCCAGCGAAACCCGAACTCTGCAAGTCATTCCCGTTATTCTCCGGATGAAATTTTCTCCAAACGACGAGCAGACCGGCCAGGAGGATCGGCGGAATGCGTTGCGCTTGTGCGAGCATTGCGATCTGCTGGGAGTCTCGGCTGTGATGTCGGCAGATCGTGAATCGAACGAGGTGATCTACTGCGCGATTTGCAGGGTGAAGTTTCACTTCCTCACCGAAGGAAACCGAATTCTTGTCACAAGAGTGGAACCGGCTAAATCCTGAGCATGAACGAGACGCAGAAACGATTGAACGGTAAGGTCACTTTAGTGACGGGCGCTGGTTCAGGCATTGGTCGGGGATGTGCCCTGCGTCTGGCTGCCGAAGGTGCAAGTGTCGTGCTGGCGGATCTGGAGTCGAGCGACGGCGAAAATGCCGCGGCAGAAATACGTCAAGGTGGAGGAGATGCCCTTTTTCAAGCCACCGACGTGCGGGATGAAAATCAGTGCCAGCGAGCTGTGGAAGTGACCGTTCGTCACTTCGGCGGTCTTGATGTCCTCGTGAACAATGCTGGAATTTATCCGCGCTCCACGCTCGAACAGACGACCGAAGAGTTCTGGGACACGATGATGGCAATCAATCTTAAAGGACCTTTTCTCCTGTGCAAGCACGCGGTTCCGTTCATGCGTCGACGCGGCGCAGGCAGCATCATCAACACCGGTTCAGTGCACGGGCTGGGTGGCGCTGGAAACCTGTTCGCATACTCTGTCTCCAAGGGCGGCCTGCTGACGATGACAAAGAACCTAGCCGTTGCCTTGTCGCATGACCGAATCCGGGTGAATTACCTCATCCCGGGTTGGGTGTTGTCACGGACCGAAATCGACATTCAAAGCAAGCAAGGGCGCGAGGAGGAGTGGCTCAAGGCAAAGGGTGAGCGGTTGCCCCAGGGACGCTTTCAAACACCCGAAGATGCCGCCAATATCGTCGCCTTCCTGGCCTCCGATGATGCCTCGATGGTCACAGGTTGTGTGCTGAATGGCGACGCCGGATACTCGGTGCGCTGCATCGGAACCGAAGATGCCTAATTGTCTTGCCACCCTCTTTGTCGCGTCGGCCTTGTGCCTGCCTTCACCGCCGGTTTGGGCCAAAGACAAGAATCCCTATAAGGGCTCTAAAGGTAGTCCTGACCGCGCTGGAAGTTCAGGGAGTGGGGCTTTGTTCACGACCGAGAAGAAGCAGCCCGACAAAGCCGAACGCAACGCGGTTTTTGAGGACTATCGGATCCCCAAAGACCAACGCAAGAACTACGTTGCCGAGTATCGTGTGCCGGTCTCTCTCGGGGGCTCCAACGCCTATTCGAACATTGAAGCGCTCATCAAAACCCAGGCGAAAATCAAACACCAGGTGCAGAAACAGTTGGAGGAAAAGCTGAAGCGCAAAGAGATTAGCCTTGATGAAGCCCAGCTGAGAATTCTGAACTGGCAGGCAGATCCACTTTCTGTGCATGTGACAACTCCCTGAGGACTTGCGATGGCGTGAAATCATCCATGATTTCACTTCCTGCTCCGCTCTCCGGGGAAATCCAGAGGATACGCTCATGATGACTATAAAGTCGTACTGCTGTGTGACGGCATTCCTTGTTTGCTTTATCGCGGTGTGTCGCCTAGAGGCGCAAACTTCCGGGCGAGACACTCATCTTCAAAGCCGTGTTGTTCACACAGATCCATCGAAGTATCGAGACGCCCCTAGAGTTCATGGCGGTGCAGGGACCTTGAGTTACACCGGACTTCTTGGCCCGGAGGATTTCAATGTCAATCTCATCTTTCTTCATCGGGGGGTTCTGCAGCCAAAGTCTGGCATTGGCCACCACTTCCATAATCAGATGGAAGAGATGTTCGTGATCTTTGACAACAAGGCCCAATTTACCATCGACGGGCGCACCGCTGAGTTCACAGGACCTGGGGGCGCACCTTGTCGCATGGGGAGTTCACATGGCATTTATAATCCGACGGATGCGCCGACGCAGTGGATGAATATTGCGGTGGGCTCAGTGCGAGGCCGTTACGATGCATTCGACATGGGAGATGATCGAGTCGGAGTGCCTCTCGATCCCAAGCCGATTTTCATGAACATGAAGCTCGACAAGTCGTTGCTTAAGGACATGCCAGGCCTACACGGTGGAAAGGGAACAATTCGCTACCGTCGCGCACTCGGTCCGGAGGTATTTCGCACAAACTGGGGTTACGTCGATCACGTCGTCATCCCTTCGTCCGCTTCTCTGGGGTACCACCGACACAATCTTCAAGAAGAAATTTATTACGTGATTTCAGGCCAGGGGCGCGCCTTAGTTAACGGCGAATCAGCAACCATTTCAGCGGGTGACGCGGTGCCGGTTCGGCTGCGCGAGGCGCATGCGTTCGAAAGCTCCGCGTCAGGCGACCTTGAACTGATGGTAATTGGAATCGCCCTCGAAAAAGGCAAGTTTGATTCTACGGATGTACCTTTGGGCGCCAAACCATAGGGCAGGGAAGCATTGAAGGCTTCTCGCTGCTTCCCCGCAGTTCGTCTGTTCAGCCCTATGAATTACACCAATTTGATCCTAGCTCTGGAGTCAACTACTTCTTTGCCGGATTGCACACCACGTGCGCTTTCAGTTTCTCAAACGTCTTGTCTCCGATTCCCTTGACATTCTTAAGATCGTCGATAGTCTTAAACGGACGCGCAGCCACGATTTCCTTGGCCGTTTTTGCGCCGACGCCCGGGAGGGCGATCAATTCCTTCTCTGTTGCGCTGTTGATATCGACCGGCTTGTCGGGCTTCTTGGCGGCTGCCTGAGCCGCCGAAGTAGCGTCCTTGCCCTTCGCTGCTTTCTCTGGCGCTTGCGCAGCTGCTGCACTCGCAAAGCACAGGCAGGCGATGGAGAGAGCTGCAGATAGTCTCGACATGGGTTTCCTCATAGAAACTCCTTTCAATTGATAAAATAGAGAGTCCTGCGGAGAAGACATCAAAAACCGGGTCCACTACATCTAAAAGTAGGCGATGCAGCGATTACGGAGCAGGTCTCTGCAGCGCGAAGAGTCTGTTAAAATGAAATGATTGAAGGAACGCCAGAGATAATGCCTTAACTTGACGTATCGAAACAACAGAAAAATGAGCCTAAAGTGGCTTATAGCTACAAGGGCTGAACCCCTTTGGCGCGACGCATCGGCGGTGAAACTGTGGTTGTGTTGTGACAGAAACCTGATGATAGAATGGCAGCGCGTAGATGTTGGAGTGCATCTGCCGGCATGACGATCTGCTCTTCGACGGTTTCTGAAAGCGCAACCAAGTTTTTTAAAGAAAAAGTTTTGGGCACCGATAATTCAGGATGTTGTTTTTGGTCGTGCAGGAAGCCTTCTTTTGGGTGAGGTGAAGGAATCATGAGCGAACGAATCCTCCTAGATCCGACAATTAAGAGTTTTGAGGCGCAGGAGTTTGAGAACAAGCTGTTTAGCAAAGTTGTCGGGCAGGACCGAGCCGTTCGCAAGATGGCGAGTCTCTACCAAGTTCATCTGTCGGGCATGGCATCTGCAGGTAGGCCGGTTGGCAACCTTCTGTTCCTTGGTCCCACAGGCTCAGGCAAAACACGCGTCGTCGAGGCAGCCGCAGAGATTCTGTTCGGCGATTCGAAAGCAGTATTAAAAATCGATTGCGCAGAGTTTCAGCACAGTCACGAGATTGCCAAACTCATCGGCTCGCCGCCGGGATACTTGGGCCACCGTGAAACACCCCCGCTGTTGACGCAGGAAGCCGTCGATCAGTACCACACCGACAAACTCAAGCTCACGTTGCTGCTCTTCGATGAAATCGAAAAGGCCAACGATGCCTTGTGGCAGCTGCTGCTGGGAATTCTTGACAAGGCAACATTGACCCTGGGCGACAATCGCCGTGTGGACATGAGCCGCGCCATAGTGTTTATGACCAGCAACCTTGGTGCTGCCGAGATGAGCGAATTCATTACCGGCGGCCTTGGATTTGCGCCGCCGGCATCCGCGGCCTCTCTCGAGAGTGAGCTCGATGCGAAGATTTACAAAACCGCTCTCGAAGCGTCCAAGCGAAAGTTCTCGCCTGAATTCATGAATCGCATTGATAAGGTCGTTGTGTTCCAGACGCTGCAAGCATCGCATCTGCAGAAGATCTTGGACATTGAACTGGGCATGGTGCAGGACCGAATTCTGAACTCCCGTGGCGAAGGAAAGTTCGTTTTCAAGTGCACGAGCAAAGCCAAAGAGTTTCTGCTCAAGGAAGGAACTGACCTGAAGTATGGAGCTCGGCACCTGAAACGCGCTTTGGAGCGCTATCTGGTTTATCCATTGTCAAACCTTGTAGCAACAAACCAAGTGTCGCTCGGCGATCTTGTGAATGTGGATTATGACGAAGGGGATGAGAAGCTTGTCTTTTCGAAGGAAGAGAGCGGCGCTTTGATCAATAACTGGGAGAATCCGGAAGAAGCTGCAATCTTCGAAGAAATCTTCAGTAAGAATGCCTCTGCCGTCAAAGAATCCAAATCCGAAGGGAAAGTCGCGAAACCCTCGATGGCAAAGGAAAGAAGAGGCTAGTTCCGCAGAACCTTCTTACGCTCCCGCCCGCAGTCGCATGCCGAGCCGGCCAAGAAGCCTTTCGTCACTGCTCTTGGGCGGGTTCGGAGTCGTCAATAGTTTCTCCCCCATAAAAATCGAGTTTGCGCCCGCGATGAAGCAGAGTGCTTGAGCTTCGTCGGAGAGGGACAAGCGACCCGCGCTCAACCGAACCATCGAAGCGGGCATCAGGATGCGAGCAGTCGCAATCATTCGCGCCATCTCGATTGAGTCGATCTCCGGCTGATCCTCGAGGGGCGTTCCGTCAACCTTTACCAGCAGATTGATGGGGACACTCTCCGGATGGGGACACTGTGTAGCGAGTTGTTCGAGAAGTCGGTAGCGGTCTGAGCGACTTTCACCCAGTCCAATGATTCCCCCGCAACATACAGAAATGCCCGCACGGCGCACATGGGCCAAGGTCTCCAGTCGATCCTGGTAGGTCCGAGTCGTGATGATTTCTCCATAGAACTCGGGCGAAGTGTCCAGGTTGTGGTTGTAGGCAGTGAGACCCGCTGCAGCCAAGGCGTCTGCCTGATCATGGGTCAGCATCCCAAGGGTGCAGCAAGCTTCCATGCCAAGAGATCGAACGCCGCGGACCATCTCCAGCACTCGCTCAAATTCGGCGCCCTCGGGGGCACTACGCCAGGCAGCACCCATGCAAAAGCGCGTAGCTCCCTGTTCACGAGCCTGGGCCGCTGCAGCCAACGTCTCTGATACCCCCATCAAAGGCGACTTGGACAGGCCGGTGGAGTAGTGAGCCGACTGAGGGCAGTAAGCGCAATCCTCCGGACAACCACCAGTCTTAATGCTCAAAAGAGAACACCCTTGAACCTCATTCGGCGCGTGGTGTTTACGATGGACCCTTTGAGCCTGGAAAAGAAGCTCCGGGATCGGCAGTTCGTAGATCATTTCGATCTCAGTCAGCGTCCAGTCGGAGCGAATCTCGGAGTTTTGAAGAGAAATCATAGGGTCTCTGAATAGAACAACGCTCTGATGGCGACGATCTTAATGACTTGGCCCCTCGCAAACAAGTTCAAAATAAGCCGAAATAGATTTACGTCCGTTGTCCTGGAACAGGTTCACCGTGCGGTTCTTCACGGTTTTCTATCTCTGCGGTGGCTCTTCGGTCTCAGCCTGATACGGGAACCGATTGATCTCGCGAACGCACGCTGACAGGGCTTCGAGCATCGTTTTCCCCCACCCGCTGGGGGTGTATGGCAAGGCTTTCTGATTGGTTTGCTTGTCTGCCTGAGCGAAAAACTGCATCGCGCCGAGCTGTGGCGTGAAGGTTTCCTTCACCGTGATCATCATCTCGATTTCCGCCGCCCCCTGGAGCTTCTTAATGGAAAAGAAATGCAATCGGGCCAACTGCTCACGCGGATCAGTTTGGGCATAGTGCCAGTCGTTCATGTGCGTTGATTCCTCCGGTTCAAGATTCTTCTAAGATGATTCTCGCTCGGAAGGCGCCGGTCCCTTTCCGACGGATTTTCGGACAACACCCAAGCCAGCTCTCCAGCACTGTTGGCTGGGAAGGAGAACCCGGTACTCTGGCCTTGCCCTTCGAACTTCCCTACGGCATGGAGCCTTCGTTGCTTTGAATCCGCACCCCAAACGCACGCAGAATTCTTAAGGTTGCTCGGTTGGCTTGTAGCCGATTGAAAACTTGGAGCCGACGGCCACAGTTGGACTGCTGACTTGGCGATTACCAATTGCTCCA
>Ga0111539_10002670_pt1 | contig 23623 bp, 16 predicted proteins | sample RhiMethybrSRZTD1_FD_79667 | JGI IMG/M metagenome (GOLD analysis project Ga0111539, IMG submission 79667) | Populus rhizosphere microbial communities from Tennessee, USA - Rhizosphere MetaG P. TD hybrid SRZTD1 (version 2) (version 2) | ecosystem: Host-associated > Plants > Roots > Rhizosphere >...
GGTCGCCCTCCCAGTATGCAACAAGTGCAGTGACAGTGATTATCCCGGTGATGGAAGCGCGCCGTGCACTGACATGCGGTCGAGTACCTGGCCGAAGCCCTCTGCGAAGCGCGATCGGACTGTGCTCGTCGAATCCACTTCATGAAACGACCGCCACCATCGGACGACGGTCTGAAAACGGCTAAAACGTCCGCGGTCGATCCGCCGAGTGAAGGTCTTCCCAATAGAGATCAGACCCGCTAGACTCGATCGGCCAGCACTTCTATTAGAGGTTTGATGTACATGCGGCCGCTAACTGCGTGGCGCCGTCCGTTAGTCGGACGGTGTGCCTGCGCTACCCTCGTCGCCGCGACAGTCGCCATCGCCGCGGCCCAGCAGGCTTCTCAACCCCCAGCGTCTGGCCAAAACCCTCCGTCACGGCCGACCTTTCGCACCGGTACCGATGCGGTTGTGGTCGACCTGCGCGTGCTCGATCGGGACGGCAAGTTCGTTGGTGATCTGACGAAAGACGACTTCCGGATATTCGAAGACGACGAGGAGCAAGCGATCGCCACGTTCTCCCTCGTCAACATGCCACTTGCGTCGACCGCGACGGTGTCCGCAACTCCCCGCGTTGCGCCGGACGTCGTCTCGAACGCGAGGGCGGACGAGGGGCGGCTCTACGTCATCGTGCTGGATGATCTGGAGGAAGAGAAAGACGACTCGGGCACATATCAGGGCCTCAGGTCGGTTACGGTCCGTGCGATTGCGCGCGACTTCGTCGAGCATCACTTTGCCGACACCGATCGCGCGGCGCTCATCACGACCAGCGGGCGCCGCAACATGACGGTGCAGTTCACCAACGATCGGCGCCGCTTGCTCGAGGCGATCGACCGGTTTCAGGGCGGGTTCGGCCAGATCAACTACCTCTGTGTCGCCCCGCCCGGCATAGGTCCCTGCGTCATGGTGAGGGACAACTTGCATTCCGTGATGGTCTCTCTGCGATCGGTCGCCGAATGGCTCGCGGCGATCGATGGACGACGGAAAGCAATCGTCCTGGTCAGCGACCGGCTGGGTCGAACCATGAAGGATATGAACATCGACCTTGCGACGCAGGAGGCGGCTGACGTCGCGCACTTTCTCGAGGCCGCGGCGCGCGCCAACGTCACCCTGTACGCGATCGATCCTGTCGGCTTGCCGACGGGAAAGCCGGGGAATATCAAGACGTTGCCGCTGGACGATCACGCCTGGCTCGATCTCGACCGAACGAAGAGTCTCGAGGTCGTGGCTGAAGCCACGGGTGGATTCGCGGCTGTTCACACCAACGACTACGCCGCCGAATTCGACCGCGTCGTCGAGGCAAACAGCTCGTACTACCTATTGGGCTATACGCCGTCGAACACCCAGCAGGATGGTAAGTTTCGCAAAATCCGCGTCGAGGTGAGGCGCCCCGCAGGCGCGACAAGTCTCGGCCGATTCGCCGACCTGCAGGTGCAGGCGCGCTCCGGGTACGCGTCAGAAAAGCCCTCGGCCAGCCGCACGACGGCGGCCGATGCGTTGCCGCCGGATCTCGCAGATCTCATGAAGAGTCCGGTTCCGGTGGCCGGTCTCTCCCTCAGCGTTGCCGCTGTCCCATTCCGTGGTTCCGGCACCACAGCCTCAGTTGCGGTCATCGTCGAGGCGCGTGTGAGCGACCTCCAGCTTTCGAATCAGGATGGGCGATTCAACGGGGCCATGAACATTGCGATTGTGGCCGCGGATCTGAATGGCAGGACTCAGGGCGGGGAGCGTGGTTCGCTGACGATGCGTCTGTCGCAGGGGAGGCGCGATGTCGTGGCGGCGCAGGGTGTGCGGATGCTCTCGACAATCGATCTCAAGCCGGGTGAGTACTCCGTGAACGTGGCGGCCGCCGATGCCACTGGAGAGTTGGCGCGCGGCAGCGTACGGTACGATCTGACGGTCCCAGACTTCTCCAAACCTTTGACGATGAGCGGGATTGCGCTCGCGTCGGCGGCGACGACTGTGATCCAGACCAACGGTTCAGATGCCCGGTGGAAGCCGTCGCTGGGCATGACTCCGACGACCGTACGAAGCTTCGGGACCGACGACGAGCTGCGCGTGTTTGCGGAGATCTACGACAACGACCGCAAGGCGCACAGCACCATGGTGACCACGACGGTAGCCGCGGCATCGGGCAGAACGGTGTTCACTTCGAAGCAGGCCCTGTCGCGCGCCACGGACCAAACGACGTACCCCGTTGTGACGTCGATTCCGCTGATTGACATGCCGCCCGGCGAGTACGTTCTGAGCATCGAAGCGCAGAGCAGCGCAACACGCGATCGACCGGCCTCGCGGCAGATTCCGTTTTCAGTTCGCCCGAAGAGCATCTGATGAAGAAGGCGATCGGGCCTACGATCGTGGGGGCTATCGCTGCAGTTGTGATTCTGGTTGCCAAGGTCGGCGGACAGGCACCGGGCGCACCGGTGGTGGAAAAGGCCTCGCAATATGTGGCGGACTTTGTCCGTCGCTTCTCGCGCGTCGTTGCGGAGGAGCGCTACGTGCAGGATTCGAAACCACAAGGACGCGCGCAACATCGGGAACTGGTAGCAGATTTCCTGCTGGTCAAGCCGGCCGAGACCTCCGGCTGGACGGTATTCCGAGACGTGTTCGAAGTGGACCGCGTCGCGCTCCGCGATCGCGAGGAGCGCGTCATGCGGCTCTTTCTGGATTCTCCGATGACCGCCGCTGCCCAGGCAGCGGAAATCACCCGCGAGAGTGCCCGCTATAACATCGGGCCGCAGCGGACGATCAACAATCCGCTGCTTCCGCTGGCCTTTCTGCAGGAGATGTACCGGTCGCAATTCCTGTTCTCGGTCGACCGCCGCGATCGAACCAGAATCGACGGCAAGGATGTCGCGGTCGTCGAGTACACGGAAACCGGGCGACCGACGATCATTCGGGGACGCGCGGGGAGCGACGTGCCGTCAAGCGGGCGCTACTGGGTCGACGAACAGACCGGCCTCATCCTCAAGACCGAACTCGCCGTGGACCTGCCAAATCTGCGATCGAAAATCGTCGTGTCGTTTCACTTCGACGAGCGATTTCAGCTGGGCGTTCCGTTCCAGATGGACGAGGAGTACAGCGGAAGAGAAAGTGCCTCGACCAAGGCGACAGCCAGATACGATCACTTTCGACGGTTCGAGGTGAAAACGGAGGAGCAGATTCGCCCGTAGGCCAGCTGTAGGCCCGACCTTCAGGTCGGGCGCTCACGTCGGGCGCCACCGGATCGATGGGGATCTAAATGTTGAAATGTTCGCGATTCGTACTGATCGTCACGGCCGCAGCCGTCCTTGGTTCGTCCGTTCACGCGCAGCGGGGAGCGAATGCCCCGCAAGGCCCGCCGGTCGAGGTGACCGTGAATGGGCGCACCTGGACCCAGCAGGAGCTGTTCCAGCGCAACGTCGGCGGACAGAACGACCAGACGACGCAGTTCCCGCCCCACAAGATGATCGGCAACATCTATTACGTGGGCACGGCGAGTTTGTCGGCGTTTCTCGTCACCACGCCTCAGGGTCATATCCTCATCAACAGCACGTACGAACGAAATATACCGACCATTCAAAAGTCAGTAGAGCAGCTCGGGTTCAAGTTCACTGATATCAAGATCTTACTGGGTAGCCACGCGCACGGCGATCATCAGGAAGGCGATGCGCTCGTGAAGCAGCTCACCGGTGCGCAGGTCATGGCCATGGCTGAAGACGTCCCCGCCCTCGAGGCGATGAAGCCGGGCGGCAAGGTGCATCCCATCGACAGGGTGCTGCACGATGGCGACACGGTGAAGCTTGGCGATGCCACGCTCGTCGCTCACCTCACGCCCGGACATACGCGCGGCTGCACGACCTGGACGATGGCGGTGCAGGAGGGTGGACGAACCTACAACGTGATGATCATCGGCAGTTTGGGAGTGAACCCGGGCTTCAGGCTCGTGAACAACCCCGATGTGCCGCAGATGGCGGACGAGTACATGCGCGCCTTCAAAGTCAGCCGATCGCTGCCGTGCGACGTGCCGCTCGGCTCACATCCGGGGATGTACAACATGGCGGACAAGTACCCGAAGCTGGGAGCGGGTGGACCGAATCCCTACGTGGATCCGGCGGGTTGCAAGGCGGAACTGGATCTGACTGAGGCGATGTTCCGCGCGGTCCTGGCCGCACAGCAGAAGGGCGTGCAGTGAGAATGAAGAGGTTCGCTCTGTTCGTGCTCACATCCTCGGCGCTTGTCGCGGGCTGTGGCGGTTCTTCGAGTTCGCCCTCGGATGTCGTGCAGCCTCCGCAGCCTCCGACAACGACCGTAGTGTTCACCGGGACGATCTCACCATCCCCGTCGGCACAATCCGTTCGCTCGCACAACTTCACGGTGACGCAGACGGGAACCATGACGATCCATCTGACGAGCGCAGGGCCGCCTGCGACGATCAAGATCGGTGTGGGAGTCGGGACGCCGAATACCGACGGTGTGTGTGCGATACCCCAGGGGAATGGATTCGAGCTGGCTGCGGCGCCCACGCCGCAGCTGACGGGAACCGCCGCTGCCGGGCCGACGTGCGTCGCCGTTTTCGATAGCGGCAACATGGTTGCCGATGTTGACTACTCGGTCACGGTCGTTCATCCGTGATCGCCCACCGTACCGCGTACCGATCGGTCACTTGATTTCGAACACGCCGGCGCCCATGGACTGCCGATGGGCCGCGTGACAACTCGTGCACGTTCTGCCGAGCGCGGTCTGCGCCGCAATCAGTTTCGGATCGTCTTTCGCCTTCGCGGCCGCGTCCAGGTCGCCAACGATCTTCAACGCGTTGGTGGCGACCGTGATGGCATCCTGCTTGGCTTTGCCCGTCCAGAACTCCTGCGTTACGGTGAACCCGGACCTGAGCTTCTCGATGTTCTGCAGCACGAGATCGTAGTTCTTCGCGCCGATGCTCGTGCGCAGGCCCGTCTGGCTGGCCTGGATGTCCTTCATCGCCTTGGCGTAGGTCTCGGGTGCCTTTTCGGTAGCCGTCGTGAACCCGACCGGATTGACCGTCACTTTCACCGGCGTTTCCGAGCTGCGATCGCCGTCGGTGGCGCTCAGCGCGAGCTCGTATACGCCCGCGGCGCTGAATCGTGCCTTCGACGCCGCTGTGTTCGTCGATGTGAACGTCACGTTTCCAGGACCGCTGTTCTTCTTCCAGCTAATCGTCACGGTCCGATTGCGCGGCAGCTCGTCGTCTTGAACCTGGCCGGGCAACGTCAGCTCCTGATCCAGGATCACAGTGAGCGGAGCGGCCGCTACGACTGCGCCAACTGAATCGTCGCCCACATCGGGCACACCTGCCGCGTCGCCCCCGCCGCCGCCTGCGGCGCCGATCGATACGGTTGGCGCGTGGTTGGCGCACACGTTTTTCGGCGCCGTCTTCGGATCGAGGCCCGCCATCGCCCGCCGGCCGCTGCTCAATTCGAGCTCGTAGAGCGGATTCATCACCTTTTCGGTGGACGTGGCGGTCTTGCCGTTGTATCGCACCTGCCATTTGAGGTCACCGGTGAACGTATCTGGGACGACAATGGTGCAGGCGAAGCGATGACGGCCTTCGAGCAACGTGATCGGCTGCTGCCGATCGGCGGGGCCGGGCAGGAACCCGTTGTCGGGCCCGGGCTCGATTTTCACGTCGGCGTGGTTCAAATTCCAGTAACCGAATGAGAGCGTGATGGTTTTGGCGTCCGCATTCCGGACGAAACCGTCGTACTGAAGATAAATGGGTTGATTGGGACTGCGCGTCGCCGCGCAGGATCAGCGCGGCGAGGAGCGCCAGAGTGCCCGCCACTGTGCGTTTCATGGTCCGTCTCCTCAGATACAAAAAAAGGAGAGGCTCTCTCGACGAGAACCTCTCCTCTGGACTGTCACGGACGCGACTCCCGCAGCTTACTGCTGCTGTAGCTGCGTGGAGCGGCTCTTGTCGGCGTTCTGCTTCTGCAGATCCGCGTATTCCTGATCGGTGATGTAGTAGAAGTCGAGCCAGCCGATGTTCATTTCATCGACCGTCCGGCTGCCCCAGCCCACGAACGCGTTCGGATCCGGGTTTTCCTTGTTGCCCGCCGAGTTGTCGTGGTACGCCGTCATGTGGAGCACGGTGCCGGCCGGAAGCGCTGGTTCATTCTTGTACGGATAGGCGATCTGCCATGTCCACACGAAGCGATTGACGTCGGTCAGCAGCTGCACCTGCCCGTTCGGCAGAATCGCTTCGAGCGTCTGGCGTTTACCCCGATAGTGCATGTGCGGTTGGAAACTGACCAGACGCGCCGGTTTGTCGAGGCGGAAGAACGCGTCGCTTCGGGCGTTGGCTTCTCCCGGCGGAATCACCAGAGTCTCTTGCGACGAGATGCCGGTCGTGACGATCAGGTGCTTCGGCTGATAGCCCTTCGGGAAGAACTTGATCCCGATCCTGGTCTTCTCGCCGGGGACGGCGGTCTCGCCGTTCGGGTGATAGTGGAAGCTGAAACGAATCTGTGAGCCGGCCTGCAGCATCTTCGCCGAGCCCTCTCGGAAGATGTCGCCGTCGTTGCCTCTCGCATACTCGATCAGGAGTGAGCTGGTTGGCTGCCCGCTGCCGGCGGCCGCAGCGGCGTTGCCGTTGCGACCATTACGCCCGCCAGCCCCGGCCGCGCGCTCGACCGAGCCGACCGACTGCGCATCCTGAATCGTGTAGACCAGCACGTGGTGCACGACCTTCGGATTCTCCGGCATGACCTGCATCCACTTGATGTAGCGGTCTTCAGTCAGCCCCGAGGGAACCGTCACGCTCGGATACAGGTCCATGCCCGACCGCGGCACGTCGTAGCCGCTGCTCGTCACGATCAGGTCCGGCGGTTCGTCGAACACCCACGAATTGGCGGGCGGGAAGACAACCGGCGGCGGGGCGTCTTTCGGGTCGCCCTTCGGCGAGCCGTTGTCCACCCACTTGGAAATGATGCCGATCTCGACGTCGCTCAGCGAGGGATCGGGATCGTATTCACCGACCGAGCGATCGAGGTGCCATGGCGGCATGTATCGGGTCTCGACCTTTTGCTTGATCGAACGCGACCACGGGCGCGCATCCTCGTAGGTGAGGAGCGAGAACGGAGCCATTTGATCGGGCCGATGACACGCCTGACATGATTTCTGGAAGATCGGAAGAACATCTTTCGTGAACGTTGGATTGGCGGGTACGGTCGTCGGCCCAGCTCCGTCGGCCGGTGCCGCAGGCAGCGTGACGACGCTGGTTGCGAGCACGAGGGCGAGGACACCGGCGAGTTTCCATGGAGCGCTCATATCTCTACTCCTTGGCAGAATCTGCCGCTAGCACTGGGCACAAACTAGCATGCCCCCTTGCGTTTCAGGTGTAAGGAGATCATAAATTGATGTGGTGAGCTCCGAGCTAAAAGCTCGGGCCTACGCTGGGGCCTACGATCGGCGTATCCCCTTTTTTTCCAATACTTGGCCTGAGCTGGTTCCGCGAGCGACCAGGAACACCGCCGTGAGCAATAGGACTGCCCCGACCGGCACCAGCAGCACGCCAAGACCAGGATCCCCGGCGTAGAACACCACGCCTCCGAGGAAGAAGCCCCCCGGGAGGAGCACGCTCGCGCCGATGAGCGCACCAGAAATCAGCTCCGGCCGGCGCAGGTTCAGTTCCGGGACGCCCCGAAGCGTCAACGCAAACGCGATGTGAATAAGGGACAAGAGGGTGCCGTGGGCGTGAGCCAGCGTCCACATCAGGCGGCGCGTTTCGCTGGACGCGTCAAGATACGCGCGCACTTTGAACCCATGAAGGGATTCCAGCACGAGCCCCAGCGTTGCGAAGACGAACAGCGACCACCAGCCCACCCGCAGGTGGCGTCGCGAATAGTCTATTCCCGCCATAGCACCGGCCGATTGTTCCGCTGATTGACGAGTCGATCAACTTTCTCCGCGATGAAGCTGCCCTCGGGCGTGAACAGCAGTGCCGGATCGGTGCGGCGCCCCTGCTGCCGACGCGTGTCGCGCCAGAGCTCCAGCGCGCGTCGCTGCATGGCCCCGCGCCGATCGGGCGGCGCCACGAAGTCGAACGCCAAACCATTGAAGCCGGGAAGCGAACGCAGTGACCGATACGCGATGAGACGCACGGCATCGTACGGGTCGTCCAGCAGCACGGCCAGGTACGGCGGCAGCCAGTTGGTGCCGGAGATCTGTTGCGCGGGCGCCCATCCCATGGCTTGCGCGATGATCGCCCGCTGGCCGGCGTCACCCTTCAACAGCGAGACGAGCGACGCTGCCACCGATCGGTCATCGTCGGTCATCGCGCCGAAGGGAGGGCGAGCCGGGCCGTACCACTGCGCCAAATATCCCGCGGTCCAGTCGAGCGTCTTGTCGAGATGACACAGGTTGCACGCGTTGGGTCGTCCGGTCTCGAGGGTCGACTGAACCGACGGGTTGCTGATCTGGTGGCTGCGGATGGTTTTGAGAAGCCCGTACGTCGTGTACGGCATGTGACAGTTGTAGCAGGAGCTCCCGGGCGACGCCGCGAGGTGCTTCGTGTGATTCTGGAGTTGGGTGCCTCCCAACTGCGCGTGGCACGCCAGGCACGTCTCGTTTCCTCCAGACGCGGCCGCGCGCGGGGTCAGTTGATCGTCGGCCCATTCGTGTGCCGGGCGCCGATCGTCGGCGGTCTGATGCATCGAGTGACACGAAGCGCAAGACATCTTTCGCGCCTCGTCGGTCGCGTTCTTGAAGCACGGCGACTCGATCAGCCCGTTGTATTCGCGTCCCGTCGCCCGCACCATGCCATCCGACCAGAAAACATCGCTGATGAATCGCGGGTCGTCTTCAAGCAGCATCTTCATCGTCGGCGACGACTGGTTGCGGGTTGGCTGAACAACGAAGCGCGATTTTTCAAGCTCGTCTCCAGGGCGGTAGGGCAGACCGTTGGTGTTGGCGGCGCGCTCGCCCACCTTGTCGTAGAACTCCCACAAACCGTGGCACTGGCCGCATACCTCAGACGACCGCTGCGCGTTCAGGCGCAGCGGCTGAACGATCGTGGAATCCGGACCACCCCTCAGATGGAGGGCGTAGCGCCGCAACGGACTGGCGTTGAGCCGCGCGTGCTCCTCGCCGGGGCCGTGACACATCTCGCAGGAGATGCCGAATTCGACGGCCTTGGTGTCAATGGTCTGGGATGCAAGAGCCGCTGTTCCAAACGGTGAACTGAACTCAGGCTTGCCTAGCGTCGTGTGGCACTGGACGCAGATGGCATTCCAGCTTCCGCTCTCTGAAATCAACGCGCCACCGGGCGGGTGCATCACCGCCGCCCGCCGCGGAATCCATCGCTGCTCACCGATCAGCCGGATCGCCGGCAGCTGACCAAGCAAGCGACCGTGTCCGGTCGCGTACCAGTAGATCTGCTGGTGATGGGACCCCGTTGTCATGACGACGCGCCGTTGAATCCGCGGCGGAGCATTGCCCTGCCCGTCCCAATCGGGTTCGTCGAAATCGGCCCACAGCTCGCGGCCGCGCTGCTCCAGGAACATCGGCCGTCCAGGCACATCGTCGACGCGCACGCCATCGAAGCTGGCGACGACGGTTTCCGGTGTGGCGAGTTGCGTCATCGTGCGGTGGTACGAGCTGTGCCACGCTTCGTACTGACTCGGATGACAGGCTTTGCAGGGCTGCGATGACGCGTAGCCGTTGGCGGCGATTTGGATCGGCCGATCAGCTGCACGGTTTTCCGGGATCGCTCCATCGCGCGAGTGCACGAACGCCCAGCCAAGTCCGGCCGGCACGGCAAGCCACAATACCGCCAGCGTTCCGAGGAGCCTCGGCGAAAAGTTCTTCAACGTCATGTCCGGGCGCGTCGCCCGCCGCAGACTACGTCAGGCCCAGGCCAATGTAAACCGATGCAGCAACCGATCTTGTTTGCTAGCATGGCGACTCACGTGGCCACGCCTGGCAGCAGATGAAAGGGGAGATCGCCCGTTGAGTGACTTCAATGCCTATCGCATCTTCGAGGAGAACGGAAAGATTGAGGGCCGTCCGGTCCGCGCGACTCTCGAGGAATTGAGCCCCGGCGAGGTCGTGATCGACGCCGCCTACTCCAGCGTGAACTACAAGGATGCACTCGCCGCAACCGGCGCTGGCAAGATCCTGCGGCGGTTTCCGCTGATTGGCGGCATCGATGTGTCGGGAACGGTTGCGTCGTCGATCGACGCGAGATTCCGCGCCGGCGATCAAGTGCTGGTCACCGGCCACGACCTCGGCGTGTCGCACGACGGCGGCTACTCAGAGATGGTCCGCGTGCCCGCCGCCTGGGTTGTTCCCGTGCCGTCCGGCCTGACACTGTTCGACGTCATGACGATCGGCACTGCCGGCTTCACCGCCGCGCTCTCCATCGTTGAGATGGAGCGCAACGGCCTGACGCCCGCGAAAGGACCGGTCATCGTCACCGGCGCCACCGGCGGCGTGGGCAGCATCGCTGTCGCGTGCCTCGCGGCGCTCGGGTACCGTGTGACGGCGCTCACGAGAAAGGACAGTGAGCACGACTTCCTGCGATCGCTCGGCGCCGCCGAGGTGCTCTCGAGCGCGGCACTGCAGATGGGAACCAAGCCGCTGGAAAAGTCGCTCTGGGCGGGTGCCGTCGATCCGGTGGGTGGGGACACGCTCGCGTGGCTGACGCGGACGATGATGACGGGCGGGACGATCGCCAATTCGGGGTTGACCGGGGGAGCCGAGCTGCACACGACGGTGATGCCATTCATCCTGCGAGGCGTGAAGCTGCTGGGAATCGATTCGGTCAACTGTCCGATGCCGCAGCGCCTGGACGTGTGGCACCGCCTCGGATCCGACATGAAGCCGCCGAGCCTGTCGTCGATCGCGAGGGAGATTCCCTTCGACGGTCTGGCGGATGCGTTCAGCGCGCTGCTGAAGGGGAATGGACGCGGGCGCACGGTCGTGAAGCTCCGCTCGTAGGCCCGACCTTCCGGCCTACGCTCGCCTGATCCCAGCGAGCTCCGGCCAGGCTCGCCGTAGCGCAAGCGCGAAGGCGGCAGGTCGGGCGCCTTTATGGCCGGTCGATCACTCCAACACCATTCTCGATCCGCATCGTCGTGCCGTACGCCTTTGACAGCTCTGCAAGCCGTTGCAGGATCTCGAGTCCGCGCGTACTGGTCGCCAGCCGAGGACGTCCGCGCTCGCTCACGGATAGCTGGGTGCCGAGATCGATCGGGTGCAGCCGGATCCCTGCCACTGCGCTGCCGTCGAATGTCAGCGTCGCGATCACACTCTCCCACCAGATTGGCTCGTCGAACGACGGCAAGGCGCGGATCGCTCCCGGCGCTGACGAGCCGATCGCCTGCTCGATGAGATTGGTGTTCGCGTCGTAGTCGTCGCCGGCGTTGAGAGGAATGGTGGCTGCGTCGAACGCGAAGTTCCCCAGGCTGTAGAGAATCACGCCTCCCTTGTAGATCTCGATGCCTCGAAGCTGCCGCGGCCCGCTTCCGGTGATGATGGTCGCGCCGCGATCGATGGCCTGGTGCGCGAACTCGCGCACGAAAGCAGCTGGCGCATCACTGAGGTTGCCCGGCTCATGGCTGTGCACCGACACGACGACGACGTCGGCGCGAGCGCGTGCGGCGGTGATCGTGTTCAGGATGTCGTCGACGTCGCGTTGGTCCGCAATCAGATTCACGGCCGTGGCAGAGCCTCTTTTCACGAGGCGCCCCGCGAGCCGAAAACTCGATGCCGGATCACCGCTTGCGTGCTCCGCCTGGGGTAATTGCGCGAGCGCGGCGTAGGTCAGAGCGTCCGCCGTGATTTCAGCCGAATAGCGCAGCGCGCTGACGCCAGGACGGCCGCGAATCTCGTCGCGCGTCCGCGTCGCATGCGCCTCGTCGGTTGCGGAGGTCGTAACGGCCACGACCGCGACACGTCGGGGCGGATCACCCAGAACGACGGGCGCGCGGGCCTGATCCAAGTCGTTCCCGGCGCCAGCGTGCAGGAGCCCCGCTTTCCCAAGTAAATCGCTCGTCGCGCGCAGGCCATTCTCGCCTTCATCTGCCGCATGGTTGTTCGCGCGCGTGGCGACGGTGAAGCCGGCGTGCTGCAGGGCGCGGGCCGAGCTCAGCGATCCCACGGGCCAGCCGTTTGGTCTCGCGCTGGTAGAAGGGTCGCGAAGAACCTGTTCGAGGTTGGTGATGGCAAGACTCGCGCGCTGGAGAAGGGCCACGACGTCATCGAATCCCGTGTCCTTGCCGGCTTCCGGCCAGGGCTTCACGATCAAGGAGTCGCCCGTCGCGGCGATCGTGAGTGGAGCGTTCGATCCGCGGAGTGCTGGCGTTGCGACCTGATCCTGATCGCCAGAACGTCCGCACGACCCGCAGGCGACCGCGAGTGACGCCACGGCGATCACGGTTCGTGCCGGGCGACCGATCCAGTAGGCGAGCGGCGTCATCGGACCCAGATTCGACGCACGAATTGCACCATCGCGCCGCATCCAATCGCGACTCCAGCCAGGAGCGCGAGGACGACCGTTGCGGGATACGACGGCGACCGCCCTGCGAAGGTCGCTTCGGGCATGCTGGCGGTGAGCGCTGCCCGCCGGACGCCGTCGATTCCGTCGAACGCGACGGTGGTGAGGTGCTCATGCGTCGGACGAAGCGCCCGATCGAGCGTCGAGGCGACTCTGATGTGGCTCACGGTGCGATCGAACGTGAACAGCAGATCCAGGCGGCCGACGTGATCGTCGCGCACCTCGTAGCGCTCCAACGTGGTGCGCACAGGCGGAGCGACGCTCTGGATGACCAGATGAGTCTTGATGATCGCGTAGATCCGATCAATCCCCTCGTCCAGCTCGCCGAATGACACCAGCCCATCGCCGTTGACGTCGATGCCGGCGATCTCGAGGAGATCGAGCGTCACCCGCGCCCGTACTTCAGCTTCGCGCACGGTGACGGCCGACTCACTCTGTCCGAGATCGTGAGCGAAGGCCACGACGCCGGCGAGGGCCGCCCAGCAGAGGGAGAGTGCGATTCCGTGCCGAACGGCACCCGGCATCGTCATCGGCATCGGCTCGATGGTACAGCCATCAGACCAAGGTAAACTGACAGCGAAGATGCCGTCTTTTCTCTCCCCGCTGTTTCTCGTCGGCGCGGCGGCGGCAGCCATTCCTCTGATCCTGCATCTGCTGAAGCGAGAGCCCGAAGCGCGCGTCAAGTTTGCGGCCGTCCACCTGCTGAAGCACGGGCCGGTTGAGCAGACCGAGCGTCGCCGCCTGCGCGACCTGTTGCTGCTGGCGCTGCGAGTCGTGGCGCTCGTGCTGCTGTCGATCGTGTTTGCGCGACCCTTCTTCGCCTCCGCCCACAGTCAATCGGCGGCCGCGACCATTGTGGCGCTGGATACGTCGTTGAGTCTGTCGGCGCCGGGGCAGTTCGAGCGAGCGAAGGCCTTCGCGAAGGACGCGATCCGAACGGTGCCGCCGGCGGATGCGGTCGGTGTCCTGACCTTCTCCGACGACGTGCACGTGGCCGCGAGCCTCTCGGGCGACCGCGCGCTCGCGACGGCCGCGATCGACGCCGCGACGACGGATGCCGGCGCCACGCGGTATCGCGCCGCGTTGCAGGCCGCCGTCAACCTCCTCGACGGTCAGAGGGGTACGGTCGTTGTCGTGACTGACCTGCAAGAAGGCGGGTGGGATGATGGCGACCGCGTGACGCTGCCCGAGTCGGTCCGTGTGACCGTCGTTGATGTCGGCGCGCCGCCACCGAACCTGGCCATTAGCAGCGTGCACATTGACGGCGATCAGTTGAAGGCGTCGATTCGCAATGTGGGGCCTGAACCACGCGATGTTCGTGTGGCCGTGACCACGCGCTCTGGCGCCACGACCGGCCTTCGGTCGATAGCGGAAAGCGGAGGCGAGGCGCGTGTCGAGGTCGGAGCGCATCAATCGGCTGACGCCGTGCTGCCGCGGCCCGTCGGTGCCACTGCCATCGTCTCGATCGTCGATCGCCAGGGGATCCAGGACGACAACAGCCGCTACATCGTGCTCGACCACTCTGGCCATTCATCCGTTCTCGTGGTGACGGCCGGGGGCGATCTGGCGCGCGACGCGTTCTACCTGCAGCAAGCCCTGGGCGCCAGGGGCGACAGGGCCGCCTATCAGGTGGATGGCGTCAGCGCGCCGCAACTCGGCACCTGGGACGCTGCGCGGCTGGAACAGTACAGCGCGATGGTGCTGACCGCGACGCGCGGCCTCGACCGTCGCGGCCGCGATCTCATCGAGGCGTACACCAAAGCCGGCGGCGGCGTCCTGGTGGCGGCCGCCCCGGATCTGGACGGCGAGGTTGTGGCCGATGCGCTTGGCGACGCGAAGACGCTTGTGATGACGGATACGGGCGACTCCAGGCCAGCGGTTGATGGCCGTGCCCTGACCCCGGTCGATGCTCGACATCCCGTTTTCAGGACCTTCGGTGCGCAGGGTTCGTCGTTCGGACTCGCAAGTTTCAGGCGCGTCGCGGCTATCCGAGGACAGGACTGTCAGGTCATTGCGCGATTCACGACAGGAGAGGTGGCCATCCTTGATTGCGCTCGCGGGGAGGGCCGCGCGATCGTTGTGGCGTCCGATCTCGACAATCGCTGGAACGATTGGCCCTTACGGCCGACCTTCGTGCCGTTTGTCCATGAAGCGGTCCGCTACCTCTCTGGTTCGCAACCTCGCCAATCCGAGTACATTGTGGGAGAACAGCCGGCGGGGGTCCCACGAGACCCCGGGATCACCGCACTCCCGGGGCCGCAAGGTGGCCCGGCCAAATGGGTAGCGGTGAACGTCGATCCTCGAGAGTCGAGTCCGGCTCGGATGTCACCCGAGGAGTTCCAGTCGGCGATCGCGCATCTGAAGGATGCGGGTATTGAAGGCGAGGCGGCTCGAGTGGAGGCTCGGCAGCACGAGGACGGGCAACACCTCTGGCAGTACGTGCTGGCGTTGGTGATGGCCGCCCTCATGATCGAGAGCCTCGTGGCGGCCAGGGCCGCCTAACGGAATTAGAAATTAGGATTAGGAATTAGGAATTGGACTCTTCCATCCATCATCTGCTGGCGCGCGTCCGAGCCCGATGGCGACGACTGCTCGTGTTCCAGGCGACGATTCGCGCGGCGATCGCCGGCGCAGTCGTGCTTGCGGCTGCCTTGTTTCTCGCCGGATGGACAACCGGCGCACCGACGGCGCTCGCCCTGCTGGCGGTTGCCGCGATCCTGCTGCTGGCTGGCATCTTGGTCTGGGCGGTGCGGCCGGTGCGCGAGACTCCGTCAGACGCGCAGGTGGCCCGCTTCATCGAAGAACAGAACCCGTCGCTCGACGATCGCCTGGTGAGCGCGGTTGACTTGATGGCATCGGACGATCCGTCTGGTCGGACCACCCTTGCCGGTCCGATGCTCGCCGACGCCGACCGGGCCGCCTCGGACATCGATCCGTCGACCGTCGTCTCCGGCGAGCGTCTGCGCCGGAGTGGGTTCCAGGCGGCTGCGGCGTTTCTGCTGCTCGCGATCCTCGCATTCGTTGGACGGGACGTCGCGCACCGCTCGTTCGACGCGCTGTCGCTGGTGCTCTTCCCGTCGCGGGTCACACTCGATGTGAAACCGGGCAACGCCCGCATTGCGGTTGGCGCGCCCTTGACCATCGAAGCGCGGCTCGTGGGGAATCGCGCCCCGGTGGCTGCGCAGGTGCTGTCGGCCGACGCCGATAGCGGTTCCGAGCCTGGGGCGGATGTCGCATGGCGGCCGGCGGCGATGGCTGCCGATCCTTCGGGAGCGTTTCGTCTGGAGTTGGGGGCGATCGGCGGTTCGTTCAAATACCGCGTCGTGGCCGGCGCCGTGACCTCGCCGGTCTACAACATCACCGTGGCCCGACCGCCTCGCGTGACCCGCATCGATCTCGAGTATCACTACCCCGATGCGCTCGGTCTGGCGCCTCAAACCGACGAGGACAGCGGTGACATCTACGCGCCGACCGGCACCGACGTGCAGGTTCACGTGCGCACCGATCCACCGACAGCGACAGGGGAACTGAAACTGGCCGATGGACAGGTCATCGCGCTGTCGACGCCCGGGCCGACTTCCAACTCGCCGGTTTCGTCACAGGCCGACGCCGTTCTCACTGGCCGACTCCGGGTCGCGGGGGACAACTCGTATCGGATCGCGCTCGCCGATCCCGGCGGCCTCACGAATCCTGGCGAGACCGAATACTTCATCCGCCCGCTCCTCGATCGGCCGCCTGAGGTTCACGTGCGGAAGCCGGCCCGCGACCGCGGCGTCACCATGCTCGAAGAGGTATCGATCGAAGCGGATGCCGAGGATGATTTCGGCATCGAACGGCTCGAGTTCGTGTACGCCGTGCGGGGCGCGGCTGAACAGGTCATTCCGCTGTCGATTCCCCGAGATGCGACGTCGGTCACCGCGACGCATCTTCTGTATTTGGAGGACCTCGACGTCCAGCCGGGCGACTTCGTGTCCTACTACGTGCGCGCCCGGGATCGCGCTCGGGGCAAACGGTCGAGCGAAGGCCGCAGCGACATCTTCTTTCTCGAGGTCAAGCCGTTCGAGCAGGAGTTTGTCATGGCGCGGAGCACGGCGGCTGGCGGCGGCAGCAATCGCACCCTTGACGACCTCGTGGCGGCGCAGAAAGACGTGATCGTTGCCACCTGGAAACTCGATCGCCGAACACAAGCGGCCAACGGCGCGAAGTCCGGAGAGGACATTCGATCCGTGGCCCAGGCGGAAACGGATCTGAAGAAGCGCGTCGAAGCGACATCGAGCGCCTTCCGCGAGTCGAACATGCGGGATCCGCGGCAGCGCGCACCGCAGCCCGGCCGCGGTCAGCCGGTGACGCCCTCCCCAGGGCAGCTTCGTCCGGAAGAGGACGCCATGACCGCCGCCGCTCGCGCGATGGGCAAGGCCGTGACATCGCTCACGGCGCTTCGGACCGGCGAGGCGATTCCGCCCGAGATGGAGGCCTTGAATCACCTGTTGAAGGCACAGGCCGACGTGAAGCGGCAACAGGTGGCGCGGCAGCAGACGGGGAATGGCGCCGGGAACCGTTCGACGCAGGACATGTCGAGCCTTTTCGATCGTGAACTGAAGCGCGAACAAGAGACCAACTACGAGACGCCCAAGAGTGCCACCCAGCAGGCGGAAAACACGGGGCTGGCGGACAAGGTGAAGGAACTCGCTCGGCGGCAGGACGAGTTGAACCAGAGGCAGCAGGATGCCGCGCGCTTGAGCGCCGAAGAACGGCGGCGGGCGCTCGAGAAGCTCACGCGCGACCAGACCGAACTGCGGCAGAAGGCAGAGGAGTTAGCGAAACAGCTGGAACAGTCACAGTCACAGGGTTCAAGGGGTTCACAGGGTTCACAAAGTTCAGTGGGTTCGCAGAGTTCGCAGGGTGCGCGAGGTTCTCAGAATCCGTCGAATGGGCAGGGAGGGCGAGGCGGCCAGCAGATGCGGGCCGTGTCCGAGGAAATGCGCAATGCGGCGGGCGATCTGCAACGGCAGAACGCGCAGCAGGCGAGCGAACGCGGGGCGCGAGTATCGGATCGGCTCCGGGATCTGGAGCGGCAGCTGCGCACCGGCGCGCCCGATGAGCGCCGACGGGCGCTTGGTGAAATGCAGCTCGAAGCGCGCCAGATTGCCGATGCGGAGCGACAGGTTGCGAACGAGCTGAATCGGATGAGTGGTGCACAGGGTTCACGGGGTGCACAAGGTTCGCAGGGTTCAGTTGACCGAGACGCGTTGCGGCGGCTCGCCGGTGAGCAGCAACGCCTGGCCGATCGCGCGCGACGCGTGCAGGACGGCCTCGACGCCCAGGCGGCAGCTCTGGCCGGCAATCCGGGCACAACCGACAACCAAGATCTGCAGCGCGCCATCGGTGCGGCCGCCGGCGATGTGAACCGGCAACGGCTCGCCGAGCGCATGCAACAGAGCGCCGAGCAGTTGCGGGCCGCGGTGGCGCAGACCGACGACCGCCAGTCCCGGGATCAGGCGGCAAAGGCCGCCGCCGGCCAGGAAGCGGTTGCGCACGATTTGGACAGCCTCGCCGACAAGCTCGCCAACGCGCAAACGCCAGGTGACGATGCGTCGAAGCGACTGGCGGACCAGCGTGCCCGGGCACAGGACCTCCGGGAAGAGCTCAATCGGTTGACCAGCGAGATCGAGAAGCTCGGCCAACAGAGTGGCGCCACCTCCACTCAAAAGTCGCAAGGCGACACCGGCCGATCGGGCCGGGGACAAGCGGGCAGTGGGGGTAGCGGTGGCAGCGATCTCGCTCGCCTCCGCCAGGAGTACTCGCAGAAGCTTCAGCAGACGCGCGAACTGCTCGATCAGTTGCGCCGTGAGGATCCCAGTTTTTCCCAAGGCGGGCCCGGGCTGACGTTCGAAGGGCAGGGCATGACGCTGTCCGCTCCCGGTACGGAAGCGTTCAAACAGGATTTCGCCAAGTGGGACCAGCTACGGCAGCAGGCCACGCTCCTCTTGACTCAGGCCGAATCGTCGCTTGCGCAGCGTCTGCAAGCCCAGATCGCCCGGGATCGGCTGGCGGCCGGCGCGGGTGATCGCGCGCCCGCCGAGTATCAAAAGCAGGTCGACGAGTACTTCAAAGCGCTCGCCACGCAAAAACGATGAGATTTGCCGCGCCGATTCCACTATGGCTCGTCACCCTGCTCGTGGCGGCCATCGTGGGCATCGCGTACTTCTCCTACCGCCGTCCGCTCGTGCCGCTCTCGATCGGACAACGCAGTGCGCTGGTGACGCTGCGCGCCGCCGTGCTGATCGCGCTCTTGCTTGTTCTGTGCCGCCCCATTCTGTTCGTCCCGGCCCGGCAGGCTGATGCGGTCGTCCCCATCCTCGTGGATACATCACGCAGCATGCGCGTGGCGGATGCCGAGCGCCTGACCAGAATGGCCAGGGCCACGCAGCTGCTCAAGGACGAACTGCTGCCCGAGCTGTCGCGCCGCTTTGCCCCGGAGCTGTATGGCGTCGCCGAGTCGGTCACGCCGCTCGCGCCAGGCATGCTCGATCAGATCGAACCCGGGGGCCGTCGCTCCGATCTCACGTCCGCGCTGACAGCGATCCGCGACAAGTATCGGGGACGAAGAATCTCCGGCATCGTCCTGCTCTCCGACGGCGGCGATACGTCTTCTTCCGAGCAGACGGCCGGTGTGCAACCGGCAGGCGGACCGCCGATCTTCGTCCTTGGGGTTGGGCAAGCCGACGGCTTACGCGACCGCGAGATCCTCGAAGTCACGGCCGGGGACCCACGTCTGGATCAGGCCTCGGTGGATCTGCAGGTGTCGGCCGTGAGCCACGGGTTTGGCCGTGAGCCGTACGAATTGCAGGTCCGCGCGAACGGTCAATTGATTGAAAGCCGGCGGGTCACGCCCGTCGCCGATGGCTCGCCCGTGGATGCCACGTTTACCGTGCTGCCCGATCCGGTGACGCCGACGGTGTTCGCCGTGGAGGTTGCCGCAGGCGCAGACGAAGGAATCCGCGAGAACAACAGCCGGGCGCTCATCGTCAGCCCACCCGGACGCAGGCGAAAGATCCTCGCGCTGGCAGGCGCGCCAGGGTTCGAGCACAGTTTCATGATTCGGGTGCTGTCGCAGGATCCCGGGCTCGAGGTCGATTCAGTGGTACGGAAGGGCAAGAACGACAGTGGCCGCGATACGTTCCTTGTCCAATCCAGTGGGAACCGCGCGTCGTTGCTGGCGCAGGGATTACCGTCCCGCAAAGAAGACCTGTTCGCGTACGACGCGATCATCATCGCCAATGTCGAAGGCGACTTCTTCACGCGCGCTCAGCTCGCGATGATGGCGGATTTCGTCAGCGAGCGAGGCGGCGGGCTGCTGGTGCTTGGTGGACGATCCTTTTCCCAGCGCGGCCTGATGGGGACGCCGCTCGAAGCGGTTCTGCCAGTTGAGCTCGATGATCGGCGAGGTGGCCTCGCGCGTAGCTCGCTCGGCGCCGATCTGCTGTCCGCGCCGCAGAACGTGCTGGTGGTCACCCCTGAGGGTGCTCGCCATCCCGTCATGCGGATTGGCTCAACGGCTGAAGATACACGGAACCGATGGGCCGCGCTGCCGCCACTGGCAGCGAGCGCGGCGCTCGGCGGTCCGCGGCCGGGTGCATCAGTGCTCGCCGTGGCCGCGGCTCCGGCTGGCATCTACCCAGTCGTCGCGGTTCAGCGGTTCGGACGGGGCCGTTCGATGGTGTTTGGCGGCGAAGCCGCGTGGCGCTGGCGAATGATGCGCCCGTCGACTGATCGCACGTTCGAGTTCTTCTGGCGCCAGTCGGCGCGTTGGCTGGCGGGGCCGGCGCCCGATCCGGTGAGCATCACGGTACCTGAACTCGCGGAGCCCGGGGATTCGATCGCGATCGAATTCGACGTGCGCAACGCCGCGTTCGCTCCGGTTGGCGACGCGGCGGTGGTCGCGACGATCACGACACCGGGAGGAGCGACGCAGGCGCTGACCCCGCACCGAGACGCGAGCGAAAATGGCACGCTGATGTCGACAGTGGCACTGCAGGAGCCAGGGCTCTATCGCGTCCGCGCCGAGGCTCGGCGTGGGACCGAGGCCCTGGGCGCTGCCGATCGGTGGTTCTATGTCGGTGGCAGCGATCGCGAATTCGCCGACCCGCGCTTGAACGAGGGTGTGCTCCGACGAATCGCGAGGGCATCTGGCGGTCGCTACGCGTCGGCTTCTGACGCATCGCAGGTGCTGCCCTGGCTCGGTGCGGCGATTCCGCAGAGCGCTGCGCCAGAGCGACATGATGTGTGGCATCAGCCGTGGGTGTATGCCGTGGTCATTGCGTTGCTGTCTGCAGAGTGGGTCCTGCGTCGTCGCTGGGGTTTGCGATGAGCCACGAAAACACGAAACCACGAACAAGAATCATCTCTCGTGTTTTCGCGTTCTTGTTGTTCATGGCGGGGGTGTCGCCCGCAGCCGCCGCCGATCGGTATGCGCTGCTGATTGCCGGTGCAGCGGGCGCCGAGGAGTACGGGCTCAAGTACCAGAGCTGGCAGATCGCGATGTCCTCGCTGTTGCGGGTCCGCTTCGACTATCCCGAGGATCACATCATCACGCTTGCGGAACACGCGGCGCGCGGCGTCAACGCGTCGACCCGCGACAATGTTCGCGCGGCGGTGGCCGATCTCCAGCGGCGGGCCAGGCCCGATGACACCGTCTTCATCCTGCTGACAGGCCACGGTACGACAGGAGGAGCCGACGAAGCAAAATTCAATCTCGTTGGGCCGGATCTGACTGCGACCGAGTGGGCGGCGCTTCTCGAGCCCATCCAGGGCCGCCTCATCGTTGTCAACAGTGCGAGCGGGAGCTTCCCATTCCTCCAGCTCCTGTCGAAGCGTGGCCGGATTGTGGTCACCGCGACCGCGTCGGCGATGCAGGAATACGAGACCGTCTTCCCGGAGTTCTTTCTCAAGGCATTTGGCGACCCGGCCGCCGACGCTGACAAGAATGATCGGGTCTCCATCTGGGAGGCATTCGTCTACGGGACCGCTGGCGTGCGCAAATGGTTCGACGAGCGCGGACAGTTGCCAACCGAGCGTGCGCTCCTTGACGACACGGGCGACGGCGCCGGCCGCGAGGCAGACGACGTGAAGGGGGAAGACGGGGCCATCGCCCAGGTGACGTATCTTCAGCCCGACGTGCCGATTGCGGCGCCGGCCGACAGCGAACTCGGCGCGCTCATGAGGCGCCGCGCCGACCTTCAGGCGCAGCTCGATCTGCTGCGCGCGCGGAAACCCAACCTGCCTGAAACGCAGTACGAGTCGGAATTGGAACGGCTGCTCCTCGAACTGGCGCGCATCGATCGCGACATCCGCGCGCAGCGGCGGTGACGCCCGTATCTGCCGAGAGCTCCACCACGGAGGTCACGGGGGCCACTAAGGTTTCGCCCCGTTCTTGAGTGTGTGTTTGGCTGTGGGACTCCGTTTGTTGGTGTCCTCAGTGGTCGTGGTCTTTGCGGAGCTCATGCCGCCCACAGGTCGGGGCGATCGCGTTTCCTCAGGACGAACACGGCAATCATCCCGACGACGAAGCCGGCTACGTGTGCCATGAAGGCCACGCCCCCGCCGCCGGTGCTGGCGGTGACCGCGACGGCGCCCGCACTGAACAGCTGCATGATGAACCAGACGCCCAGCAGCAGAATCGCCGGCAGCTCGATGATCTCGATGTAGAAGAAGATCGGCACCAGCGTCAGGACGCGCGAGTGCGGATACAGCACGATGTAGGCGCCCATGACGCCGGCGATCGCGCCGCTCGCGCCAATCATGGGGAGCGTCGAGTACGGATCGATGACGACCTGACCGATCGCTGCCAGACTTCCGCACAGCAGGTAGAAGAGAATGTAGCGGCCGTGGCCGAGACGATCTTCGACGTTGTCGCCGAAAATCCACAGCCACCACATGTTGCCGATGACGTGCATCCAGCCGCCATGCAGGAACATCGAGCTGATGAGCGTCGGTGGGCTGAAATCGGCGGCCACGACGCCGTAGACCTGCAGGAACCCCGGCAGCACATCGCGCGGGAGCGCGAGCTCATAGAACCACGCGAGCCCATTCAGGATGATCAGGGTGACGGTAATGTACGGCGTGGTCCGGGACGGGATGACGTCCCGCAGCGGGAACATCGTCAGATTCTATGGGAAGAGTTGCGGGATTGCAGAATTACAGGATTGCAGAATTGCAGGATTGCAGGATTGCAGGATGGAAGAGCGGCCGTCTTCCTTTCTAATCAATCCTACAATTCTGCAATCCTGCAATCCTGCAATCCTGCAATGTATCTACACCGGCGCAGCCTGTCCGGTGCGCACGCGATCGACCATCCGCCGAAGATCATTGTCGGCGATCGACTTGCGGTGTTCGCCCATGGTGATGACCGCGTGGTAGACCTTGCCGAGCTCGTCCGAGGTCAGCGCGAGGCCGATCGTCTCGCAGCGCTTCTGCACCGCATGTCGCCCGGAGTGGCGGCCGAGCACGAGCTGCTCCGACAGCTGTCCGACATCGGCGGGCCGCATGATCTCGTAGGTGCGTGCGTCTTTCAGCATGCCGTCCTGGTGGATGCCGGCTTCGTGCGCGAACGCGTTGCGGCCGACGATCGCCTTGTTCGATTGCACTGGTTCCTCGGTGAGCTTCGACAGCAGCTGGCTCGCCTCGAACAAGCCCTCGGACTTGATGCCGGTGTCGTACGGGAACCGATCCTGACGGACGCGCAGCGCCATCACCAGCTCCTCGAGCGACGCGTTGCCCGCCCGTTCGCCGATGCCGTTGATGGTGCATTCCACCTGACGCACGCCGCCCTGGATCGCCGCCAGACTGTTCGCCACCGCCAGGCCGAGATCGTCGTGACAGTGCGTGCTGAAGACGGCGCGATCCGCATTGGGCACGCGGCGGCGGATCTCCTCGAAGAACTCCCGCGTGTCGTCAGGTGTGCTGTAGCCGACCGTGTCGGGGAGATTGACGGTGGTTGCGCCTTCGCGAATGACCGCTTCGACAACCCGGCAGAGGAAGTCGCGATCGCTGCGCGTCGCATCCTCTGCCGAA
>Ga0111539_10002671_pt1 | contig 23614 bp, 22 predicted proteins | sample RhiMethybrSRZTD1_FD_79667 | JGI IMG/M metagenome (GOLD analysis project Ga0111539, IMG submission 79667) | Populus rhizosphere microbial communities from Tennessee, USA - Rhizosphere MetaG P. TD hybrid SRZTD1 (version 2) (version 2) | ecosystem: Host-associated > Plants > Roots > Rhizosphere >...
AGCACCAGGCCGAACACGAAGCCGGCGCCGATGCGCCCGGTCGCCCGATCGGAATCCATAACTTCCCTCCCCTCCTTACTGGTCGAGGCTCAGTCTGAGGGGACGTGTCGGGTGTGATGGACGCTTTTCGGTGAGCGGCGGAGAAGTCCCGGTGAACGCCTAGGAGAGGAGGCGTCAGGGCTGATTGCTGGGGAAACGAAAAACGCTTTAGGGCTGGAGGGCTTAGGGCTAGGGTTTCTAGCCCTTAGCCCTATAGCCCTTAGCCCTATCGATTCTCACCCGTCTTGACGGCTATCGCACGTAGTACGCCAGGCCGCCCGAAATGTAGTGATTGCCGTTGTCATTCAACGAGATGCCGAATTCAGCGACGATGTCGAGATCCGGGTGAATCTTGTATTCAATCCCCGGCACCAGGTGCACCTGCGTGTAGTTGCTGTCGTCGTCGTTGTATTTGTTGAACGCCATGTCAATGGCTGTGTAGAAATCGAGTTTCGGCGTGAGCGCATGGCTCCCGATGACGGTCACATCCACGCCCGTCTGATCGCCGAAATCGCTGTTCGTGAAATGGAACCCCGCGCTGACGGACAGATCCACCGGATGCGGATCCTTCACCAGCCAGAACTCGACGTCGCCGCCGAAAATGGTGGTGCCATCGTAGAGCGCGAGCTTGGCTTCGAAATCGAACGTGTCGGTGAACCCGTACCCGGCTACCAGGGCCACACCGGGGTCGCTGTCATCGTCCCTCAAGATGAGGATCGGATTGACCTTGAGCTTGAAGTTTCCCCGGTCGATCGTTTCAGCGGACTCCATCACGCCGAAATCCTGCGCCTGAGCCAGCGCAGGGCAAAGCAGCACACAAAGCACGAGCACGTAGCGTCCAAATCTCATCAGCGCCTCCTGGCGCAGCTGATGTGCATGTTGGATACCACGGGCCAATCGATACTCGGCCGTTGGCGATCGATTCCGAATTGTGGGTGATGCGTGAAAGAAGAAGCGAGGTGGGGCGGCTGCAGCCGCCCCACCTCTTCTGTGAGAACCGAGCTAGCGGATGTAGTAGTGGATTCCGCCAGCGATGTAGCTGGTGGCCGAATCGTTCAGACCGATACCAAGCTCTACCACTGCATTGATCTTGTCGTTGATCTTGTAATCGATGCCGGGCACGAGGTTCGCCGCCGTGTACGAACCGTCGAACCCTTCGGGAACGTCCTGCGAGCCGAAGCTAAGCGTAAGCGCTCCGTAGACTGACGTTTTCGGGTTGAGCAACTTGCTGACGATCCCTTGAATGTCGAATGCGTTCTGGTCCGACGTGTCGTGGTTGACGTAGTGATACCCTGCGCCAACGGAGACATCCACGGGCTTGTCGGCCGGCCCGGAATGGAACACGAGATAGTTGATGTCGCCACCAATAGCCATGTCGTCGCCGGACAGGGACCACTTCACTTCAGCATCGGCTTTGGGACCCAACCCGGTGCCGGCGGACAGCACGAGGGCTTCGCGGTGGGGGTCTTCCAAGGCCGCGATGCCGCCGCCACCCAGCCACCACACACCCTTCGCGACTGGTTGGCCTGTATGGAGAACGCCGAAGTCAGTGGCACCCGCGACGACGGGGATAAGGACAAACGAGGCTATCAGAGCACATTGTCGGAAATTCATCGACCCCCCCTTCAAAAGTGTCGGTCTGAGCTGCCTAGGCTATCACGACAATCACTGCGACTTACGGTTTGGTAACGTCGAAGATCAGATTTTTTTGTGACGGACCGAATGATGCCCAGGTCACGACCGGGACCTGATTGACCCCTGGTTTGGACCAATCGCACACGCCGGCTGCGAAAAGCGCCTTCAGCCGGGCGAGCTCGGTCGCTGTTGGAGCGGTGGTGTAGTCGCGGGCGTCCACCGGCTTCAACTGGCATTTCAGGATGTTGGCGGCGAGCGGCCCCCCAGCTTCGCGGCGGGTGTTCGAGTACACCGGGTAGAGCTCGCTGCACTTCGAGGTTGGCTTGCTGGTGAAGACCAGCGCCTCCGCGATGAACGCAGGCGGGGTGGCCTTGTCGTAGCAGCCCTCCACGCCGTTGGTCGGTTTCGCCTTGAGCACCTTGGCCCTCTGCGGAGCGTTGGACTGGTCGGCGGTGTAGGCATTCATCCAGCCGTCGAAGAGCGTCTTGGCGGCGGCGGCGTTGGTGGCGCGCCACATCACCATGTTGTCGGAGTTGCCGGCATTCGGTTGGCGAACCCGCTCACGGACCGCGTAGTGGAACCAGCCGTAGTGATAGCCGCCCGCCTCGTTCGAGGTGGCGTTGTCGAAAATCGGAATCGACGACAAACCGCCGCTGCCGCTCAACATCAGCCCGCTTTGATACGTGCGCTTGATGGCGCCGAGATCGCCTGCCGTGCGCTGCGCGATGTAGTTCGCGTCCTGGTCGTAGCCGCCGACCTTCTCGTTCAGCTCGAGAAACTGTGCCATCGTGATCGCGCCGCTATTGAGGGCGTTGAGGCCGTACTGCACGCCGACGTTGTCGAACGGGCGCAGCGCCGCGCCGGTGGCGGGGTTCTTCCCGTAGACGTTCTTCGCGGCATCGAACACCGTTGGACGCGCGCCTTTCGGATTGGTCACCGGGTCGTAGCGGAGGGCCGCTGGGACTGCGGCATTCCAACGGGCCGACTGGTACCCCTCGATGTCAGCACGGTTGGGAACCGGATCGGTGCGCTGCGACTGATTGGCCGCGTCGATGAACGCCTGGATGCTCGAGAAGCCGGTAATCGCCAGCTTCTGCGCATCGGTGAGCCCGGTTGCTGTTCCGAAGTAGTGCGTCAGCAGATGCGCGTCGAGACCAGAGAGTGCGATCGCGAGCGCATCCGGGAAGGTCGCACTCACGCTCACGCCATCGAAGATGCCGGGGAACGCGTCCGCAATCTGCAGACTGGTGTACGCCCCGCCCGATCCGCCGGTGCTGATCGTGTAAACCGGCACGCCGAAGGTTTCAATGAAATGTTCCTTGCCCATCATCGCGGTCTCACCGGCGACCACCGCGTTGCAGCTGTTGGTCGGGTGATTGAGTGAATTGACGAATAGCGCGTAACCCTCGCCGAGCCGCGTGACATCGAGCGGGCTCACGCCCATCGCCGCCCCCTGGATGTACCAGCCACCCGGGCAGCCGCTGCCGTGCACGCCAATCAATCGGCGGTTCCACCCCTTGGGCGGTGCGAGCGGCGTCGGCGCCGGCTCGGTCGTGGGGTCGTGGAGGATCGCGTTCTGATAGATGCCGCGATTCATCGTGCCGGTTTCGACTCGCACGACGAAGTTCACCGTCGCACCAGTCACGGTCGTCGTTTTTGCCACATCTGACGGCAGGCTCGTGAGGCTTGGCAGCGGCTTGAAGATGACCGGCGCCGGGCCCCGTCCGCCTCCGCGTGCACCGCGTCCGGCCGCACCTTGTGCTGGCGCAGCGGCGGGAGCGGGAGCGGGGGCGGTTTCAGTGGTGCGGTAGACATACTGCACGACCGTGCGCGCCGAACAATTCGCGTCGATCGCGGGCCCGAGCTTGGTGGCGTCGGGCAGGGTAAACGCCTCGGTCTGGCAGATGAACGGCTGAATCCACGGGCCCGAGAACACTGGGCCGGTGATCGGATAGTTGGTGATCTCGAGCGCCGCGTCGGGCTTGCCGCCCGCCTTGGTGATCACGGTCATGGCGTTCTTGCCGTTGACGAGACCGGTCACAAGTCCGACCAACGTGCGGGGCGTCGATCCCGGGTGGAAGGCACTGGTCACATCGCGGCTGCCCAGAGCGATCCTCACCTCGGACACGGCCACACTCGGCGGCACGGTGACCTGCACCAGGACATCGCCGCCGGTGACGAGGGCAGGATCGGTGGAGAGCGTCTTGATCTCAACCTTGTTCGGCGGGGTCGCCCCCGACACAACCCCTGGAAGCCCTGGAAGCGTTGACCCGGCCGCGAGCCCTACGACCAGCAATCCGCCAAGACCTTTGAGCAATCCAGACCAGCGTGTCATATGCCTCTCCTGCTGTCAGTGCGACAGACGGAGGCATGCTACGCCTCACACGAAGGGCAGGCAAGCCGGGTGGCCAGGTAGGGCAGGTCGGCCGGGTTGGGCGGGCGTGCCAGGTAGGACAAGTGGGGCGTGAGTTACCCGCCCGACCTGCCTGACTGGCCCCTACCGGTGCGCGAGCGCGAGCGAGCGGACGTACGCCTTCTGCGCAGCACTCCAATCCAGCAGATGCTGCCGATACCAACTGGCGCGATCCTCGTGAGACGACGAGATGTCCAGCGTTTCCTGTGGGTTGTGCTCGAGGTTGAACAGTCGCGACCGCTTGGAGCCGAGCTCGTGAACGAACTTCCACTGCCCGTCACGCAGCCCCACCAGCCCGAGCGAGTAGTCCGCAAAGAACAGGGCCATCCGCGGTGTGCCATCCAGCGCTGATCGTCCCTGATAGTCGGCCGGAACGGAAATCCCCAGAAGATCCAGGATCGTTGGCGCCAGATCGACGAGGCTGACCACTTTGCGCGGCCGGGCTGGTCGCTGGATGGCCCCGGGCGCCGCGATCACCAGCGGCACGCGTACGTTCTCGTCGTAGAGGAAGAACGTGTGGCCGTAGTTCCCTTCATGTTGACCGAACGCTTCGCCGTGGTCGCCGATGACGATCCAAAGCGTGCGCTCAGCGAGCCCGCGAGCGCGAAAGCCATCCACCAGCGCACCGAGGGCGGCATCGCCATAGTGCAGCGCGTTTCGGTAGCGCCCGATCTCGTCCGCATCTGGAAACGGACCGCGCTCAGGCGTTTCGTAGGGATGATGGCCGGCGATGGGCAGGTAGGTCAGAAAGAAAGGCTGATGTTTTGGCGTCGCATCGACCCAGGCGAGCATCCGCGACACGGTCGTCGGTTCGTCCACACCAAAGCTCGAATCGTGGACGCCACCGATGTCGCCGGCATCCTCGAGGGTTTGGTAGCCTCGGTCCCGAATGATGGACTGCATCCCGAGATAGTCGAAGCGTCCCGAATGAAACAGGCCCGTCCGGTATCCCTGCTGCAGCAGGACGCCTGGCAGCGGCTGACACGGCACACGCGCGTACAGATTGGGTGTGCTGTCGAAGACCGGAAACACCGAGCACAGGATCGAGAACAGACCCTTGATGCTCTCCGGATAGGCCGCGTACGCATGCTCGAACACGATTGCGTCGCGGGCCAGCTCGCCGAGGTGCGGGGCAACACCGGGCTCGCCACCGTAGAGTGGCAGGTACTGCGCCGCCGTTGACTCGAGGCTCACGAATACAACGTTGCGCCCGCCGGCGATCGCACGCAGCGTGGAGAGATCTTCCACAGCGTCCTGATCGAAGCGCGATCGTCGCCAATCGCCGGTGCCGGGATGCGCGGCCATGCGAGGCAGCGCACTTGCGACCAGAGCTAAGAGCACGTTTCGGTCGAGACCACGTGTATCGACACGCGCCGAAGCCACCGGTCCAACGACAGCCATGAACGCCCCAACGCCAAGGGCTGCCGTCATCGCCGTTCTTGTCGGGCTCGTGGTACTTGTAGCGCAGGACTTCAGTCCTGCCGTGATCCTGCGTCTCCACACGACGGGCGCCGCCGCCACCGCGATCGTCGACGCCATCAACATGGCATTGGTCCAGGTCGCGTAAAGGAGGATGGAATCTGCCAGCGGCCCGCGAGTCGCCCGCAGCATCGGCCACGTGAGGGGCGTGGCGAGCGCGCGGCCGACGGGAATGCTCAGCGCGGCGTAGACCACCATTCCCCAATAGAGCATCCGCCCGACTCGCGGTGATAAACCAATCCTTCGCGTCGTCATGTCGACCGCGGCCAATCCGATCACGACGAGCACGTCCTGCCAGAGGTAGGCAACCGGCGCCCATGGCGACCAGCCCGGAACGTGGCTCGCCAGGACGACGACCTTGGCGAGAACGAATGCGGCCAGCAGCCCGCCGGCACTCATTGACGCACCAGATTGAGACGCTTGAGCAGAAGCAGCGACACGATACGGCTCTCGGCCTGTCGCCGCCAGATCCAGTCGTGGACCAGCACCGCCTTTGCGGGAGGCCGTCGGTACACCGCTCTACGGTCGCCCTCGAACGCCAGCGGAATCACGACGAGATCGAAGGGTTCTACCTCCGGGTTCGGAACCGTGTATCGCTCGTGGCGGAGTTGGACGCGGCCATCGAGCAGTGATCGCGCGGTCTCGAGATTCGGGGCGCTCGCCTCGATCACAACCAGCGTGGCTCGTGGGACGAGCTCCTGAAGCAAGAGGGCCGTGCGCGGGAACAACCCGCCGCCAACAATGGCGATACGCTGGGGCACCGGCAATTCCGATAGAAGAGCCGCAAGAGCTGTGCGGTGACGTTCAAGCACGAAACGCTGGAGCACGGCAGAGTGGAGAACCAAGTGCTCCAGACGCTCGAGGTTCAAGGGGTTTACGCGGTTCACGAGGTGCGAATCGTCGATCCAGCGCAGGAGGGGCGGCCATCGGCTCGAGCGGGCCGAATCCGTTGGCTGTTCGGGCAGCCGGCTCCAGTGAACGCCAGGACGGGCGTGATGCTCGACGTGATAGCCGTCGTTGAAGCAGAGCGCGTTATAGAGGCGCCCATAGTGGCTCGTGGTCTCGCCCGCGTGTTCGTAGTGTCCCTGGATCCCGCACAGCATCAGGCCAATGACGTAACCGGGAAGATAGGTGAATGCGAAGAGGGCCGGATTCACTGTCGCGAGAACGACCCAGAGAGCGCACACGACCAGCGTTTCCCCCAGGAGCTGACGCGAACATTCGAGGCGCCACTCGACTTCTGAATGGTGAGCCAGATGACGATCTCGCCAAAGGCGCTGCGGGACGCCGAGCAGCAAGGTCAGGTAAGCGGAGAACAGGACATTCGTTGATCGCGATCGGAAGAAGGGGCGATGGATGAAGTTGTGGGAGATAGTGTTGGCATTCCACCACATGCCGATCGCGATCAGCGCAAGCGTCGGGGCAGCGGCGAGCGCCACACCCTGGAGCACGGCGAGTGTGACGAACACCCGGTCCCGTGTCCATCGGCGGTCACGCTCGATCGCCGTGGGTACCGACACAAACGGAATCTCACGGCCGACCGTATTCACGGAACGGCTCGCTCACCGCTTCGAGAATTCCAGCAACGACTTGATCGGGGTGTAGTCGGTATCGGACCGCATCTGAAAGATTCCGGCCGCGACATCGTACGCGTCGGGAGACGCGGGCTTTTCGGACGCCGGTCGAACCCGTGCTCTCATCGAAAAACGGCCGCCCAGTCCGACCACCTGACGCTTACCGGCAATCCGGTTCAGGTCGGACCACTCCTTTCGCGTCAGGTCGGCGCCTGAGGTTGGCAGCGCGAAGTACAGGTATCCCTGCTGCGGGGGTTGGTACAGATCCAGGTCGTTTGGTTGAGGCAGGGCGAACGTGCCCCAGATCTGAATCCGCTCTGGGTTCTTCTCACTTGGCTCCAACACCACCTTGTCGACGAGGGCGTAGCAACCGGTCCGATCGCTGGCAAGGACGGTCAGCCCGAGCAGAATGGTCAAGCACGAGACAGTGAGGAGCAGCCCGTTTTTCTTCATGGTGGCCTCCGGTCGTTGTTTCCGAACAATCACTTCGACTGCACGCTCGCCGCGTGAGTTTTCAACGCGGCGTCGACTTCAGCTGGCGTGGCGGGTCGTGGGAAGAATCTCGTTGTCTCTCTGAGAAACCCGGTTGGTGCAAACGCTGTCGCGATGGGAACAACCGCGCCGGCTTTCAGGTTCTGGCACGTCCCGACGAGATTCACGACCCACGCGCCGTCTGACGGCCAGGTCCTGTTGACCGCGTAGACGCCAGGCGTCGGCATCGCACTGAGTACCAACGCTTCGGAACGACGCGCCGTGCCGACGATGCCTTCCGCCGTGCCCTCCAGTCGCGCCTTCGCCGGTTCGGCGCAATCGTCGATGCGGACGACGAAGACGGCAGCATTGGTGAGCTTCTTGATGATCGGTCCGCCGGGTGTGGTCGATGGCGCGGGTGCCATGGCGGCAACCGGATTCCCGATTGTCAGGTGGAACTCCGCTGCACTAGCCGGATGCACCGGACCCGTGCACAGGAGCCCGGCGATCACGAGGGTGAGGACCACGAGCGCTCGTTGCGATTTCATTGCAAACATCCCTTTCAACTTCGGTTCTCAGCTCTCGGCTTTCAGCTTTCCGGTTTCAGCTCTTCACGAATTCCTCATTCCTAATTGTAAAATTTTGAATTGACTGACCTACCAGGTCCACGCGAGCTCCTGTCTCCATCGTTCCAGCGTCCCCTTGTCGAGCTGAAGCGCCTTCTCCCGCGTGACGCCGCTCGGCAGCGGCGTCAGCGCGACGATCCGGTCGAAGACGCGCGCGCGATCGGCTTCGTCAACACGCGAGAGGAGATGCCACAGCGTCAGCGTGTCGCGCACGCGCGATTCGGCGAGCACGACGTCAAGCGCCTGCTGGCCCCCATTCTCGAAATCAAATCGCCGCAGCGCGTCCCGAAGCGTTTCAGAGGCATCGTCGAAACTCGGCGTGCCGGGGCCGACCTGCGGCCGCGTCGTGCAGCTCGCGCCCGCCGGCACCAGCGATTCGCGTCCTCCCCATTCGAGTGACGCCCAGCCCAGCTCAACGCGGAGACTTCCGAATCCTCCCTCGTTGATCCGCATCGTGTACTTGCACCCGAGATCGACGACGGTGCTGGACGATGTGTTGACAAAGAAGAGTCTGGGCGGAGCGGAAATGGTTGCGGTGATCTCGCCGTGCTCGAGCGAGAGTCGCTGATCGGCTGAGCGCGCCGATACCAGGCGGACGCGCGTGTTGGGCTGGACGTCCACGGTGCCGATGGTACCGACCGTAAGGCGCAGGCGCGAAGCCGCATCGGTCTCCAGCGCTTCGCCGACCGAGAGGGCGTCCACGGTGATAGCGCCATCGAGTCGAGCGACCGGCCATCGTTCCTGGGTCTGCCGCGTGACATACCAGTAGGAGGCGCCGAACGCGATGACGGCGATGAGAGCCGCTGCGGCGAGGCGCAGGGCGCTGAAATGCGTGCTTCGGAACGCGACGTCCACCCTCAGCGCCGGAGCGGACGGTCTGGCCCATGCGAGGTTGTCGATCGACCGCCACACCGAATCGGGTGGCGCGGCGATCGTCAGCTGTCGGACCAGCCCGGCAGCGAAACGGAAGTCGTCCACAACCGCCCGGCATCGCGCGCACTCCGCAAGGTGGGCAGTGGCGCGCTCGGCTTCGGCAGCTGTCAGCCGTCCGTCGCAATACTCCGCCAGCTGCCGCAGATGCTTCCCGCTCACGGCTACTCTTCCCTCAGTCGCGCCGAGGCGCGGAGCGGCGCCAGCCGGCCGGCCAGCAGCCGGTGCGCTCGATTCAGACGTGACGACACCGTGCCGATCGAGCAGTTCAGCGCGGCTGCCATCTCCTCGTAGGAGAGTTCGTCGAAATACCTGAGGAGGATGGCCAGTCGGTACTTCGCTGGCAGGCTGGCAATCGCAGTCTGGACTGAGGCTCGAGTTTCGGTCTCCACAAACGTCCGCTCCTGCGAGCTCGGTCCGGGGAGGGCGTCCAGCACCGCCGGGTCCGTGGCGGAGCCAGACGATTGCGAGCGGCGCTGCCCGTCGATGCAGGCGTTGACCACGAGCCGGTAGAGCCAGGTCGAAAGCCCCGAGTCTCCCCGAAACTGCGCGATGCCCGTGATCAGCTTCATGAAGACCTGTTGGGTGACGTCGCTCGCGGGGGTGGTATCGCCGTGAAAGAAATACAAGGCGATCGAATACACCCGGTCCTTGTACGTCTCGTAAAGCACACGAAACGCGTCCCGATCGCCCCGACGACACGCGTCGAGGGTCTCGGCGTCGATCTCACGCGAGTGCACGGCCACCGTTTTAGCAGACGAGCGCCACTGCAGTATTGGACGGCGGTGAGGCCTGGTTTCTTCCCACACTACGGCAGGCAGGGCAGGTTGGCCGGGTAAGCAAAGGGCTAAGGGCTAAGGGCTAAGGGCTAAGGGCTGAGGGCTGAGGGCTGAGGGCTGGGGGCTGAGGGCTGGGGGCTGAGGGCTGAGGGCGAAGGGCTCAGGGCTAGCGCGGAGCATGCAGAGAAATGAACGGAAAACAACTCTGCGGGGGTTTGCGGTCTCCGCGGTAAACGGTGTCAGATCAGATCACGTCACGCGCTCAATCGGCCGAGATGGGCGACGACGGCACGCGACAGGCCGTCGAGTGCATATCCTCCCTCGAGCACGGAGACGAGGCGTCCGCCGGCATGGGTCCGCGCGATCGTGCGCACCAGGTCGGTGAGATCGGCAAAGTCCTGGTCGGTGAGCGTGAACTGGCCGAGGGGATCGCCGACCCGTGAATCAAAGCCGGCGGAGATCATCACGAGTTGCGGCTTGAATCGCTCGGCTGCGGGCACCAGTGTCTCGCGCATCGCGCCGAGAATTTCCGTGCGGCCGGTTCCCGCCGGGAACGGGAGATTCATGATTCGGCCTGCACCTTTTCCCTCGCCGCGTTCGTTCGCGAGACCGGTGCCTGGGTACCAGGGGTGCTGATGCGTATCGAAGAACAGGACGGAGCCATCGCTCCAGAACACCTCCTGCGTGCCGTTGCCATGGTGCACGTCCCAGTCGACGATCAGGACCCGGTCCACACCATGTCTGAGCGTCGCATGACGCGCACCGATGGCGATGTTGTTGAACAGGCAGAACCCCATGCCGCGGCTCTGCGACGCGTGATGGCCGGGTGGGCGGCAGGCGCAGAAAGCGTTGGGGGCGCGGCCGCCCATCACCGCGTCGACGGCCGACACGACCGTGCCCGCGGCCGCGAGCGCAGCCGTGAACGATCCTGGAGAAAGGTCCGTATCGCCCGTGCTGAGTGTTCGCTTGCCGGCGGCGATCTCTGCGCGGACCTTGTCGACGTACTGCGGCGTGTGGACCAGCCGCACGTCCGCCTCGGTTGCCGGCTTGGGGGTTGCCACTGATACCCGTCCTGAGCCTTCCAGGGGCCGCACGGCGTCCATGACGGACGTCAGCCGTTTCGGACTCTCGGGGTGGTCACTGCCAGGTACATGCTGCAACGCGGCTGCATCGAAGAACACCTGCGTCCTGGCAGTGTTCTGCGCGGCCGCGACGCGCGCATCGCCGGTAAAGAACAGGGCAGCCGAGGTCTGCAGGAATTCCCGCCGGCTCTGCACAAATGCATAGTAACGCCGGCGGAGGACTGTCGCCCCTGGCAAACGCTGGGTGTCGATTCCGTCCTTGAACCGGGGAGCCCAGTCGTATAGATTTCGGCAGTTACCGTCCCGGAACGTTCCGTCGCCATCTTTTCGGAGGCTTCAAATGAGGCGTAGTTTTACGTTCTACCTCGCCATCGCCGCGATACTCGCCGGTGCGCCGCTGCTGTTCCGCCCGGTTCTGGCCCAGAGCCAGGCCAAAGCGCAGAACGTCAAGGTCATCCCGCATGAGTCGGTGCCCAACTTCTTCAAGAACCCTCCCGGCATCTACACGGGAGAGAACATGGGAATCGCCACCAACTCCAAGGGCAACATCTACATCTACCATCGCGCCAACGAGACGCGCCTCTTCGAGTACACGCCGCAGGGGAGCTTCATCCGCGAGATCGGGCGCGGCAACTACGGCTTCTCCTTCGCACACTCGGTGCGCGTGGATGCCCAGGACAACATCTGGGCAGTTGACGAAGGCACCAACATGCTCGTGAAGTTCAGCCCTGAAGGAAAAGTCCTCATGGTGATCGGCCGCCGTCCCGACCCGGTGTTCCAGATCACGAACATGCCCGGCGGCGGCGCATTCAGCGGCGCGAACCGGCCCTATGAGTTCGATCGCCAGACGGACATTGCGTTCGACCAGCAGGGGAATATTTTCGTGCCCGACGGGTACAACGACGCGCGGGTCGTGAAGTACGACAAGAACGGCAAGTTCGTCAAGTCGGTCGGCACCAGAGGCAACGGCAACCTGCAGTTCAATACGCCGCACTCGATCGCCACCGACTTCCAGGGCAACGTGTACGTGGGCGATCGCGGCAACGCCCGCGTGCAGGTGCTCGACAACAACTTGAACTGGAAAGCCAATTACGGCGAAACCGGCAATCCCTGGGCAGTGTGCGTCTCTGGCGGGCCTGGTCCGACCAACCCCGGCAAGCAGTATTTGTACGCGTCGAACTCATGGCAGGACAGCGCGCCGGCAGAGGGCGCCAAGATCACCGGCGAGGTCTACAAGATGGAGCTTGACGGCACGATCATCGGCAAGTTCGGCTCAGCGGGAAAGGCGTGGGGAGAATTCGCGACGATTCACCAGATGGATTGCCGGAACCCCGACGTCATTTACACCGCCGAGATCAACAACTGGCGCTCGCAGAAAATCACGCTGAAGCCCGCGGCCGGGAAGTAGGAGATGGCTATGAGACGTACTCGGCAGTTCTTTATCGCAGCAGCGGCCGTGGCGGCCGTTGGTGTTTCACTGTATGCGCAGGCTCCGGTTCCGGAAATCGCGTTTGATTCGAATGCGAGTTTCCTGACGACGCCCAACGACATTCACGTCGGAGAAGTCGCGGGCGTGGGGACCAACTCGAGGGGCCAGATCTTCGTGTACACGCGCACCGGCCATCCATACGCGACGATTGGTGATTCGCGGACGTTCTATCACGGCGGCTCGCGCCTGTTTCAGTTCGATCAGACCGGGAAGTTCGTCCGCGAGCTCGGACAGGACGTCTACGGATTCAACAATGCCATCGGCCTTCGCGTCGATGCGCAGGACAACGTCTGGACGATGGATGCAGGAGCGAACCAGGTCGTGAAGTTCGATACGGAAGGCCGCATCCAGCTCGTGCTCGGCCGCAAGCCTGAAACGATCGGCGTGCGCGCCGGTGGCGGGTTGATGGCGGCACTGGCGTCAGGTCCTGTCGGCGCTGCAGAGGCACCGACCGGTCGTGCCGGTGCTGGCGGCGGTGGCGGCGGCGGACGTGGTGCCGGCGCTGAACCGGGTCGCGGCGGCGGTGGCGCGGCAGCAGAACCCGGTCGTGGCGGTGGTGGCCGCGGTGCGGGCGGCGGCGGCGCGGCGGCAGGTGGTGGCGCAGCGCCGGCCGGTGCCGGTGCGGCAGCTGCAGCGGGCGCAGGGCGCGGTGCTCCGGGCGGCGGCGGCGGTCGTGGCGGCGGCGCGGGGGCAGGATCAGGCACTCCGGGTTCGGGCTTCAGCCGACCAGCCGACGTGGCTGTCGATCGTGCCGGCAACATCTACGTCGCCGATGGCATTGGCAGCAACAACCGTATCGCCAAGTTCGACAAAGACGGAAAGTTCATCAAGCACTGGGGCTCCACTGGTTCGGAGCAAATGCAGTTCAACGGCGTGAAAGGGATTGCGCTCGATGCTCAGGGCAACGTCTATGTTGCCGACCGGGGCAACAAGCGCATCCAGGTGTTCGATGCCGAAGGCACCTACAAGTCGACGATCACCGACATCGGCACGCCGCAGGCCATCTGCATCTCGCGCGGCGCGACGCAGTACATCTATACGTCGCACTGGGGCGATCCCGACGGCATGGTGGACGCGGCGATCTACAAAGTGGGGCTCGATGGAAAGGTGCTCGGCAAGTTCGGGTCGGCTGGCAAACTGCCGAAGCAGTTTGGTCTCGCGAACTCGATCGACTGCCGCACGGAGAACGAGCTCCTGATCGGCGAGATGACCAACTGGCGGGTGCAGAAAATCACGCTGCGGGCGGCGGCTCGGTAGCGCCAACCCCAGCGACGCCGGACCATCAGGGCCCGGAGTTCTGACACGACACCTCCAGACCCCGGCGAGTTCGGCTCGCCGGGGTTTTTTCTTAGCGCAGGACGTGCGTCCTGCCTTTTCAGGAGCGGCGTCCAATGATACGTAAACCACTCGATACCTGGCGGCGTTCATGGCTCGTCGGCTGTGTTGTGGCGGTTGTCCTCGCCCTTATACCGGGCATCGATGCGCAGTCGGGCCGCAAGGACAACTGGGTATCGACGTGGGCGACAGCCCCCGTCGCTCGAACGACGACACCGCCGGCAGCGGCGCCGACGGCCGCTCCTTCAGCTGCTGCGTCGTCGCCAGTTGCAGCCGCCGCTGCGCCGCCTGCTGCGGTGACAGCCTCGGCCGCTACGCCGACACCGGCCCCAGGCGGACGGGGACAGGCACCGGCCGGGGCAGCCGGCGGCGCTGGACGCGGCGGCGGCGCGATCGTCGCGCCCAACAATCAGACCATTCGGCAGATCGTGCATGTGAGCCTGGGCGGTGATCGGGTGCGCGTGGTGTTCACGAACAGCTTCGGAACGCGGCCGCTTGCCATCGGCGGCGCCCACATCGCGCTTCGCGGTCAGAACGCGGCGATCGTGGCGGGCTCGGGACATCCGCTCACGTTCAGCGGCCAACCGACGACGGCCATTCCACCTGGCGCCACCATGATCAGCGACCCCGTGTCGTTGACCGTGCCCAATCTCGCCGATCTGGCGATCGATCTCTATTTGCCTGGTGAGACTGGACTCTCGACCCTCTCGAGACATGGCGGGGCGTACCAGACCAACTATCTGACGGCGGGGAATCTGGCCGGCGCTCCCGATCTGCCGGATGCCACCGTGGTGCGCTCGTGGTACTTCCTGTCGCGCGTCGAGGTGTCTGCGCCGGAGCGCACGCCGGTGGTGGTTGCGACCGGGGACTCGATCACCGATGGCACGGCATCGACAGTGGACACGAACGGCCGCTGGCCTGACGTGCTGGCGCGGCGGCTGCTGGCACAGCGTGGCAGGCGAATCGCCGTCGTCAATGCCGGCATCGCCGCGAATCGGGTGCTGAGCGATGCCGCCGGAGACGGCGGCGTCAATATTCTTGCGCGCCTGGATCGGGACGTGCTGGTGCAGAGTGGCGCGACGCACATGGTGTTGATGCTGGGGATCAACGACATCGGCCAGGCGCGGCAGAATCCATCGCCGAGCGCCGACGACCTGATTGCAGGGCATCGCCAGGTGATCGAGCGCGCGCACGCGCTCGGCATCAAGATCTTCGGCGCCACGCTGACGCCCTTCGAGGGAGCCGCGTATTTCACGCCCGAAGGTGAAGCGAAGCGTCAGGCGGTGAACCAGTGGATCCGCACGGCCAAGGAATATGACGGTGTGATCGACTTCGACGCCGCGCTCCGAGATCCGAAGCAACCATCGAAATTCCTGCAGCAGTACCAGTCGGGCGACCAGCTCCATCCCAACAACGCCGGCTACGAGGTCATGGCGAACGCCATCAACCTCGATCTCTTCAAATGACGAACTGGATCAATGGGTCTCGAATTCTGACTAGCCGCTCCCGAGAATCTCGGCCACTCTCTGCCGCAGCTCTCTCGGTGTAAATGGCTTGGGCAGCAGCGGAATCGGTTGGCCGCCGACGCAGAGTGACTCTTCCGTATAACCGGACATCACGAGGGTTCAGGACAAGGATGGCATCGTGCGCCGCCTCGAGGATCGATTCGAGCAGTGGCACGGTCTCCTCGAGGCTTGTCGTCACGGCCGACTTGGCTACGGTAGGCGTGTTGCGCGGCGGCTCATCTGTCACCAGTCAGTCCCTAGTCGGTAGCCTGACAGTATGACAGTTTGCCTCGGGGCGTTTGCACGCTTTCAGGGGCCAGGCGACACCACGCTAGCACTCGGGGCGAATGACTTTGGTCCTGTACTCGTAGCGCAGGACTTTAGTCCTGCAACAGTCCTGCTGCAACGGAACCTCTATCCGTAGGTCGCCCAGGCCCGCGTGAGGTAGTCGCTCATCGTGAGAGCCAGCAGAATCCCCAACCAGAAAATGCTGCCCGCGACCACCGCCCACGTCAGCCGCGTGCTGTATTTCACGTGCATGAAGAACAGCACGACCAGAGCCGCCTTGAACACCGCGATGGTCAGCGCCGCAACAGTATTGAACGGGCCAAGATCGAAGAACGCCGCCTGCACGGTGAGATAGGTGCAGAGCATCAGGATGCCGAAGATGATGTAGTAGGTACGCTTCGGGACGATGTGTTCTGTCACGGCTCAACCATGCCTGCCAATGAGATACAGCAGCGGAAACAGGAAGATCCAGACGATGTCGACGAAATGCCAGTAGAGGCCGCTGATTTCAACCGGGCTCGCGTAGTCACGTGTGATGGTGCCATTCCACGACCACCGGAGCATCCAGGCCATGATGCCGAGGCCGATGATCATGTGAAGGGCGTGGAGACCGGTCATCACGAAATAGAGGGAAAAGAAAATCTGGGCGTGGCGGAAGTACTCCTTCTCGAACTGAAAATCGAGGCCGGGCACGTGGTGCGCGACGAACTTCTCGTGATACTCGACACCCTTGATGCCGAGAAATGCACAACCGAGGACCATTGTGGCCACCAGCATGATCATCAGCCGGCGGCGATCGCCGGTTTGCGCCGCGTGAACCGCAAGCGCCATCGTGAGGCTACTCGTGATGAGAACGGCGGTGTTGATCGCGCCGAGCATGATGTCGAGCTCATGGCTGGCGGCGGCAAAGGCCTCGGGGTACCAGCCGCGGTAGATCGCGTAGGTGGCGAACAGCCCGCCGAAGAACAGCACCTCGGTGACGAGGAATACCCACATGCCCAGCGTCGACGCCTCCTTCTGTTCGGCCAGGCTGCCGAAGTGGTGCGCCAGCGCCGGGTGGTGCTCGCGATGCGTGGTGGGTGAATCAGACAACACGCCCCTCCACGGGAGTCGGGTACTCGTACGCGTCCCAGGTGACGATCGGTGTCTCCTCGAAGTTTTGCGTCGGCGGCGGCGAGCTCGTGGACCACTCGAGCCCGACGGCGCCCCACGGGTTCGAGCCTGCCAGACGGCCGTATCGCAGCGACCAGATCAGATAGACCATCGGGATCAGATAGCCGACCCCTAGGATCGAGGCACCAGCCGAGGACAGCACGTTCAGCACCTGAAACTCTGGCGGATACGCGTGGTACCGCCGCGGCATGCCTAGGTAGCCGACCACGAACTGTGGGAAGAACGTCAGGTTGAAGCCTACGAAGATAATCGCCGCGCTGATTTTGGCGAGCGCTTCGTTGTACATGCGACCGCTGATCTTCGGCCACCAGTAGTGAAGGCCACCGAGGTAGCCCATGATCGTGCCGCCCACCATGATGTAGTGGAAGTGAGCAACGATGAAGTAGGTGTCGGTCACGTGGACGTCGAGTCCAATCGCTGCGAGAAAGAGCCCCGTGAAGCCGCCGATCGTAAACAGCCCGATGAACCCGATCGCATAGAGCATCGGCGTGCTCCACGACACCGAGCCTTTGTACATCGTGGCGGTCCAGTTGAAGACTTTGACCGCCGAAGGGATGGCCACGAGGAAGCTCAGAAGCGAGAAGATCAGCGCGGCATACACCGACTGGCCGGCCACGAACATGTGATGACCCCAGACCAGAAAGCCGAGCACGGCGATGCCGAGACTGGCAAAGGCCACGAACTTGTAGCCGAACACTTGTTTGCGGCAGAACGCCGCCACCAGCTCGCTGATGACCCCCATCGCCGGCAGCACCATGATGTACACCGCAGGGTGCGAATAGAACCAGAACAGGTGCTGGAAGAGTACCGGGTCGCCGCCGAGCGTCGGATCGAAGAAGCCGAAATGAAACAGCCGTTCGGCCGCGACCAGCAGGATGGTGATGGCGAGAACCGGCGTGCCGAGGACCATGATCAGGCTGGTCGCGTAGATCGCCCACACGAACAGCGGCAGCCTGAACCAGGTCATGCCGGGCGCGCGCATCTGGTGAACGGTCACAATGAAGTTCAATCCCGTCAGGATCGACGAGAAGCCGGTGATGAAGATGCCGACTGCGGTCGGGATGACATTGGTGGTCGACGACACCGTGCTGAACGGGGCATAGAACGTCCAGCCGGTGTCGACGCCGCCGGCGATGAGGGCGTAAAGAGTGAACAACGCCCCAAGGATGTAGATGTACCAGCTCGCAAGGTTCAGCTTTGGAAACGCCAGATCCTTGGCGCCGATCATGATTGGGATGAGGAAGTTGCCCAGCACGGACGGGATGGCGGGGATGAGGAAGAAGAACACCATCATGACCCCGTGCATGGTGAAGAGCTTGTTGTAGGTCTCGTCCGTGACCATGTCGCCCGCGGGCGTCGTCAACTCCAGACGAATGAGAACCGCGAACGCCCCGCCGACGAAAAAGAAGAAGGTGACCGCTGCGAGATACAAGAGGCCGATCCGCTTGTGGTCGCGCGTCAACAGCCACGATCGGACGCCGAAGCCGTCGTTCAGGTAGTGATGCGGAGGAAGAAGCAGGGTCCTGGACATGAGCGGTCTCTTCACTACCTCGTCTCTGGGCGACGCGCTGGAGTGGCTTCACCCGGCTGGGGGCCGCCCGTTTGCGGGCGGATATCCGGCCCTTGTGACTGCGTCTTGAGCGACTTGACATACTCGATGAGCTCCAACAGGCCTTCTTCGCTCACAATCCCCTGAAAGGCCGGCATCACCGGTTGAAAACCAGCTGTGATCCTTCTGGCTGGCGTGAGAATCGACTCACGCAGGAAGGCTTCGTCCACGACGGCCTTCGAGCCGTCATGCAGCACCTGGGTCGAGCCGAAGAGGTTCTGGAGCATCGGCCCACGCCCCTGCGCGTCGCTTCGGTGGCACGTGTTGCAGGCGAGATCGTTGAACAGTTTCTCGCCCGCGGCGGCGAGCGATCCCTCCTGGACCCCACCGCTCAACCAGGTCTGATAGTCGTCCTCTTCCATCACGACGACCTGCCCCGTCATGCCCGAATGCCGGGTCCCGCAGTATTCGGCGCAGAACAGGTGATACCGACCGGCCTTGGTCGGCTCGAACCAGATGTGTGTGTAGCGTCCAGGGACGACGTCGGCTTTGATGCGAAATGCCGGGACGAACAAGTCATGAATCACGTCCTCGGAGGTCATGATCAACTTGACGGCGCGGCCAACCGGGACGTGGAGCTCGTTGATCTCCCGCTGACCATCGAGGTGCTGAAACTTCCACATCCACTGTTTGCCGACGACATAAATGTTGAGCGTTTCGTCCGGCGGCCGTGACATCGCGAAGAACACGCTCGCCCCCCAGACGAAGATCACCATCGTGATCAGAAAGGGGATGACGGTCCACGTGATCTCGAGGACCAGGCCGCCGTGAATACGGGCCCCGACGCTGTCGGGGGAGCGGCGGCGGAACTTCACCGCGTAGTAGACGATGAGCCCGGCGATCAGCAGCGAAAAGAACGCCGACAGCGCGACGAGAAACAGGTACAGCGCGTCCACCCGTGGAGCCATGGTGGATGCGGATTCGGGGAAGAGCGGCGTGCCGGACCACATACGGAATTTACAATTAGAAATTAGGAATTAGGAATTCGTGATTCACGATCGGGACTCAAATCACGAGCTCGCGGGGTGGGGCGCTCACGCTTCACCATCACGAACACGAAGGTGATGAGTGCGAACACCGTGGCGGCGCCGGCCAACCGCAGCCCGCGCATGATGACGAGGCCGTAGCGGCCGGTCATCGGATCGTAGTGATAGCAATAGAGCAGGAACGAATCGACCCGCGATCCGATCCGGCCCTGCGACGCTTCGACCAGGGCGAGGCGAACATCGCGCGGGCCGTACTCGAGGCCAAACAGATACCTTGCCGGCCGCCCCTCAGGCGTCGTCACAATGATGCCGGTCGGGTGAGCGAACTGCTTGGTGTCGTTGTCCCACACGTATCGGAAGCCAGCGGCCTTCGTGACGCGCGCGATGGAGTCCTGTTCTCCCGTTAACAGATGCCAGCCCGATTCGGTGCCGGGTCGGCGATAGCGGTCGACGTAGCTGGCTTTTCGGGCCGCTGCGATCGCTGGTGTCTCGCGCGGATCGAAGCTGATGACGACAATCTCGAAGTCCTTGCCGGCGTCGAGGGAGAGCGTGCTGACTGTGGAGGTGAGGGCGTTCAGCACCATCGTGCACAGCATCGGGCAGTCGTAGTAGACGAAGGCCAGAATCACCGGCCTGGAGCCAAAGTAATCGCCCAGGCGAACAGCGCGTCCGGTCTCGTCCAGGAACGAAGCGTCGAGCGGCAGCTGCTGATCGAGATTCTGATCGAAGCCGATCTCGCGAAGCGCGGGTGGCATGGCCGATGCCGTGAGCCCGGGCTCGCGTTTGTAGCCGGTGTTCGGGGCCCCCGACATCTGGGCATTGCCGACGGCCATCGCGCAGCACGCAAACCACGTCGAAAGAAATCCGACCAAGATTCTCTGCATCATCGTGTGGTGCCTTGCCCTGGGGACTGCCTCGCCGGCAGACCCTTCTCCAACGTGATCCGCATCCCCTCCTTGATGGGGATGCGCACCGTGCCGGCGTTTCTGTCCACCCAACGGTAGCTGTTCAAGACCTCGTCTTCGCGTCGGCGCAGGTCCTCCAAGTCCTGCCTCGGAGTGATCTGGAGTCGCGGCTCGGGCGGGAGCCGGGTCGACTGGCCCGCTCCGAGTGGGTACTGCAGGCCGACGCTGGAGGTCTCGCGGCCGGACAAATAGGAAAACAGCAGCCACACGGCGATGTGAACCACCAGCGCCACGGCGATGAGGCCGGCGCCGAACGCGAACACGGCCCGGACATCGATGTCGCGTCCCTCGTGGTGTAGAGGAGGGGTTGCCATGGCTAGTGCCCCTCCGCCCGTTCAATCAGCGATCCAAGCGCTTCATCGAATTGCGGGTCGTGCACCGGCAGGAGCGCCCGGCCTCGCAGCTGCCAGATGAAGCAGCCAATCCAGACCGAACCCAAGGTGAATGGCAGCACGATGTCCATCCAACTGACCGCGATTCCGTTGCGATGGAATTCCGGCGCGATGAGCCAGAACAGGTCGACGAGTCTCGCAATGAGGATGCCCATGGCCACCTTGACGATCAGCGACGGCTCCCGTTTGATGGCGCGCGAGAGCAGCAGCACGAATGGGGCGGCGAAGTGGAAGATGACCAGCGTGATCGCCACGAATCGCCAGCCTGTTTGCAGCCGATGGAGATACCAGGCGATCTCTTCTGGCAGGTTGCCGGACCAGATGATGAGGTACTGCGAGAACGCGAAGTACGCCCAGAGCATGACAAACGCGAGCATCAGGTTCGCGAGATCGTGAAAATGCGATGGAACGACGATGGCGTCGAGCGGGGGCCGGCGGCTGAGCCAAACGAGCACGATGATGAGGACGGCCATAGCCGTCAGCGCCTGACCACCCATGATCAGTACGCCGTAAATCGTTGAGAACCAGTGCGGCTCGAGCGACATCAGCCAGTCGAACGACGCGAACGTCATGGTCAAGCCATAGAGCACAAGGCCGGCCCCGCTCAGTCGCTGCATCCGTCGCGAGAGGGCCGGGTCGCCAGTCCGGTCCTGCTCGAGCGACCACGCGTTCAGGAGGTACGCGATGCCGTTCCAGGTGAGGAAATAGATCGCGGCTCGCACCAGGAAGAACGGCACGTTGAGATAGGGTTGCTTGCCAAGAAGGATTGCATCCTGAGCCACGACGTCTGCGTGGGTCCATTCGTAGAGGTGGTGCATGCCGAACACGATTGGCAGGAACAGCACTGTCAGTACAGGGATCACCCGCGTCGCCGCGCCAATGGGTCTGCGAACGAGCACTCCCCAGGCACCGCCCGAGAGCTGATGGATCATGCCGATCGCCAGACACCCCAAAGTGGCGCCCAGGACGAAGACGTACGCCATCAGATAGGACTGGTAGAACTGGGCGGGATTGAGTGCCCAACCCGCAAGCGAGAGCGCGCCGCCGACGCCCCCCGCGATCAGGAAGCGTCGCTGCGCGCGCGCCAGCTCCGGAATCTGATCGCCCGCGGTTTCATGCAGAGTCATCGCGCCTCGGCCTCCAGTCTGGACCGCTGGGCCGGCGGCACGTCGGCCAGGGTGGCGTGAGCGCTCAATTGGAGTGCGCGCACGTACGCGGCGATCGCCCATCGGTCGACGGGTCGAATCTGTGCCGCGTAGTCGGGCATGGCGCCGAAACCTTGAGTGATGACGTCGAAGAAGTGACCAACCGGCGCCTCCCTCAGTCGCGCATCGTCCAAGGAGGGCGGTCGACGGTAGCCGCGCTGCACGATCATGCCGTCGCCCATCCCGGTGCGGCCGTGGCACGGCGCGCAATAAATGTTGAAGCGTTCCTGGCCGCGTTCCATCACCGTTTGGTCGACCGGGAACGGGAAGCGGGTCGAGTTCGCACCGTTCTCTTTGCCCGTGTACAAGAGGGGATCGTTGTTCAGCCCGCCGCGCGGGACCGTGCCGGCGACGTCCGGCCTGGCCGCAAGGCCGTCGGAAAAGATCGCCGTCTCGCGCAGACCGCGATACTTGGGCTGGTCGTGCATGTCCTGGCGACAGCCCGCTGCCACCATCGACAAAAGACAGAGGGAAAGAAGACCGATGTAGCGCGGGACTTTAGTCCTGCCCAACACGGCAGACCTAAAGGTCTGCGCTACGAGTACACCGACCTTACTCAGCAACGGCGGTTACCTCGCGTGGGTTCAGCGTCTCGAGAAACGCGCGTGTCTTCTGCAAATCGAATCTCGGGTCCGTTGCCTCGATGCAAAGGAAGAAGCGGTTGCGGCTCGCGAGCGCGAACCTCGGTACGTTGAAAACCGGGTGGTACGGCTGCGGCAGCCCGTTCAACGCGAGCATGCCGAAGACTGCCGCCAGCGCGGCGACGAGAATCGTGCATTCGAAGGTCACCGGAATGAATGCCGGCCAGCTGTGGAGCGGCTTGCCGCCAACATTCAGCGGATAGGCGACCGCCGCCGCCCAGTACTGCAGGCCATAGCCGCCGATGCATCCGGTCAGCCCACCGAGGAGCACGATGAGCGGCAGCCGGGTGTGATGCACACCAAGGGCCTCATGCAGCTCCTCGATCGGCAGCGGCGAATATGCGTCCATCTTCCGATAGCCTTCGTCGCGCGCGCGACGGGTCGCGGCGACGAGGTCGTTCGGATCCTGGAATTCGGCCATCAGGCCGTGAATAGATGACATGACGCTAAAGCCCTGCCACGGAGGCCACGGACACGAACGGAGTTGCGGATCTCTTGCGTTTCAATGTCCGCCGCCCTCTGATTCCACTTTCGCCTCCGGAAGGATCGTCCGCATCTCGAAAATCGAGATCATTGGGAGGAACCTCAGGAACAGGAAGAGCAGCGTGAGAAATAGGCCGATGGTGCCGATGTAGGTTGACCAATCCCAGAAGGTTGGCTGGAACATCCCCCACGACGAGGGCAGGTAGTCGCGATGCAGGCTGGTCACGATGATCACGAATCGCTCGAGCCACATGCCGACGTTGACGATGAGTGAAATGACGAACAACACCGGAACGTTCGTCCGTACGCGACGGAACCAGAGCAGTTGCGGGGTCAGCACGTTGCAGAAGAGCAGCGCCCAGTACGCCGGCGCGTACGGCCCGGTCATGCGGTTCCAGATCATGAAGCCTTCGTACTTGTCGCCGCCGTACCAGGCGATGAAGGCCTCAATGGTGTAGCCGTAGGCGACGATCAATCCGGTGACGAGCATCACCTTGGCCATGTTCTGGAGGTGG
>Ga0111539_10002673_pt1 | contig 23606 bp, 16 predicted proteins | sample RhiMethybrSRZTD1_FD_79667 | JGI IMG/M metagenome (GOLD analysis project Ga0111539, IMG submission 79667) | Populus rhizosphere microbial communities from Tennessee, USA - Rhizosphere MetaG P. TD hybrid SRZTD1 (version 2) (version 2) | ecosystem: Host-associated > Plants > Roots > Rhizosphere >...
CGAGAGACGTGCAGGCGTGGGTGGATGAGGCGATCCTGAACGGGTGGAAGACGAAGCGAGGGAGGAGGAAGAAGTACTCGCCGAAGTCGGTGCATGCCTGGTTCCGGGTGTTTCGGACGATGACGCGGGACGCGATGCACGAGCTCGGGCTGGAGCGGGATTCGGCGCTGCGGGTGGACTTCCCGGAGGCAGAGGAGAAGCTCGATGGCAACTGTCTCGAGCCGGAGGAGCTGGCGGCGTTCCTGGCGGCGATGAAGGCGGAGGCTCCGCAGCACTGGGGGCTGTCCGTCCTGCTCGCGTACACGGGGCTGCGGTTCTGTCACGCGAGCGCGCTCCGCTGGGAGGACTGGGATCGCGCGCGTTCATTGATCCGGGTGGTCCGGAAGCAGGTGAGAGGGAAGACAGCGGCGGTGACGAGGAAGAAGCAGGCGCCGCGGGAGATCCCGGTCGAGCCGGAGCTGGCGGCGGCGCTCGATGAGCACCGGGCGATGCTGCTCAGCGAGCAGGCGCCCGGGCTGGCGGAGGGATGGATGTTCCCGTCGTCAGCCGGGACGCTGAGGTCGCCGAGCAGCCTGTACAAGGCGTGGCGGCGGTGCATCGAGGTGGCCGAGATCGGCCACCGGTTCACGGTGCATGGGATGCGGTACACGTTCACCGACCTGGTGAGGCGGGCGAACGTGGACGCCGTGGTCAGGCGCGCGCTGACCGGGCACGTCACCGAGCAGATGCAGCGGCACTACTCGCACGTGAGCCTCGATGAGAAGCGAGCCGCCGTGGCGGGTGTCCTCAGGCTCGTCCCGCCCAGTGGTGGGGACCGAGGTGGGGACCAACGAAAAGGCCGCCTGGCTCAATCGCGCAGGCGGCCGGAAGGATTCGAGCGGGATAAGGGATTCGAACCCTCGACCTTCAGCTTGGGAAGCTGACACTCTACCACTGAGTTAATCCCGCGAGTGCGGGAGGTAAGGTACCGGCGCCGTTGGCGATGTCAAGCGGGTCGGCGCCGGTACCGGCGGGGGTCAGAGGGTCGGGGTGAACTGGAAGGTCATCGCCGAGCTGTTGTTGCCGTCGGAGTACCAGCTCTCGTAGGAGGAGGAGCCGGTCGGGAGCGCGTAGATCTGCGAGCTCACGCTGCCGGACAGGGTGAAGGTGCCGGTCATGGCGCCGAGGTCGAGGGTGTCGCCGTCGAAGACGGCGTCGGGCAGCACGGTGGAGATCTGCTGGTAGAAGTAGAACGAGTCGACGCCGGTGAGGGTCGAGAAGGTGGCGGTGACGGCCGGGCCGGCGCGCTCGGAGACGACGAAGAGGAACGGCGCGTAGGCGCCGCCGTAGACGCAGAGCTTGGCGGTGGCGCCGCCGGTCCAGGCCTCGCGCGAGAGCTCGACGTAGCTGTTGCTGACGGTGCCGCCGAGGAGCGTGGCGGTCGAGCAGACCGAGTTGCTGGAGGTCTGCACCCAGTCGCCCACCACGCTGACCCGGATATGGTGGTAGATGCTGGCGCCGAGCGGGTGGACCATGGGGACGAGCTCGGGGGGCGCGGTCGGGCTGAACGTCTCGGCGTCCTTGGTGTAGGTGCCGGTGAAGAAGGCGCGGCCGACGGTGCTCTCGGCGACGTTGACGTCGATGGAGAAGTCGATGAGGCCGTGCGCGAAGGTCACGGTTCCGCCGTCCACCACCTGGAACTGGAAGACCATCGACGAGGTCATGCCCTCGGTGACGGTGACCGAGGCGGGCTGCGGGGTGAGGAGGGTGCTGTTCACCGTCTCGGTGGTGGCGTCCGGGTTCGTGCGATCGAGCGGCCACTCGACGGTGTATCCGTTGGCGTGAGTGAGGCTGACGTAGTAGTCGCCGACCGGGACCTCGACCGACAGCACGTTCATGTCGCCGTCCATCGACCAGTAGTCGTAGAAGGTGTCGTTCCACACCTGGACGTAGGTGCCCGCTGGCAGCCGGTAGGTCGCCCCGTCGGTGCCGGTCGCGGTCACCGCCGCTGCGAGCGAGCCGTAGCTGTCGCTCTCGCCGGGCTCCGTCTCGGCGCAGGCCGCCAGCGCTGCCGCCGCCGCCAGTGCCGTCGCACATCGTACCAACCTTGTCTTCATCCGTTTCCGCTCCTTGTCTGTGCCTCCCACACGCGTGGGAGGTGGCCGAGTGGAGCGGCCAGATAGCAGGCCCCGTACCAGCGCGTATCGCCAGCAAGTGGTGCGAGCCGTGTCCCCGCGAGACACATTCAGCGTGTCGGCGCGGGACACAACGTGTTCTCGCGAGACACACGGAGCGGCGAGCGCGCCGCACAGCAAGCTTCACCAGGCTAGCGCGGGTAGCGGGCGAAGCGGGGGCGATCCCCATCGGCGAGCAGGCGATCGATCCCACCGGAGGCGCGGGCGACCAGGCGCGAGGTGAAGGCGGCGGTGCGGCGGGGGAGCGTCCTGAGACGGTGGGCGTTGGTATAGATCAGCCGCACGCCGGTCAGCCCGAAGAAGACGCCGAGGGTGATCGGGTTGCCGGTGACGGTGGAGGCGATCCAGCTGGCGCCGGCGCCGGTGTCGATGGCGCCGAGGATGAGGGTCCGGCGATCGCGGCGCGCCCAGCCGGTTCGCAGGCGGTAGAGGCCCACCGCGGTCTGGATGGCGCCGCCCGTGAGGCCGAGGCCGTAGGCAGCCGGCGCAGCCCAGCCGGGCGCCTTCCACCACATGCCGCCGATGCCGCCGACGCTCTGCAGGCCCCAGGCGACGCCGTGGGCGGCGTCGGCGCGCTCGAGGTGAGTGCGGGCGCGCGCCAGCTCGAGGGCCGAGGCGGCCGCGAGGGTCACGCCGGCGACGCCGCTCACCGCGGCGAGCGTCGGCTGGACGACGTCCATGCTGCGCGAGCCGGCCACGGTGAGTCCCGATGCCGAGATGTCGCTCACGCGCTGACCGGGACGGAAGTATTCGACCGCGCGCCGGACGCCGCGGACGGCGCCGGGCACGCCGAGAATGCGTCCGGTCCAGCGGCGGGTGGCTCCGCTGCGCGTCGGGCGCCGCGTGCGAAGCGGGCGCCGCGTGCGAAGCGGGCGCAGCAGGCGAAGGCGGTCGGGCGCGCCGGCCGGGCCGATCGAGCGCTTGGCGCCGGCGCGCCTGGCGACGGTACGCTCGAGCGCGGCCGATGCTCGAGTCGGACAAGGGCGCTGCAAGCCGGCGACGGAGGTGCCCTCGACCAGCGGATGCACCACGCACAGCAAGAGCAAGAGCACCCGCGCTGCCTTGGTCACGGCGCGTGAGCCCGAGCACGAAACATGCCGCGCGCGAACACCGCGGCGCGATCGAGGTCTCGCCGGCTTGCGCTGCGGCGAGCGGCGCAAGCGCGCGCGATCGGGGGCTTGTCCCCCGACCGGCCACGCGCGTCGCCGGCAAGCGCCGGTCAGTCGGGCGCGTCGAGCAGGAGAGCGCGCACGGCCGACAGGTCGAGCGGCTTCTCGAGCAGCGGGCGCTCGACCGCAGCCAGGAAGTCGCGGCCGCGCTGCGTGAAGGTGCCGGCGGTCATGAAGATGACGCGGCCGGCCAGCTCCGGGCTGGCGTTCCTCAGCTGCTGGTACAGCCCGATGCCGCTCACCTCCGGCATGTGGACGTCGCACAGGATGAGGTCGAAGCGGTCGCCGGCGCCGACCAGCGCCATCGCCTCCTGGCTGCTCTGGGCGAGCACCACGTCGTGCTCGAAAGCGAGCGCGGCTTGCAGCGCCTCGCACACGCCGCGGTCGTCGTCGACCACCAGCACGCGCCGGCGCGGCATCGCCGGCGCCGCGCTCTCGCCGCCCGGAACGTCGTGCGCCGCGCTCCGGCTGAAGGCCGGAACCACCACGCGGAACTGCGAGCCGGTCCCGACCTCGCTGGTCACAGTGATCTCGCCGCCGAGCGACTGGACGATGCCGTGGCTGATCGACAGGCCGAGGCCGGTGCCGTGCCCGATCGGCTTGGTGGTGAAGAAGGGCTCGAAGATGCGGCCGAGCAGGTGTGGCGGGATGCCGCAGCCGGTGTCGCTGATCTCGATGACCGCGTTCCCGTCGCCGTCGCTCGAGGTCACCAGGCGGATCTCGTGGGCCCCGGCGTCCTCCTCCGGGATCGCCTGCACCGCGTTGCTGAGCAGGTTGAGGAAGACCTGGCCGAGCCGCCCCTCGCTCGCCAGGACCAGCGGGACGTCGCGGTACACCTTGCTGAGACGGGCCCGGTGGCGAATCTCGTGCATGACCATGCGGAGCGCGCTGTCGAGGACGCTGCGCACGTCGAGCGGGACCTTGCGGATGTCCTCGGCCCGTGAGAAGGCGCGGATGCCGCTGGTGATTCCGCGGATCCGCTCGGCCCCCTCGAGCGCACCCTGCACCAGGCGCTCCACCTGCTGCACCCGGTCGCGGTTGCCGTCGTCGGCGAGGAGCTCGAGCCCCCGCATCGCCGAGTCGAGGTTGAGCAGCACGTAGGTGAGCGGGTTGTTGATCTCGTGCGCCATGCCGGCGGCCAGCGTTCCGAGCGCGGCGAGCCGCTCCGCCTGGGCGATGCGGGCCGGCTCGAGCTGGCGCTCGCGGCCGCGCAGGACGTCCTCGATCGCGTGCAGCAGCGTGCGCGGATCGACGGGCTTGGTCATGTAGAGGTCGGCGTCCACCGCGGCGGCGGTCGCGCTCTCGTTCCCCGAGATCACCACGATCGGCGTGTCGGCCAGCGCCGGGTCGCGCTTCAGCTCGGCGCGGAACTGCCAGCCGTCCATGACCGGCAGCATGAGATCGAGGATGACCAGGTCGGGCCGCGACGTCCGCAGCTGCTGCAGGGCTTCGCGCCCGTTGCCCGCGGTCACCACCTCGTGGCCGCGCAGCGAGAGCGTCTCCTGCATCGCCTCGCGCAACTCGGCGTCGTCCTCGACCACCAGGATGCGGCGGCGCCGCGTGCGCGGATCGCGCCGGCCGGCATCCCGGAGAACCGGAGACGGTCGCGGTCCGTCGGCTTCCGGATCATCGGGGTCGCCATTCGCAGCGACGATGCGCTTCGCGCAGGGCACGGGGCCCCCTGAGTGTAACCAGCGAGTCGCGGATGATCACACGCCGGAGCGATCGTAACGCGCGCCACTCCGATGGTTACCGTAAGGGAACAGTCCGGCTGCGGGTTGATGTAGGGTGGAAGCATGTCAAGCGTCGCCATCGATGACATCCTCGACTTCTGGTTCGGGCCGCTCGACGAGAACGGCTGTGCAGACTCCGCACACGCCGGTCGCTGGTGGAAGAAGGACGCCCAATTCGACGAAGAGATCCGGCGCCGGTTCGCCGGCGTCCACCAGGCGATTCGCGCGCGCGAGCTCGACGACTGGCTGGCGGACCCGCGCGGCCGGCTGGCGCAGATCATCGTGCTCGACCAGTTCTCCCGCAACATGAACCGCGGCAAGCCGGCGGCCTTCGCCAGCGACGCACGCGCTCTCGATCTCGCCCTCGAGGGCCTCGAGCGCGGCGACGATCGCGAGCTGTCCAGCGACCTGCGCGCCTTCTTCTACATGCCGCTCGTGCACAGCGAGAAGCTGGCGATGCAGGAACGCGCGGTGGCGCTGTTCGCCGAGCTGCGTGACTCGGCTCCCGCCGAGCGGCGCGAGATGCGCAGCGAGCATCTCCAGTACGCCGAGATGCACCGCGACATCATCAAGCGCTTCGGCCGCTTCCCCCACCGAAACGCCATCATCGGCCGGACCTGCACCGGGGCCGAGGTGGCGTTCCTCGAGGAGCCGGGCTCGGGCTTCTAGCCTCTTCTGGCCGCTCCCGCGGACACTCAGGCGCCGCGCGCCGTGGCCCGCACCAGCCGGCGCCGCGGAGAGATCTCCTGGCCGCGCACCACCAGCAGCGAGACGGGCGATTCGCTCATCAGCCGCTCCGGCTGGAGCCCGATGCCGAGGCGGCGGTCGCCGAGCCCCCAGTCTCTTCCGATCCCGACGATGACCAGGTCGTAACCGCGGCCGCTCTCGGCCAGCGCCGCTTCGGCCGGCGACCGGTGGGCGACGACCTGCAACTTCACCGCGCCCGAGTCCTCGCTGAACACCGACTCGACCAGTGTGCGCGCTCCGCCCACCGGCGCGCTCTCCCCGGCGGGGGCGTCGCCGGCGCCGACCTCGCGCTTGACGTGGAGGATGGTCACCTGGGCCCCGCTCGCCTTCATCAGCTGGCGCGCCAGGCGCAGCGCGCTCTGGTCGTGCGCCGATCCCGCGTAGGGGACCAGGACCCGCTTGATCGGGCCGAGCCCGCGGTCGACCAGCACGCCGACCGTGGCCGGGCAGCGGTTCATGACGTCATGGACGACCCCGCCCAGCAGGGTCTGGCTGAGGACCGGCTTGTGCCAGCCGAGCAGCACGAGGTCGGCGTCGCGCGCGACCGCCAGCTCGCAGATGTCGCGCGCCGGGTCGTCGGAGATGAAGGACAGCATGCGCGCCTCGACCCCGAGCTCGGCGGTGCGCGCCATCACCGGCGCCAGGACGTCCTCGCCGGCGCCCTCGCCCGGGCCCTTGCCGACCATCGCGGTGCCGCCGCGGCCGATCGCCGGGACCAGGTGCACGGCGTCGATGCGCGCCGCCTTCTCGCCCCTGACCAGCGCCGCCGCCATCGCTGCCAGCCCGGTTCCGGCCTGCCGGTGCGAGATGCACAGCATGAGCGAGAGCGCCTCGCCTTCCGCCGGCGCCGGGGCGGTGGCGGATGCGCGCGTCGGCTCGGGGACGCCCTCGCCTGCATCGATCAGGTCCTGCGCCATGCGCTCGGCCGGGTAGACCCACCGGATGAGCGGCGAGGTGGCGAACGTCGTGACCAGCGCCATGATCACCATCATCGAGAAGACGGTCGGCGAGATGACGCCGAGATCGAGGCCGATGTTGAGGACCACCAGCTCCATCAGGCCGCGCGTGTTCATCAGGATGCCGAGCGCGCTCGATTCGCGCCAGCCGAGGCCGGTCAGCCGCGCCGCCACCGCGCTGCCGCCGAACTTGCCGATGCAGGCGATGAGGATGATGAGGCCGCACACCGCCCAGCTCTCGGCCGAGTCGATCAGGCGGATCTCGGTCCTGAGGCCGCTGAAGACGAAGAACAAGGGCAGGAAGACCACCAGGACCAGGTCCTCGAGCTTGTCGATCAGCGCCCGGGCGAAGCCGCCCTCCTTGGGCAGGACGGCGCCGAACAGGAAGGCGCCGAACAGAGCGTGGATGCCGATCAGCTCGGTGGTCCAGCTCGACAGGAAGACCAGGAGCAGGACCGCCGCCACCGCGTTTTGCGGGATGCCGGCCGGGCTCGCCACCCGCGCCGCCATGCGTCGCACGAGCGGCCGGACCAGCCACAGCACCACCAGGATGTAGCCGACCGCCAGCACCGTGGTGGTGATGGCGCTGTCGAGGCCGCTCGCGCGGGTGACCGCCACCACGAAGGCGAGGATGCACCAGGCGGTGACGTCATCCACCGCGGCGCAGGCGATGGTGATGGCACCGACCCGCGTGCGCAGGAGCCGCCGTTCGGCCAGGATCCGGGCCAGCACCGGGAACGCGGTGATGCTCATCGCCGCGCCCATGAAGAGGGCAAAGGCGCTGTAGCGGACGTTCGGGTCGGCGTAGTCGTCGTGGATGAACCAGGCGAGCCCGACGCCGAGCAGGAACGGGCAGATGATGCTGGTGTGCGAGATCGCGACCGATGTGTGGGTGCGCCCGCGCAGGAGCCGCGGATCGAGCTCGAGCCCGACCAGGAACATGAACAGCACCAGCCCCACCTGGGCCAGCATCTGCACGATGGTGAGCGAGTCGGGGGGGAACAGCGCCGCCGAGACCTCGGGGGTCAGCCAGCCGAGCAGCGACGGGCCGAGCATGATGCCGGCGGTCACCTCGGCGACCACCATCGGCTGGCCGATGCGCCGCATGGCGACCCCGAGCAGGCGCGACACCGTCACGATGACGACCACCTGGGCGAACAGGCGCGACAGCGGGTTGCCGAGCAGCGTCGCCAGCACGTTAAGACTCAACTTAACACGTGCCGGCATCGGCCGGCGACCGGGCCCGGCGCAGTCGCTTCACGCCGTGCGGGCGGTGGCCCGGGCCAGCCGCTTGCGCTGCCCCGGCTCCCATCCGCGGACGACCAGGATCGACGTGGGGGAGTCGGTCATCAGCTTCTCCGGCTGCAGCCCGATGCCGAGGACCCGCTCGCCGAGCCCCCAATCTTTCTCCGCCCCCGCGATCACCAGGTCGTAGCCCTGCTCGCTCTCGTCCAGCGCGGCCTCCGCCGGCGAGCGGTGCTCGATGATCTTCATGTTGACCTGTCCCGAGTCCTCGATGAACACGGAGTCGACCAGCGCGCGGGCTCCGGAGCTGGCGGGGTCGATCGCGGCGTCGCCGCGGCCGTGGCGGACGACGTGGAGGACGGTCACCTGCGCGCCGCAGGCCGTCATCAGCCGCTGGGCCAGCGCCAGCGCGGCGCGGTCGTGGGCGGAGCCGAGGTAGGGGACCAGGACCCGCTCGATCTTCTGGAGGCCCCGGTCGACCAGGACGCCGACGGTGGCCGGGCAGCGGTTCATGATGTCGTGGACCACCCCGCCCAGCAGGGTCTGGCTGAGGATCGGCTTGTGCCAGCCGAGCAGCACCAGGTCGCTGTCGCGCGCCTCGGCCAGCTCGCAGATGTCGCGTGCCGGATCGTCCGAGATGAACGAGAGCGGGCGCGCCTCCACCCCGAGCGCCGCGGCGCGTGCCACCGCCGGCGCCAGGACGTCGTCGCCCTCCTCCGTGTCCGGCCCCGAGCCGACCATGGCGGTGCCGCCGCGACCGGTGGCCGGTACCAGGTGGACCGCGTCGATTCGCCCCGTCGCGCTGCCGCCCATCAGCGCGGCCGCCATGCCGGCCAGGCTGGGGCCCGCCTGCTGGTGCGAGATGCACAGCATGACCGCGTAGCTGTCGGCCGGCTGGGGCGCCGCCGGGATCGGCTCGAGGGTGGCCTCGGCGCGGTCGACCGCATCCTGCGCCATCTTGTCGGCCGGGTAGAGCCACCCGATGACCGGCGACGTGATGAACGTGGTGAACAGCGCCATGAGCACCATCATGGAGAAGATGGCCGGGGTGATGACGCCGAGGTCGAGTCCGATGCTGAGCACGACCAGCTCCATCAGGCCGCGCGTGTTCATCAGGACGCCGATCGCTGTCGACTCGCGCCAGCCGAGTCCGGTCATCCGGGCGGCCACCGCGCTGCCGCCGAACTTGCCGACGCAGGCGACCAGCGTGATGAGGCCGAAGACCAGCCAGCGCTCGGCGGAGTCGATCATGCCGATCTCGGTGCGCAGACCGCTCTGCACGAAGAACAGCGGCAAAAGGACGATGAGCACCAGGTCCTCGAGCCGCTGCGCCAGGGCCTGCGCCATGCCGCCGCGTTTGGGCACCACGGCGCCGAACAGGAAGGCGCCGAACAGGGCGTGGATGCCGATGAGCTCGGTCGCCCAGCTGGACAGGAACACCAGCACCAGCGCGGCGGCCACCACGTTCTGCGGGATTCCCTCGGGGGTGGTGATGCGCGCCGCCATGCGCGCGAGCAGTGGCCGGACGACCAGCAGCATCGCCCCGATGTAGGCGGTCGCCAGGCCGGTCGTGAGGACGGCGCTCTCGAGTCCGGTCGCCCGGGTCACCGCCACCACGAAGGCGAGCACGCACCAGGCGGTCGCATCGCCGACGGCCGCGCTGGCCAGGGCGAGCGCGCCGGCCCGGGTCTGGATGAGCCGGCGCTCGGCGAGGATGCGCGCGAGGACGGGGAAGGCGGTGATGCTCATCGCCGCGCCCATGAAGAGCGCGAACGCAGTCAGCCGCGTATGGGGACCGGCGTGCCGCTCGAAGATGGCCGAGGCCAGCCCGATGCCGAGCAGGAAGGGCAGGGCCATGCTGGCGCTCGAGATCGCCAGTGAGTTTCGCGTCTGGCCGCGCAGGAGCCGGGGGTCGAGCTCGAGGCCGACCAGGAACATGAAGAGGACCAGCCCCACCTCGGCCAGCATCTGGACCAGGTCGAGCGACTGGGGTGGGAAGAGGGCGTGCGAGACCTCCGGCGCCGCCCAGCCGAGCAGCGACGGGCCGAGCAGAATGCCGGCGGTGATCTCGGCGATGACCATCGGCTGGCGGATCCAGCGCATGGCGCCCCCGAGCAAGCGCGACACCGTCACGATGACGATCACCTGCGCGAACAGGCGCGTCAGCGGATTGCTGAGGAGACCCACGCCAGCACGACCTTGACACGCCGGGAGCGCCCGGTGAAGGGCGCCGGGGCGAATCAGGGCTTGCTGGGCCGCGGAGTGATGGAGACGGCGTTCTTCTTGCCGCCGTGCTCGACCACCAGCGCGACCGGCTGGCCCACTCGGACCTGCCGCGGGCCCAGCATCCCCTCGGCGAGGTCCGCCCCCACTTGCGCTACCGGCACGCCCGCGATGGCGTCGATCCGGTCGCCGAGCTTCACGCCGGCGGCCGCCGCCGGCCCGCCCTCCTCGACCGATGCCACCCACAGGTGCTCGGCGGAACCGTCGAGGCCGGCCGGGGGCTCGCCGACCTCGACCCCGGGGGCCCGCGGCCGGTCGGCCCAGGTGGCGGTCGACAGCGTCATGCCGAGATCACCGCGCTGCTCCTTCGGTACGGTCGCGCTGTCGTGGCCCTGCAGGGTGCCGAGGTCGAGGTCCTGGCCGGGCTCCAGCTTGAACTTCTTCTGCGCCACGACGTCGAAGGCCGTCTTGTCGCCGTCGAAGGCGATCAGGGTGCCGTCGCCGGTGCCGAGCCGGCCGACCCGGAAGCGCCCCTCGGAGTCGGTCCGCGGGCCGTCGCCGGTCAGGACGCTCATGGCGAGCGAGCCGACATCTCCCTCCTCGGCGAAGGCGAGGACCGGCAGGTTGGCCATCGGCTTGCCGGTGAGGGCATCGACCAGAACGCCGCGCACGCTGCCGTAGGCGATGAGAGTCATGTCGCGCCGGGCCGTCTGGCTGGCGGTGACCTTGACCTGCGCGCTCGAGCGGCCTTCCGGCGCGATGACCGAGACCTTGTAGGTGCCGGGGTCGAGGCGGCCGAGCCGGTACTCGCCGCTCGGGTCGTTCACCACCGTCTTGCGCGCGGTGGGTCCGTCCGCCTCCACGATGTAGCTCGCCACCGGCTGTCCGGCCCTGGTCACCTTGCCCTTGATGCCGGCCAGCGGCTGCAGGCGGATGGTCACGTCGGCGCCCGGCTTGACGTCCTCGGTCAGCCCGCGCGCGGTTCCCTTCAGGCCCTCGACCTCGAGGTCGTAGGCGGTGTCGCTGAGGCCGCGGATCTCGAAGCGGCCGTCCTCCCGGGTCAGGACCGGGCTCTCGGCCGGCGCCCAGCGGCGCTGCTGGCGGCGCTCGCTCTCCTCGATCTCCTCCTTCTTGCGCTTGGAGTCGCTGCCGCTGCCGCCGTCGTTCGACGACTCGACCTTCGAGCCGCCGCCGCCGACCGTCACCGTCACCGTGTGGGTCTCTTCGCCGTCGCCCTCGCCGGCCTTGTCGCCCTTCTCCGCCTTCTTCGCCTCCTTCGCCTTCTCTGCCTTCTTCATCCAGGCCGGCGTGAAATCGTGGACGCGCGCGGTCACCCAGGCGTCGGCCACCGGCTGGCCGTCGGGCCCGAGCACCAGGCCGCGGATGGCGCGGTCGCGGACCTCGACCACCAGCCGCAGGCCGGTCACCGGTTTGGCGCCCTCGATGGTGACCTCCATCTCCGACTTGGTGTCCTTGCTGCGCTTGCCGCCGTCGCCCACCAGGTGCAGCGGCCGCCCGTCGCGGTCCTCGACGCTGACGGTGTGCTTGCCGGAGGCGAGCCCGCGGACCTCGAAGCTGCCGTCCTTGTGGGTCACGCCGCGGCCGTGCCCCCAGAGCTGGCTCATGCCCGCGAGGATGCCGTCCTGTCCCTTGTCCGGCTGCGCCTCGACCTGGACCCCCTCGACCGGACGCCCGGCGGCGTCGACCACCACGCCGGCGATGTGCGCGCGTCCCTCGAGGCGAACCAGCAGGCCGGACTGGTCCGTCTCGCTGACCTGCACCTCGATGCGCCCCTCGCTGCCGTCGTCTCCCTGCGCGACCAGGGTGAACTTGCCGGCCGGCACACCCTTGAGCGAGAAGCTGCCGTCGGGCGCCGCCCGGCAGGTGGCCGCCGCCGCCCCCACCGCCGAGGCGATGGTGCCGAGGCCGATCGATTCCGGGTCGACGTCGAGGCCGATGCGCGCGGCGTTGGGCGGGTCGACCCGTCCCGACAGCGTGGCGCCGGCGTCGAGCTCGATGATGACGTCCTTCACGTCGGCGTCCTTCACCGTCACCTGCTGCCCCATCAGGGCCACCACCCGCTCCTCGCCGGCCGCACCGATCATGAAGGTGCCGTTCTGCACCCCATGGATCTCGAAGTAGCCGTCCTCGGCGGTGCTGTCGCGCGACAGGTGGACCTGGCCGTTGAAGTTGTAGGCGCCGACCAGGACTCCGTCGATGCCCTTGTTCTTGTCGCGCTTGTCGACCACGAAGCCGGCGATGGTGTAGGCCTTGTCGACCAGCACCACCACGCCGGTGACCTCCTCGGCGATGCCGACCTCGACCTCGGTCGGCTCGCGCGACGCGTAGCCGGGCCCGAAGGCGGTGAGCTCGAGAGTGCCCGACTTGAGGCCGCGCAGGACGAAGCGCCCCTCGCTGTCGGTTTGCGCGCCCGACAGGCCGCCGGACTCGAAGTCGAAGTTCTCGCCCAGGCTCTGGGTCACGGTGGCGCCGGCCACCGGCTCGTCGGTGCCGCGCACGCGCACCTGTCCCATCACGACCGCGCCGGGGGTGAGGACGAAGTTCTCCTCGCGATCGCCGCCGCGGATCTCGCTCCAGCGGCTGTCGCTCACGTAGTCGACGTGGATCGCTTCGAGCATGTAGGAGCTGTCGGCCAGGGTCAGCTCGTACGCGCCGTCCGGACCGGTCACCGCGGTGAAGGGGGCGCGGAACAGGTGGAAGAGGTTGCCGTCACCCGTGCTGGTGGCGCGCACCAGGGCGCCGGTGATCGGCCCGCCGCCGATGTCGCTCACGGTGCCGGACAGCGTGTGGCCGCCGGTTCGCAGGGCGAAGTCGACCCCGGCCTTCTGCTCGGCGGGCGCCAGCACCAGCGGATCGATCATCGCCGGGATGTGGCCGCGCGCCGCGGCCGACAGCGTGTAGCGGCCCGGTACCAGCTGCTCGGCGCTGTAGCGGCCGTCCGGGCCGGTGGTGGCGGTCAGCGGTTCGGGCGCGGCGCCGGCCTCGCTGCGCTCGCCGCGCGACAGGTTGCGCATCGCGATCGAGACGACCGCGCCGGCGATGGGGCGGCCCTTGTCGTCGACCACGCGGCCGGCGATCCCGGCCGGGCGGCGATCGGCTGTGCCGTTCCGGCGGGCGGCGCGCTGCCGGGCGGCGCTCTCGCTCCCCTTGTCGTTGCGGCCCGGCTCGTCCTTGCCCGAAGGCCAGAGGAACCATGCGAGAACGACGGCGAGCGCCGCTCCGGCGGCGGCTATGGCGAGGTGGCGTCGGCGCATTCCTCCTCCTTCGACTCGACACTACCCCGCCCGGTTGCGGGCGCATTCCCGGATTCCGCCCAGGACAAGACCTGTTAGCGGCCGGCAGGTGTTGCAGAATTGCATCGCCGGTCACTCGCAGGTGACGCGGGTGGCGTAGATCTCGACGTCTCCGCTGCGATCGTCCCCCCAGGCCACCGCGAATCCGTCGCCGGTGCCTGTGATGGCGAGCGACTCGGGGTCGATCGACACGCCTCCGTCGCTGAGTGGCAGCGGCGCGGTCACCAGCTCGCCGGAGGCGGGATCGACGAGCGCGAAGACCGGCACCAGGAGCTCGCCGAGCCAGGCGTGCCAGACGAGCCCGATCCGTTCGCCGGCGCTGGCGAAGCTGCCCACCTGGCCGTACTCGCCGGGCCGGAGCCGGATCTCGGGGCCGATCTCGGTGGCGGCACCGGGGACCAGGCGCGCGGCGAACATCTCGCTCGGCTCGGCGCGGCCGTCCCACCAGCTGACCAGGTAGGCGTCGCCGGTCCAGATCAGCGAGGGGGCGAAGGACGGCCCGGGAGCGTTGCTGATGCGGCGGTCTCCCTCGATGCGCTCGCCGCGGGAATCCAGGCGCGTGAAGTAGATCTCGATGTTGCCGTCGCGATCGTCGTTCCAGGCGACGCCCCATTCGGTGCCGGTCCAGGCCAGTGAGGGAAACCAGCTGGCGCCGACGTTCTCGGTGACCAGGATGGGCTCGCCGACGCCGATGCCGCCGTCGGAGTAGAGGTTGAAGTAGACCTCGTCGTTGCCATCGAGGCTGTCCTGCCACGCCACGCCGTGCTGGCCTTTCGCCCGCTCCTGCGAGCGCATCGGCACCGCGCCGGACTCGCTCGACGACAGCGTGAGCGGGGCGTCGGACGGGGTGTTGCCGCTCGGGTCGACCGCGCGATAGGCGAGCTGGGCGGTCGTTCCCCCCGGCGTGGTGGCGAAGAAGGCGCCGAAGAGCGCTCCGGTCCAGCCGATGGTCGGCCAGGAGGCAGGGGCCGCCGGGTTCGAGAGCGTCACCGGCTCCCTGCCGCCAGGTCCGTCCTCGCCGGCGACGATGAAGCGGATCTGCTGACCGAGTCCAGCCTGCGCCCACACGACGCCCAGCTCCTGTCCATCCCACGCCAGATCGGTCTGTGCGCTGCGTCCGTCCTCGAAGCTGATCCGCGCCGCGTCGCTGGCCGCGCAGGTCGGCAGCGGCTCCTGGCCGGCGTCGAATCGCTCGCACCAGCCGTCCACGCAGGTGGTGCCGTCGGGGCAGCGCTCGCCTTCGCCGCAGCGGTATCGGGCAGCGCCGTTGTCGGCCTGGAACGAGCAGCCGCCGAGCGCGAGGCAGGCGGCGGCGAGCGGCCGGCGGAGGCCCATCGAGGGATCATAGCCCGGTCGGCGGTTCAGGACCGCGTGTGGTGGAAGATGCGGATCGCCGAGACGATGAGGATGGCGCCGAGGAGGAGCTTGAGCGCCGGGGTGGGCAGGTAGGGGACCAGGAGCCCGCCGAGGAGCGCGCCGGCGATCGAGCCGACGCCCATCGGGACGACCAGCACGGCCAGGTCGCGGCGCGCGTAGGCGCGGCGTCCGGCGTAGCGCGCGATGCCGACCATCACGGTCGGCAAGCTGACCAGGACCGAGCAGGTGCCGGCGAGGACGATGTCGGCGCCGAACGCGAAGACCAGGCTCGGGATGATGAGCTCGCCGCCGGCGACCCCGAGCAGGCTGGAGACCAGGCCGATGCCGGCGCCGAGCCCGAGGGCGACCGGCAGGCGGACGGCCAGCGAGTCGGTCAGGCCGGCGGCGCGGTGGGGCAAGAAGGCGTCGGCGACGAGGAGCAGGCCGATGGCGACCAGCAGCCAGAGGATGATGCGCTCGAGGCTGGCCGCGCTGATCCGGTGGGCCAGCGAGGGGCCGATCCAGGCGCCGGTCATCGACCCGGTCACCATCGCAGCCAGGACCGGTAGCATGTCGGAAATCGCCGCGAGCTTCGAGAAGCGGAGGCGAATGGCGAGCGACGCGGCCAGCGTGATCAGGCTGACGGCCAGGTTGAGCGCCACGGCGCGGCGCACCGGGTAGGCGAACAGCGCGCGCAAGAGCGGCAGGCGGAACTCCGCGCCGCCCAGGCCGATGAGCCCGCCCAGCATGCCGACCGGCGCGCCGATGAGGGCGGCGAGCGCCGCGCTCTCGCGCGGGGTCGACGCCAGGTCGTTCTGGTCGCCGCTCACTCGCTCACCTCGAGGGCTCCCTCGGCCCAGGCTCAGACGCCGCCGGTGCCGTCGCCGCAGCCGGTGCCGTCCCCGCCGCCGCCGCCGCCACCGCCGCCACCGCCGCCGCCGCCGCCACCGCCGTCGGTGCAGGTGACCGGGCCCGTGTAGGTCGCCGACTCGAGCGCGGAGTTACAACCGTCGGGCATCACGTCATCGGTCTCCATGTCGACCTGCTTGAAGGTCATGGTCGACAGCGAGCCGGCGAAATCGGGGAGCATGGGATCGTTCACCACCAGCGTTCCGGACTGGGCGAGGAACGCCTGGGTCGCCTGTCCGGTCTCGTTGATGTCGGCGAGCAGGTAGACGCAGACCCCGCAGGTATCGACCACGGTCTCCGGCCCGCTGATCTCGTAGGTCCCCGGCGTCACCGTGGTGCCCGAGAAGGCGCCGTAGTTGTCCCACAGCTCGATGCGCACGAAGTCGCCCGGTGTCCCCTCGGCGAGGCGAGCCGAGATGCTCCACGTCTTCCTGGTCCCCTGCGATCCGCTCTGGTTCGAGCGGGTCGCAGCGCCCTCGGCCAGCGCGCCGAGCGCACCCATCGATGCCGGCGCCAGACACGATTCGGTGCCGCCGCCGCCGTCCGGGCCGCCCATCCCGTCGCCGTCCCCATCGCCGTCGCCGGTTCCGTCGCCGCTGCCGTCCCCGCCGCCGCCACCGACACCGCACCCGAGGAGGAGAACGAGGGGGAGGACCGGGAACAGTGGCCGAAGCAGGGCGCGCATGATCTCCTGCTCCAGCAAGGGATGTGCCCCGCGATGTTGCCGCCGTGTGATTTCTTCGCGGCGCGGCGCGCTGCTGCCGTCTGCCGCGATGAGGAGGCGCCTGCGTTCTCCCCCCTGGTTTTCTTTGCTTACGGCGACAGCGGCGGGCCGCCTGCGCCGCGGCGACGTCCCTGCGGCGTAGGGCAGGCACACACCAGACGGACGCGAGACCCCAGAGGTTGACCAGGGCTCCCCCACCTCGATGGCCGGACGGCGGGCTGGCTCAGGGCGGACGGAGCCGGGCGAGCTCGGCGTTCCATTCCTCGATGGTGGCGAGAACCGACGGCGCGCCGCTCGCGGCCCGGACCTCGACCCGGATCGTGCGCCCGGCGTCGGGCAGCGCCATCCGCACCCGATCGCGGTCGCGAGCGGACGACGGACCCGGCGCCGCGCGGGGAACCAGGTGGCCGCCGGCGAGCGCGTACCGGCGCAGCTCGCGGCGATCGCGCCTCCGCACCACGGCGATCTCCTGGCCGCCGTTTCCCCCTCCGCCGCCGATCGCCAGCTCGTCCCCCGGTCCATCCCAGCGCGTCTCGGCAATCCGCTCGAGGTCGCGATGGCGCATGCGAAAGACCACCAGCACGGTCAGCGCGCCCTCACCTTCGCCGATCTGGCCGAGTGCCGCGAGCTCGGGCCACCCGTCGCCGTCCATGTCGCCACCGTCGACCGCGCGGATGATCGAGCCGGCACCGGCGGGCCATTCGCCGGCGCCGATGCGGCGCCATCCGCCGTTGCGCTGGGCGTAGATCGGTACCAGCGGGATCCCGCTGTCGTCGCGATAGCCGGCCACCATGATCAGCGGCTCGCCGGTCCTGGCGAAGTCGGCGGCGATGGCGGGCAGCGGACGAGACGGCGTGGCCGCAACCACCGGCGGCCGCGTCGGGCCTGCGGCAGCCGGGGCAGGCGCCGGTGCGCGATCCGGCAGCACCGCGGTCACCGGCGTGGGATGGCTCGCCTGCGGCGTCGCCTGATCGTCGCCTGCCGCGCAGGCGCTGATGGCCAGCGCCGTCACACCGCAGACGATGCCGCGAAGGAAGCGCATCGGGTCGACCATCCAGCAACGTTCGTTCCAGCGCCGATCGGTTCCCTCCCGTCGAGCTTGTTACCGCGCGATGACAGGCCGCTCACAGGAGCGGTCGCTGGGGACGAGCACTGGGGACTCGCCGTCCGACCTGGGACGCGTGGGCCCCAGGCTCAGCGCGCCGCGCGATAGCCGAAACCGGTCACCGTCTCGATCAGGCCGGAGGCGGATCCCAGGGCCTGCCGCAGCCGCTGGACGTGGACGTCGACCGTCCGCGTGCTCATCGACCCCTGGATCTCCCAGACCTCGGTGAGGAGCGCTCGCAGCCGTAGGCTTCTGAGATCGATCTCGAGGTCGTGCAGGCGAATGACACGCGCGGTGGTCGCGGTCGCCGCTCGGCCTCGATGCGCTGGCTTCACCACGTAGTCGTCGGCGCCGACCTCGAAGCCGGCGATCCGATCGATCTCCTCGCCGCGCGCGGTGAGGATGTTCGACGCATTCTAGAGTCCACGCAGCGCCGCGCGAAGCTTGTGTCCCGCTCGAGCAGTCGGCATCACGCGCGGGTTACAGCGAGATCACCGTCGCCTTACACATCACATTCGTTACAGCATGATGACAGGCGCCGGTTCTCGCCGCGGTGCGCGAACGGAACGGCTCTTGCTGGGCTAGGCTCGCCATGATGAAGTCGAGACCTCTCGTGTGGGTGGCGCTGCTCCTCGTCGCGCTGTCTGGTTGCAACAAGAAGAAGAGCGACGACGCTCCCAAGGACTCGGCGAAGTCGACCGAGCCGACCGAGGGCGGCGGCAAGGGCGAGGAGGCCAAGCCGCCCGACAGCACGCCGCTGCGGATCGCCGGCGCGGCCAATCTGGTGAAGGTGATGGAGGAGATCGTCCCGGCCTTCGAGAAGGCCAACGCCGGCGTCGAGGTCGACTTCATCCCCGGCTCGTCCGGCAAGCTGGCCGCCCAGCTCAAGCAGGGCGCTCCCTTCGACCTGTTCATGGCCGCCAACGTGAAGTTCGTCGACGAGGCCACCGCCGGCGGCGAGTGCCTGGCCGACACCAAGAAGCTCTACGCGCGCGGTCACCTGGTCACATGGAGCAAGGAGGGCGCGAAGGACGAGCCGCCGGCCAAGCTCGACGGCCTGGCCGACGAGAAGTACGAGACCATCGCGCTCGCGCAGCCGGATCAGGCGCCCTACGGCGCGGCCGCCAAGGCCTCGCTCGAGAAGCTCGGCACCTGGAAGAAGATCGAGAAGCGCGTCATCTACGGCCCCAGCCTCGAGGAGACCATCAAGCTGGTCGAGAGCGGCAACGCCGAGGTCGGCTTGCTCGCTCTCTCCCAGGTCATCAAGGGGAAGGGCAAGTACGTCGAGGTGCCCGACGACCTGCACGATCCTCTCGATCAGGCGCTGGCGGTCTGCAAGAACGGCAAGCAGCAGGCGCTCGCCGGCAAGTTCGTCGACTTCCTGGCCACACCCGAGATCCAGGAGCTCATGAAGAGCTACGGCTACACGATCCCGTGAGTCATCCCGGCGGGCGGCAGCGCCCCATGTCGTTGCACTCCCAGCCGTCGGCGCAGTCGTCGATGCTCTCGCAGTTCTGCGTGCAGACCGGATCGGGCAGGTTGCCGAAGTCGCGGCAGTAGGCCTCGGCGCAGACGGCCTGGCAGGGGCCGTCATCGCCCTCGCCGCCGCAGGTCACGACCTCGGTGGGCAGGGTGCAGGCGGGGGCAGCGTCGAACAGCAAATCGCCGGCGTCCGGCGCGTCGCCGCCCCCATCGTCATCGCCGCCACAGGCGAAGGAGAAGAGGCCAAGCGAGAGGGTCAGCGACAGGAACAGGCGCATGGCCGGATCCTATCGCCGGCGCCGCGCCGATGGGGTTCGTGATCCCCCTCGTGGGCGCCTGACCCCCACCCGTTGCTCCCACTGAGAGCGTTCTGTGATGAGGGTGCAACAATCTCGCGGGCAAGCGGGGGACCGGTCGATGGAACGGTGATTGCTCCAGCTCTGGAGGTGTCGTTCCGCGCGCCCGGGGCCGTCTCGTTCGCCGCGGCGCTCTTCCTGGTTGCAGGCGTCGGCTCGGCGGGGGCGCAGGAGGCCGGCACCAGCGAGCCGGAGACCGAGACCGAGCTCTCGCCCGAGGACCAGGCCTTGCTCGACATGGCGATGAAGGGCGAGGTGATCGAGGTGTGGGCCGAGCGGCCGAACAAGCCGTTCGACCGCGACACCGAGCTGCGCATCACCGGCGCCGAGCTGGCGCGCCGGGGGGTCACCGACCTGGCGCAGGCGCTCGAGTACCTCCCCGAGGTGAACGTCCGCGCGGTCAACCGCGGGGGGAAGTCGATCGACATCCGCGGCGCCCGCAAGGGCTCGGTCAAGGTGCTGATCGACGGGGTGCCGATCGGCGATCCCTACCGCGGCAACCTGGATCTGTCGTCCATCCCGGTCACCGACATCGTCGAGATCCGCATCTCCACCTCGCCGGCCTCGCCGATCGACGGCACCGGCGGTCCCGGCGGAGTCATCGAGGTGCACACGCGCGACGCGATCGGCGCTCGCTGGCTCGGCGTCCGCGCCGACGTCAACACGTTGCCCCAGGCGCTGGCATCGGCGTCGGCACGGTCGATGATCTCCGAGCACTGGGCTGCCCGGGTCTCGGCGACCGGCGATCTCGGCGGTCGCGACCTGCAGGCGGTGATGCCGACCGGCGAGTCGACCGAGGTCGACGAGGATCGGCGCACTGCGAGCGGCGCTCTGCGCATGGAGTATCGCCGGGGCACGCGCGGCCTGGTCGCCGACCTGACGCTCCACACCGGCGGCTACCTGGTCCCGCCGAGCGAGACCGAGACCGATTCGGTCGTGTTCGTCGACAATGACGACAGCGGGCGGCTGGGGGTGGCGGCCGACGACGAGCTCCAGGGCTATCGCCTCCAGCTGCGCGGCTACGCCGGCCTGCAGCAGCGCGACACCTACTTCTATCCCGACGCGACGCTGATGGCGCCGAACTCGCGCGAGAAGGTGGTGGCGCAGAACCAGGGCGGCGCGTTCCTGGTCAACCGGCCGGTCGGCGACTTCGAGATCATCGGGTCCGCCGCCATCGATTCGGAGCACGGCGACGTCGAGTCGGGCAGCACCACGCAGGGTGGCCGCGCGACCACCGGCGCGGTCGCCGCCGGCAGCAAGTTCGTCCACGGCCCGTTCCGGGCCGACGCCGCGGGCGGCATCGCAGTTCCGATCGACGTGGGGGCGAAGCCCTGGCCGGAGGCCAAGCTCACGCTCAAGGTCACGCCGCACCGGGTGGTCACACCGCGGCTGGTCGGCGGCTACAAGGGCCGTCTCCCCACCCTGCGCGAGCGATTCGAAGCCAACGGCAACGACGAGCTCGGTCCCGAGAAGGTCCTGTTCGCCGAGGCGGGCGTCGCGGTCGAGAAGAACACCTGGGTCTCCTTCGACGTGGCCGGCTGGGTGCGCCGGGTGAACGGCATGATCCGGTTCGTCCCCGGCATGACCGAGCTGCAGAACGTCGGCGAGACCAACATGCGCGGCTTCGACGGCCGGATCACGGTCATGCCCTACGCGCCGGTGCGTGGCGGCGCGAGCCTGTCGCTGGTCAAGGCCACCTCCGAGGACTTCGGCGACGACTCGGTCGATCGACTGCCCGGCCGCCGGGGCGACGTCTGGGTGGCCGGCGACTGGACCGAGCGCGCCGGTGCCATGGTCCGCTACCGCTACACCGGCAACCTGGTCGACCAGGGCGTCGAGCTCGACGATTACTGGCTGCTCGACGCCTCGTCGTACTACTGGGTGACCAGCGCCATCATGGCCGGTCTCCGGGTCGACAACGCGCTCGACGAGCGCTATCTCGACCGGGCCGGCGGCGTCATGGGCCTCGGGCGGGTCGTCCTGTTCACCGCCCAAGGCACCTGGGAGTAGTCGTCCGGCCGCGATGGCCGGCTGACCGGGACAACACTACTTGGGAGCGTCGCCCTTCTTGGCGTCGTCGCCCTTCTTGGCGTCGTCGCCCTTCTTGGCGTCGTCGCCGCCGGCGCCGCCTGCCGCGTCATCACCACCGGCGCCACCCGCTGCGTCCATCGCCGGCATCGACTCGGCGCGCTCCTTGGCCATCTTCTCCAGGTCGGCCAGCTTGGCCTTGTCCTTGGGCGTCATCGTGATCGCGGTGCCTGTCTTCGAGTCCTTCACCTTCAAGGTGACGTCGGTCATCACCACCGGGCACTTGCCGAGCTGACCGCCGCCGGTGCCTTTGCCGGTGTGCTTGACGTCGGCGTCCGCCGAGGTGTCGAGGGTCGAGAGCATCTTGGCGCGCTTCTGGATCTCGGCGATGGCCGCCTTGTCCTTCGAGGTGATCGTCACCGTCACCGAGGTCTTGTCGGCCTTCACGGTGGTGGTGGCGCCGGGCGCCGCGCTCGGGCAGTTGGCCATCTTGTTGGCCATGTCCGGCTTGCTCGGATCCTCGGCCGGCGGAGGGGTCTCGGCCGGCGGCGGAGTCTCGGCAGGCGGCGGCGTCTCGGCCGGCGCGGCCTTGGTGTCCTCGGCCGCCGGCTCCGCCTTCTTCTTGTCCTTCTTGCACCCCGCGGCGGTGGCGAGAGCGAGGACGAGCCCGAGCGAGAAAATCATCGTCCGCATGATGTGTGACCTCCGTGTAACAGGACGATAGTTCGCCATACGGCCTCGGTCCACCGGGCCGGACGCGAAACGACGGCGCTCGCTGGGCAGCTGTTCAGCTGCGCGGAGAGATGGGTCAGAAAACCAGCTGCGCCTGGTTCCGGATCTGTAGGTCGGTGGCGGTCTCGTCGCCGCTGTGGCTGATGACGCCGCCGTCGAGCATGAGCTTGAAGTTGTGCTGCTCGAAGTAGTCGTCGAGGGCGCCGAGGATCTCCTGATCGCGTTCGTCGAAGCTGATCGGCGTCGGAATGTTGCCGTGGCGCGCGGCCTTCGGCTCGTGGATCTTGTCGAAGACGCCGCCTTCGCCGATGAACTTCTTGTGGGCGTCGAGGAAGTCCTTCGCGATCTCGGAACAGCTTGATGTCCGGGAAGACGTCGGAGTGCTTCTTCAAGATCGCCTCGTTGCTCGGCCGGTAGAAGTGCTTGGCCAGGAGCTCCTGCGCCTCGTCGGTGTAGACGTACTTGAGGTAGGCGTCGGCGGACTCGCGAGTCTTGTGCCGGTCCCGACGTTGCCGTCCACCACCGCCACGTGCGGCTCGGCGCGGATACTGATCGCCGGGTAGTGCTCGTTGACGTCGAGGTCTTGGCCTCCGCGTTCGCTCCTTCGCCCTCCCTGTCCATGCCGCAGCCGGAGGACAACATCACGAGGCCCGCCTCCGCCTGACGAAGTGTGATAGAGTTTCCGCCAAATATGACGGAACGCCCCGTGAAATATCGCGCAAAGTCCGTCAAGAACGACCCGGCTCCCACGCCGGCGCTGGCCGACCGCGACGGGCTGGACGACCGCATCATCGGCGCCGAGGGCGGGCTCCGGCCCGTCATGCAGCGAGTTGCCCAGGTCGCTCGGTCGACCGCGCCCGTCCTCATCCTCGGCGAGACCGGATCCGGCAAGGAGGTCATCGCCCGGGCCATCCACACGCAGTCGGCGCGCTCTCCCGGCCCCTTCATCCGGGTCAACTGCGGGGCGCTGCCGGCCGAGCTGGTCGACTCCGAGCTGTTCGGACACGAGCGGGGCAGCTTCACCGGCGCGATGGCGTCGCGCCGCGGCTGGTTCGAGCAGGCGCACCTCGGCACCCTGCTGCTCGACGAGATCGGCGAGCTCAGCCTGGCCGCCCAGGTCCGGCTCCTGCGGATCCTCCAGGACGGCGAGCTGCAACGGGTCGGCGCCGAGAAGGCCATCCGGGTCGATGTCCGGCTGGTCGCCGCCACCCACCGCGACCTGGCCGACATGGTGAAGCGGGGCCGCTTCCGCGAGGACCTCTGGTACCGGATCGCGGTCTTCCCCATCCTCCTGCCGCCGCTGCGCGACCACCGGGAGGACATCGGCGCCATGGCGGAGCACTTCGCGCGGCG
>Ga0111539_10002674_pt1 | contig 23605 bp, 18 predicted proteins | sample RhiMethybrSRZTD1_FD_79667 | JGI IMG/M metagenome (GOLD analysis project Ga0111539, IMG submission 79667) | Populus rhizosphere microbial communities from Tennessee, USA - Rhizosphere MetaG P. TD hybrid SRZTD1 (version 2) (version 2) | ecosystem: Host-associated > Plants > Roots > Rhizosphere >...
CGGCTCACCTCGATGGAGATCGGCTCGCCCGGTGCGATCTGGAATCCGGCCTGCGGACTCTGCCGCAGGACGACCCCGGGCCCGACGCCAGGATAGGGCGTTGAGCCGACGACGGCGACGCGAAACCCGTGGCTGCGAAGAAGCGTGGCGGCGCGATCGCCGGCGGCGCCGATGAGGTCGGGCATGACGTAGGTGCCGCCGGGTTCCGCACGGTTGACCAGCAAGGAGACCTGCGCGGCGTCGGTGCTCGTCGGGGGGTCTTGCGCGACGACCACATCCAATGGGTATGTCTGTGAGCGGATCTCCGAGACACTCGACAGTGCCAGCCCGTCCTGGGACAAACGGAGCTGCGCGGTGCGTTCAGTCTCACCGGTAAGGGACGGTACCTTGGTGGCGCGCGGTCCGGCGCTCAACCAGACGGTGACGCTTCGCTGACGCCTGGTGGTCGTGCCGACTGCGGGCTCCTGTGCCAGCACGTGACCCGCGGCAACCTTCGGATCGATGCGATGGGCTTCGTCGACCTTGATCGTCAATCCGAGACCGCTCGCCAGCGCGGTAGCCTCATTCGCGGTGCGATTGCTGAAGTCGGGCACCTTCACTTCACGCGCCCGCACCGCGACGCGCATGGACGCGGCGGCGAACAGCAGGTAGGTCTCGATCAGCGCACCCGACAGCACGAGCAACTTGCCCGCGCCCCACACTCGCGTCCTCAGAGCCATTGGATGACCGAGATCGTACTACAAGCGAGCGGCCTTCTCGAACACCGCGCCGAAGAAGGCTTCCAGGCCGTGACGGTCGGGCGCCGTTCGCAGCCGACCGTCGTCGTCTACGACAGCCGCGGGCAGCAAGGGGTGCGTCCGTCGCGCATCGATCGCCGTGAATCCGGAGGTCGAACGAAGGAATGCCTCGACGACCTGATCGTTCTCTTCAGGTTCACTCGAGCAGGTTGCGTAAACGAGTCGTCCGCCCGGCGCCACCGCATCGGCAGCGTGGCGAAGCATGCGCAATTGAGCGTCGGCAAACGCGGGTAGATCGGCTTCTCGCCGACGCCAGCGAATGTCCGGATCCCGGCGCAGGGTGCCCAGGCCGGAGCATGGCGCATCGACAACGACGCACTCGAATGGGATGCGGAACGGCAGCGGTTCGAGCAGGCTCGCCTGCACGAGCCAGACCGGTTCAGCCCCGGCAGCGTCGATGGTGCGGCGCAGCAGAGCCATCCGCCGCGTTCGGACGTCGCAGGCGACGAGTCGGCCACCGATTGGCGACGCGTGCATGGCGGCGGCCAACGCCGTCGTCTTGCCTCCCGGCGATGCGCACGCATCCAGGACGCGCGGTCCGGGACGGTCGCCGGCCAGAAGCGCGATCAGCTGCGATGCTTCATCCTGAATAACGAAATCATCACCCTCAGGATGACCTGACTCGACGATCAGCGCGTCGGGGCCAAAGCTCCCCGGCCGGGTCACGACGCCCATCGCCTGCAGTCTGTGGCGGACCTGGTCGCGCGATGCCCGCAGACGGTTGGCCCGAAGAGCGAGCGAGGCGCTCTCATTGTTGAAGCGGAACCAGGACTCGGCCGCCTCGAAGCCAAGTCGGTCGTACCATCGCGCAGCCAGCCATCGGGGATGCGACAGTGTGATGCTGAAATAGTCCAGTGCCGCCTCCCGATGCGTGGGATCGGCCGGCTTGGGCGGGAGGAGGACTGCCGCGCGATTTCTATCGGCGGTACGCAGGACCGCGTTCACGAGACCACTCGCGCTCTTTTTGCCGGCCCGCCGGCTCAACTTCACGGCGTCGTCCACGATGGCCGAAGCCGGCACTCGGGTGAGGTGCAGCAGCTGATAGAGACCGATGCGAAGAATTTCCACGACCTCCGGGTCGAGCCGATTGAGCGGGCGCTGTGAGAACTGCGCGATGAGATGATCGAGAGCGCCGCGCCGCCGTTGTACCCCGATCGCAATTTCACTCACGAGCGCGCGGTCGCGGTCGTCGGCCAGTGAGGCCCGAGCAGCGGCGATGGCGCCGGGCAGGTCGGCGCGGCCCGCGGAGACGGCCAGCAGAATGTCGTAGGCGGCGATACGCGCCGGGGCAATCATGGCGCCGACGTGAATCGGCGGCCCGTCGTGAGAGGATGGCCGGCAAGGAAGTCGCGCGCGTCCAGCGGCCGCGCGCCCTCGGCTTGGAGCCTCAGAATCCGGACCCGGCCTGAGCCGCACGCGACCTGCAGGTCATCTCCGCTCGCGGCACTGATCGTGCCGGCTGCGTCAGCGCCGCCCGCATCGGCCACGATTGCCGATCGCAGAAGAATCAGCCGTTGCCCCTTGAGGAATGTGTAGGCGTGCGGCCATGGATGCAGCCCCCGAATTTGATTGTGGATGCGTTCGGCGCCCGCTGACCAATCGATCAGACCATCGCCTTTCGTCAGGCGTGAGGCATACGTCGCCTCGGCTTCCTCTTGCAGTTCGGCGTGAACCTCGCCCGCGGCGAGTTCGTCCAAGGTCGACACCAGGAGCGGCGCTCCCAATCGGGCAAGATCCTCTTCCAATTCGGCGCTCGTGACATCGGGGCCGATCGCCAGACGCACCTTCGTGAGCATCGGACCGGCGTCGAGCGCCTTCACGACCTGCATGATCGTCACGCCGGTTTCGCGTTCACCCGCAAGGATCGCGCGATGAATGGGAGCGGCGCCGCGGAACTTCGGCAGCAGGGATGCGTGGACGTTGACCAGTCCGAGACGCGGGGTTGCGAGAACGGTGTCGGTCAGAATCTTCCCGTATGCGACGACGACGCCGATCTCGGCCTCGAGATCCGCAAGGGTTGAGAGAAAGCCGGGATCCTTGAGCGTCGATGGCTGCAGAACGGGCAGGTTCATGGCCGCCGCGCGGGCCTTGACCGGCGCTGCGGATGTTTTCTGGCCGCGACCCCGTGGGCGATCGGGCTGCGTGACCACGGCGACGACCGCATGGTGCGACGCCAGCAACGCGTCGAGCGTCGGAACCGCGAATGCCGGCGTACCAAAGAAGACCACCCGCAACGAGCGCTGTTCTACCATTTTCCAGCGCGCGTCAGCTTGCGAATCCGACGCACGATGAGATCCCGTTTGATGCCGCGGAGGCGATCCACGAACAGGGTGCCGTCGAGATGGTCCATCTCGTGCTGGAAGGCGCGAGCCAGGAGCTCGGTCCCCTCGACCTGCTGCTCGGAGCCTCGACGGTCGAGCCCCTTGATGACGACACGGGAAGGACGGACGACTGTCGCGTTGAACCCCGGCACGCTGAGGCAGCCCTCATCCTCGAGCTGCATCCCGTCGCGCTCGACGAACTCCGGGTTCACCATCACGATGAGCCCCTTTGGGTCGTGGCCAAGCGAGAGATCGACGACGAAGATGCGCAGGGGCATGCCGACCTGCGGTGCGGCAAGCCCGATTCCGGGCGCCGCGTACATGGTTTCGATCATGTCGCCGATCAGCCGATCGACATCGCCGGTGACGGCTGCGACCGGCTGAGCGACGTCGTGAAGCGTCTGGTCGCCGTATTTGAGAATCGGCCTGATCATTCAACAGCTACGAGGACGCGCACACGTTAACCGCAGAAACCGCAGAGCGCGCAGAATACAAAAGTATCACTAGCCTAGTCGGGAAAACCATTGACGACCCGCCGGACGCCACTGGCAACCAGCCACTTCACATTGAAGTTGATGAGGAGTCCGACCTTGCATTTCGAGAGCCTGAGATACGAAATCATTTGCGCGATGTGCACGGGCTCGAACCGAGCTATCGACTTCACCTCGACCACGACAAGCCCTTCTACAAGCAAGTCAAGTCGGTAGCCGCAATCGAGCGTTCTGCCACGATAGATGAGCGGCAGCGGCTTCTGCCGTTCAACTGATAGGCCACGATCAACCAACTCAAAGGTCAAGCAGGCTTCACACGTCGACTCCAACGTGCCGGGTCCGATCTCATGATGGACCCTGATTGCCGCGTTGATCACTTCTTGTGTCAACGCGTTGAGCCGCTCCCGCATGCAGCCGTCCGCATGCAAAACCTGCGCGCATTCGGCCGGCTCAAGAAGTCCGTTGAAAAAGGTCGTCTGAACGGCAAGAGGACCAATCGGGTACGAGGTTTATGCCTCTGCGTTCTCTGCGAGTTCTGCGGTTTTTGTGATCAATGTGGACCTTGGAGTAGTTACGCCCGGGTGAAGCGCGCCGCGGTGCGCGCCCTGAAGGCACGCCAGTTTTCCACCATCTCTTCGATCGAGTCTCCGCCGAATTTTTCCGTCGCCGCGTCGGCCAAGACGATGGCGACCATCGCTTCTCCCACGACCGCAGCGGCGGAGACCGCGCAGACGTCGCTCCGTTCGATCGCCGCCGGGCTTTCCGCCATCGTGGTGAGATCGACCGACCGCAGCGGCTTCATCAACGTGGCGATGGGCTTCATGAATGCCGAGACGCGCAGGTCCTGGCCGTTCGTGATGCCGCCCTCCAGGCCGCCCGCATTGTTGGTCGGTCGGGCAACGCTGATGCCCGCAACCGTGGAACGTTCGACCGACGGCAGGATTTCATCGTGGATGCGCGAGCCCGGAAGTGACGCGACCATCGGACCGCGGCCGATGCCGACCGCTTTGATCGCCGGGATCGACATGAGTGCCTGCGCGAGGCGTCCGTCGAGTTTGCGATCCCACTGGACGTGGCTGCCGAGGCCGATCGGGACGCCCCTGGCAATGACCTCGAAACTGCCCCCCATCGTATCGCCGGCTTCGCGGGCCGCGTCGATCTCCGCAATCATCCGCTGTTCGACGCTCGGGTCGACGCAGTGGAGCGCCGACTCGTCGCCAATGGCTCGCACATCCTCGTACGACACGGCCAGCGGATCGGTCAGGCCGGCCGCGCCGATGGACACGACGTGGCTCACGATGTCGGTCTCGAGCTGTTGCAACAACTGGCGGGCCAGTGCCCCGATGGCGACGCGCGCGGCCGTTTCGCGCGCGCTTGCGCGTTCGAGCGTGTTGCGAATGTCCTCGTGCCCGTACTTGACGACGCCGGCAAGGTCGGCGTGACCAGGACGCGGGCGCGTCACCACCGGGCGATCGACACCCGGCGTCTCGGCGGTTGGCTCGGATTCCACCGCCATCGTGCGCTGCCAGTTTTCCCAGTCCTTGTTCGGGATGAGCAGGGCAATGGGGCCGCCGGTGGTGCGGCCGTGCCGAATGCCGCTGAGCGGCTGCGCCCGATCGGATTCGATGGCCATGCGGCGTCCCCGGCCGTACCCCGTCTGGCGCCGCCGGAGTTGGTTCGTGATCGCGTCGAAATCGATCGCGAGACCCGCCGGCATTCCTTCGAGGATGGCCACAAGCGCTTGTCCGTGGGATTCACCGGAGGTGAGAAATCGCAGCATCGAGCGTTCATTCTATCCGAAAAAAATGCACGCTTCGGCCGCGCGCGGCCGCACGCACGAGGGAACCCGCAGGGCCGCGATCTTGCACCTCCCCGCGCATCGCACGCGATGTACTTCCGGAAGGAGAGCGCTCGTGGATCTCGTTGCCGATCGTTTTGCGGTACTCGCTAACGGTCGATCGTTCGACCTTGCGAGCGGCCGGAGCGTCCGACTCGTCACTTCCAGCAGCGGTGGCCGATCGGAGCACACACGCTGGGTGCATCGGTGCGACCGATTCTTCCGGCTCCGACACCGCTCGATCGCCCGTCTCGTGGATTTCGGCACCTACGGCGAGATGCGGCGGTTCGAGGCCTGGCGGTGCGATGCCCTTTGGCTTGGAGCCCGCGCCGAAGCAGACGCCGCACGCCGAGCAGCGGTCGCATTTCTCTCGGCCGGCACATTGAGTGTCGGGACGCTCGAGACCGCTGCGGTCCACTCGTGCAACGGCCGGCCGGTGCTCGTGCCCGATGCGGAGTGCGGCATCGATCTGCGTGTCCGTGTACTAGTAGCGCAGGACTTTAGTCCTGCCGTGAGTAGTCCTGCCGTGAGTAGTCTGCCTCTCCATCACTGTGGTCTTGCCATCGTCCAACGACGCGCGATGACTGCCCTCGCGGAGCTGTTCTCGCAGTCATGTGGTGCGCGGCCGCGCGCAGTTGCCTTATGGGGCCGGCCCGGGGCCGGCGTCCGAACGGCCATGGCCGATCTGTCACGCGCCGCGCGGCTCCAGGGATTCATTCCAATCCATCACACCTTGATTGGCTCCCAGATCGCGTCGATCACGTCCGGGCGATCGGTTTGTCTCATCGTGGACAACGATGTCGGGGAGGTCGAGGGCTGGCGAAGGCTGATTGAACGATCGTTGGAGAGTCCAAGCCCGCATGTGCTCCTGTTTGCCGGGCGCCGGGAGATTCGTCACATCGATGGGTTGGAGCTCGAGGCGGTGGCTGCTGATCAGCTCGTCCAAGCCGTTGTGCCGGCGGCGGCGGCGGGCCTAGACGAGGCCGTTCGATCGCGCGTGACCAAGGCAGCCGGGCAGGCGAAGGGAAATCCGGGACTGTTCGTCCGGCTCCTCTGGGGAAGTGCACCGGACGCGCCTGAACGGGCAGCGTACGGCCGCACGCGAGCCGCTGAGCAGCAGGCGCGCTACGGCGACGCCGAAACTGGTGGGGGAGGCCAGTCGGGAACGACGCCACCGGGAAGCGTTGTGGTGTGGCCGGAGGTGAGTGAGCTGACCGCTTTTCGTCGCCGCGCGGAGGCGTCGATCGAGCTCCTCGAACGCGGTCGGCACGAATCAGGTAGCCGGGCCCTTCGGCAGGCGGTTGGAGCACTTACGCGGCGTCACGACTGGGCCCATGCCGCGAAGGGTCTCCTCGCGCTGGCGTCGGCGCTTTTGCGACGTGGACGCCCGCGGGAGGCTCGGGCCGTGGTGGTGGAGGCACAAGAGTACGCTGCTCGCGCCGGTCAGGATGCGTCACTCTGGCTCGAAGCGGCCGTGCTTGCGGGTGTGGCCTCGCTCGATCTCGCACGGCTCGATGAAGCCGAAACCGTGCTGCACGGGGCGGTCGCATCGGCTCGAGCGCTGGACGATCCGAGCCAGGTTGCCGCGACTCGCCTTGCCCTCGCGCGCTGTTTGTTCTGGCGGGGGCGCTATGACGAGGCGCATCAGACGCTTCTCCCGCTCGAGCACATGGAAGAAGGGCGGTGGACCGCGGTGACATCGATTCGTATCGCGGTTCTGATGTCCCGCATTGCGGTCGGACAGAGGGATGCGGCTCGGGCTGTCTCGAAGGCGACGGCGGCACTGGAGGCCGCGCAGCGGCTGGCGCACCCTGGTGCGATCGCTCACGCCGCTTATGCTTCGTCCTTCGCCCATCTCGCGGTCGGCGACAGAGCGGGGATGGAGCGTGACATTGCGGCCTGCGTCCAGGCGTCACGGCCGGCGCGGACCCCGCTCTGCGCGGTCCGCGCGAGGCTGATCGGAGCCGAGCATGCGTACTACACCGGTGAGGCCCACTCGTCGGCCTCGGTGCTCGCGCGACTGGCCAAGGTGCCGGCTGCCCACCTGCCCTCGACGGTTCGCGCCCGCTGCGCCGTCCTGACCGAGCTCAGGTCCTCATCGGCGCCGGCCATCGACATTGTCAAACGTCACGTGGCGGCCACGGGCCTGGAGGCGCTGTCGCTGTTCGCTCCAGGCGTGAGCGCGGGTGCGGGCTCTGCAGACCACGCGATCCTGGACGCCGCGCTCGAAATTCTGCGTTGCTGTCAAGTCGCCGAGGATGGGCAGGCTGTCCTCATCGCGGTGGCTGCGCGGCTTCGCAAGCAACTTCGTGCCGCGGCAATCGTATTCGCGTCTCGTCAAGGCATCCCGATCGCGTGCGACGGCGCGCGTGTCGACTCGCGCATGGCTGATCGGGTGCTGGCCGCAGGCCAGCCGATCATGCCGCACCAGTGCAACGGGGCCATCGAAGGCGGTGCGCCAGTCCGATATGGCGGTGAGACGATTGCGACACTGGTGGGTCGCTGGACGCTCGGCACTCCCCACGACTCATCACGCGCGGTCATGGCCTTGACCTTGGCTGCCACGGCCGCTGGTCCCGCGGTCGCCGAGGTCGTGTCTCGCGGGCGTGAGACTCCGATCGCAGCATTAGGAGAGATCATCGGAGCGAGTGTCGCCATCAGCGAGGTGCGCCGCTCCGTGGAGCGGGCGGCCGCTGCGCCCTTTCCTGTGCTGGTTGAAGGGGAGAGTGGCAGCGGTAAGGAACTGGTGGCGCGTGCGCTGCACCGCTGCGGGCAACGTCGCGATCGTCCGTTCTGCGCGATCAATTGCGCGGCGCTCCCGGACGAGCTCGTAGAGTCCGAGCTGTTCGGGCATGCCCGCGGGGCGTTCACGGGCGCGGCCGCGGAGCGCCCGGGCGTCTTCGAGGAGGCTCATACAGGCACGCTGTTTCTCGATGAGATCGGCGAGCTCTCTCCGCGCGCCCAAGCCAAAGTATTACGCGTGATTCAGGACGGCGAATTGCGCCGCGTCGGGGAAAACATCTCGCGCCGGGTCGACGTGCGGATCGTGGCAGCGACCAATCGGGATCTGCAGAAGGAAGCCGCTGCTGGAAGATTTCGCCTGGACCTGCTGTATCGCCTTGACGTGGTGCGCATTACGGTGCCGCCGCTCAGAGAGCGGCGCGACGACATCGCCGTCCTGGCCGAACGATTCTGGCAGGACGCGACCAAACGTCTGGGCAGTCGCGCCGTGCTGGGGTCGGCCACGCTGACTGTGCTGACGCGCTATGACTGGCCAGGCAATGTCAGAGAGCTCCAGAACGTCCTGGCCTCGCTTGCCGTCAGAAGCCCTCGGCGAGGCGTGGTGCCGCCGACGGCTCTGCCACCGTCGCTCATCTCGGATGGGGCCGTGCAGGGATGGCGGTTGGATGAGGCTCGCAGATCGTTCGAAGAGCGCTTCGTTCGAGCAGCACTCGTGCGCACGGCAGGTCACCGGATACAGGCCGCCGAACAGTTGGGCGTCACTCGGCAGGGCCTGACCAAGCTGATGAGCCGTCTTGGCATTACCGACTGACGGCGATCGGATCGGGTGCGCGTGTTTTCGCGCGATCGCCCCGCAGCGGACCGGATAGACTGGCCCCATGAACGCTGAACATCACCACACCGAGGAGGAGGAGCGACGGATCAGGGAAGCGGCCCTGGACGAAACCGTGGAGGGGTCATTTCCGGCAAGCGACCCACCCTCTTCGCTGCCTAATCCGGACGAGCACGACGCGGAAGATCGCAGCATCGATGGCAACGATGCCAGCCACTAGGCGTTTTCGAGCAGTTGGCCCCCTCGCGCTCGTGTGGGTGCTACTTGAGTTCGATACGTCGGCGAGCCCACAAGTTGAACGGCCGTCGGCCGTCCTCGACCGAGCCGTCGCGCAGTTTTCCGCGGGTAACGTGGTCGAGTCGGTGGCAACGTTCGACAACCTCGTTCGTCTCGAGCCAGCCTATGCGCCATTTCTGTGGCAGCGGGGCATTGCGCTGTACTACGCGGCCCGCTACGCCGACTGTCGCGCGCAATTCGAATCCCATCGCACGGTCAATCCGAGCGATGTCGAGAACGCGGCCTGGCACTTTCTGTGCGTGGCGCGAGCGGAATCGCCCGAGCGAGCCAGGGCGGCGCTGCTGCCCGTGGGCCCGGACGATCGCGTGCCGATGCGCGAGATCTACCAGATGTTTCGCGGCGGGATGAAGCCCGAGGCGGTGCTGGCGGCCTCTGGCACGTCGCCGCAAGCGCGGTTCTACGCGCACTTGTACATCGGCCTCTTCTCGGAAGCGACCGGAGACAACACCCGCGCGCTTGAAGAGATCAGAGCCGCCGCTGGCGATCAGTACGCAGCCGCCGGCGGGTACATGCACACCGTCGCGCGTGTTCATCTCGCACGCCTGGCACGCCCGCGGTAGTGTGCCTTGATGCCGCGCTTTCTGGTCAGACGGTTCATCCTGACGATTCCCGTCCTCCTTGGCGTCGCAACGCTCGTCTTTTCGCTGATTCATCTGGTGCCAGGCGACCCCGTCCAGGCGATGCTCGGCGAGAGTGCATCGCCGCAGGACCTTGCGGAGCTTCGCGGACGACTGGGGCTCGATCGTCCGCTGCTCTCTCAGTACGCCGGCTTCATGAAGGGCGTCGCCATCGGCGACCTTGGGAACTCCCTGCGAACGAATCGGCCAGTCCTGAGTGAGATCGGTCAGCGGCTTCCCGCCACTTTCGAGCTGGCCTTCGCCTCGATGACTGTGGCGATCCTTCTTGCCCTTCCCCTTGGCATCGTTGCGGCGGTCAACGCCGGCACCGTCCTGGACCATGCGGCGACGACCTTGGCGCTCATCGGAATCTCGATGCCGAACTTCTGGCTGGGCCCGCTTCTCGCCATCGTCTTTTCGATCTCGTTCGGGTGGTTGCCGGTTTCGGGCCGGGGTACGCTGGCGCACCTGGTACTGCCCGCGATCACGCTTGGCGCGCCACTGGCTGCCGTCCTGACCCGAATGACTCGAGCGAGCCTGATCGAGGAGCTGCGCGAGCTTTACGTGCTCGCCGCAATGGCGCGAGGTGTCTCGCGTACTCGGGCCGTGCTGCGTCACGCCTTTCGCAACAGCCTGATCCCCATCGTCACCACGCTTGGACTGCAGTTCGGCATGGTGCTGACCGGCGCGGTCGTGACGGAGACGATCTTTGCGTGGCCCGGGGTGGGCCGGTTCCTCATTCAATCGATTACGGCACGAGATTATCCCGCGGTGCAAGGGTGCATTCTGTTCATCGCGGTGATCTACGTCTCGATGAACCTTCTCGTCGACGTCACCTACGGTTTCCTTGATCCGCGGATTCGGCAGGAGTAGATGTTCAAGTTTGGCGCCAGCATCGTGATTATCGCGGCGCTTGCCGCCCTCCTCGGCCCGGAGCTGTCGCCCTTTGATCCCGCTTCCCAGGAACTGTCGCTGCGCCTTGGCGGCCCATCATTGACGCACCCATTCGGTCTCGACGAGCTCGGGCGCGATATCCTGGCCCGCGTCCTCGCCGGCGCACGCATTTCCTTCCTGGTTGGCCTCTCAGTTGTGACGATCTCTGCTGTGGTGGGGACGATCCTGGGCGCCCTGGCTGGTTACCTTGGCGGCGTGTTCGACGATGTGGTGAGCCGGATCGTGGATACGCTGCTCGCATTCCCCGGGTTGCTGCTGGCGATCGCGCTGGTGGCCGTGCTGGGCCCGAGCCTGGCGAACGTGCTGATCGCGCTCACGGTCATCGGCTGGGTGGGTTACGCGAGGCTGGTGCGAGGCCAGACCTTGCGCGCGCGCGAGTTGGAATACGTGCAGGCCGCTCGCGCGCTTGGCGCAGGAACGCCGAGGATTCTCTGGCGCCACATTGTCCCGAGCGCCCTTCCAGCCATCGCCGTGCAAGCGACGCTCGGCATGGCGGGCGCCATTCTCGGCGAGGCCTCGTTGAGCTTCTTGGGATTGGGGGTTCAGCCGCCGACTCCAAGCTGGGGCACGATGCTTACTGGAGGGCGCGCCCACATCCTCGACGCGCCGCACTTGACGATCTTTCCCGGCGTTGCGATCGCGCTCCTAGTGCTTGGCTTCAACTTTGTGGGCGACGGTCTGCGCGATCTCGCGGACCCACACTCAAACCCTAGAACTCTAGAACCCTAGAACCCTAGAACGTAGTCCTACTCCCGAGTCCTCAGTTCAATGTTTCTGAGCGCCACGTCGGTCGGATCCTTCTCGAGTCCGAGAAGCGCCATGGCTCGACCGGCGGCCTGGTCGCCGCTTCGGAGCAGCGCCTCGGCGAGCGCTGCCAGCACGCCGATGTCGTCAGGCAAGGCGGCGTGCGCATTTCGGAGCCAGTACACGGCATCCTTGGGATCATTCAGCTTGAGAGACAGCAGACCGATGCGTCGGGCTCGCCCTGACAGTTCCTGTTCGCTCGAGACGAGGGCACCGTACTGGATCAGGGCGACTCTGGCTTCGGCCACGTGCCCTCGTCGTTCGGCGACCGCGGAGTACTCGGCGAACGCCGAGGGATCGACGGGGAAGCGCTGCGTTGCCTGTTGCAGGACGCGTTCAGCACTTTCGAATTGACCATCGAGCATAAGGGCTCGCCCATACAGGACCATGACGTCGCTGGTGGCGCCTGCCGCCGGTGCGGCCCGTTCGAGAGCCTCGATCGCTTTCCTGAGGGCGCCGGGATCGGTGTGCGAGCTATCCAGCCAGATCTGGCCGATCGCACCGTAGATCTGCGTTCGATCGGGCGCCCGCTCCAGCACATGACGGAGCGTCTCGACGGCGGTCTCCACGCGCCCGACACGTGCCTGCGCCAGTCCGAGGGCCACCTGACGCTCGACATGTTGACTGTCGAGGCCGGCAAGGACCTGGAGCTGTTCGATTTCATCGGCGCGTCGATCGAGGATGGCGTAGAGATCAGCCAGTTCCTCGCGAGGCGGTATCAGCGCGGGCGAGCGCAACACTGCCTGTTCGAAGGCTGCAGCCGCCTCGCGGAGTAGCCCCTTTTCCCTGAGGCAGATTCCGAGCAAGTAGTAGTCGTCGGGTAGTCGTTCGCCCAGGACGCCCGCCCGTTCGAGTGCGGTCATGGCGCCGTCAAGGTTTCCGTCGCGGTACCGCGCCAGGGCGAGCTTGCGGGTGACGCTCGCGGATCGGTCGTCGAGACCGAGCAGGCGCTCGTAGGTTTCGGCGGCTCGCCTGAAGCGCTCCTGCCTGTATCGAACGTCTCCGAGTGCCTCGAGTGGGCGCGTGGCGGAGGGGTCAAGCTCGGCGGCGTGCTGGAAGTCGCGGGCGGCCGCCTCCAGGTCGCCACGGCGCTGATAGGTTTCGCCGCGCCTGAGGTGCGCCAGCATCGAATCGGGGTGGAGATAGATAGCGTTGCTATAGGCTTCGATCGCGGTGAAGGTCTGCTCCTCGCCCAGGGCGGTATCACCGTTTCTGAGCAATTCCCGGTAATCGCGATCCCGGCCCACCGCTCCCTGGTAAGCGAGCCACGCCCACAGGGCTGTGAGGGCGAGAAGGCCCAGGGTGGCAACCGTTCGCTTCATGCCCTGTCATCTTACGCGGAACTTTCAGGGTTTTTAGGGGTCTAAATTGGCTATAGTGAGTGAAGTTACCCGGAACGTCACGTCGTTTGGGGGCTTCCCTTTGAAGCAGGCGCGCGTCTCAATCTGGTCTGACGTCGGCGGCCGCGAAGGCGCGCTCATCCAGCGATGTGCCGAGGGCGAGGAAGCCGCGTACACCGAGCTCCTGGCGGAGCACCAACGGATGGTGATCCAGCTCGCCATGAACCTGCTGGGGGACCGCGACGAGGCCCTCGACCTGTCCCAGGAAGTCTTTCTCCGGGTCTTCCGCACCATCCATCGGTTCCGTGGCCAATCCAGCCTGCGCACCTGGATCTACCGGATCGCCGTCAACCAGGCGCGCAACCGGCAGCGCTTCTGGCGCCGACGGCATCGCGCCGATCAGGTTTCCCTCGATGTTCACGTCGCCGCGCACGGCGAGTTGGCGTCGCACGGCAGTGCCGGTCCCGATCGCCTGCTGGCGCAGAAAGAACTCGCGTCCAAGCTTGAACATGCGCTGGAGCACCTCCCGTTCGATCAGCGGACCGCCATCATCCTGCGCGAAGTCGACGGGTTGAGCTACGACGAAATTGCCTACTCGCTCGGCGTGGCGGTGGGCACGGTGAAATCACGCTTGACGCGCGCCCGCCAAGCGCTCCGCCTCGAATTACGCGAGGCGAAGGCATGATGAAAACACTCACCTGCAAAGCCACCCGGCGCCGCCTTCAGGCCCATCACGACGCCGAGTTGTCGGTCAGCGAGCAGATCGCGGTCAGCGCCCACCTCGACTGGTGCGAGGAATGCGCCTCGGAGTTCGACGAGCTGCAGTCACTCCGCGTCGGCCTCCGTTTGGCGATGCGGGAACGGGTCGCCGTCGCCGACGAGTTTCCCGGCTTCCAGGAAAACATTGTCGGCCTGCTGAAAGCTGAAGAAGGCGTGTCGCTCACCTCGCGGATCCAGGGCATGTTCGAGGACATGCGGCTGGTATACGCCGGGCTCGGTGCCTCGATGGCGGCGATCGCCTGCGTCCTGCTGATGCTGAACATGATGCGATTCGTGAAGGAAGATCAGCGGCCGGATTCGCTGGCCGCGATCATGCGGGTTCTCGCCTCATCGGAAGCGAGCCAGGCGGCGGTCAGCCAGGTCGTGATGCCCGCCATGATCGACGCCCAACTGCTGATCTCGCGGTCGCAAGGCACGACCTTCGCCGCCGACTCAGATGCTGACGTGGAGCTCCAGGACGTCGATGCGGAGTTCGCGCTCGACGGCGTCGTCAGTCGCGAGGGGCGCGTCACCAGTCTCCAACTGGTCCACGCGAGCAGCGGACAACCTGTGGGACCGGGAACCGAAGAGGCGAGAGCGCTGCAGAAATGGATCGGCGCCGTTGCGCGGACGCGCTACGAACCGGCGCGCCTCGACGGACTGCCGGTGGCTGTGAACAAGCGCTGGCTCATCGCCCACACGACCGTCCACGGCAGCAAGACCTTCGAACGCCCCATCTCGGTGGCTGCGAAGAAGCGCGTGACGACGATTACCGACGGCCGGGCGCCTCGACCTGCGTAGTCGCGACGTTATTCATGGCATCGGTCGCCCGCAGGCTGAGGCCGCGCGGGCCGAGCCCACCGGTGATCGTCACCTCGTAGTGTTCAGCCTTCGAATCGGCAATCCCATCCCGCGGAAATACCGGTAGCCATTCCTGGCCGTCTTGCGACGACTCGACGCGCCGAATCGGCGAGTAGTCGTCGGTGACATCGAACGTCACGATTGTGCGGTTCCCGTCGACTCTCACGCCTGGCGTGGAGAAGAGCGGCGGCGTGTTGTCGATGTCGAACGTCGAACTGTCCAGGTCGCCGGAGAGCGCGGTTTCCGCGCCGTTCGACGGCAAATCCGACGCCTTGATTCTGACGAAATACGTGCCGTTGGGGACAGTGGTCGTGTCCCAGACGTAGATTGATTCCTGAACGCCCTGGCGGAGTGACTTCCAGGCGGTCTCGCCCTCACGGCGATACTCGACGTCGTAGACGAGCTCGTCGCCGTTCTCATCATCAGCCTTCCACGCCAGGGTCTGAAGCCCCTTTTCGTAAACTCGGCGCCCCAACGAGGATGAACCTGACGCGCTGGCTTCGGCGGCGAGCTTTCGATCGGGGGTGGTCTGGTTCTCAAACCCGGCGAGATCGGGATCACCGGAGGGGAATGGCTTCTGAAAGACGATGCCTGGCGGATGGACCGTGATCGATCGCACCTGCGGCCGCAGGTTTCTCTGAAGATACGCGGCATTGATCGAGGTCAGAATTGGACTCTGACCTTTGCCGGTGAGCACGGCTCGCCACTGGAGGTAGCGCGCCTTCGGACTCGAGATGGGCGATCCTGGCGACGTGTAGGCAGGGGACCACGGACTCCAGGTATCGTCGGGCGTTTCGCTGTTGCCGGAACGGGTGAAGACTTCGATCCGGCCGGCGTTCGCGGGGATTGTCCCGCGCCAGGTCACCGTACCCCAGGTGGCCACCATCTTCGCATCCTGCACATCCGACACGTAGCTGCCCTGAGACGCGAGGTCTGAAGTGAGGCGGAACAGCTTCCCGGGGTTCGCGGTTGCGTAATACACGGCGCCTCGAGCGTCCTTGTAGAGCGCCGTCACCTGCTGCGCACTGGCGCGCGCCAGGAGCGTCGGTTTCAGCGGATCGCCGTCGAGCCGATAGATCTTTCCTTTGTTTCCGGTCGCGACAATCAGGCGCCCTTCGTTGTCGGCGATGACGTCATACGGCAGATCGTCGCGCGACTCCCACAGTTGCTCCCAGAGGCCATCAGGCGCAATCCGGTAAACGGCGCCGCGCGCGGCGCCCGCTGGGGAACTCGTTCCCCCTCCCCCGGAGCTGTCCGTTGTCGAGACTGAATTGACCTCCACCGTGACGGTTGGCACCCCGGCACGCGTCGGCTCGCCAGCCGATGATGAGCGGGCTGGAGTTTCAGCGGCCGGCTGGGGTGCCGCACCGCTCGAGGCGCGCCCGCTGAGCGCGGCGACATAAAGCATCCCCTTGTCGTCGAAGCGCAGCGCCCGCACCTCGTCGAAAGGCGTATCGAGGAGCAGAAAGCCTCGACCGCTGGCGTCGACGCGAAACAGGCGGCCAGGCGACTCGGTGCCGACGAGTAGATTGCCGGCTTTGTCGAGCGCCAGTGCGGTTGCATGCGTCGCCTTCGTGCTGAAGAACGGAGCGCCCTGGCCATCCGGTGTGATCTTGTAAACCACGCCTTTGTCGCCGGTTGCAGCGTAGACATTCCCGCGCGAGTCGGCGGTCAAGGCCCAAATGTACTTGTCGTCCGGATCGAAGAAGGTTGTCGCGGTTCCGGCGCGATCGACTTTGTAGATCTTTCCATCCGGGGAACTTGCCGCGTACAGACCGCCATTCGGTGCCGGCGCCAGCGCGTGCACCTCGAGCTCCGATGCGTCGAAGAACGAGGTTCCTCTTGCTTGAGCGCCTTGGGTCTCCACTCGGAAGACCCTGCCGTCGTTGCCGGTCCCAATGAACAGTACGCCGTCTGGAGCGGCAGAGAGGGTCCACAGGAAGGGCGAGGGCGTTTCGTAAACCAGCTCGGTGGCCGGACCGAGCAACAGCTGCCCGCGGCTGTCGATCGAGAGATTCTCGACGTCGCCCTTGAGGAAGTCGGTCTGCGTCGACGCCTGAAAGAATTTCGGGGTCGACGCGTGCAGTGCGACGACTGCGCCGACGATCGCGGCCGCAAACGCGAGCGATGGGCGTGCGATGGAGGCGGTGCTGCCTCTCTTGGCGAGAGCGAACATTAGTTGGGCGTGACCGAAATGGTCAGCGTTCGGGACCCGGTGATCGCTTGCTCGGTTGCGATTTCCCATTCGCCGATGGTTGCGCTCGTGAGCCCGCTCGTGCCGCCCGTGCTGCGGTCGCTCTCGATAATCGACAGCACCGATGGCGGGAGCGACGCGAGCAGCTCGCCATTCACGACCGCACCCGGCTGCGAGCTCAGAAGCTTGGCGTAGAGTCTGTCGTTGCGGCGCTCCTTGTTGAGGGCGCGAATGAGCTGCGGTACGCTGCGCGGCTGCGGGAGTCTGGCCTCGCGCTGTTCCGCCTGCGCCAACCGCAGTCCATCCGAGACCAGCAGCGTGAGGCTGCCTGTGGCATTCGCCGGGATCTCAATCGGGACGCTGCGAATGAAATCCTCCCCGCGGTGCGGGCGAAGCAGCACCTTCAGCGGCACGGTCCGGCCAGCGCGCGGCCGTGGATCGTCGATCCAAATCCGTTCAAGGGTCGCCGTCCGTTCTTCTTCGGACGACTCGATCGCCACCTCGATCTTCTCGATGTCGACGGGCTCATAGTCGTTACCGACGAGGGCCGTGAGCGGCGCGATCACCGACATCGCGGCGCCGTTGGACGCCGAGTCGCCGGAGAAGAGGTTGTCGAAGCGGACCGTGTCGTGCTTCGCGACCTGCACCCGCCCCTGCACGGCGAAGGTTGAGGCGCCGAACTGGCGCTCGTACGACGCGAACAGATTCGCCAGCACCGAAGAGGTCATGACCGGGGTAAACAGCAGGTCCTTCACGACGGCGAAATTGAACGTGCGAGCCGGCGCGTGATCGGACCGCAACGTGACGGTGATCGGGATCATCTGCGGACCAGGGCCCAGCCGCCCCGCGATCGTCGTGGGCCGATCCTGCTGAATCGTTCCGATGGTCTCTCCGGTCGTCGACAGCTTGCTGGACGAGGACAGGCTCGGCAGCACGGTGTACACGTAGGCGCGGGTCATCGGGAACTGCGTGGGCCCCAGGTTGTACATGGGATGGCCGAAGGCGAAGACACGGTCGTCTTCGATGTGGGTAACGGTTCCCGTCGCGCCCAGGAGAAAGTCGCCCGTGACGAAGTTCACGCCGACGGCGTCGCCAGGCTTGAGCGGTCCCTCATAGGGCATGTCGCCGGGACGACCAGCGGCGCCGCCGGCCATGGGAATGAAGCCCTGATCGCGAAAGGCCGCGCCGAGCATGCCGCTGAGATCGGCGTCAAAGCCGGACATCACGAGCGGTGTGGCGATCGGTCGCAGCATCGTCCCCAGCTCCGGTCCATTGAAGCCGGCGACGCTCATGCCCGAGAACTGCGCGTCGGCCGGCCGCTCCGCAAATGCCCGATTCCAATTCAGGCCCTTTCGGAACGCGGCGATGAGGTTCTCGCGAGTCATCGGCAAATCGAGACGCACCCGCGCGGCAGCGGGCCGCGGCGTCTGGACGGCCGCATCCGCGGTCATCTCGTCGATTGGCGTGATGCCGGCAATCGGTTCCTTCGCGAAGCTGCCGAGTGAGTAGGAGATGGCACCGACCAATCGCCCATCGATGTACACCGGGCTGCCGCTCATGCCCGCGATGACACCGGTCTGGGCGAGTGGGCCGCCTTCGAGCCGCGCGAGCACGAGATTGCGCTGCGGCCCCATCACGTTCTCGATGACGCCGAGAATGTGCACCTTGAATTCTTCAACGCGCGTGCCGGTGAACACGGTGCGCCCGATGCCGATCATGCCCGGACGAATGTCCGCCAACGGCATGATGGGCGTGGCCGCCACGAGCCAGGGCGAGGCCGTCAGCAAAAGGGTACCGATCAGGCCCGCGGCCACCGTGAAACCAAGGCGTTTGGTCAGCATGAGCTCAATTCCGTTATAGAGGTAAAGTGCTGACTGGTCAAGGAGAAACGCGGATTGTTTGACACGCTGAACAGCCGTCTGGTATCGTCCTGACTTCCACGATTTGATCGAATGCTTGGCAGATCAGGAATGACCCACACGTCGAACGCCGTTTTCTTTACCAGCTCCCAGAGCCGAGCCACCCTTCATGTGGGGGCGTGGTGGTACTGGAGCATGTCTGAAGAGGCTTTCGCCTTGGCCTGAGCTGCCACTGCGCTACCGAGATTCCCGAGCCTCTTCAGCCAACAGCTGGAGAGGCTTTTTTCGTTTCAGGGGTTGTCGTCCGGTTTGAGTCAGCAGGACTGAAGTCCTGCGCTACGAGTACGACGACGTGCAGGCTGTTCGTTCATGGGTAAACCGCTGGTTTGTGTGACCGTCGCCGCCGCCACTACGGCGGAACTCCGTCAATGTCGTGATGCAGCTGTCACGATCGACGGCGCCGATCTGGTGGAAGTCCGACTGGATTCCGTGAGCGATCCCGACGTCGCCGGCGCGCTGCAGGGACGCGCCCGTCCCGTGATCGTCACCTGCCGACCCAGCTGGGAGGGGGGGAGGTTCAGAGGATCCGAAGACGAGCGCCGCCAGTTGCTCGAGCAGGCCCTCGCCCTTGGGGCCGAGTACGTCGACATCGAATGGCGCGCCGGGTTCGACGACGTGATCGCGAGGACTCGCGGCCGCCGCGTCATTCTCTCGATGCATGATTTTGATCGGGTCCCTGACGATCTTCGCGCGTCGGCGACGGCGATGCGCGCCACCGGGGCTCAGGTGATCAAGCTGGCGGTCAAGACGCATCGACTGGCCGATTGCGTTCCGCTGCTGGATCTCGGATCGCACGAGGGCGGGGACGCGAACCTCGTGGTGATCGGCATGGGCCCACACGGCATCGCCACTCGCATCCTGGTTGAGCGATTCGGTTCGGCGTGGAGCTACGCGGGGGCAATGGGTGAGATCGGACAAGTGACGCCGACTGAGTTGCGCGACGAATACGGCTTTTCGACGGTCGGCAAGTCCACCGCTGTGTATGGGCTCACCGGGTCGCCGATCTCGCACTCCGTCTCCCCGGCCATGCACAATGCCGCGTTCCGGGCGGTGGGACTGGACGCGGTGTACCTGCCGCTGCCAGCGGCCGATGCGGATGACTTCATGCAGTTCGCCCGGGCGCTGAGGCTCAACGGGGCCAGCGTCACCATCCCCTTCAAACTGTCGTTGCTGGAACGCATGGATGACATCGATCCGATGGCTCAACGGATTGGCGCGATCAATACGATTCGCGTCGTCGACGGCCGCTGGATCGGGAGCAATTCGGACGCCGACGGGTTCCTCGCCCCACTCGAGGAGCGCGGCATTGGGGTGACCGGAATGCGCGCGTCTATCCTTGGCGCCGGCGGTTCGGCTCGAGCGGTGGCCATGGCCCTGGGGTCGAAGGGAGCCGATGTCCAGGTTCACGCTCGCAACCGGACGCGCGCTGCCGAAGTGGCCGCGGCGGCTTCAGCTCGGGTCGGACCGTGGCCACCAGAAAAAGATACCTGGGACCTTTTAGTGAATTGCACGCCGATCGGCATGCATCCGCGGATCGACGAGACGCCGGTCGTGGCGTCGACGTTGACTGGGTCTCTCGTGTACGACCTGGTCTACAACCCGCCGGTCACGCAGTTGTTGAGCGATGCGGCTCGCGCCGGCTGTCAGACCATCGGTGGCCTCGACATGCTGGTGGCTCAGGCACAGTTGCAGTTTCGGTCGTGGACGCACATCGATCCGCCGGCGGCGGTGATGCGGGCCGCGGCAACCAGGCGGCTTACGGAGTTTGCACGCGATGAAAATCACATCGTTTGATACGTTCAAGGAACTCGCGCGGCGGGGCACGTTCGTGCCGGTCTGCAAGGAGATCGTCGCGGATCTGCTGACGCCGGTGTCAGCGTTTCTGAAGATTGCCGAGAACGCCGACTACGCGTTCCTGCTCGAAAGCGTCGAGGGCGGTGAGCATGTCGGCCGCTATTCGTTTCTCGGCAAGGATCCGTTCCTGATTCTTCGCGGGCGCGAGGCGGGCACGACAATCGAGCGTGGCGGTACGGTGACCACCGACCCTCGGGCCGTCATCGACACGCTCCGCGGACTGATGGCGGACTTCCGATCGCCCTTCGTTCCGGATCTGCCCCGGTTCACGGGAGGGGCTGTCGGCTATCTGGGGTATGCCGCCTCCTCGTGGTTCGAGCCGGTTCTCGGTGACCTGGGCACGTCACCGGACGGCGCCGACCGAGCGGGCTTCATGCTGTTCGACACCGTTCTCGCCTTTGATCACGTGCAGCATCGGATTCTCATCATCGCCAACGCGCGAATTACGCCGGACGATGATCTCGAGTCGCTGTATCAGTTCGCCTGCGCGAAGATTCAGTTTCTGGAGCGTGAGCTCGAACGGAATCTCTCGCTGTCCAAGGCGGACTCCGCGGCCGCGCTCGACTTCCACTCGAACCAGACACGGGAGCAGTTCGAGGCCCACGTCCGTACCGCCAAGGAGCACATCGCTGCAGGCGATGTGTATCAAGTCGTGCTCTCGCAGCGATTCGAGGCCGAGGTCTCGGCAGACCCCTTCACCGTCTACCGCGCGTTGCGGCACGTCAATCCGTCGCCGTACATGTATTTCATCCGCATGGGCGACGTCTCCGTTGTTGGATCGTCACCCGAGATGCTCGTGCGGGTTGAAGGCTCGCGCGTCGAAACCCATCCGATCGCCGGCACCCGGCCGCGTGGAAAGAGCAGCGAAGAGGATTTGCGGCTCGGAGAAGAACTGAAGGCCAATGAGAAGGAGCGCGCCGAACACGTCATGCTCGTGGATCTGGGGAGAAACGACGTCGGCCGCGTTTGCGAATTCGGGTCGGTGCGCGTGTCCCAGTTCATGGGCCTCGAGCGCTTCTCGCACGTCATGCATCTGACCTCGATTGTCGAGGGCAGGCTGGCGCCGACGAGCGACCGGCTCGACGCCCTCGTTTCGTGCTTTCCGGCTGGTACCGTGTCAGGAGCGCCCAAAGTCCGGGCGATGCAGATCATCCACGAGCTGGAACCATCGGGGCGCGGGCTCTATGCGGGAGCCGTGGGCTACCTCGACTTCGCCGGGAATCTCGATTTCTGTATTGCCATCCGCACCGTCATCATGTCGCAGGGCAAGGCCTACGTGCAGGCTGGCGCCGGCATCGTGATGGATTCGAACCCGACGGCGGAGTACGAAGAAACCCGCGACAAAGCGCGCGCGCTGCTGCAGTCGCTCGAGCTGGCGCAGCAGGGTCTGAACTGAGAACTGAGAACGAGAACTGAGAACTCAGAACTCAGAAGTGAGAAGTAAGAGGTCAGAAGGCAGAGGAGCATGATTCTCGTCCTGGATAACTACGATTCGTTCACCTATAACCTCGTCCAATATCTAGGCGAGCTCGGTGCGTCCGTCACAGTGTTGCGCAACGACGTGGCCACGGTGGAGGCCATCGCTGATCGACGGCCCGAGCGCATCGTCGTGTCGCCTGGGCCAGGTCGCCCTGAAGACGCCGGCGTCACGATGGAGATGATTCGTCGCCTTGGGCCGACGACGCCGATTCTGGGTGTCTGCCTGGGACACCAGGCGATTGGTGCCGTGTTCGGCGGCTCGGTGATTCGGGCGCCTGTGCCGATGCACGGAAAAACGTCGACGATCGAACACAACGGTCGCGGCCTGTTCAACGGGATTTCGGAGCCCTTCGTCGCGTCGCGTTATCACTCACTGGTGGTAGCGGCGGATGGATTCCCTGCGGATCTTGAAGTGACGGCGCGCACTCAGGGCGACGGCATCATCATGGGGCTGCGGCATCGGACATTGCCGATCTGCGGTGTGCAGTTTCATCCTGAATCGGTGCTGACCGGCGAGGGACGGCATATCCTGCGCAACTTCCTGGACGGGCGCCTGGATTAGGTGTCTTTTTATGTTTCCAGCGCTGATTGAAAAACTGATGCGCCGAGAGGACCTCACGAGCGAGGAGGCGTCGGCTGCCATGGCCGAAGTCATGGCGGGTCGGGCAGCTGACCCGCAGATCGCGGGCTTTCTCATCGGAATGGCGATGAAAGGCGAGCGGCCGACCGAGATCGTGGGTCTGGCGCGGACGATGCGCGCGCACGCCGTCCAGCTCTCCCGGACCTATGAGGCCGTGTTCGACTGCTGCGGGACCGGGGGAGATCGGTCGGGAACATTCAATATTTCTTCATGTGTCGCTATTGTCGTGGCCGCCTGCGGTGTTCGGGTAGCGAAGCACGGCAATCGCTCCGTGTCGAGCCTGTCTGGTAGCGCCGATGTATTCGAGGCGCTCGGCGTTCGTGTCTCCGCGCCTCCGTCCGTCGTCGAGCAGTGTCTGGCCGAGGCGAAGATCGGCTTCTTCTTTGCGCCGACCTTCCACCCTTCGATGCGGCATGCAGGCGCGGCCAGGCGTGCGCTCGGCGTGCGGACCGCATTCAATCTGCTGGGGCCGTTGACGAACCCGGCAGCGGCGACGCGACAGCTCGTTGGCGTGCCGCGGCCGGAATTCACCGAACTTCTGGCGCGTGCGCTCATGCTTCTCGGATCGCAACGGGCATGGGTCGTTCATGGCGCGGACGGCATCGACGAGATCTCGACGACGGGCTACACCAAAGTGTCCGAGTGCCGCGATGGGGCCGTGAACACGTTCTATCTCCATCCGGCCGACGTCGGACTGCCGAAAGCTCCGTTGGCGGCGCTGAAAGGCGGCGACGCACAAGAGAACGCCCGGATGATCGACGCGGTGCTACGTGGCGAGCCAGGCGCGCCGCGTAATGTCGTATTGCTGAATGCCGGCGCGGCGTTGTTCATTGCCGGGGTCGTGCCGTCGATCAAGGACGGTATTGC
>Ga0111539_10002677_pt1 | contig 23590 bp, 17 predicted proteins | sample RhiMethybrSRZTD1_FD_79667 | JGI IMG/M metagenome (GOLD analysis project Ga0111539, IMG submission 79667) | Populus rhizosphere microbial communities from Tennessee, USA - Rhizosphere MetaG P. TD hybrid SRZTD1 (version 2) (version 2) | ecosystem: Host-associated > Plants > Roots > Rhizosphere >...
CCTTCGCGCCTTCGCGGTTCAACCGCTGAAAGACGGGCGTTCGAGCGATCGCCGACGCTTTGGCGAATATGGCGGCTTTGGCGGTTCGATCAGATCTGACGAATCATGAGAGAGCAGAGCTAGAGCTGGGCGCGCTGGTCGGGGGCGAGGTGGAGGCCGAAGCCGTCGTGCAGGGTGCGCATGGCGAGCTCGGCGTACTTCTCGTCGACCACGGCGGAGATCTTGATCTCGCTGGTCGAGATCATCTGGATGTTGATGTTCTCGCCGGCGAGCAGCTCGAACATGCGGCGCGCGACGCCGGCATGCGAGCGCATTCCGACGCCGACCACCGAGATCTTGGCGATGCCGTCGTCCCAGGCGACTCCCTTGCCGCCGTCGGTCAGGTCGGGGCACTTCTCGTTGAGCAGCTCGATGGCGCGCCGGCGGTCGCCGCGCGGCACCGTGAAGGTCATGTCGGTGCGGTTGTGGACGCTGGTGTTCTGGATGATCATGTCCACCACGATGCCGGCGTCGGCCAGCGGCGCGAGCAGCTTGTAGGCAGTGCCCGGCGTGTCCGGCAGGTTGCGCACCGTGATCTTGGCCTCGTCACGCGCGACGGTGACACCGGAAACCACGACCTGTTCCATGAAGGCCTCCTCGCTGACGACCCAGGTGCCCTCGGCGTGCGAGAAGCTGGTTCGCACGTGGATGGGAACCCGATAATTCATTCCGAACTCGACCGAGCGCAGCTGCAGCACCTTGGCGCCGAGCGAGGAGAGCTCGAGCATCTCCTCGTAGCTGATCCGGTCGATCTTGCGCGCGGTCGGCACCACGTTGGGGTCGGCGGTGTAGACCCCGTCCACGTCGGTGTAGATCTCGCAGACGTCGGCCTTGAGCGCGGCCGCCAGCGCCACCGCCGTGGTGTCCGACCCGCCGCGCCCCAGGGTCGTGATGTTGCCGTCCTCGTCCACTCCCTGGAACCCGGCGACCACCGCGATCTTGCCGCGCACCAGCGCCTGCCCGAGCGCCTCGGGCGAGATGTGCTGGATGCGCGCCCGGCCGTGCACGCTGTCGGTCTTGATCGGGACCTGGTGGCCGAGGAAGGAGCGCGCGTTGCCACCCAGCTCGCGGATGGCCAGCGCCATCAGCCCGGCGGTCACCTGCTCGCCGCTCGAGATGATGGCGTCCACCTCGCGGTCAGCCGCGTCGTCCCAGATGTCGAGCGCCAGCCTGAGGAGCCGGTTGGTCTCACCCGCCATCGCCGACACCACCACGACCACCTCGTGGCCGGCCCGGTGGGTGTCGAGGCAGCGCTTGGCCGCCGCCCGGATGCGCGCGAGATCCGCGACCGAGGTGCCGCCGAATTTCTGCACGATCAGCATGGCCGGGCGCGCAGCATATCGCTTTTGGCTATCCTCTTGGCCATGTCGACCGACGTTCTCGTCGTCCTCTGCACCTTCCCGGCCGGCGATGCCGCTTCCAAGGCGGCCGCGCGCCTGGTCGAGGAGGGACTCGCCGCCTGCGTGAACATCGTCTCCGGTGTGCAGAGCGTGTTCCGCTGGAAGGGGGCGGTGTCGCGCGAGGAGGAGGTGCTCGCGGTCATCAAGACGACGGCGGATCGCTTCGCGACGCTGAAGGTGCGCCTGATCGAGCTCCACTCCTACGACTGCCCCGAGGTGATCGCGCTCGAGGTGGTGCGCGGCCACATGCCGTACCTCGACTGGGTGCGCGACTCGACCTCGGGCGGCTGAGCTACTTCTCTACGGCGGGCCCGGCGATGTCGCCGCGGACTTGCTCCTCCGGCTCGGGCATCCGCATCTGGCCCTCGATGACCGGCTGCGGCTCGGGGGGGAGCATCGCGCCGTCGACCGACTCGTCCGGCACCGGCACCGGCGGGGGCGGAGGCGGGGCCAGCATCTGCCCCGGAGGCCGCGGCTGGTCGGGATCGACCGGGCCCGACCCGGGCAGCTGGCAGCCCTTCTTCTCGTCCTCGGCGAACAGCGCGCTCAGTGCAGGCACGCCGATGCTGGCGCCGCCGAGCGCCGCCGCCAGGCCGATGAGGAACGGGCGACGCCCGGTCTCGAGCCGCGGACGGGTGAGGGCGGCGGCCGCCGCCAGCCCGAGCTCGTCGCACAGCCGCCCGTACCAGAGGCCGTTCGGCCCGGCGGTGTCGCGGTTTCCGGTCTCGAGGTAGGCGGCGCAGGCGCAGCCCTTGCCGCTGTCGCAGCCGGCGCCGGCGCGCGAGACCGCCCCGGCGATCTTCACCGCGCCGTCGTCGAGGTGGCCGAGGCGCAACGCCGACTCGGGGCCGTCCTCGCGGTCCTCGCCGACCATCGGCGCGCAGGGATAGAGGTTGCCCTCGGTCGCCACCACCACCTGCTGGCGCTCGCGCCGCGGCGGCAGCGCCGGACCCAGCTGCCGGGCCCCGCGCCGCAGCGCCGCCGCGAACGGTTCGAACAGGGCGGGCTCGCCGCGCTGGCGCCGCGCGACCATCTCGGAGGCGACCGCCCACAGCTGCTCGCGCAGCTCGTCGCGATCGCGCCCTTGCCAGTCGGCGTCGAGCACGCAGTTGGCCCGCACCGTCGCGATCCCCTCGCTCCACAGCCAGCTGACCGACCGGTAGACGTACGGCACCGTCTGCGGGCTGATGACCATGAGCGCGTCCGGCCGGGCGCCCGCCGCGACCAGGGCGCGCAGCCCGCGCAGGCACTGCTCGAAGCTCGAACCGCCGCCGGCGCGCGGCCGGTGGAGGTCGTGCGCCTCCTTCACGCCGTCGATCGATACGGTGACCCGCATGTCCGACTCGCGCACGAACGCGATCGCCTCGTCGTCGAGCACGGTGCCGTTGGTCGTGCACTGGAGGATCAGCCGCCGCTGCGACCCGGCCTGCCGGCGCGCCCGCACCACCGCGCGGCGCATGGCGTCGAGCCGGAGAAACGGCTCGCCGCCAAAGAAGCTCAGCTGGGCGGTGTCCGTCCCGTCGGTGAACAGGAGATCGACCGCGCGGTCGACCACCTGGTCCTCCATCTGCCTGCGGTGGTGCTCGCCGGCATAGCAGTAGTGGCACGCCAGGTTGCAGCGATGGGTGAGGACCAGGCAGACGTCCATGGTCGGGTAGAAACGCACCAGCCCGACCGGTCGATCCGCTGGCCGCTCACCTCCCGCTGGCCGCTAACCCCCTTCGGCGCCGTAGGCCTCGACCTCGGCCATCCGCTCCGCCAGCGCGCGGCGCAGCGCGGCGTGCTCCGGCCACGAAAGATCCGGATCTTGCTGGACGATCCGGTCGGCCTCCTCCCGCGCCGCCGCCAGCAGCTCGACGTGCTGGACGAGGTCGCCGAACCGGAGGCGAGGTAGGCCTGCCTGCCGAACGCCGAGGAGCTCGCCGGGTCCCCGCATGACCAGGTCCTCCTCGGCGATGCGGAAGCCGTCGCTGGTCGCCTCCATCACGGCGAGCCGGCGCGCCGCGGTGCCGCTCCGGCCGCCGCGGGTCAGGAGCAGGCACTCGGCCTCGCCGCCGCCGCGCCCGACCCGGCCGCGCAGCTGGTGCAGCTGCGACAGCCCGAATCGGTCGGCGTCCTCGACGATCATCAATGTGGCGGCCGGCACGTCGATGCCGACCTCGACGACGGTGGTCGCGACCAGGACCGCGACGGCCCCGTCGCGGAAGCGGACCATCACCTCGTCGCGCTCTGCCTGGTTCATCCTGCCGTGCACCAGCCCGACCGCCCCGGCGCCGAGGTCGCGCGCCAGCACCTCGGCCCGGGTGGTGGCATCCGACCATTCGCGCGTGGTGTCCTCGCCGGGCGCGATGAGCGGGCAGACCACGAAGGCGCGCCGCCCGGCGGCGATCACCTGCTCGAGCGCGCGCCGCGCCGCCCGCTCGCCCGCCGCGCCGCCGAGCACGCGCGTGCGTGGCGGCCGCCGCCCGGGCGGCATCTCGTCGAGCAGCAGGAGATCGAGATCGCCGTAGGCGGTCAGCGCCAGGGTCCGCGGGATCGGGGTCGCCGTCATCACCAGGAGGTGCGGCGCCCCCTCGCCGTCCCCCTTGCCGCGCAGCCGCACCCGCTGCGCCACGCCGAACCGGTGCTGCTCGTCGATGATGACCAGCCCGAGGGCGCGGAACCCGACGTCGCCGGCGAGAAGAGCGTGCGTCCCGATCACCAGATCGATCTGTCCGGCCCCCAGCAGGCTGGCGGTCGACGCGCGCACTCCGCGCGGCGTGGCCGCGGTGATGAGCGCCGCCCGCATCCCCAGCGCGCGGCACCAGGGCTCGAGCGCCGCCATGTGCTGCTCGGCGAGGATCTCGGTCGGCGCCATCAGCGCCACCTGCCGCCCCGACCGCGCCACCTGCGCCGCCGCCGCCAGCGCCACCGCCGTCTTGCCGGCGCCGACGTCACCCTGGAGCAGCCGGTTCATCGGCACCGCGCGTCCGAGGTCGGCCGCGATGGCGTCGATCGCCCGCCGCTGCGCGCCGGTCAGCCGGAACGGCAGCGCCGCCTCGAGCGCGCCGCGCACGTCGGCCGCGCACGCCACCGCCACATCGGCCCGCCGCTCGCGCCGCCGCATCGCCACCGCCACCCCGAGGAGGAAGAGGTCGCCGAAGGCCAGCCGGCGATGCCACCGGCTGTCGCCGCGGCAGAGCGCGTCGACCTCGTCGTCGGCCAGCGAATCGGGCGGCCGGTGCAGCCCCGCCAGGGCCTCCTCGAGCTCCGGCAAGCCCTGGCGCGCCACCACCGACGCCGGCACGCCGTCGTCGATCCGCCCGGCCACCCGCTCGAGCGCGCTGGCGCAGCTCCGGCGCAGGATGCCGGGGGCCACGCCCGGCACGTCGGGATAGCGCGGCAAGATCCGGCCCGGCGCCCGGCGCTCCGCGCCATCCGGCGTCTCGACCGCCAGCACGTCCGGGTTGGCCATCTCGACCTGGTTGCCGCGCAGCGACAGCTTCCCCGACAGCACCACGCGGCTGCCGCGGGGAAACCGCGCCGCCATCCCGCCGTGAGCGTTGAACCAGCGGACCAGCACGCCGGCGCGGGCCGCCGCCTCGGGATCGACCAGCCGCACCTCGACCCAGCGGCGCCGCCCGTTTCGCGAGAAGCGGCTCGACGCCACTTCGCCGGCGATGGCGCGCGGCTCCGCCGATGGTCGGGCCAGCGCCTCGGCCACCGCAGCCGCCAGCGGCTGGACGCGGCGCGCGTCGTCGTAGCGCCGCGGCACCAGCCACACGAGATCGGCGACCGTCTCGAGCCCGCGCTCCGCCAGCCGCTCGGCCAGCGCCGGCCCGATGCCCGGGATCGATCGAGCCGGCGCGCGCTCGCCCTCTCCCTCGTCACCGCCTTGCGGGGCCGCGCCGCGCCCCACCGTTCCCGACAGCGTGAAGCAGACTCTCTGCCCGCGCGCCACCGCCACCGCCTGGGCGTCCGGCTCGAGCCCCTCGAAATCGGCGAGCTCGGCGCGCCACGCGACGATCTCGCCTCCGTCCAGGACCGCGATCACCCGGTCGGCGGCGACCCGCAGCCGCGACCCCAGATCGGGCGGCAGCGGCGCGCCGAATCCGCCGCGCACAGCCGCGCGCAGGATCTCGCGCAGTCCGTCGACGCGGTTTCTAGTCTCCGCGATACGTGAAGCGGAGCTCGTAGTCACAGAGATGGAAGACGTCGCCCTCGTCGATGCGCTTGTTGTCGATGCGCATCCCCTTGTAGTCGATCCCGTTGGTCGACCCGAGGTCCTTGATGTAGTAGGTGCCGTTCCGGCGGATCACCGCGGCGTGCTTGCGCGAGATGTTGCCGTCCTTGATCGGCAGATCGCTCGTCTTCGAACCGCGCCCGATGATGAACTGGTCCTTGGTGATCGGATAGCGCTGGTTGTTGTAGATGAGGTACAGGGTCGCCGCGCCCGCCGCGGCCATCGGTGACGGACCCGGGCCTCCCGTCGGTGCCGCGTAGGGCCCCGGGGAGGCGGCACGTACCGGCGCCTGCGATGGATTCGGACGCCGCGCCGGGACGCCCGACGGGGGCGGCGGCGGCGCGTTGGTGCGCCTCGCCACATGCGGACCGGTCATCGGGGGCTGGGTGGACGGCGATGCGCCGTATCCTCCCGGGCCGTTGGGCCCGAACCCGCCACCTCCTGCCGCGGCCCCCATCGCGGGCTGCGGCGGCACCGGGCCAGAAGTCGCCATCGCCGACTGGTAGTTCTTCGACCGTGCGTAATACCGCATGGCCTCGTTGATGAGGTAATCGATGGAACAGTCGAAGTCGTTGGCCATCTGCTCGAACGTCTCCCAGAGGACGTCACGGCAGTAGAAATGGCGCATCGTCTTCTTTGACTGATCCATCTCCTAGCCTCGCTCCCCCCGGCCGGGAGCTAGCAGCCGCTGTATTATCACTTGGTTTTGGTTCCCTTCGCTAGGCCCTCAAGTCGGCCCGCGACCTCGGTTGCCACCTGCCCCAGGGTCGGGTCCGGGCGCTTCTTTTCGCCCGGCTTCGGCTTTCCCCACCACTCCTTGAGCACTGTCCGGTCTCCGGCAAGGGCTCGAATTCGCTTCGCGTCCTCTGCCGCGGTGTCCTTGCCCTCCGACATCGCGCCCAGGACCTCGACGCCGGTCACCCGGGCCACCCAGCTCTGCGACGAGAGGAGCTGGCGGACTTGCTCGGCGACCTTGCTGCCGCCGGGCGCCGCCAGGATCTCCTTCCAGATGTACTTGTCGAGCAGCGCGCGCTCGTACCAGTTGTTGGTCGGCACGGTGTCGAGGATCGGAATCACCGCGGCGGCCCCGCCGCAGCGCAGACCGCGCTGGACGCCGGTCCAGCGGAAGTCGCGCCTCACGGTCGGCAGCGCCGCCATGTCGACGAACGGCTGGATGCACTCGGGCGGACCGATGGCGGCGATGAGCTCGATGGCGTCGTTGTTCATCACGCCGGGCAGGCTCTCGTTCTTGGCCACATCGGCCAGCTTCGAGATGTGCGGCGTGAGCGCTTCGCGCGCCGGCAGCGGCGTGCCGGTGACCGGCTCGACGTAGGCCTCGTGCAGCGCGGCGATGGCTCGCTTGGGCAGCGACTCGTCCTTGTAGTCCTTGGTCACCATGTCCATCAGGAGACCGGCGGCCTCGGGAGAGCCGCTCCAGGCCAGCCCGACCAGGAGCTCGTCGCCGACCTTGAGGCGCTCTCCCTCCGCGCCGGGCGGCTTGACCAGGAGAGAGCGCGCCTCCTCGAGCAGCTTCGGCGCCGCCAGCTTGCCGACCTCGCGGATGATCGTGCGCCCGCTGACCCGGCCGGTCTGCGCCCGGCCCTCGTAGAACTTGGTGAGCCACTCGACCAGGTAGCCGTCCAGCTTTGCCCGGGTCGCCTCGTCGGCGTACTGCCTGAGCTCGAAGAGCGCATCCTTGGCCTGGATGTTGGTCTGGCTGACCTTCATGGGGTCGTCCGGCCCGGAGGTCGCCTTCTCCCACAGCCGCGGCACCAGCGCCGCCATGATCGCGTGCTGCTCGTTCTCCTCCATGTCGCCGAAGGCGTCCTTCACCTCGACGAACTGCCCTTCCGGGTGGAGGATGAGGTTCTCGGCGGCGTGGGCGCGCAGGTCGGCGTCGTGGTCGGAGCTCTTGAGCGCCTTCTTCAACTTCTCGGCGCCGTTCTCGGTCTCCAGCCACTTGTCGATGTTGTCGTGATCGACCTTGTCGCAGCCGGACAGCGCTGCGAGCGCTGGGAGCGCCACGAGCACCGCGACGGCGGCGGCCGCACCCCGGTTTCGCCCGGATCCGATGAACGCTCGCAAGTGTCTCTCCTTATTAGGAAAAACGGCGCAGCCACTATAGAGCGTCGGGGCGCCCGAGTCAATTCGACGAACCAGGCCGATGCCGGCTGCCTCTGTTACTCTGTGCCGCCGATGCGCCAGCGGCTCGCCTGGATTGCACTGTCCTGCGCCGCCGCCGCCATTCTGCCGCGGATCGGCGGCGCCTCGCCGATGGAGGATCCCGCCGCCGGCAATGCGGTGTTCACCGGCCCGACCTCGCCGCATCCGACGTCGATCCTGATCAACCCGGCCTCGCTCCTGTTCTCGCGGCCGGGCTTCCACCTGCACATCGGCGGCAGCCTGCGGCTCGATCAGGTCGGCATCGACCGCAAGCTGGTCGACCCGGCCACCGGCGAGCTGGTCGACGGACCCTCGGTCTCGCCGCTGACCTGGTCGCCGGGCGGCGACATCGCGGTCTGGCGCAGCGTGCTGCAGGAGCGAGCGGTGTTCGGCGCCATGCTGCACACGCCGGTCTTCGATCGCTTCATCGACGGGGAGGACGCGCTCCGCTACCACGTCCTCGGCGGCTCGATGTACCAGGGCATGCTGTCGGCCGCCGGCGGCTTCAAGGTCGCCGACTGGTTCATCTTCGGGCTCGGCGTCTCGCTCGGCTACTCCGGCCTCCACCTGGAGATGGCTCGCGACACCGCCCTCGAGGCGGGCAGCGGAGACGTGCGCGGGATCGCCAGCGACTGCGGCGGCTCGCCGTGCGGTATCGAGAACCCGCTGGCCAGCGAGACCATCACAGTGGACGTCGCCAGCGGTGGCGGGTCGAGCGGCAGCATCATCACCAAGCTCGGGGCGCCGTTCGAGGACTTCACGTCGAACGTCGGCGCCACCCTGTCGGTCGCGATCAAGGTGAAGGGGGACTGGTGGGGCGCGCTCAGCTACGTCAGCCCGCCGGGCGCGCTGCCCGGGCGCAGCCTCGAGCTCAAGGAGCGCGGCACCGTCCAGATCGAGGAGGCGCCGCGCGACGGCGGCGAGTTCCACCGCGGGCGCGCCGAGGTCCGCCTGCGCATGCCGCAGTCGGTGTGGCTGGGCGTGCGCGGCCCGGTCCTGCCCGGCTGGGACCTGGTGACCAGCGCGCGCTGGCTCAACCTGTCGCGCCACCAGCAGTTCGAGCTCAGGATGTACGGCGGCGACCTGGAGGAGATCGGCGTGCCGGAGTGGTATCCGCGCTACCGCGGCATGCGCGACGTCTTCCAGTTCACCGGCGGCCTCGAGGGGCAGGACGTCGGGCGCACCCGGTTCGGCGCCCGGGCGCGGCTCGAGTACGGCGCGACGCCGCCCGGCAACGTGTCGCCGCTGCAGATCGAGGGGCTCAACGCGGCCCTGGGCGGCGGGGTCGACCTGCAGCTCCACCAGCACTGGGTGCTCTCCGCCGGCTACGACCTCACCTGGTTCCTGCCGACCTCGGTCGACAACAGCGCGTTCGATCCGATCGACCGGCTGTCCTGCGTCGACTCGGACTACGATTTCGACGAGTGCCGCGCCGCCCGCGAGGGGCGCGCCATCCCCTCCGCGGCCGGCGACTACAGCCGTCTGCGCCACACCCTGATGCTGTCCATCCGCTACGACTCCCTCTGATGATCGTCGTCTACGGCGCAACCGGCACCACCGGCACCCTGGTCGCGGAGGAGCTCTTCCGCCGCGGCTACGACCTGGTCCTGGCCGGGCGCGATCGAGGCCGGCTTTCTGGCCTGGCCGAAAAACTCGGCGGGCTGCCGGTCCGCCAGGCCCAGGTGCACGACGCCGCGGCGCTGCAGGCGGCGCTGGCCGGCGCCCGGGTGGTGGTGTCCTGCGCCGGCCCCTTCATGGTGGTGGGCGAGCCGGTGCTGCGCGCCGCCATCGCCGCCGGCGCCCATTACCTCGACGTCTCGGGCGAGCAGGCGTTCATCCGCGAGGCCTACGAGACCTGCGACTCGCGCGCGCGCAAGGCCGGCGTGACCGCCGTGCCCGGCTTCGCCTTCGAGGTCGCGCTGGGCGACTGGGCCGCCGCCCGCGCCGCCGCGCTGGTGCGCGCCTCGGCGGAGGCCGGCGAGGACGAGGCGATCGAGGAGGTGGCGATCGGCTACGCGGTCTCGCGCTTCCGCCCCAGCGCCGGCGCGGTGCAGAGCGCGCTCGGCACGCTCGCCCGGCCCGGCGTGGTCTGGCAGGAGGATCGCTGGGAGCGGGCCGCGCCCGGCTCGCGCGCGCGCACCTTCGCCTTCCCGCCGCCGTTCGGCGCCCGCGAGGCGGTCCGCTTCCCCTCGGGCGAGGTGGTCACGGTGCCGCGCCACGTGGCAGCCCAGCGAATCGAGACCTACTTGGCGTGGGGCGACGGCAGCCCGATGGCGCGCGCCGCCGCCCGCGCGGCGGGGCTGGTCGGGCCGCTCCTGCCCCTGCTCGCCGCCTCGCCGCTCGGCGCTCTGGTGCGCGCGCGGGCCGGCGCCGCCCGGCCGCCGGACGCCGCCGAGCGGGGTGCGTCTCGCTTCGCCATCGTGGCGGAGGCGAGCCACCGGTTTCACCGGGCGCGGGTCTCGCTGTCGGGCAGCGACCTCTACGGCATCAGCGTCAGCATCGTCGCCGAGGGTGTCGCCCACCTGACCAGCGCCGCCGCGCGCCCGCCGGCCGGGGTGCTCGCCCCCTCGGAGTTCATGGATCCGGCCGGCGCGCTCGCCGAGCTGGTCGGCGAGGGACACATCGCGATGGAGGAGGCCTGACGCATGTGGACGTTCGAGGTCAGTCACCCGTTCGCGCCCGGGCTCGAGGTGCGCCGCCACCGGCTGCACAACGGCCTCACCCTGCTGGTGCTCGCCGACGGGGCCGCGCCGATCGTCTCGTACCAGACCTGGTACGCGGTCGGCTCGCGCCACGAGCGCCCGGGCGCGACCGGGATGGCGCACCTGTTCGAGCACCTGATGTTCAACCAGACCCGGAGCCGGCCGCCCGGCGTGTTCGACCGCCTGATCGAGGAGACCGGCGGCGACACCAACGCGGCCACCTGGGTCGACTGGACCTACTACCGCGACTCGGTGCCGGCCCGCGACCTGGCGATGGTGGTCGAGCTGGAGGCCGACCGGATGGCCAACCTCCTGCTCGAGACCCCGCAGCTGGAGTCGGAGCGGGAGGTGGTGGCCAACGAGCGCATGCAGCGGGTGGACGACGACATCGACGGCTTCGCCGACGAGGAGCTCGCCCGGCTGGCGTTCACCGTGCACCCCTACCGGTGGCCGACCATCGGCTGGATGGAGGACATCCGGGCCATGCAGCTCGACGAGGTGCGCGGCTTCTACCGGACCTTCTACGCCCCCAACAACGCCACGCTGGTGGTGGTGGGCTCGGTGGTCGAGGCGGAGCTGCTCGCCCTGGTCGAACGGCACTACGGCGAGCTGCCGGCCGCCGAGATCCCGGCCGCGCCGCCCGCGGTCGAGCCCGCCCAGCGCGGCGAGCGCCGGATCCGCTTCGCCAAGCCGACCGCGTCGGCCCGCCTGGTTCACGGCTACCGCGCGGTCGCGATGGGCGACCCGGACTGGCCGGTGCTGTCGTTCGTCGCGGCCTTGCTCAGCGCGGGGCCGTCGTCGCGGCTCTACCGCCGGCTGGTCGCCGAGAAGGAGATCGCCGCCAGCGTCGACTGCGATGTGGCGCCCTTCCGCGACCCGTCGCTGTTCCGCATCTCGGTGCTCCTCACCCGCGAGCACGGGCCGGAGGAGGCCGAGGCGGAGATCGCCGACATCCTGGCCGAGCTGGCCGACCGGCCGGTGGGAAGCGAGGAGCTGGACAAGGTGCGGAGCGTGGTCGAGACCGACTTCTGGACCGAGCTCGAGGGAGTGGACGGCCGCGCCGAGGCGCTCGGCCACTACCAGACCGTGCTCGGCGACTACCGCCGGCTGTTCGACATGGCGGCGGCGCTGGCACGGGTCGACGCCGCCGACGTGCAGCGGGCGATCCGGCAGTACCTGGTTCCCGACCTGCGCTCGACCGTGATCGTCGATCCGGATCAGAGCGCCGACGAAGAAGACGGTGAAGAAGACGGCGAGGAAGAGGGGGAGGCATGAGCGGCCCGGTGAGCTTCGAACCGGCGGCCGGCATCCCTCTCTGCTGGTTCACCGCCGCCGTGCCGCTCGGCGGCGTGCTCGATCCGCCCGGGCTCGAGGGCTTCACCCGCCACACGGCCGAGCTGGCGCGGCGCGGCGCCGGCGGCATGGACCGGGCCCAGCTCGACGACGCCGTCGATCGCCTGGGCGCCTCGCTCGACGTCGAGGTCGACCGCGACTGGATCGCGCTCAGCGCCACCTGCCTCGAGCGCAACCTGGACCGGACGGTCGCGCTGGCCGCCGCGGTGCTGGCCGATCCCATGATGAGCGAGCGCGAGCACGAGGTGCTGCGCCGCGAGACGCGCGCCGAGATCGACGAGGTGCGCGACGACGACGGCACCCTGGTCGAGCGCTACTTCCAGATGCAGTGCGCTCCGGGCCACGCCTACGGCCGCACCATCATCGGCACCGAGGGCTCGCTCGAGCGCCTCGACCGCGCGGCGGCCCTACGCCATCACCGGGCGATGTGGACGGCCGACAACCTGGTGGTCGGGGTGGCAGGGCCGATCACGCCGGCGCGCGCCGGCGAGGTGGCCGGCGCGCTCGAGGCGGCGGTCGCCGGCCGCGACCCGATGGCGCCGCCGCCCCTGCCGGCGCCCGAGACGCCGCCCGGCCGCCGGCTCTTCCTCATCGACAAGCCGCAGCGCACCCAGTGCCAGCTGTGGATCGGACACGGCGCGCCGGCCTACGGCACGGGCGATTTCCTCGCCCTGATGCCGGTCGAGACCGCGTTCGGCGGCATGTTCAGCTCGCGCCTGATGCAGGAGATCCGGGTCAAGCGCGGCTGGTCGTACGGGGCTGGCTGCCGGATCTATCGCTCGCGCGCGCCGCACTGGTTCCGCATCTCGCTGGCGCCCACTCGCGAGGTGGCGGTCGACGCGCTGCTCTTCACCCTCGATCTCTACGAGCGCCTGGCCGCCGGCGGGATCAGCGCCGAGGAGCAGGAGTTCGCCGTCAGGCACCTGACCGGCGGGCTCCTCTTCAGCCAGGCGACGCCGCGCCAGCGAATGCGGCAGGCGATCCGCCACCGGCTGCTCGGCCTCGACCCGAGCTACCCGCGACAGGTCACCGCCGCGCTCGAAGAGCTCACCGCCGATCGGCTGCGCGCCGCGGCCGCGCGCTGGCTCCGGCCGCACGACCTGTGCATCACGCTGATCGCGACCGCCGACGACATGGCCCCCCGCCTCGAGAAGGCCGGCCTGCCCCCGACCGAGATCATCCCCTACGACTCCTACTGAGGGATGGTTTCGGCCTACTGCTTGGCGCGCTGCATGCCGAGGAGATCGACCGAGAGGCCGGCGTCGAGGCCGCCGGCGTCCGGCGCGCTGGCGTACCAGAAGCCGCCGACGAAGAGGCCGACCGGGCCCATGCGGATGGTGGCGCGGACGGCGGGGCCGATCTCCTTCTGGTCGGAGGCGCGGGCCTGGGCGCCGGCCTCGAGCGTGTAGCCGAGGATGCTGCTCATCGTGTAGCCGTACATGAGCGCGAAGGTGGCGGTGTCCTCGTCGTCGCTCGACCAGCGGCCGGACAGGAGGATCCGGTGCAGCTTGATCTCGCCGAACAGACCGGTGTTCTCCTTGCCCCAGGTGACCCCGGCGCCGGCGCCGGCCATCCAGCTCAGATCGTCCAGGTCGGTGACGCCGCCGCCGACCGCGACGATCGCGGGGCGCGGCGCGACCGGCAGGTTCTCGCCGGCCAGGCCGCGCGCGACCTCGACCAGGTAGTCGCCCATGTGCGGCTCGGCGGCCGCCGGGCGCGGCACGGCGGCCAGCCCGGCGGCGACCGCGGCACCGGTGAGCGCGAGCCTCAGCACGGGCAGTCGTGATCCGGGTAGGCGAACTCGCGCAGCGTGCCCCAGCCGTCTCCGGTGTCGCCGATCAGGCGGAGGCCCTCGACGAACTCCGGCTCGCCGTCGCCGTCGAGGTCGACCGCTGCCGCCGGAGTGAAGGGCTCGAGGTTGGCGGCGCCGCGGTTCTTCCAGCCCGAGCCGACCTGCTCGAAGATGGCGGTCATCTCGGCGCCGAACTCGCTGCAGAAATTGCCGCCGCTCGCGTGAACCACCGCCCAGGTCTTGCCGCTCTGCGGATGGCGGTAGAGGAGGATCTCGATCGGGACCTCTCCCTCGTCCCAGGAGCCGGTGCCGCCGGTGTCGACGAAGCTCTTCTGGGTCGCCGCCCACTCGGGCAGCTTGCGGAACGCTGCCTGCGCCCGGGAGGACAGCGTCTTGTCCTGCACCGGGACGAAGGCCACCACCGGCGCGCTGCTGGCGCGGGCGAAGAGGCCCTTGCAGGCGGCCGGTCTGCCGACCAGGACGGTCCGGCCGCCGCTCCACACCTCGCCGGCGATCTCGGCCTCGCTGAGCGGCGGCGAGCCGTCCTCCCCGCGCCAGACGGCGGCAGTCCCGAAGTGCGGGGTCAGGCCGGCGACCAGCGAGAGGCGATCGAGGCCGGTCTGACAGCTCTTGCCGTCCGGGCCGTACAGGGTGAGCTTCTTGCCGACCAGCGCGGCCAGCGGCGGTTCGAGCGACGACCGGTCGACGTCGGCGCGGGCGCGGAAGGAGGCGCTGCCGGGCTCGGCGAGGAGCGCCGGCTTTCCCTTCTCGCTGGCGCCGCCGCCATCGTCGAGCAGGACCTCGCCGTCGAGGACGAAGTAGAAGTCGGCGAGCCCACCGGCGGCGGCGGCGGCCGGGCCGGCGACCACCGTCGACGCCATCATCTCCTCGCGTGCAATGCGAAGGTCGCTGCCCTCGCGCACCACCACCAGCTCCTTGGGGCCGACGTCCTGGAAGCTCCCTTGCTTGAAGGTCTGCTCGAGGCGGACCAGCGCGCTCGGACCTGTGGTCTTGATCTCGACCTTGTCGGTCGCGACCTCCATCTTCTTCTTGAACATGCGGCCGCGGTCGGCCATCCAGCCGGCGCGATCGAAGCGGAAGACCCGCGCACCGACCCGCTTCACCCCCGTCATCCGCCTGGCGTAGAGCCCCTGGTAGGCGGCGAAGTCACCTTGATTCTGGGCCGCCTTCCAGCGGTCGACCAGCGCGGTCACCTCGGCCTTGTCGATCGCCGGCGTCTTCGCCGATCCCGATCCCGATCCCGACCCCGATCCCGATCCCGCCCCCGATCCCGATCCCGATCCCGATCCCGCTCCCGACCCCGATCCCGATCCCGATCCCGATCCCGGCCCCTTCTTCTCCCCGCATCCGACCGCGAGGAGCAGCACCGCCATCGCGAGAGTCCTCATGTTTGCTCCATCGCCGCGCGCGCCGCTCGGGGATCGTTCGAGATGATGGCATCGACTCCGAGCCGGGCGAGACGGCGCACCTCGTCCGGATCGTCCACCGTCCATACGTTGACCGCATAGCCGCCGCGGCGCCAGGCGTCCATCGCTGCGTCGTCGACCAGCACCTTCTCCGGGTGGAGCGCGTGCGGCCGGAGCAGCGGAGCCAGCCAGGCGCGGCGCAGCGGCCGCCGCTGCCGGGCGTGGAACAGGAGTCCAGTGCGGAGCGGGGTGGTCTGCCTGACCAGCGCGACCACCGCGGCGTCGAACGACGACACCAGCACGCGATGCCCGGCGGCCACCTGCTCGACCGAGCGATGCACCGCGCGCACGACCGCGCGCGCGCTCCGCCAGCCGGGCGGCTTGATCTCCACGTTGACCAGCAGCGGATCCAGCGCATCGAGCACCTCCTCGAGCCGCGGGATGCGCTCGCCGCCGCGGAGCTCGACCCGCGCCAGTTGCTCGGTGTCGAGATCGGCCACCCGCTCGGCCCGCCCGGCCAGTCGCCGGAGGTCCTCGTCGTGGAAGACCACCAGCCGTCCGTCGCGCGCCAGCCTGACATCGAGCTCGACGCCGTCGGCGCCGTCCTCCCTGGCCCGGAGGAAGGCGGCCATCGTGTTCTCGACCGCGTGCGCGCTGGCGCCCCGGTGGCCGAGCACCAGAGGGGTCACGAGGATTCCCGCAACACCCGGTGCAGCTCCGCCACCAGGCGATCGACCGCCGACGCCGGGCAGTAGAGCGTGAAGCGGAGCGGTGACGACACCAGCTGGTCGACCTCCACGCCGCTGGCGGCCGCCGCCTGCCGCGCCCGCTCCACCAGGTCGGCGTCGCGCCCGACGAAGTCGCCCGCCACCGACACGGCGCCGACCCCTTCCTGCAGCACGAGGTCGCCGATCCGACCGCGCGCCCGCTCGCGCACCGCCGGCCAGTCGGGCACGTCGTCGAGCGCCAGCACCAGCTCGGCGCGGTCGGCCTCGGCGGCGAGCGCCTGGATGGCCAGCCGCTCGCCCCTCGCCAGCCCGAGGAGCGCCTCGGCCGCCTCCGGCCCGCGCGCCCGCAGCCTGACCAGGTTCTTGTGGCCGGTCACCCCGGCGATCCGGTTCGCCCGCACGGCGCCGTCCGGGACGTCGATCCGCGTCCCCTCGCCGCCGCCGCTGGTCGCGCGAGCGTACAGCGCGACCCCGAAGCGGCGCGCTGCCTCGACCGCCTCGGCGTGCAGGACCTTGGCCCCGTGCGCCGCCAGCTCGAGCATCTGGTCGTGCGAGATGGCCTCGAGCAGCTCGGCGGCGCCGACCAGGCGCGGATCGGCGCTGTAGACCCCGTCGACGTCGGAGCAGATCTCGCAGCACTCGGCGCCGAGCGCGGCCGCCAGCGCCACCGCGGTGGTGTCGGAGCCGCCGCGCCCCAGCGTGGTGATCTCCCGCTTGTACGACACCCCCTGGAAACCAGCCACGATGACGACGCGCCCGCGATCGAGCTCGTCGAGCACGCGCACCGGGCGGACCTCGATGATGCGCGCCCCCGAGTGGCGGTCGTTCGTGATGATGCCCGACTGCGATCCGGTGAGCGACACCGCCTCGTAACCGAGCTCATGGACCGCCATCGACAGGAGGGCCATCGCGGCCCGCTCGCCGCAGGTGAGCAGCATGTCGAGCTCGCGCCGGGACGGCGACTGCGTGATCTCCCTCGCCTTGGCCAGGAGGTCGTTGGTCGTGGTCCCCATCGCTGACACCACGACGCACACCTGCTTGCCCTGGCGCCTCGTGTCGGCGATTCGCTGCGCGACCTTGCGGATGCGCTGCGTGTCCGCCACCGACGATCCTCCGTACTTCTGCACCACGATAGGCTGCATCGCTGTCCTCGCCGTCCGACCAGAGTCGGCTACTATGAATAGGCCGCTCGCGGCCGGCTTATTTCCTCTATCCTACCCGCATGGAGCCCCCAATCGTTCCGCACCGATCCGGGCTGGCCCGGGGGCTCATGGCCCTCGGGTGCTGCGCCGCGATCGCCTGTGCCGGGCGGAGCGGCTCCGATGATCCCTTCGCCGGCCTGCCGCGCGGCCAGGACGCTCCCTTCGACCTGGCGGAGGATCAGGACCTCGGCGAGATGCGCTCCGCGCTGTTCGCCCTGCCGGCCGACGCGCCCGAGCTCCCGGCGCTCCGGCGGCGGCTGGCCGACGAGTACGCCCGCCGGCTGGCGGTGGCGCTGAGCCACGGCCGCCATGGCGACGGCTACCAGGCGCTGTCGCAGCTCATGCGGCTGTGGACTGCCGAGGAGCTGCGCGATCCGGCCGCCGTCGGCCGCGCCATGAGTCCCTATCGCGCCGTCATCACCCGGGCGCGCAAGGTGTTCGCCCGCGCCGGTCAGGACCGCGAGACCGCCGCCGCGCTGTGCGCCCTCGCCATGATCGAGCCGGACCGCGCAGCCCAGCACATGGCCGAGCTCGACGAGGTGTTCGCCTTCGCCGATCAGCTCGCCATCTCGGAGAACGGCGACGGGGCGGTGGGCGCCAGGCCGATCGCCATCCTCGAGGACCTGGTCACCATTCACCCGACCCCCTGGCTGGTCGATCGGCTGGTCGCCCTCTACGTGGAGCGCCAGAAGGCGCTCGACGCCCACTTCCAGAAGAGCTCGCCGGATCTGAGCGTCGTCCGCGCCCACGGCGACGGCGTGGTGCGGACCACCTGGCACATCGTCCGGGTCCTGGCCCGCGCCGGCCGGCTGGCCGATGCGCCGGCCGCCTACCAGCCGATCTCCGGCATGGGAGACGACCGCGAGCTGCGCGACCGGGTGCGCCGCGCGCTGGCGCCGGGCGCCACCGCCCCCGACTGGGTGATGGTCGCCGCCCGCTTCCACTCGGGCGATCCCGACAAGGCCGACTTCGCCGCCGCGCTGGCCATCGCGCGCGAGGCGACCCGCCGCTTTCCGTCGTCCCCGGCTGCCTTCCTGGCCGCGGCGGAGAGCGCCCGCCAGCTCGACGAGGGGCCGCTGGCGATCCGACTCTACGAGGCCGGCCTCAGGCTCGATCCGGATCACGCCGACGCCGCCAGCGCGCTGGCCCAGCTCTACGTCGAACGGGTCGCCGAGCTCGCCTCGAGCGACCGCACCACCGCGGCGGCGCGCGCCTTCGCCCGGTTCGAGGCCTTCCACCGGTCGGCCAGCAAGAGGCTCGGCCGCCGGCTCGAGCCCGACCGGGCCGACGCGCTCGCCGCGCTCGGCCGCGGGCTGGCCAGCCAGGGGGAGATCGACCAGGCCCGCCGCTACCTCGAGCGCTCGATCGCCGAGCGCCCGACCCTCGCCGCGCTGGAATCGCTCGGCACCATCGAGGCCAAGCGCGACCGGTTCGACCGCGCCGCCGAGCTGTTCGAGCGCGCGGTCAAGCAGCGGACCGACGAACCGATCGAGCGCTACCAGCAGTGCAAGCTCCTCCGCCTGCTCGGCGAGGCGCGGCTCGACGAGGGCAAGGGGGAGTCCGGCAAGGCGCGGCTGCGCGCGGCGCTGGTCGCCTGGCACAAGCTGAGCCAGCAGGTGGAGCTGCCGGACGTCCTCCTGGCCGAGTCGCTGGTCGAGCAGGGCAAGATCCTCTGGCGGCTGGGCGACCGGGAGACCGCGCTGGTCGCCTTCGACGCCGCGGTCGATTCCGACCCGGACGGCGCCACCAGCCACGCCGACGTGGTCGCCTTCCTCATCGTGAGGAACGAGTACGAGCGGGCGGTCGACGCCTATCACCGCGCGCTCGGCAGCCACTCGATCGGCGACTACTTCAAGGTCTACATGTCCCTCTGGGTGATGGCGGAGGCGCGCCGGCAGGGGCGCGCGGTCGACCCCATCGCCCGCGATTTCCTGGCCGGGCGCAACGGGCGCCTGTGGTACGACGACCTGGCCCGGTTCGCCGGCGGCCGCCTGGCCCTGCCCGCGCTCCAGTCGCGGGCCACCACCCGCGGTCGCCGCGCCGAGCTCCTCTACTACTCGGCGGTGCTGGGCGGCGACGTCCGCTCCGACCCCAGCCGCGCGCGCCGCCTGCTCGAGAAGGTCGTGTCGAGCGACATGGTGCTGTTCTTCGAGTACGACATGGCGAAGCACTGGCTGCGGAACGGCTTCGGCCCCAAGAGACGGTAACACCCGCCAGAACTGGCTCTCCGCTGCCAGTTGCGATTATTTTCGGGGCCATGCGTGCGATCCGGGGGGCGACCGCTCGGGCGGGGCTCGTCGTCGCCGCGCTGGTGGCGGCGAGCGGCTGCCCGGGGCGCGACAGCGAATCGCCGCGCCCGGTCGACTCGGAGAAGGGCCGCTTTCCCCACGAGCGCCACGCCGCGGTGCCGTGCACCGAGTGCCACCCGCAGAGCGCGGTTTTGGCCGGGCGACCGGCGCGCCCGGGCGCCGTGGACCACGCGCCGTGCGACCGCGGCAACTGCCACCGGACCGAGTTCCTCGGCCGGCCCGGTCGCTTCTGCCGGCTGTGCCACGAGCGCGTCATGCCTGGCGTCGAGGGCGGCACGCGGCCGGCGGCGTACCCGCCGGTGACCGGGCGCCGGGCTCTGGCCGCCCAGTTCTCCCACGAGCAGCACCTCGATCAGGCCGCCATGGAGAGCGCGGTCGGCTTCCACGTGACCTGCTCCGATTGCCACGTCCCCGGCGGAGCCGAGCTCCAGCCGCCCGACCACGCCGTGTGCGGCCGCTGCCACGCGCCCGAAGCGGCGCCGCGCGGCGCGCCGACCCTGACCGACTGCGTCCGCTGCCATCGCGAGCGGCCGGAGCAGCCGTCACGCCTGCGCCGCTTCATCGTGGGCGATCTGCGCTTCGACCACGCCCGCCACCGGCAGGACCGCGCCGGCAAGGTCGTGCGCTGCGCCGAGTGCCACACCGGCAGCGCGAGCGCCACCGGCCCGGGCGGACACGCGGCTCCGTCGATGGCTGCCTGCGTCGAGTGCCACGACGACACCGATCGCACGCCGCCGGACCAGCGCATGCGGGTATGCGAGACCTGCCACGCCACCCGCCAGGAGCGCATCGGCGCCATCGCGCCGCGCTCGCACCTGCCCGCCAGCGAGCGCCCGGAGGACCACACGCGCGCCTTCCGCCGCGACCACCGCGCCGACGCGGCGGCGGACCCGCAGCGCTGCGCCCGCTGCCACACGTTCATGTCGGGCGCCCGGCGCGACACCTGCGACGACTGCCACCGGATCATGCGGCCGTCCGATCACCAGGTGACCTGGCGCGAGTTCGATCACGGGCCGGCCGCGGCGGCGCGCACCGACGGCTGCGCCACCTGTCACCAGGGTGACTTCTGCGTCTCCTGCCACTTCTACGTCACGCCGCGCTCGCACTTCCCACTGGCTCAGTTCGGCGACGGCGGTGGCCACGGGTTGTTCGCCCGCACCAACCTGCGCGCCTGCGTCGCCTGCCACCAGGTCGAGGCGTTCTGCTCGCGGTCCGGCTGCCACCAGTCAGGAGCGGCAGCCCCGTGAAGTGGCCGCTCCTGGCCGCCGCGCTCCTGCCGGTCGCCGCGGCCGACGCCCGCGCCGAGCGGCGCCCCGTCGATCTCACGCTCCACACGCTGCCGATCGCGACGCCGGCCTCGCTGGCGATGCGGCAGCGCCAGCCGGGGCCCATCCAGCTGCCGCCCGAGCTGAGGACGGCGGCAGCTGCCGCAGCGGCCGCCCAGCAGCGGCCGGGCGCACCGGCGCCCGGGACCGCCGCCAGCGCGACCGTCATCCACAGCGGTGACAGCGAGCTCGGCGATCCGATCAAGCGGCTCGAGGACAAGGTGATCTTCCGCTTCAGCCTCGGGTTCGGCATCGACGGCGGGCAGCAGAGCGACCAGCAACCGCTGGTCGGCGGCACGCTCCAGCGCGGCGCGAACTACGCGCCGCTCCGCTCCTACGGGTTCGGCGACGTCGTGCTCGGCACCCGCGGCCTCCTGATGAAGAGCCTCGGCACCTACTTCGCCACCGAGTTCCGCGGCGACTACTCGGGCAACCTCGGCGACGGCCCGTTCACCGGCGCCGTGCCGAGCGTCTACTACGCCGACGACGACGCGACCAAGGTGCTGTTCCGCACCGGCTACGCCGAGCTGGACGGAGTCTTCGAGCGGAAGTGGCTGCGCCCGCTCTACCTCAGGGCCGAACAGCAGTTCAAGTACGGCGTCGGCGTCGCCCACTTCGACGGCGCCACCTGGGGCTACGAGACCCGGGTGTTCTCGTTCAACCTGTGGAGCGGCGAGCGGGTCTCGCTGTACGGCTTCGACGATCTCGAGCCGCCGCCCGTCATGGTCGGCAGCGGCGCGCGGCTCGATCTCTTCGAGTGGAAGCGCATCCCGATCGTCCTCACCACCGACACGCTCGACGTCGACGGGGTCACCCACCGCGAGTACGGCGTGGCCTTCCGCTGGAGCGACGACGTGCTCATCCGCGCCAGCGCGCGGAGGCTCGGCGGCGAGTTCGCCCGCGAGACGCTCGCCCTGTGGCTGCGCCTGTCGGAGGTCACCACGGTCAACGTCGATGTCGACAACCGGACCGAGAACGACTGGATGTACGACCTCTGGATGCTCCAGCCGGTCGAGCAGCCGGGCGACCCGCGCAGCTACCTCAACCTCGGGATCCCGCTGCCCCGCCTGCAGCTGGCGGCCCGCGCCGGCACCGTCATGCTGCGCAACCTCGACATCCTCCTGCGCGCCGCCGCCGCCATCGAGCACGCCGGCGAGAACGTCGATGCCGAGTTCTCGCCGAGCTACGTCGAGGCGGGCGGCGCCATCGAGGTGCGGCTGCGCCGCAACCTCCGGCTCAGCTCCACCTTCGTCGCCCGCCGCTACGGACGCGACACGCGCGAACCGATCCCCGAGCTGCCCGGCCCGCAGCCGATCCCCGACCCCGGCGACGAGATCGGCGACAAGTCGTTCTACGAGGGCGGGCTGGGGGTCGACTACTCGGTCGGCGCCCGCCGGTTCAACGCCTCGGCCGAGCTGTACGGCCGCGCGTACGATCGGGTCTCCCCCTACGAGGAGGTGGTGACGACGGGCTTCGACACCCACTCGGGCGGGCGCTTCAGCGTCGAGGGGTGGGCGCGCAGCCAGCTCCGCATCAAGGCCGAGTACGACGTCTCGCTCGGGCCGCTCGAGGTGGCGCCCGAGCTGCGCGGCGTCAAGATGCTGCGCGTCCTGACCGAGGGGACGTTTTGAGGCGCGCCGGGTTCGCCCTCGTGCTGATGACGGCGGCGACCGCGCTCGCCGCGCCGGCGGCGCCGCCGCCCGACCCGCCGGCGGACGGCTTCGACCACATCGCGCACCAGGGGCGGGTGGAGGCGAAGGCCATCGCGCCGCCGCCCTGCGCCCGCTGCCACGCGATCGACCGCGGCGGCCGGCTGACCGGCAAGCCCGATCACGCCAGCTGCTTCGGCGCCTGTCACGGCAAGCCGCCGCCGCCGGCCGCCACCCGCCCGTACCGGATCGAGGAAGAGCGGCGGGCCGTCTGCGTCGCCTGCCACCGGCCGGCGATGATCGATCGCCTGGTGCGCGGCGGGGCGCGCCAGCCGATCCGCTCCTCGTTCCCGCCCTACGGGCCGGACGGCGAGTTCGCCATCTCGATGTCGCACGCGGCGCACGCCTCGGTGGCCGGCAGCTGCCGCGCCTGTCACGGGACGCCGCCCGAACCGGATCAGGCGGCGCGGCCGCCGGCGAAGGGGCACGCCCGCTGCGCCGCCTGCCACACCCGCGAGGCGGGCGGCATCGGAATGACCGCCTGCGCCGGCTGTCACACGCCGGCGGTCGGCCCGGTGCGCGCGCCGCACAGCGACGCCGGCGCCTTCCCGGTCCGGCGGCGGTTCTCGCACAAGAAGCACGCCGCCCGCGGCGCCGCCTGCGCCAGCTGTCACGCCGGCGCGGTGGCGGCCAAGGGCGACCTGGTCCCCACCCCGCGCAAGGCGCAGTGTGTGGGCTGCCACGACGGCAAGAAGGCCTTCAGCACGGTCGAGCCGGAATGCCGGCGCTGCCACGCCGCGCCCGACCGCGAGGAGCCGGCGCCGGAACGCAAACGGCGGGCGCAGTTCTCGCACGCCGCGCACGCCGAATCGGACTGCCGGGTGTGCCACGAGATCGACGCGAGCGGCCAGCCGGGACCGATCGGGCGCGGCCACCGCCCCTGCTCCGACGCCAGGTGCCACGCGAGCGACTTCGCCGACCGCGCACCGATCATCTGCACCGTGTGCCACGCGCGCGCCGAGCCGTGGCGCGATCTGCACATCGATCCGCAGCCCGCCGACTCGACCGAGTTCGAGGTCCGCTTCCCGCACGCGCTGCACCGGGCGCCCTGCGCGCGCTGTCATACGGCGCGACCGTCGGGCCGGTTCGGACAGGTCGACGGCCACGCCGCCTGCTCCGGCAGCGGCTGCCATGCGCGGAGCGGCGGCGCCCGGCCGGCCTTGACCGAATGCGCGAGCTGCCACCAGCGCGGCGGCGGCGACACCCGCTCGCGGCGGGC
>Ga0111539_10002679_pt1 | contig 23585 bp, 16 predicted proteins | sample RhiMethybrSRZTD1_FD_79667 | JGI IMG/M metagenome (GOLD analysis project Ga0111539, IMG submission 79667) | Populus rhizosphere microbial communities from Tennessee, USA - Rhizosphere MetaG P. TD hybrid SRZTD1 (version 2) (version 2) | ecosystem: Host-associated > Plants > Roots > Rhizosphere >...
CGCGAGCAGGAGGACCGCGAGACGTCGGATGCACACCACGGGGCGACCGTACGGACGCCCCTGTGAACCGGACGTGAACGGATCGCCCGGCGACCGCGCGAAACGCTGGTCGAGGGCCACCGCCCGACTCACCCGACCTGACGACGCTCTCCCAGGCCGACCAGCGCGACCAGATCTGCGAGAGCGCCGACCGGATCGAGCCGACCTTCGGCCGCCGGCCGCTGCGCTTCCGACCGCCCGGCGGGCCGCGTCACCGCCGCCACGCAGCGCGCCGCGGCCGACTGCGACATGCGGACCCCCGTGGTCTGGCAGGAGACGGTGAACGACGAGGTCGTCGCCTCCAGGTCCGGCAGCTCCGGTCCGGATCACGTCGCCCCCGACACGGTGCCCACCGGGTAGCGGACCAGCGTCACGACCGCGAGGGATCGGGCCGGTCGACCAGCGCCGCCAGCTTCTTCGGCGCGAGCACGCAGTAGCTCTCGGTCACCAGCTCGGCCACCTCGTCCCAGTCGGTGTCGCCGTCGAGCACCATGCCCATGACGTCGTGGCCCCACCCGATCGGGAAGAAGGGGTGGCCCGCGGCGCGCAGGGCATCGAGCTCGTCGTCCGACGAGCGGAAGGTCATGATCGTGCGGGGCCCGGTGGGACCGTCGGGCGTGAGCACGTGGGCGAAGTTGCGCCGGCGGACGCACCAGCGGGTGCCCGTCCACGCCTGCTCCTCGTCGACGTCGGGCAGGGCCAGGCAGATGGCCCGCAGCCTCTCGAGGATCGCGGCCGGGACGTCGGCGTACTCGGACACGACCCGGCCGCCTCAGGCGCCCCGGACGGCGACCAGCACCGCGAAGCGGTGGTCCTTGAACAGGCAGTCGGCGTCGGCGAAGCCGGCGGCCCGCAGCCAGGACAGCTGGTCCTCGACGGTGGCGCACCGGTCGACCCGCATCCGCTCGACGGCCGCGCCCCACTCGTCGGCCGTGGCGCCGGCGGCCCGCGCCTGCGACCGGTGGCGGTCGACGTAGACCTGCTGCAACGCCGGGGTGGGCGCCTGCACCTGCTCGGCGTTGACGAACACGCCGCCAGGCCCCAGGGCGGCGTGCACCCGCGAGAACAGCGCCCGCTTGTCGTCGTCGGACAGGTGGTGGATGGCGAGGGCCGACACCACCGCCGACCACGGGCCCGGCGGCAGGGGGTCGGTGAGGTCGGCCTCGACGTAGGTCGGGCCGTCGCCCAGCGCGGCCCGGGCCTGGTCGAGCATGGCGGGCGACCCGTCGAGCAGCGTCAGCTCGGCCCCGGGGTGGGCGGCCGCCACCATGCGGGTGAGCAGGCCCGTGCCGGCGCCGAGGTCGAGCACCCGCGCCGGCGGCGACGGCAGGAGGTCGAGCGCCGCCACGGCGGTGCCGTAGAAGGCGTCGAACGGGGGGACCAGCCGGCGGCGCAGCCCGTCGTACTCGGTGGCGTGCCCGTCGAACACCCGTGAGGCGTGGGGGGACATCGCCGGGAGTGTACGGGCGGCGCCGGCGCGCCCCCGAGGGAAATCCCCCGGGCGGACGGGGGTTCCACGGTTCTGGCGTCCCTCACCGCGCGATGCCGCGGTGAGGGACGCCAGTTCGTCGGGTCGGCGCCGGGCGGGCCGGGACGCGTGCGGGTCAGCGGGGCGCGCCGGCGGCGCGCCAGGCCCGCCAGCCGCCCCAGGGCGTGAGGTCCGGGCGGTCCTCGGCGTCGTCGGCGGCGGCCACGAACCCGCTGAGCACCGCGCCGTCGGCCATCTCCACGCGTCCGACCGCCAGGCCGGGCACGCCCGCCGACACGAAGCGCGCCCACCCCTCGGCGGGGAGCGCCCACACGTCGACCTCGATGGCGGCGCCGTCGCCGGCGGTCCGCACCAGGCCCGGTCGGGGCGGGTCGTCGGCGACGAGGTGCAGGGCGTAGCGGGGCGCGGTGCGGTCGGTGCGCAGCCACTCGCCGCCGTGGTCGACCACCTGGTGCTCGAGCGCCTCGCCCCGCAGGTGGGCGCCGGCGACGACGAGGGGCACCCGGCCCGCCCCGTCGACGACCTCGGCCGCCGCGTCGGGGGCCCCGATCCCCGAACCTGCGGGGGAGGGCGGCGCCGGCGGACCCACGTCGGGGCGGCCGAGCGCGGTGAGGGCCTGGGCCAGGGCGGCGACCCGGGCGTCGGTCCACGCCGGGCCGACCAGTTGCACGCCCCACGGGTGGCCGTCGGCCCGCGGCGCCACGGGGGCGACGGCGGCGCAGAGGTCGAGGAGGTTGGCGAACGTGGTGAACCGGCCGAGGGTGGCGTTGGTGCCCAGGGGATCGGCCGCCACGTCCGCGTGCGTGAACGTGGTGGGCACCACCGGCAGCAGGAGCGCGTCGACGGCGGCCCACACCGCGGCGGTCCGGGCCCGCAGGCCCTGGAGGCGGTCGATGTCGGTGAACGCCCGCCACGCCGGCAGGTCGGCGGCGCTGCCGATCACGGCGGCCACGACCGGGTCGAGCCCCTCCGCCTCCGACCGCACGAACTCGCCGACCGCCGCGAACCGCTCGGCCACGAACGCGCCCCCGTACAGCAGGGCGCCCGCGGCGAGGAACGGGGCGAGGTCGACCTCGACGAGCGTCCAGCCGAGGGCCCGCGCCCGGTCGACGGCCGCGGCGTGGGCGGCGGCCGCCACGGCGTCGCCGGCGAAGTCGAGCATGCCGCCCGGCGGCACCCCGATCACCGGCGGCCCGGGCGCCGGTCGGCGCGCCCCGCCGTCGTCGACGGCCGCGGCGTCCGGCTCGGACCGCGACCACCGGTCGGCGGCGTCGGGACCGGCGGCCAGGTCGGCGACGGCGGCGGCCTCGGCCGGCGTGGCCGCGAACACCCCCACGCAGTCGAGCGACCGGCACGCCGGGACCACCCCGGTCGCGCTCAGCCGCCCCCGGGTGGGCTTCACGGCGGCGATGCCGTTGAGCGCCGCCGGGACCCGGCCCGAGCCCGCGGTGTCGGTGGCGAGGGCGAACGGCACGTCGCCGCGGGCGACGACCACGCCCGAGCCCGAGCTCGACCCGCCCGACACCCACCCGGGGTGGCCGACCGCCGAGCACGCGCCGTAGGGCGACCGCGTGCCGACGAGGCCGGTGGCGAACTGGTCGAGGTTGGTCGTGCCGATTGGCAGGGCGCCGACGCGCACGAGGCGGGCGACCACGGTGGCGTGGGCAGGGGCCGGCCCGGGCGCGAACGACGGGCAGCCGGCGGTCGTGGGCAGGCCGGCGACGTCGATGTTGCCCTTCACCGCGAACGGCACGCCCCACAGCGGCCGCCCCGCCGGGCCCTCGTCGGCCAGCCGCCGGGCTGCGGCCCGCAGGTCGTCGACGGGGACGTGCCCGATCCACGCCCCCGCCGGCCCGCGCCGGCGGCGGTCGATGGCCGCGTCGATCACGTCGAGCGGCGTCCACCGCCCCTCGGCGAGCCCGGCCTGCAGCTCGCGCAGCGACCCGAGCGGCGGGGCGGCCCCGGCCCGCGTCATGCGGGGTCGACCCCGACGAGCGCCTGGCCGGGGGTGACCAGCTGACCGGGCCGGCACCCGAGCCACACGACGCGCCCGGCGTGGTCGGACGGGACGGACACCTCCATCTTCATGGCCTCGAGCACGGCCACACGATCGCCTGCGGCCACGGTGTCGCCCTCGGCCACCGCCACCGCCCCGACCTTGGCCGCGAAGGGGGCCACGACGAGCGAGGCGCCCGGCGGCGCCGCCCCGGCGCCGCCGGGCGAGGTGGCGGCCGAGGGACCCCCGTCGTCGGCGGCCGCCAGCTCCGAGGCCCGGCGCAGCTCGCCGCTGGCCTCCCACCGGGCGCGCTCGGCGGCGAAGGCGGACCGCTGCCCGGCGCGGAAGGCGGAGATGTCGTCGTCCTCGTCGGCCAGCCACCGGCGGTAGGCGGCGAGGTCGAACACCGTGTCCTCGACCCGCACCTCGCCGCGCCCGGCGACCATGTCGGCGCGCAGGTCGAGGAGCTCGTCGGCGCCGACGGGGTGGAACCGGATCTGGTCGAAGAACCGCAGCAGCCACGGCCGCTCGGCGGTGGTCTGGCGGAACGGCCGGTGGCGACTCCAGACGGGGACGGTGCGGCCGACGAACTGGTAGCCGCCCGGGCCCTCCATGCCGTAGACGCACAGGTAGGCGCCGCCGATGCCGACGGCGTTCTCGGGCGTCCACGTGCGGGCGGGGTTGTACTTGGTGGTGACGAGCCGGTGCCGGGGGTCGAGCGGGGTGGCGACCGGGGCGCCGAGGTAGACGTCGCCCAGCCCGAGCACCAGGTAGTGCGCGTCGAACACCGTGCGGTGCACCGCGTCGACGTCGTCGAGCCCGTTGATGCGGCGGATGAACTCGAGGTTGCTCGGGCACCAGGGGGCGTCGTCGCGCACGACCCGCATGTAGACCGCGATCGCCTCGCGGGTGGCCGGGTCGTCCCAGCTCAGCGGCATGTGGACGATCCGGCTGGGGATGGACACGTCGCCCGTGGCGGGCAGGTCGTCGTCGATCTCGCGCACGAGGCCGAGCGCCCGGTCGACCGTGAGGTGGTCGCCGTCGACGTGCACCTGCAACGAGCGGATGCCGGGGGTCACGTCGACGACGCCGGGGACGTCGGCCGCCAACAGCCGCTCCATCAGCAGGTGCACCCGGACCCGCAGCCCGATGTCGAGGACCTGGTCGCCGTACTCGACGAGCAGGTTGCGGTCGCCGCTGCGGCGATAGGTGACCCGCGGGCGGGCCGTGTCCGGGTCGGGCCCTCGCCGCTCGAGCACCGCGGCCGCGGGCGGGGCGGGAGCGGCCCGGCCGTCGCTCGACGCGACGTGGTCCGCGCCCACGAGGCGGAAGCGTACGGTGTCGCCCGCGGCGAGCTGGCCGAGCTTCCACCGGTCGGCGGCCACGACGGTGAGCGGGCACACGAAGCCGCCGAGGCTCGGGCCGTCGGGCCCGAGGATCACCGGCATGTCGCCGGTCAGGTCGACCGCCCCGACCGCATAGGGGGTGTCGTGGATGTTCGACGGGTGCAGCCCCGCCTCGCCACCGTCGCTGCGGGCCCAGTGGGGCGTCGGACCGACCAGGCGGACGCCGGTGCGGGCGGAGTTGTAGTGCACCGTCCAGGTGGCGGCGACGAAGGCGGCGGCGCCCTCGGCGGTCAGGAACTCGGGGTCGGCGTGCGGCCCCTCGAGCACGGCCAGGTCCCAGTCGTCGCCGAGCGGGGGCCGCAGGTCGTCGGGCACGGTCGCGGGCTCGGGCCCGTCGCCCAGCGCGTCGAGGTCGCCGAGGCGCAGCACGTCGCCGGGGCGCAGCGGCCGACCGGCGTGGCCGCCGAAGCCGCCGAGGCTGAACGTCGACCGGCTGCCCAGGTGCTCGGGCACGTCGACGCCGCCTGCCAGCAGCACGTAGCCCCTGGCCCCCGGGGCCGTGACGGGACCGCACGCGAGGGTCTGCCCCGGCGCCACGTCGAGGGGCACCCAGCGCCCGACCGGCGCGCCGTCGAGCGTCGCTCCCATGTCGGCGCCCGTGAGGCACACCGTCGCCGGCCGGTCGAACCGCAGGGTCGGCCCGTGGACCTCGCACTCGAGCCCCGCCGCCCCCTCGGGGTTGCCGACCGCCCGGTTGCCGAGGCGGAACGACCGGTCGTCCATCGGGCCGCTGGGGGGAACGCCCACGGCCCAGTAGCCGAGCCGGCCCGGCCAGTCCTGCACCGTGACGTGGCCGGCCGGGGCCACCACCGAGATCGTCGGCGGTCGGAACGGCATGTCCTCGAACGTGCGCGTGCCGTGGTCCATCGCGGCGAACCGGGGGTCGTCGAGCACCGCCCGGACCCACTCGCCGTTGGTCTCGACCCCGGCGACGACCGAGGCGTCGAGCGCGGCCCCGAGGGCGGCGACGGCGGCCGACCGGTCGTCGGCGCGCACCAGCACCTTGGCCAGCAGCGGGTCGTAGTGCGGCGTGATCTCGGTGCCGGTGTCGATCCACGTGTCGACCCGGACGTCGGGCGGGAACGTCACGGCGGTGAGCAGCCCCGAGCTGGGGGCGAAGCCACGCGCGGGGTCCTCGGCGTACAGGCGCGCCTCGAGCGCGTGCCCGACGGGGGCGACGTCGTCGCCCACGCCCCGCCCTGCGGCGACGTCGAGCATGACCTCGACCAGGTCGAGCCGGGTCACCAGCTCGGTGACGCCGTGCTCGACCTGGAGGCGCGTGTTGACCTCGAGGAAGTGGAACTCGTCCCGCGCCGGGTCGACGAGGAACTCGACGGTGCCGACCGAGCGGTACGACACCGACCGGGCCAGCGAGCGGGCCGCCTCGGCCAGCCCGGCCCGGAGGGCGGGGGCGAGGTGGGGGGCCGGAGCCTCCTCGATCACCTTCTGGTTGCGGCGCTGCACCGAGCAGTCGCGGTCGCCGAGCACCCGCACCTCGCCCTCGCCGTCGCCGACCACCTGCACCTCGACGTGCCGGGCGACCGGCAGGAAGCGCTCGATGAACAGCGCGCCCGACCCGAAGCTGGCGGCGCCCGTGCGGGTCACGCGCGCCCAGGCGTCGGGCAGCTCGTCGGGGCCGTCGACCCGTGCCATGCCGATGCCGCCCCCGCCGGCCGTGGCCTTGAGCAGCACGGGGTAGCCGACGGCCTCGGCCTCGGCCGCGGCCGCCTCGATGTGCGGCAGCACGCCGGTTCCGGGCAGCAGCGGCACCCCGGCCGCCCGGGCGAGCGTCCGGGCGCGGTCCTTGTCGCCGAACGCCTCGATCTGCGCCGGCGTCGGACCGACGAACGACAGGCCCGCGGCCTCGACCGCCCGGGCGAACGCCGCCGACTCGGACAGGAAGCCGTAGCCGGGGTGCACCGCCTCGGCCCCCGTGGCGAGCGCCGCCGCCACGATGCGGTCGGCGGCGAGGTAGGTGTCGGCGACGCCGCCGTCGCCCAGCGGGACCACCTCGTCGGCCATCCGGACGTGGGCCGACGCCCGATCGGGCTCGGCGTACACCGCCACCGAGCCGATGCCGAGCCGGCGCAGCGTGGCCATGACGCGGCAGGCGATCTCTCCCCGGTTGGCGACGAGGACCCGGCCGAAGGGTGGGGTCACGGGGCGCTCAGCCGGCCGCCGGGCGGGTGACGACCATCCGCACCGCCGTCGGGTGGAACCCGTTGCACGGGTTGTTGATCTGCGGGCAGTTCGACACCACCACGACGACGTCGAGCTCGGCCCGCAGCTCGACGTGCTTCCCGGGCGCCGAGATGCCGTCGACGATCCCGAGGGTGCCGTCGGGCTCGACCGGCACGTTCATGAACCAGTTGACGTTGCTCTGGAGGTCGCGCTTGCCCAGGCCGTGGACCGCCCCGCCGAGCAGGAAGTTCTCGACGCAGGCGTGCTGGTGCCGGGTGTGGTGGCCGTAGCGGACCGTGTTCGACTCGCAAGAGCACGCCCCGCCGACCGTGTCGTGGCGCCCGCAGGTGTCGTCGACGATCGTGAGCATCGGGCGGCCCCGCGTCGTGCGGAGCACGGTGCCCGTGGTGAGGAAGATGTTGCCCTGGGCCGCGATCGTGTCCGGGGCGCTGTAGCGCTCGACCGGGTCGTCGGCGACGTAGGCGAGGAAGTCGACGGCCTGGTTGCCCTCGAGGTCGACGATGCGCAGGTGGTCTCCGGCGGCGATCCGGTGGGTCCAGGGCGAGCGGGCCGCCACGACCTCGTCGTGCAGGACGATCACCTGACGACCTCGCCGGCGGCGTGCTGGTCGGTCGGCAAATCCCCACGCGTGGGTTGCGCGGCTGGCCGTCGGCGCTCGGTCGGGCTCACCTGACGACCTCGCCGGCGGCGTTCACGCGCGTCTCCTCGTCGGTGTTCTCGTAGGCGCGTCGCGACTCGGGGGTGGCGGTGCGCAGGGGGTCGTCGGGGCCCGCCGGTGCGCCGCGCCAGGCGGTGATGCGCACCGGGCCGGCCGTGTACGACGGCCGGGGGTCGAGCCGGTGGGGGACGGCCGCCACCGTCACGACGAGCGGCATCTCGGCCCGGAGCACGACCTCGGCGCCGGCGGGCGTGCGGCCCTGGAGCAGGGTGATCGAGCCGTCGGGCCCGACGGTCACCCCGGTGAACAGGTTGAGGTTGGGGGCGACGTCGCGCTCGCCGAGCCCGTGCTTGGCCAGGGCGACCACGAACCGGTCGCGCCCGCTCGGCGTCGGGCCGTGCGCCGAGCCGTCGCCGTACCGGGCCGCGTTGTCGAGCCGGTTGGACGTGCCGCAGAACGTGTCGTGGCAGGCGCTCGTGTCGGTGAGCACGGAGGCGAGCACGCGGCCCATGTCGGACAGCAGCAGGTAGCCGGGCCCCGGGTACGCCTGCCACTGGAGCTTGACCGTGTCGGCGACGTTGAACCGCTCGGCGGGGTGGTCGGCCCGGTGGAGGAGCAGCCCGGCGCAGGTGTCGCCGTCGACGTCGACGAGCCGGACGCGGGTGCCGACGGGCACGGCCCGGCTGGCGTAGCCGCCGGCCCCGATCGTCTCGTCCCACAGCACGTCGGCCGCGTCGACCCCCGCGGGCGGATCGGGCACCGACGTGGACGGCACGGTGGGCTGCGTGGGTGCCACCCGTCCGTCCTGGGCGCGGGCGTGGTCGCGGGCGCCGTAGGTGCTCGCAGTGCTGGCCACGGGGCGTCCTTTCGCAGGGTCGATGGTGGGCCGGGCGACGCGCGGGCGCGTCTTTCGAAGTGGATTTGAAATAGCAGGGGGATGCTGGCGGCCGCCGCCCGCACGGTCAACGCCGGCGCCGCCCATTTCACGGTGTGGAAACAGATCGGGGCTGCCCAGGGGCGGTCGCCGGCGCGGGGGAGGGGTACCGTCCGGGGCATGTCGAGCCGGCCCGACGCCTCCGCCGAGCGCCCGGCGCGCCGGCGCGTCGGCCGGCCTCGGGCCAACCCGACGGCGGGCGACCTGGCGCCCCGCGACGAGATCCTGGCGGCCGCGGCGCGCCTGTTCGCCGAGCAGGGCGTGGGCGACGTCACGATGTCCGAGATCGCCCACCGCGCCGGACTGCGCCAGGCGTCGCTCTACTACTGGTTCCGCCGCAAGGAGGAGATCCTCGCCGAGATCGTCGAGCAGGTGAACCGCGTCCCGCTCGACTTCGTGTTGAAGCTCGAGGAAGAGGCGGGCGACCCCGCCGTGCAGCTGTGGCGGCTCATCCGGTTCGACGTCGGCGCGCTGTGCGCCTTCCCGTTCGACATCAACGAGGTCCACCGGCTCAGCCGGCGGGCCCCCGAGGAGTTCGAGGTCTACTGGCAGGAGCGCCAGGCCCTCAACGACGGGGTCGAGCGGCTGATCGCCCGGGGCGTCGAGGCGGGCGCCTTCCGGCCGGTCGACCCCCGGTTGACCGCGCTCGTGGTGCTGTCCGACGACGAGGGCGTGCAGAACTGGCACCGACCGCTCGACGGGCGTCGCCTCGCCGGCCGGCCCGACGGCGACTACCCGGTGGCCGAGATCGCCGAGTTCGTGGCCGACATGACGCTGCGCGGCCTGCTGGCCGACCCCGACGACCTGGGTCGGGTCCGCGCCGCAGCCACGCCCTGACCCCTCGCACCGCGTCCCCGATCGCTCCCGCGCCGCGCGTCAGGTCTCCGTCAGGGAACGGCAAAGCCGCCGTATTTCTATGGAAACTCGATTGTGACCGCGCCTGCCTACGGTCGCCGCGGTACGACAGCCGCTGCTGGAGGTCCACGCGGACATGGTCCTTTCCCGAACCCGCCGGTCGTGGCGAGCCCGTGGGCTCGCCGGGGCTCTGGCACTGTCGCTGGTGGCCACCGCGGCCGCGTGCGGATCCGACAGCGACGACGAGGCGTCGACCGACGAGGGTGGCGGCTCCTCCGACGAGCCCATCACGCTCGGCTACTCGGCCTGGCCGGGCTGGTTCCCCTGGAAGGTCGCCGAGGAGCAGGGCTTCTTCGAGGAGGCCGGGGTCGAGGTCGAGCTCAAGTGGTTCGACGACTACCTCGCGTCGCTCACCGCCCTGAGCGCCGGTCAGCTCGACGCCAACAGCCAGACCCTCAACGACACGCTCGTCGGCGTGTCGGCCGGCGACGACCAGGTGGTCGTGCTCGTCAACGACAACTCGGCCGGCAACGACGCCATCATCGTCGACCAGTCGATCACCTCGATCGAGGACCTCGCCGGCAAGTCGGTGGCCGCCGAGCCCGGGGTCGTCGACCACTTCCTGCTGCTGCAGGGGCTCGACTCGGTCGGCATGACCGAGGCCGACATCCAGTTCTCGGGCCTGCCGACCGCCGACGCCGCCGCCGCCTTCTCGAACGGCGAGTTCGACGCCGCCGGCGTGTTCGCCCCGTTCACCCTCCAGGCCCTGGAGCGTCCGGGCAGCAAGGTGCTGTTCGACTCGTCCGACTTCCCCGGCACCATCCCCGACTTCCTCGTCTTCAACGGTGACGTGGTCGAGGAGCGCCCCGAGGACGTCCAGAAGATCGTCGACGTCTGGTACACGACGCTCGAGTGGATCGCGGCCAACCCCGACGAGGCGACGGCGATCATGGCCGAGCAGGCCGGCGTCTCGGTCGAGGAGTACGCCTCGTTCGCCAGCGGCACCCGGCTGTTCACCGCCGACGAGGCCCTCGCCAGCATCAGCGGCGACGCCCCCACCGACCTGCCCGCGATGTCCCGGGAGGTCGCCGAGTTCCTGCCGGCGTCGGGGCTGGTCGAGGAGGAGCCGTCGCTCGACGGCCTCTACGACGACTCGTTCCTGCAGGACCACGTCGACCGCCAGGGCGGATGACCCCGACGGGCTCCGCCGTCGTGATCGGTGCGCACCGGACCGCGGCACCGGCTCCGGCCGGCGCGGGGGAGACCGGTGCCCCTGCCGACGACGGGCGGCCCGGGCGGGGACGCCGGGGCCGCCCGCTCGGCACCCTCACCCGCATCCGGGGCACCCTGTCGCTGCGGTGGCGGGTCGGGCTCGGCGTCTCGGGGCTCGTCGCCCTCGTCGGGCTGTGGCTCGTGGCCGCCGCCCGCACGACGGGTGCCGACTCGGGCGTGCGCGTGCCCTCGCCCGCCGCCACGTGGTCGGCGTTCACCGACCTGTGGTCGAGCGGCACCCTGCAGGCCGACCTCGCCGCCAGCGGCGAGCGCATGCTCTACGGCTACGGGATCAGCATCGTGGTCGGCGTGGTGCTGGGCATCGCCATCGGTGCGTTCCCCGGCGTCGAGGGCGGGCTCGAGGCGCCGATCGGCTTCCTGCGCTACATCCCGGCCAGCGCGCTGACCCCGCTGCTGCTGCTGTGGCTCGGCGTCGACGAGGCGCCGAAGATCACGCTGATCGTGATCGGCACCGTGTTCTTCAACATCCTCATGGTCGCCGACGTCGCCCGCGCCGTGCCGCGCGAGCTGATCAACGCCGCGGCCACGCTGGGGGCGTCGCGGCGCCGGATCATCCTGCGCGTGGTCCTGCCCAACTCGTGGCCCGGCATCATCGACGTGGCCCGCATCAACCTGGCCGCCGGCTGGCTCATGCTCGTGGTGGCCGAGCTGCTGGCGTCCGACGAGGGCCTCGCCGTGCGCATCGTGCGGTCGACCCGCTTCCTCAACTTCGACGTCATGTTCGCCGTGCTGATCGTGTTCGGCATCATCGGCGTGGCCAGCGACCTGCTGTTGCGGGGCCTCCGCTGGAAGGCGGCTCCGTGGGACCGGTGACCGGCCCCGAGGTCTCCGACCCGCCCGCCGGTCACGGCGCCGGCCGCGCCCCGGCCGGTGCCCGCGGCGCGGTCGTCGCCGACCCCGCCCTGCTGGCGCTCGAGGGCGTTCCCTACGACCAGCGGCCGGTCAAGCTCGAGATCCGCGGCCTGGTGAAGGTCTACGGCGACGGCCGTGACGAGGTCGTCGCCCTCGACGGCATCGACCTCGACCTCCCGACCGGCGGGTTCGTGTCGCTCGTCGGCACCTCGGGGTGCGGCAAGTCGACGCTGCTGAACATCGTGGCCGGGCTCGACCGCCCCACGTCGGGCGAGGTGCTGGTCGACGGCGACCTCGTGGTGGGGCCGGGGCCCGACCGCGGTGTGGTCTTCCAGGCCTACTCGCTGTTCCCGTGGCGCACCGTGGCGGAGAACGTGGCGTTCGGCCTCGAGTGCACGGGCGTGAGGAAGGCGGCGCGGCGGGCCCGCGTGGCCGAGATGCTCGGCGTCGTGGGCCTCTCCGACTTCGCCGACCGCCTGCCCCGCGACCTGTCGGGCGGCATGCGCCAGCGGGTGGCGATCGCCCGGGCGCTCGTGACCGAGCCCGACGTGCTGCTGCTCGACGAGCCGTTCGGGGCGCTCGACCTCCAGACCCGCCGCAGCCTGCACGAGTTCCTCGCCCAGGTCTGGCAGCGCACCGGCGCCACCGTGCTGATGGTGACCCACGACGTCGGCGAGGCCGTGTACCTGTCGGAGCGGGTGGTCGTGATGTCGAGCCGCCCGGGCCGGGTGGCCGAGGTCGTGGACGTGCCGTTCGGCCGCTCCCGCGGCCCCGAGCTGCGGCGCGACGAGCGCTTCATGGCGCTCGAGGACGAGGTCGACGACCTGCTCCACCAGCCGCGCTGACGCGGGCCCCGGCGGGCGCCGTCGCTACCCTCCCGCCGTGACCTTCACCGCCGTCGACCTGCGGACGCTGGGCGCCCAGGTCGCCGGGGCGTGGCGGGCCGGGGCCGATCGTGACTGGGCGGCGCCGGCCGGGACGCTCCGCTGGAGCTGCGCCCGCACCGCGGACCACGCCGTCGACGCGGTGTTGGCGCCGGCGTTCTTCCTCGCCTCGCGCCGCACCGACGACTACCCGGCGTACGGCGTGTCGACTCCCGGGGACGATGCCCCTCCCGCCCTGCTCGCCGAGGCGCTCGAGACGGCGGTGAGGATCGTGGCGGCCGTCGTCGCCGAGGCCGACCCGGGGGTGCGGGCGGTCATCTGGCGGTGGCCGCAGGTCGAGGTCCGCCCGCCGGTCGACTTCCCGCCGCGGGCGGGCCTCGAGCTGATCCTGCACGGCCACGACGTCTGCGCCGGCCTGGGCGTCCCGTTCGCACCGCCGGCCGACGTCTGCGACCGGCTGCGCCACCACACCGCGGGCTGGCCCCACTGGCGTTCGCCCGGCTGGTCGCCGCTCTCTCTGGACGGCGACCCGTGGGCCGACCTGCTCGCCGCCGCCGGTCGCCGACCCGCCGCCTGATCGCTCGCTCGGCGGGGGATCGGCCGCCGACGCCGGACGTCGCGCGTCGACGAGAACTGACCCCTCGATCGGGATCGCAGGTCACGACGTGAACGTGAGGACAAGTTCATGACAGTTGCGCGACCGGGATTGCACCCCCTGTGAAAAAACCCTACCGTGCCCGCCCGTGGGTGAGACATCCGTCACAGCCAGCTCCGGTGGCGGGTCGGCCGGGGCATCCGCCGATCCCGTCGATCCGCCCGAGGCCGCGCCGACCGCCGACGGCCGCCTCACCCGCGCCGCCCGCACCCGCCAGGCGGTCGTCGACGCCCTCCTGACCCTCAACACCCGGGGCGAGCTGCGGCCGACGGCCCGCGACATCGCCGCCGAGGCCGGGGTGTCGCTGCGCTCCCTGTACGTGCACTTCGACGACCTCGAGGCCCTGTTCGTCGAGTCGTCGCGCCGCCACACCGAGCTGCTCACCGCCGCCCTGCCTCCGATCGTCGAGGAGGGGTCGTTCGACGTCCGGTTCGAGGCGTTCCTGGCGCGCCGCATCCAGATCCACGAGTTCGCCCCGGGCGTCCGGCGGGCCGCGCTGCTGCAGGAGCCGTTCTCGCCGGTGCTCCAGCGCGTGCTGACGGCGGGCCGCCAGGCCATGCGGGCCGAGGTCGCCACCTCGTTCGGCCCCGAGCTGGCCGCCGTCGACGGCGACGAGATGCCCCTCCTGCGAGCGCTCGACGCCGCCAGCGGTGCCCTCACGTGGGAGTCGCTGCGTGTCCACCAGGGCCTGTCCGTCGCCGAGGCCACCGCCCAGGTGCGCCAGATGCTGCTGGCGTTCGTGCAGCACTGGGCCGTCGACGACGCCGACGAGTCCGGCTCCGTCGACGGCTCCGGGCCCCGTCCCTCGACCACCGGCGCCGACCGATGAACCGCACCGCCCCCCCGACGTCAGGAGTGACCCGATGACGACCGCCGCCGTCGACAGCCGCCTCCGGCTCGAGGTCTCCGAGGTCGTCCGGCGCACCGAGTGGACCTTCCCGCTGCTCGGCCTGCTGGCGGTGCAGCAGATCTTCTTCCGGGCGCCGGTCGGCATCGTGCTGAACGGCGCGCTGGTCGGCGGCCGGATCGCGTTGATCGCGCTCGGCATCGCCCTCGTCTACCGGGCCAACCGCATCGTGAACTTCGCCCAGGGCGACCTCGGTGCCCTGCCGGCGGTGCTGGGCGTGATGCTCGTGGTGTCGTGGGGGTGGAGCTACTGGTTCGGGCTGATCGTCGGCCTGGTCGCTGCCGTCGTGCTGGGCGTGCTGGTCGAGGGGCTGATCATCCGCCGGTTCTTCACCGCGCCGCGCCTCGTGCTCACCGTCGCCACCATCGGCCTGTCGCAGGTGCTGGCGGGGGCGGCGCTGTTCCTGCCCCGGGCGTTCGGCGACAGCTCGTTCGGCACCCGGCTGCCGCAGCCGTTCGACGCCAGCTTCGTGTTCGGCGGCGTCACGTTCAACGCCAACGACATCTTCACGATGATCGTGGTGCCGGTGTGCCTCGTCCTGCTGGCCCTGTTCCTGCAGCGCTCGACGATCGGCATCGCCATCGTCGGTGCCGCGGAGAGGGCCGACCGGGCCTTCACCCTCGGCATCCCGGTCAAGCGGCTGCACACGGTCGTGTGGGTGGTGGCCTCGGTGCTGGCGTTCCTCGCCATGTTCCTGCGGGCCGGGGCGGTGGGCCTGCCGATCGGCGAGGTGCTGGCCCCCACGTTCCTGGTGCAGGCGCTCGCGGCCGCGGTGTTCGGCCGCTTCGAGCGGTTCGCCACCATCGCCACCGCCGCCATCGGCCTCGGCATCGTCGACCAGGCCATGACGTTCCAGTCCGGCAACAAGGCGGCCTACAACGACGCCGTCCTGTTCGTCATCGTGCTCGTCGGGCTCCTGCTCACGCGCCGGGGTCGGGGCACCGGGCGGGTCGACACCGACGCCTCGGCGACGTGGCAGGCCACGAAGGAGATCCGGCCGGTCCCGCGCGAGATGCGCAGCCTCCCCGAGGTGGTGTGGGGCCGCATCGGGCTGTGGGCCGTGATCGCGGTGGCGGTGGCCACCCTCCCGCTGTGGCTGTCGACGAGCCGCCTCAACCTCGCGACCGTGATCGTGATCTTCGGCATCGTGGCGGCGTCGCTGGTCGTGCTCACGGGCTGGGCGGGTCAGGTCAGCCTCGGGCACATGGCGTTCGTCGGCGTGGGGGCGGCCGTCGGCGGTGCCCTCACCGACCACCGCGGCTGGGACCTCGGGATCGCCCTGCTCGTCGCGGGCCTGGTCGGCGGTATCACCGCGGTGATCGTCGGCTTCCCGGCCGTGCGCCGCGGGGGCCTGACCCTGGCGGTGTCGACGCTCGCGTTCGGCCTCTTCGTCTCGTCGTACGTGCTGAACCGCACGCTCGACGCCACCCGCGACCGCCTGCCCGGCCGGCGCATCGACCGCGGCGCGATCCTCGGCATCGAGCTCTCGAGCGAGACGGCGATGTTCTACGCCTGCCTCGCCGTGCTGGCGCTCGGCGTGCTGATGGTCGTGGGGCTGCGGCGCAGCCGGACCGGCCGGGTGCTCATCGCCATCCGCGAGAACGACAAGGCGGCGCGCGCCTACGGCGTCAACACGACGCGCACCAGCCTGGCGGCGTTCGCGCTGTCGGGCTTCCTCGCCGCGGTCGCCGGCGCCCTCTACGTCCACCAGCAGACCGGGCTGTCGCCCGCCGCCTACCTGCCCCAGCGCAGCCTCGAGGTGTTCACGATGGTGGTGATCGGCGGCCTCGGGTCGCTGCCGGGCGCGCTGCTCGGCGCCACCTACGTGTTCTCGGCCGACTTCTTCCTGCCCGTCGAGTGGCGGTTCCTCGCCACGGGCTTCGGGTTGCTGCTCGTGCTGCTCGTGTTCCCGAGCGGGTTCGGGGGGGTGATCGCCGACCTGCGCGACGGGTTCCTGCGCAAGGTCGCGGTGCGCCGCGGCCTGGTGGTGCCGAGCCTGCTGGCCGACGTCCGGGTCGAGGAGACGCTCGACGCGCCGCCCGAGGAGACCGTGCTGGCCGAGGCGGCGGAGATCGCGGAGGTGGCCGAGGCCGCGGACGCCGAGGCCGCCGCCTCGCCGCCCGAGCCCGAGCCCGGGGACGCGGCGGACACCGAGCCCGTGGACGCCGAGGCCGGCGCCCGTGCGGCGGGCGAGGCCCCCGCGGGTGCCGCACCGAACGGCAGCGGACCACCGCGCGACGACGGCGACCGCGGCGACGGGGGCGACTCCGGCGCCGACCCGGTGGAGGTGCGGTCGTGACCCGGTCGGACGAGAGCCCGCTCGGCCCCACCCCCGGTGCCGGCGAGGCACCGATGGACGCCGCGCTCGACGCCATCGGCATGAGCGCCCCCGTGTTCGACCCGCTGGTCGTCGAGGAGACCGAGGACGAGGCGCGCGACGAGGCGGGCGACGCCGCCGGTCGCGGCCCCACCGACGCGTCGGCCGACGGCGTCGACGAGCTGCTCGCCAAGCTGCACGAGGCCGACGGGTCGGGCCGGCCCGAGCCCACCGGCGGACCCTGGGCCCGATGGAAGCAGCGCACGACGCAGGGAGCACCGCTGTTCCCCCTCGGCGTGCTGTTCGGCCTCAACATGGTCGACGAGCTCGACCGCACCGCGTTCGGCGTGCTGCTGCCCGAGATCCGCGACCACTTCGACCTCGACAACAACGGCATCCTCACCGTGGTGTCGCTGTCGCTGGTGGCGGCGCTCATCCTGGCGCTCCCCATCGGCTTCTACGCCGATCGCGGCAAGCGCACGGCGATCGCCGGCACGGGTGCCGGCATCTGGGGCTTCTTCTCGGTGCTCACCGGGCTGGCCTCGAGCGTGTGGATGCTGGGCGCGGCGCGCACCGGCGCCGGCCTGGGACGGGCGGTCAACGACCCCACGCACAACTCGCTGCTGGCCGACTACTACGACATCCCGGCGCGGCCCCGGGTGTACGCGGTGCACCGCTACGCCAACGCGCTCGGCCAGTTCCTCGGGCCGCTGGCGGGCGGCCTCATCGCGTTCGCCTTCGGCTGGCGGGCGCCGTTCTTCGTGTTCGCCGTCGTCACCGGGGTGTTCGTCCTGCTGGCGTTCCGCCTGCGCGAGCCGATCCGCGGCCGGTTCGAGCGCAAGGCCATGGGCGTGTCCGACGACGTGGCCGACACCGAGGAGGAGGCCCCCTCGTGGGCCGAGTCCTTCCGCATCATCTGGCAGGTGCGGACGCTGCGGAGGATCTTCATCTCCCTGCCGTTCGTGGCCATCGCCATCGTCGGCCTGCTCACGCTCAGCGGCCTCTACTACGACGAGGTCTTCAACCTCGACGAGCGGGCGCGGGGCTTCACGTCCGCCGGGCTCGAGGGCGTGGCGCAGTTCGTCGGGCTGATGTTCGGCATCCCGCTGTCGACGCGCCTGATGGCCAAGGGCCCGGGCCACGTGGTGCGGTTCCTCGGCAAGGTGTCGTTCGGCATCGCCGTCGCCTGGGTGGTGTTCGCCCTCGCCCCCACGCTGCCCGTGGCGATCATCGCCAACGGCGTCGTGTCGGCGGCGTTCTTCCTGCTCATCCCCGGCATCTACGTGACGCTGTCGCTGGCCGTGCCCGCCAAGGTGCGGTCGTTCGGGTTCGCCATCGGCACCCTGTTCATCCTGCCGGGCCTGGTGCTGCTGCCGCTGATCGGGTGGATCGCCGACGAGTACTCGATCCGCACCGGGCTGGTCGTGGCGGCCCCGGTGTTCGTGATCGGCGGCCTGATCCTGGCCTCGGCGGGCGCGTTCGTGCAGCACGACATCGCCCAGGTGTGGCGGTCCACCGCGGCCCGGTCGGAGGTGGCGCTGCTGCGCCGCCAGGGCAAGGTCAAGCTGCTGCTCGGGCGCGACATCGACGTCCACTACGACAGCGTGCAGGTCCTGTTCGGCGTGAACTTCGAGGTCGACGAGGGCGAGATCGTGGCCCTGATGGGCACCAACGGCGCCGGCAAGTCGACGCTGCTGCGGGCCATCTCCGGCCTGGTCCAGGCGTCGGCCGGCGCCATCGTGTTCGACGGGCGCGACATGACCCACACGCCGCCCGACGAGATCGCCGGCCGCGGCGTCTCGGTCGTTCCCGGGGGGCAGGGCGTGTTCACCCAGCTCAGCGTGGCCGACAACCTGCGCCTGGCGGGCTGGAACCACAAGAAGCGGCACCACGACCCCGCGCAGGTGAAGGCCGACACCGAGCGCGTGCTCGACATGTTCCCGATCCTGCGCGAGCGCCGGACCGAGCCCGCCGGCAACCTGTCGGGCGGCCAGCAGCAGATGCTGACGCTCGGCATGGCGTTCATCGGCAAGCCCCGCCTGCTCATGATCGACGAGCTGTCGCTGGGCCTGGCCCCGGCGGTGGTGGGCCAGCTGCTCGAGATGGTGCGGGCGCTGCGCGACGGCGGCACGACGGTGATCCTCGTCGAGCAGTCGGTCAACGTGGCGCTCACGGTCGCCGACCGGGCCTACTTCATGGAGAAGGGCGAGATCCGCTTCGAGGGCCCGACCTCCGAGCTGCTCGAGCGGCCCGACCTGCTGCGCTCGGTGTTCCTGCGGGCCGCGGCCAAGGAGGTCGAGGAGGAGGAGGGCGAGGCCGCCGCCCGCTCGGCGGTGCGCGAGGGCGCGCCGGTGCTCGAGGTGCGCGACGTGGCCCGCCGGTTCGGCGGCGTGCGGGCGCTCGACGGCGTGTCGTTCGACGTGCGCCCCGGCGAGATCCTCGGCTTCATCGGGCCCAACGGCGCCGGCAAGACCACCCTGTTCGACGTCATCTCGGGCTACACGCCGGCGGACGCCGGATCGATCCGCCTGCGGGCGCACGGTCAGATGGTCGACCTGCACACGGCCCCCACCCACGTCCGCTCGTGGCGCGGTCTCGGTCGTTCGTTCCAGGACGGCCGGCTGTTCCCGGGCCTGACCGTGCACGAGGCCATCGCCGTCGCCCTCGAGCAGCACGTCGAGGTGCGCGACCCGATCGCGGCCACGCTGCACCTGCCGTCCGTGCAGGACTCCGAGGAGCACGTGCACGCCCGGGTCGACGAGCTGATCGAGCTGCTGGCGCTCGGCGCCTACCGCGACAAGTTCGTGCGCGAGCTGTCCACCGGCACCCGCCGGGTCGTCGACCTGGCCTGCGTGCTGGCCCAGGGGCCCACGGTGCTGCTGCTCGACGAGCCGTCGAGCGGCATCGCCCAGCGCGAGGCCGAGGCGCTGGCGCCGATGCTGCGCCGCGTGCGCGACGAGCTGGGCGCCAGCCTGCTCGTGATCGAGCACGACCTGCCGCTGCTCGGCTCGATCTCCGACCGCATGATCGCCCTCGACCTCGGGCGGGTCGTGGCCGAGGGCTCGCCCGCAGAGGTGATCGAACATCCCGCCGTGGTGGCGTCGTACCTCGGCACCGACGAGGCCGCCATCACCCGATCCGGTGCACCGACAGGGGGGTGACGCGATGCGTCAGCCCATGCACGAAAGGAGTGGTCGATGACCACGACGGACGAGACCAAGGAAGCCGGGGGTGAGGGCGCGCCGCCCCCGCCCCCCTGGATGAAGGGGCTGAAGCGCTACGGGCCCATCGCCGCGGTGGTGGTGCTCATCGTCGGCGCCGTGTTCATCTTCGGCGGCGGGGGTGGCGACGACGGCGACGACGACTCCGGCGGCACCGACCAGTCCGCGTCCGAGGAGGACCTGATCCGCTCGGGGCCCATGACGCCCGAGAAGGCGGACCTGCTCGGAGAGGACGTCGACTTCGGCCCCACCTGCGACACCGACACCGGCCGCATCATGCTCAAGTCGGTGTACGCCCCGCCCTGCGTCGAGCCGTTCGAGGGCGACAACGGCGGCGCCACCTCGCCCGGCGTCACGGCCGACACCGTGAAGATCGTGTTCTACCAGGGCGACCCGGCCCTCGACCCGCTGCTCTCGGCCACGGCCGAGGACGCCGGCGCGGACGTGAACCCCGAGTCGGCCCAACAGACCGTGCAGGGCTACGTCGACCTCTACAACAGCCTCTACGAGACGTACGGCCGCACGATCGACGTCGAGGTCTACACCGGCACCGGCGCCGGCTCCGACGTCGAGGCCGCCCAGGCCGACGCCATCGCCATCGCCGAGAAGGACCCGTTCGCGGTCGTGGGCGGGCCCAGCCAGGCCTACAACGTCTTCGCCGCCGAGCTGGCGTCACGGGGCATCATCTGCGGTCCCAACTGCGCGCTGGCCTCGCCCGAGAGCGTCGTGAAGGCCAACGAGCCCTACCTGTGGAGCACCGGCCCGACGCCCGACCAGGCGGCGGCGCTGGCCTCCGAGGCCATCGGCAACCTGGCGCCCCCCGGCCCGGCCGAGCTGGCCGGCGACGAGGAGATGAAGTCCAAGGACCGCAAGTACGCCCTGCTGCACTACGAGAACGCCGACGGCGACTTCGCCGAGGTGTTCCAGGCGTACCAGGACGAGCTGGCGGCCAACGGCATCGAGCTGACCACCGACATCGAGTTCACGCTCGACATCGCCCGGGCCCAGGAGAACGCCCGGACGTACATCGCCCAGCTCATGGCCAACGACATCACCACGGTGATCTACACGGGCGACCCGTTCACCCCCAGCGCGCTCACCGCCGAGGCGACGGCCCAGGGGTACCACCCCGAGTGGATCCTGGGCTCGAGCGTGCTGATGGACACCACGATCTTCGCCCGGCTCACCGACGGCGACCAGTGGAAGAACGGCTTCGGCGTGTCGGCCGTGCCCGCCCGGGGCGAGCGCTCGACCAACGGCGCGTTCGAGATCTGGGACTGGGCCTACGGCGGGTCGCCGCCGAACAACACGGCCAACGTGCTCGAGCCGCCGATCCGCACGATGTTCACCGGCATCCACCTGGCCGGCCCCGACCTGAACCCCGAGACGTTCCGCGACGGCCTGTTCCGGTTCCCCGTCTCCGGAGGCGGGCCCACCAACGTCAAGACCTCGCGGGGTGAGCACGGGGTGTGGCCCGACTTCGACTGGGGTGGGACCGACGACATGACGCTCATCTGGTGGGATCCGACGGCCACCGGCGAGGACGAGACCGGCAACGAGGGCGAAGGGATGTACCGCTACGCCAACGGCGGCGAGCGCTACACCATCGGCGACATGCCCGACACGGTCGAGGACGCCGGCCTGTTCGACGTCGAGAGCTCGGTGACCGTCTACGACCAGGTGCCCCCCGAGGACGAGGCGCCGGACTACCCCCGCCCGACGATCGGGGGCTGACGACCCCGGCGCGGTCCGAAGCGGTCCTGGTCGCCCCGGCGACCGGGACCGCGGAGGACGCGCGGGGAGGCACCGTCAGAACAGCTGGCCCACCGCGTGGATCACCAGCCCCGCCAGGCCGCCGACCACCGTCCCGTTGATGCGGATGAACTGCAGGTCGGGCCCGAGCAGCAGCTCGAGGCGGTCGGCGGTCTCGTGCCCGTCCCAGCGGGCGACCGTGCCGCTCACCAGGGTGCCGATCTCGTCGCTGAAGTGCTCGGCCACGTAGCGGACGCCGGTCTCGATGGCATCCTCGACCCGAGCGGCCAGGGTGACGTCGGTCTGGAGCCGCACGCCGAAGGCGACGATCGTCTCGGCGAGGCGCCGGCGCAGCTCCGAGTCGGGGTCGGCCGCCTGCGCCCGCAGGCCGGCCTTGACGTCGGTCCACACCGTCGTGACCCAGGCCCGCAGCTCGGGCTGGGCCAGCAGGTCGTGCTTGAGGTCCTCTCCCCGCCGGCGCATGGCGTCGGACGTCTGCAGCTCGTCGACCAGGCGGTGGACGCGGGCGTCGAAGTCGACGCGCAGCTCGTGGTCCGGGTTGCGCGCCACCTCGCCCAGCACGTTGCGCGCCCCGTCGAGCAGTCGCTCGAAGATGCGGTCCTCGGCTGCGTCGGGCAGCCACCAGGGCGCCTCGGTGCCGAAGCGGGCCCGGAGGCTCGCCCGGTTGTCGGTGAGGAAGCGGTCGATGGCCCGCAGCATCACGTCGAGCAGGTCGTGGTGCCGGCCGTCCTCGGTCATCACCCGCAGCGCCCGCCCGGCCAGCGGGGCCAGGGGCGTGGTCTCGATCCGGCGGCGGGCCACGTCCTCGAGCGCCCGGTGCACCTCGTCGTCGCGCAGCAGGTCGGCGGCGGTGACGGCGGCGTCGGCCGCGTGGCGGGCGAGGCGGGCGGCGTTGTCGGGGTCGGCCACCCAGTCGGCCAGCCGCGGGACCACCCGGGCCCCGCGCACCCTCTCGGCGATGATGTCGGGGGTCAGGAAGCTGGTCTGCACGAAGTCGCCCAGCGTCTCGCCGAACTGGTCCTTGCGCTCGACGATGATCGCCGTGTGGGGGATGGGCAGGTGCAGCGGCTGCCGGAACAGCGCCACCACCGCGAACCAGTCGGCCAGCCCGCCGACCATGCCGGCCTCGACGAAGGCCGTGGCGTAGCCCGCCCACGTGGCGTCGCTGCCGACGAGCTGCAGGACCACCCAGCTCGCAGCGACCGCGACGAGCAGCCCCGTGGCCCGGCGGCGGCCCTGCCGCAGCAGCCGGCGGCGGAGCCGCTCGTTGGCGGTCTCGGGTGGGGCGACGGTGCGAGCGTCGCCGGGTGCGTCCGTCGTCCACGCAGACATGGCGCAGGTGTACCCCGTCGGACCGCCGAGCGCCCCGTGGCGGACGGCTCGATCTCTGACTAGAGTCAGGGAATGGCCGCCGCGGACGTCGACGTCACCCCCGGGCCGGGGGAGCGCGCCGTCCACGACGACGAGGTCGCGTCCGTGCGCCGGTTCAACCGCACGGTCACCCAGCGGGTGGGCGCCCTCGACGAGGGATACCTCGCCCGGGGTCGCCCGCTCGGCGCGTCCCGCCTCCTGTGGGAGACGGGCGACGAGGGGTGCGACGTGCGGGTGCTCCGCGAGCGGCTCGACCTCGACTCGGGCTACCTCAGCCGGTTGCTGCGCTCGCTGGAGCGTGACGGCCTGGTCACCGTGGCGCCCGCCGCCGACCGGCGGGTGCGGCGGGTGACCCTCACCGCCCGCGGGCGCACCGAGCGGCGGGCGCTCGACGACCTCAGCGACGACCTGGCCCGCTCGCTGCTCGCCCCGCTCGATCCCGACCGGCGGGCGCGCCTCGTGGCGGCGATGGGCGAGGTCGAGCGCCTGCTGACCGCCGGCGTCGTCGCGGTCGACGTCGAGGATCCCACCACCGACGACGCCGCCGCCTGCCTGCGGGCCTACGCCGCCGAGCTCGACCGGCGGTTCGACGCCGGGTTCGACACCGACCGCTCGCGGCCGGTCGACCCGTCCGAGCTGCGCGAGCCGGCCGGGCTGCTGCTCGTGGCCCGCCTGCACGGCGAGGCGGTCGGCTGCGGTGCGCTGCGCCGTCACGGGCGCGGCCCCGCCGAGA
>Ga0111539_10002681_pt1 | contig 23562 bp, 22 predicted proteins | sample RhiMethybrSRZTD1_FD_79667 | JGI IMG/M metagenome (GOLD analysis project Ga0111539, IMG submission 79667) | Populus rhizosphere microbial communities from Tennessee, USA - Rhizosphere MetaG P. TD hybrid SRZTD1 (version 2) (version 2) | ecosystem: Host-associated > Plants > Roots > Rhizosphere >...
ATCGCCGAGCAGCGTACGGTGGAAACGCTATTGTCGGGCAGCGCAAAAACCCCCTTCATGAAATTCGGCGACCGTGTGCGGATCGAAATGCTCGACACGGACGGCCGGAGCCTGTTCGGCGCGATCGAGCAGGAGGTGGCGCGGTATCAACCGAAATAGAAACTCCCCTTCCACAAAGTCCCCTTCCCCCCTTGCGGGGGAAGGTCGGGAAGGGGGGTGATGCAGCGCGTGGTTTCAACAGTGAGCGCTTTCGCGCTGCGCACCTATCGGCGCGCTACCCCTCTTCCACCCCCGGGCTCTTCGACCCGGGGGTCACTCCGCTCGCTAAGCCTCCGCATCCTTCCCCCGCAAGGGGGGAAGGGAGGTAATTGTAGGGGAAGGGATCACTCAGTGTCCCGCCGTCGACTTGTCCGGCAGCGCTACCCCGCTCTGTTCGAGCTGCTTGCCGAGATTGGCCTTCAATCGCTCCAGTCCCGTTTCATCGCCCGCTTCGGCGCGGGCGACCAGCACGGCCTGGGTATTCGAGGCGCGCAGCAGCCACCAGCCGTCAGCGTTGTTCACCCGAACCCCATCGACATCGTTGAAATCCGCGCCTTCCTTCTTCAGGCGGTCGCGCACCTCCGACACCACGGCGAACTTGCGGTCGTCGGCGCAGGCGAAGCGTAGCTCCGGCGTGTTGACCGGGCTCGGCAACTGGTCGCGCAGGGCCGCGAGATCGCCGCCGTTGCGCGCGACTGCCTTCAGCAGCCGCACGGCGGCGTATAGTGCATCGTCGAACCCGTAATAGCGGTCGGCGAAAAACACGTGGCCGCTCATCTCGCCCGCGAGCGGCGAGCCGGTCTCCGCCATCTTGACCTTGATCAGGGAATGGCCGGTCTTCCACATCAGCGGCTTGCCGCCGAGCCGCGCCACTTCGTCGAACAACACCTGGCTCGCCTTCACGTCGGCGATGATGGTGCCGCCGGGCTTGTCCTTGAGGACATCGCGCGCCAGGACGGACAGCAGCTGGTCGCCCCAGAGGATGCGGCCCTTGGAATCGATGGCGCCGATCCGGTCGCCGTCGCCGTCGAACGCAATCCCGATATCGAGCTTCTCCTGGGCGACCGTTTCCTGCAACTGGACGAGGTTCTTGGGCTCGCTCGGGTCGGGGTGGTGGACGGGGAATTTTCCGTCGATCTCCTCGTTGAGGATCACGTGGCGGCCGCTGATGCGCTTGACGAGCATCGCCATCGCCTCGCCCGCCGCGCCGTTGCCGGCATCCCAGCCGACCTCGAGGCCGCTGAGATCGATATCGTCAAGCTCGCTCGCCAGGCGCGCGACATAATCCTCCAGCACGGAAACGGCTTCGCGGCTGCCCTTGCCGCTGACCACGTCGCCGGCGGCAACCATCTTGCCGAGGTCCTGGATCATGGCGCCGAAGAACGGCTTGCGGCCGATCATGATCTTGAAGCCGTTGTGGGTCGGCGGGTTGTGCGAGCCGGTCACCATCATCCCGCCATCGGTGTCGAGGTGATAGACCGAGAAATAGAGCATCGGCGTCGGGCCGACGCCGATCGACATCACCTTCGCCCCGGTGGACATGATGCCGGCGATCAGTGCGGATTCCAGCGAGGGTGAGCTGAGGCGCCCGTCGCGGCCGACCGCGATCACCGGCGCGCGCCCCAGCTTCCGTGTCAGCACCGTCGCGAAGGCGCGGCCGATCCATTCGGCGTCCGCCTCGAACACGGTTTCGCCGACGATGCCGCGGATGTCGTATTCGCGCAGGATGCTGGAATGAAAGCGATGGCCGGACATGGGAGTCGAGCCCTTCTCTTTGGATGCAAGCGATGACATGGCTCAGCCTACCGGAAATGAATGAGACGGAGGTGGGGAAAATACCGCGGAGGATAACACCGCCGCAGCCGGATGGTTGCGGCGGAAACGATTGAGGAAATTCACATTTCTACCGGCTGCAGAGATTGCCCGCGGCCAGCGACAAGGTCGGCCAGGGCAGCGCCGTCGGGCGTGCTGGCGGCGGCAGGGCCGAGCCGCGGTTGGCATGCATCATGGCCTCCGCTTCCTCCAGCCCGACCACCATTTCCGGCGACTGCAGGGCGATGTCCATCTCGCGCAGCCGCGCCAGGGTCTCGTCATCCGTCACGCCGAGGATGATGGCCGGCGGATTGACGTAGTCGTCGATGGCGCTGCCGTGCCGCAGAAATTCGGGATAGATGCCGGTGCCGAAATCGGCGCCCGCCCGCTTGCCCGACGCCTGCTCCAGCGCCGGGATGATGAAATCCCGCATGGTGCCGGGCCTTAGGGCGCTGCGCAGCACGATCGCATGGAATTTCGCCTTGTCCTTGAGGGCGCTGCCGATCTCCTCGCACAGCCACAGGGTGCGCGATAGGTCGGGGCGGTTCTGCTGGTCGGTCGTGCCGGCGCAGACGGCGGTCAGTGAGGAGTGCGCGATCGCCTCGCCGATGTCGGAGGTGGCCCGCAGCCGGCCCGCTTTCACGGATTCCTTGATGAGCAGGCCGAGGCCCGGCTCGTTCACCGGTGCGACGCCGCGCCGGATCATGTCGACCTTGTCGGTGTCGGGATCGATTGCGATCACCTCATGGCCTTGCGAGGCGAGGCACCCCGCCGCCACCGCGCCCACATGATCGAGACCGAAGACGCTAAGCTGCATGTCGCGCTCCCAATAAAGCCGCTCGAAGGCAATTAAGCCTAGCCCAAGGCGGAACTCCTGGAAACCTTGAAATGACGCAGTGCAGCAGATCAGCTAAATGTCCCTGAAATATCACTTTTATGCGGCAGGAGACGGGCGGAGTTTCGCGTCTGCGAATATGCCGCGGGCCGCGACTCAGCGCGGCAGGATGCCGGCGGCAACCGCCTTGCTGCGGGTCAGGGCATAGATCGCGTCCACCATCGGGGTCTCGACCCCCACGATGTCGCCCAGCTCCGCCACCGCGCCGACGATCGCGTCGAGCTCGATCGGACGGCCGCGCTCGAAATCCTGCAGCATGGAGGTCTTGTGCTCGCCGATCGAGCCGGCGCCGTCGATCCGGCGCTCGACATCGATCGGCATGGTGATTCCAAGCTTGGCCGCCACCCGCTCCGCTTCGTTCATGATGGATTTCGCGACGGCGCGGGTGCCGGGATCATCGCAGATCGCTTTCAAGGTCGCGTCGGTCAGCGCGCTGATCGGATTGAAGGCGACGTTGCCCCACAGCTTGACCCAGATCTCGGTGCGGATGTCGGTCTTGACCGGCGATTTGAAGCCGGCGGCGATGAGGGCGCGGCTCAGCGCCGTCGCGCGCGCGGACTGGCTGCCGTCGGGCTCGCCAAGGGACAGGCGGTCATTCTCGATATGGCGGATCTCCCCCGGCGCGGCGATCACCGCCGCGGGATAGACCACGCAGCCGATGGCGCGCTCGGGGCCGATGAGATCCCATTGCTTGCCGTCGGGATCGACGCTGGCGAGGCGCCGGTCGGCAAGCGCGCCATTGATCCCGTGGAAATACCACCAGGGCACGCCATTCACCGCCGTCACCACCGCCGTTTTCGGCCCCAGCAACGGGCCCATGCGATCGGCGATCGCTGCAACGGCATGCGCTTTCAACGCAATGATCACGTAATCCTGCGGACCTGCTTCGGCCGGATCGTCGGTGGCGCGCGGCTTGACGGTGAACGTGCCGCTCGCGCCCACGACACTGATTCCCTTGGCCCGCATCGCCGCCAGATGCTCGCCGCGCGCGATCAGCGTGACCTCTTCGCCGACCCGCGCCAGATGCGCCCCCATCAGCCCCCCGATCGCGCCAGCGCCGTAGACGCAGATCTTCATAGTGCACCTCGACCACGCTGCATTTTGCCGTCATGGCAAGGCTTGGTCTTGCCATCCACGAGTTTCAATGGGCGAGACCGTGCTACGGCAGACAAACTCGTGGATCCCAAGGCCAAGCCTTGGGATGACGAATGATGAAACGTGGAAAGCTGCGTCCTCACGCCGACAGCCCCAGCCGCTGCGCCAGGCCGATGCGTTGCAGCTTGCCGGTGGCGCCTTTGGGAATCTCGGGCAGGAAGACGATCTTGCGCGGCACCTTGAAATCGGCGAGGCGTTCGGCGGCGAAGGCGCGCAGCTCCTGCTCGGTGGCCGCCTGCCCTTCGCGCAGAACGACCGCCGCTGCAACCTCTTCGCCCAGCTTGTCGTGCGGCATCGCGAAGGTGACGACCTGTGCCACCGCAGGGTGGTCCATCAGCACGTCGTCCACTTCGCGCGGTGCGATCTTCTCGCCGCCGCGATTGATGATCTCCTTCAGCCTGCCGGTGAGGCTGAGATAGCCGTCGACATCCAGCACGCCCTGATCGCCGGTGCGGAACCAGCCGTTGGTGAAGGCGTCGGCATTGGCCTTCGGATTGTTGGCGTAGCCGGCCGTCACGTTCTCGCCGCGGATAACGATCTCGCCGATGCCACCCCGTGGCAGCAGGTTGCCGCCCAGATCCATAATCGCGACCTCGGGCCCCGCCGCGATGCCGACGGTCCCCGGCTTGCGCGGGCGCGGCGGCAAGGGATTGCTCGCCATCTGATGCGAGGCTTCGGTCATGCCATACGATTCGATCACGGGACAGCCAAACGTGTCCTCGAGCTGCTTCATGACCTGCGGCGGCAGCGATGCGGACGAAGACCGGATGAAGCGCAAGCGCCGCCGCGCCAGCACATCGGCATTGCGGTCCGCGCGCGACAGGATGGTCTGGTGCATCGTCGGCACTGCCGTGTACCAGGTCGCTTCCGCCTGATCGAGCCAGCCGAAGAATTTCAGTGCGTTGAACCCCGGCGGGCAATGCACGCTGGCGCCCGCCGAGAGCGACGACAGCAGCGCACCCACCAGACCGTGGATGTGGAACAGCGGCATGATGACCAGGCAGCGATCCTGCGGCGTCAGCGCCAGGGTCGCGGCGATGTTGCGCGCGGAAGCCGCCAGGTTGCGATGGCGCAAGGGCACGATCTTCGGCCGCGACGTGGTGCCCGAGGTGTGCAGCACCAGGGCGACGTCGTCCGCTCCGGGCTGCGCCGGGCCCGCATCCGCGAACGGAACGGACAGCGCGAAGCTGCCGGCCGGGCCGCTCTCGTCCGGCCTCAGTTCGATGACCGGGATCTTGCGTTGCGCGGCGATCGCACGCGCCGGCGAATCCGGGCCGCCCTGGATGATCAGCGCCTTGGCATCGAGATCGCCGAGATAGAAATCGAACTCGTCGGCGCGATAGGCGGCATTGAGCGGCGCAGCCGCCGCCCAGCTGGCCACCGCGACAAAGGCAGCCGCCATTTCCGGGCCGTTCGGCATCACCATCGCCACCGCGTCGCTTTGCTTGATGCCGAGCGCGCGCAGAGCGCCGCCGGTCCGCTCGACCAGGCGCAGCAACTCGGCCCGCGACAGTGTGGCGCGCTCCGGCGCGCCGATCGCCGGCGCCTCGGAATCGCCCGCGCGCAGCAGGTCGGCGATGGTCTTGATCGTGTTGGCGCTCATCATTCGTCCGTCATTGTTCGATGCGGTCCAGCCGGCAGGCGACCCGCCCTTCGCCAGCCGGCGCGGCGCAGCTTGCCTCAATTGCGCGGACGCGCCTAGAGCGGATCGGCGCAAAATCGACCTGTCCGAAACTCTCCATCCAATCCCCCGATTGGGCGGCGCATTGGATGGTCTCGATCATCATCTTGCGCTGGCCGTCGGAGCGCATGACATAGAGCGCGCCATCGGCCGCCGCCTGCGTCATCGACAGCGCGGCAGACGCGCCGGGCGCGAGCGTGCCGAGATCGCGGTCGACCCAGTGGCCGAACATCAAGCGGCAGCGCAGCGGCTCCGTTCCCGCATTGCTCAGCGACAAAGTGACCGGCTGGTCCGGAGACGCATTCGGCTCGACGCAGCCCGGCAGCAACGCGGCGCACAGGATCAGCAGCCCGGTCGGTGAATGGAATTTCATGCGCAATCTACACCGGCATCGGTTCGCGTGCCGGCAGATAGGGTGCAAGCGGCGCGCGTCCGCGCAGCAGGTCGCTGAAACGCTCGGCGATCGCGACGATGGCGGCATTGACCGGGCCGGTGGTGATCGAGGGCATGACCGAGGCATCGCACACATAGAGGTTGTCGAGGCCACGCAGCTTCAGATCAGCGCCGACCACGGAGTCCGCGTCGCATCCCATGCGGCAGGTGCCGACCGGATGATGATGCGTGAAAGCGGCCTGCTCCAGGAACGCGCGCTTACCGGCTGTACTCTTGACAGAAGGGCCGGGCAGATATTCCGCCAGCCGCCAATCGGACAAGGCCTGTGCCCCGCCGACCGCGCGCGCCTCGTCCAGTGCATCCAGATAAAGGGCGCGATCGTACTCCTCCGCCAGGTAGTTGGGGTCGATCAGCGGCGCTGCGCCCGGATCGGCGCTGGCGAGCGTCACGCTGCCGCGGCTGCGTGGATGGGTGAAGCCGAACATGATGGTATAGGCCTCGCCCAGCGGCAGGGCAGGGAATTGTTCCGTCGTCACCGGCGCGATCACGCATACCAGCACCAGCTCCGGCGCGCGCGCCGCGCCGGAGCGCGCTATATACATCAGCGATTCCGAATGCTGGTATTTCGACGGCGGCACCGGCCGCCGGCTGCGATAGACATTGCCGCCGGAGAGCAGGTGGTCGTGCAGATTGCGCCCGACTCCCGGCAGATCGTGGCGCACGGCAATGCCGAGCGCACGCAGCTCGTCCGCCGGCCCGACGCCCGATCTCAGCAGCAGCAGCGGCGAGCCGATCGTTCCGGCAGCGAGAATGACCCCGCGCTCCACCATCACGTCGCGCGCTCCGGCACCATCCGAGATGCGGACCCCGCGGCAACGCCCGCCCTCCAGGATCAGCGACAGCACTTGGGTCTCAGCCATCAGATGCAGGTTCGGCCGCCCCAGCGCGGGCGCAAGATAGGCATCCGCGATGGTCTGGCGCTTGCCGTCCTTGATGGTGAGGGTGTTGAGGCAGGGGCCGCTCATCCGCGCGCCGTTGTGATCCCCGGTCGGCGCGATGCCGATCTCTTCGCCCGCCGCCATATAGGCCAGCGTGACCGGATGCGGGTCGGCCAGCCGTATCAGGTGCAGTGGGCCGCCGACCGCGTGATGGGCCGACGCGCCCGGCGTGTAATGTTCCGAACGCAGGAAATAGGGCATGAGGTCGGCATAGCCCCAGCCGGCATTGCCATCCGCGACCCAGGCATCGAAATCACTGGGGTGGCCGCGCACATGCGCCATGGCGTTGAGCGCCGTGGAGCCGCCGATCACCCTGCCGCGCGCCCAGTCATGGATGCGGTTCGCGGTATGAGGCTGCGGCACGGTCCGATAGGCCCAGTCGACCGCGCTGCCTTGCAGCAGCGGCCATTGCGCCGGCTCGGCGATGCGTGGGTCGGCGGCGGGGCCGCCCGCCTCGATCAACCCGACCTTGAGGCCGGCATCCTCGGAGAGGCGCGCAGCCAGGACCGACCCCGCGGTGCCTGAACCAATCACCAGGATATCGAACCAATCCGCCGAACCTGAGGTCATTCCGCTGGAACCAATGATGCCCCCCAGCGGATATTGTTTCCACTTTTTTGGCCTCGCGTCTATGATCGGCGAACCAAAGCAAGAGCAAGAAATTCGCTGCGGGGGCTGTCAGCCATGCCATCGAAGATCAAGGAACCGGTCATCACCTTGTCCGCGGGACCGGTCCCCGCCTTCCCGCGCGTGTTGCGGGCCATGTCGCGGCCGGTCCAGTACGATTTCGACGATTATTTCCAGCAATTCTACGAGGACGTGACGCGGAAATGCGCCACTGCCCTCAAGACCAAGGATCCAGCCCTCATCCTGCAGGTCGAGCCGGCGCCCGGCATCGAGGCCGCCGCCGCTTCGCTGATCGCGCCGGATGACGTGGTGCTGAACCTTGCCTCCGGGGTCTATGGCAAGGGCTTCGGCTATTGGTCCGCCCGCTATCACAAGGACATGGTCGAGATCGAGGTGCCCTACAACGAGGCGATCGATCCCGCGCAGGTGGCGGATGCGTTCCGCAAGCGGCCGGATATCAAGATCGCCTCGCTGGTCCACCACGACACGCCGTCCGGCACCATCAACCCGGCGCGGGAGATCGGCAAGATCGTGCGCGAGCATGACGGCTTGCTGATCGTCGATGCGGTGTCGTCCTTCGCCGGCATGGACATCCACCCGGACGACTGCTTCGCCGACATCTTCATCACCGGCCCCGGCAAGTGCCTGGGCGGCGCGCCGGGCCTGACCCTGATGGCGGTGAGCGAGCGCGCGTGGAAGCATATCGAAGCCAATCCCAAGGCGCCCTTTGCCTCGGTCCTCAGCCTCAAGGACTGGAAGAATGCCTGGAGCAAGGAGAAGCCTTTCCCCTTCACGCCCTCGGTCGCGGAGATCAACGGCCTCGATGGCGCGCTCGACCAGTATCTCGAGGAAGGGCCGGAGAACGTATGGCGCCGCCACGCTCTGACCGCGCGTGCCTGCCGCGCCGGCATCCTGGCGATGGGGCTGGAATTGTGGGCCAAGACCGAGAGCATCGCATCGCCCACCTGCACCGCCGTGCGCGTGCCGGCCGGAATCAGCGATGCCGAAATCATCGCGGCGGCGCGCGCGCTGTTCGGCGTCGTGCTGTCGTCCGGCCGTGGCGAGACCAAGGGCAAGCTGATCCGCATCGGCCATATGGGACCGGTGGCGGAGCCGATCTATGCGACTGTCGCTATCACTGCCCTGGGCGGCGCGCTGCGCAAACTGGGGAAGAAGGTGGACGTAGCCGCGGGCATCGAGGCGGCCTTGCAGGTGATCGAAGGCCGCTGAGTTCGGTTATCAAATCGAGGGGGATCGAACATGCGCAGGTTTGAAGGTCGCGTCGCGTTGGTGTCGGGCGCCGCACAGGGCATGGGCAAAGCGGTGGCGGAGCGCCTGGGCCAGGAAGGCGCGCTGGTGGTCGCGGTCGATATCAACGGCGAGGGCGCCAATGCGACCGCCAAGGCGATCGGCGGCAAGAGCTTTGGCGTCGCCTGCGACATCGGCGATGAGGACGCGGTCGGCAAGCTGTTCAGCACGTTGGCGTCGCAGTGCGGCAAGCTCGACGTGCTGGTGAACAATGCCGCGATCGTGCCCTTCGTGAAGTGGGACGAGCTGACTTTCAAGGAATGGCGGCGCGTGCTGCGCGTGAACCTCGACGGGCTGTATCTCATGTGCCGCGCCGGTTCCGACCTGATGCGCAAGAACAACTATGGCCGCATCGTCAATTTCAGCTCGAATTCGATCTTCGCCGGCACGCCCAACATGGCGCATTACGTCGCCTCGAAAGGCGGCGTCCTCACCTTCACCCGCGCCCTGGCGACGGAGCTTGGCGGCTACAAGATCACGGTCAATTCGGTATGCCCCGGCCTCACCGACACCGAAGGCGTGCAGCAGACCCCGCACAAGGACGCATTCGGCTTCGTTGAGATGCTGCAGGCGATCAAGGGTGTGGGCAAGCCGGCAGACATCGTGCCCGCCGTCGCGTTCCTCGCCTCCGAGGAAGCGCACTGGATCACCGGCCAGGCGCTGAACGTCGATGCCGGCATGGTGCGCTGGTAGGCTTGCGTCCGCCATTGCCGGTCTCTGGCTGGCGATGGGAGTTGCGATGGCAGAGACCGCCTCCGACCAAGCTCTGTTGACCGCCGCCAGCCGCGACGATACGGCGGGTGTGAAAGCTGCCTTGGCAGCCGGCGCCGCGATCGATGCGCGCGACAATCATGGACAAGGCGCGCTGCTGTTCGCGGTCCAGCGCGGCGACCGAGATCTGGCGCTGTATCTCATCGGTCAGGGCGCGGACATCAATGCCGAGGCGGCGAACCATGACACGCCGTGGCTGTTGGCCGGAGCTCTTGGCCGCACCGAAATGCTGGCCGCGATGCTGGATAGCGGCAAGGTCGACTACACCAAGCGCAACCGCTACGGCGGCAATGCGCTGATCCCCGCCTGCGAGCGCGGGCATGTCGATACCGTGCGCCTGCTGCTGAGCCGCTCCAAGATCGACGTCAACCACGTCAACAATCTCGGTTGGACCGCTTTGCTGGAGGCCGTGATCCTGAGCGACGGTGGGCCGCGCCATATCGAGATCGTGCAACTGCTCACGGCCGGCGCCGATCCCAACATCACGGACAAGGACGGCGTCACCCCACTCCAGCACGCCCGCGACCGCCGCTACGACGCGATCGCGACGATGATCAAGGATGCGGGTGGGAAATAGTCAGTCCGCAACCACGCCGCCGAAGATCGCCTTGTTCCAGCGCTTCACGGTGATCGCGCCGCGCAGCCCGGCTTTGGTCGCTGGATCGGCGCTGATGATTGCCAGCGCTTCTTCGCGCGTCTCGACATCCAGCACCAGCAGGCTGCCGATGGGCGTCACGCCGTCATCGCTGCGCAGGCTGCCGGCACACAGGATCTTCTCCTTGATCGAGAGCTCGTAAGCCCAGTGAGCGTCCATCACCGCCCGATCGGCACGGATGGCGGCGCCGCCCGGCGCATCGTCGCTGACGATCATCCAAGCCATTGGCTGTCTCCCGTGATTCTCGGCAACTCAATGAACGTCACCCCGGACTTGATCCGGGGTCCACTGGGCCGCTTGGCGCCAAGCCTATCCATGGACCCCGGATCACGCCGCTTTGCGGCTGTCCGGGGTGACGGTTTGGGGTGAATCACGAATAGTAGTTCGCCCCTGTCTGATAGCCTTTGAAGCTCTCCGCATCGTGCGAATAGAACAGCTCGGCGTCGTGCTTGGCGGCCAGCTCCTTCAGCCGGTGCAATGACTTCACGCTCGCCACCGGATCCAGGTGGAAGCTGGAGATGCACATCATGTCCATGTTCTTCTGGCTGTAGCAGGCATCGGCCGTGAACAGCATCGGGCGGCGGTTCTTCAGCTCTACCATCAGGCTGTAATGGCCGGCGGTGTGGCCTGGCGTCTCGAACAGCCACATGCCTTTCGCAATCTCCTGATCGCCGCTCAAGGTCTGGAAGGTCGGCGTGAACATGTCGAGCGCGGGATCGGGCGGCAGCTCCTTGCCTTTTTTCTTCAGCAGCTCCGGCGAGAAGGTGAGATCGGAATAGCCGAGATGCTCGAAGGGCTGGCAATTGCCGCTCGCCTCCAGCTCCTTGGCGTGGCAGATGGTGCAGGCCTTGTGCAGGTGCTTGTTGCCTCCGCAATGGTCGAAATGATAGTGCGAGTTGATGACGTAATTGACGTCGTCGGTCTTGAGGCCGATGTCGGCCAGCAGTCCAGGTATCGTCTGCTTCTTGTCCTGGATCGGCTTCTCGAACGGCAGCACGCGCATCACGTGGTCGAAATCGTAGCCGGTGTCGAACATGTAGCGGCCGTCCGGATGATCCACCAGCACGGCATAGCAGGGGAAGCGCAGCTCCCCGCCCGGCCCGCGATTCCAGAAAGCGTGGAAGCCGTCGATCACCAGCGACCCGCCATCGAGCAGATAGACTTTTGTGTCGGCCATTGTCCCTCTCCCAGCTCCAGCCCTTGAGGGCTATCATTCCATTCTTTGGTTCCGACCTCAACGTTCCCCGCGCACATAGGGCAGTCCTAGTGCCGGCGGCAAGACGCTGTGGCGCGCGAAGACCACCAGCACCAGCATGACCATGGCGAAGGGCAGCATCTGCACCACATCGGTCGGGATGTTGACGCCGGCCACCTGCAAGGCCGTGGTCATGGCAAGGCTGCACCCGAACAAGGCGGCACCCAGCAGCACCCAGAAAGGTTTCCCACGCGCCAGCATGGCGAGCACGATGCCGATGAAGCCGGCGCCGCCGGTCATGAAGGGCACGAACAGCCCGGCTCCGACATTGGCCATGTAGGCGCCACCGACCCCCGCCAGGAAACCGGTGGTCAGCACGGCCCAGGCGCGGGTCCTGATGACGCTGACGCCCGCCGCGTCCAGTGCCGCCGGTTGGTTGCCCGCCGCCTCCAGGTTGAGGCCGACATAGGTCGCGCGGAACAGCCAGGTCAGCGCGACCACCAGCGCCAGCGACAGATAGACGATGAGATGGTGGCTGATGGCGGGAATCACATCCAGGCGCGGATAGGTCTTGCTGAACTGGAAATAATGCAGCAGCGCCGTCAGGCCTTCCATGCCCAGCGTGACGCCGATGCCGATCACGATCTGGTTGAGGCCAAAGCGGATGCAGAGCAGCACGACGATGGATGCGACCAGCGCGCCGCCGATTCCACCGAAGAGGAACCCCAGCCAGAACGAGCCGCTGTAATAGGCGGCGACGAATCCCGCATAGGCGCCGAACAGCATCATGCCTTCGATGCCGATATTGAGCACGCCGGACTTTTCCGAGATCTGCTCGCCGAGGCCCGCCAGCAGCAGCGGCAGGCCGGCCTTCATCGCGCCGAACAGCAGCGAGAGGATGAAGGTCTGGGTCAACAGCAAATCCATCGCCTCAAGCTCCAATCCGCTTGCGGCGCTGATGGTCGAGATATTCGACCACCGCGAGGAAAATCAGCAGGAGCGCCACCAGGACCAGGACGAAATGCTGCGGCACCCCGACGCGGCGCGCGGCGCTGTCGCCGCCGATCATCAGCGCCGAGAAGAACAGGGTGAAACCGATCACCGCATAGCCGTTGAACCGCGCGAGGAAGACGAGTGGAACTACAAGAAGCCCGAAGGCCGGGTTCCAATCCGCCCGCACGGTTCCGAACACGCCGAGAATCTCCACCGAGCCGCCGAGCCCGATCAGCGCGGCGCTCAAGGTGAAGGTGGCGATGGTGAGCCGGCCAACGTTGAGGCCGGCATGGATAGCGGCGGCCGGATTGGCGCCGACCACCTGCAGCTTCAGCCCGAAGGCGGTGCGCGTCATCATCAGGTGCACCAGCACAACGACGGCGAGCGCGATCAGCACACCGCTATGGATGGTGGTGTCGAAGATGCGCGGCAGGCGATCCTCGACCGGCAAGGTGCGCGACTGCGGCACGGTCGTGCCGGGATCCCAGAAGAACAGCTTTATGAGAACGTTCGCAAGGCTGATGCCGAGGAAGCTCATCATCAGCGAGGTGATGATCTCGTTGATGCCGTATCGCGCCTTCAGCACCGCCGGGATGATCGCCCAGGCTGCTGCCACAAGTGCGGAAACAATCATGCAGGCCATCAGGATCAGCGCTTTCGGCAGCAATCCGACCAGCGCCGGCCCGAGCGCCGCGGTGATCACGGCCGCCAGCAGGAACTGCCCGTCGCCGCCCAGATTCCAGATACCGGCACGGAACGCGACGATCATGCCCGCCGCGATCAGCAGCAGCGGCGACATGCGCGTGAAGGTCTCCTGGAGCCCGCCCCAGGTCAGCAGCCCACGCTTCACGACATAGCCGTAATAGGCCAGCGGATCCTTGCCCAGGATCAGCAGGATGAAGCCGCCGACGATGAGAGCGAGCAGGATCGGGACGGCGACGCGCAGGATGGAAGCGACGATCTCGCGCCCTGCATCGCTGCCAGGCGCACCACGCTGCGCGATCTGCGCTTCGGCGGTCATGCAAGCGCCTCGTGCGCCATGACCACCTCACCCTCTCCCGTCACCCCGGCCTTGAGCCGGGGTCCATCGCGCAACCGCTCGTGCGACGGACAAGTGGACCCCCGATCACGCCGCTGCGCGGCTGTCCGGGGTGACGGGTGAGAAAGCGTAGGGCCTCTTGTCTCTCCCCCATTCGTCATGCCCGTGCTTGGCACGGGCATCCACGAGTTTGCATCAATTGCACAGTCCATGCTCTGCGAAACTCGTGGATGGCAAGGCCAAGCCTTGCCATGACGGGATAGAGAGGAAGCAAGACTGTTCATGCCGCCTTCGCCCCCGTCATCAGCAACCCCACCCGTCGTTCCACGTCCGGGCCGTCCTCGACGATACCGGCGAGGTGGCCCTGGAACATCACGCCGATGCGGTCGGAGATCTCGAGCAGCTCATCCAGATCGGTGGAGATGACGATGGTCGCCAGGCCCTGGCCCGCGCCGGCGAGGATGCGTTCGTGCGCCAGGCGAGTGTTCTGCAGATCGAGGCCGTGGGTCGGCTTGTTGAAAATGGCGACACTCGCCTCAGCATTGAGCTCGCGCGCCAGCAGCACTTTCTGGATATTGCCGCCCGACAATTTCGCGACCGGCGTCTTTTCGGAGGGCGTGCGGATGTCGTTGCGCTTGATCTCGGCGCGCGCGTGGCCGTGAATGTGGTCCCAGTCACTGAGGCCCCGGCGCCAGAAGGGCGGCGCGCCGATCTCCTTCAGTACCAGATTGGTGGCGACGGAAAAGCTCCCCACGATGCCCTCGCCCACCCGCTCGTCGGTCACGTAGCGGATGCCGCGACGGCGGCGTTCCGGCACAGCGTCCGCCGTGATGTCCTTGCCATCCAAGGCGATCGTGCCCGACGCAGCCGGTCGTTGGCCGGCCAGCACTTCCGCCAGGTGCTTCTGCCCGTTGCCGTCGACGCCGGCGATGCCCAGCACCTCACCCGGCCAGAGCTCGAAATCGACCCCACGCAGCGGACAGGCACCCCGCGTCGCCGCGGTGCCAAGGCCGCGCACCTGCAGGCGCGGCGCGCCGGAGCGATCGACCACGCGGTCGCGGTGGGCCCGCCGCCCGCGCCCGATCAGGATCTCCGCATCGCGCTCATGCTGCGCGATCGTGCCGAACATCATCTCGATCACGGCGTCGGTCGCTTCGCCCTCTGTCATCATGCGCAACTGCTCCGGAGGCAGCGCGCCGACCACCCGGCCCAGGCGCAACACCGAGATGCGGTCGCCCAATTCGTAGGCCTCGACCAGCTTGTGGGTGATGAGGATCAAAGCAACGCCCTTGTCGCGCAGGCGCTTCATCACCGCGCCCAGATCCTTGACGCCCTGGGGCGTCAGCATGGAGGTCGGCTCGTCGAGGATCAGAACTTTCTCGCCGCGCCAGAGGGCGCGCATGATCTCGACCTGCTGTTGCTCGCCCAGCGACAGGCGCCCGACCTGCGCGTCGGGGTCGATCTCCACCCCCAGCAGGGCGGACAATTCCTTGAACCGCGCCAGCGCCGGGCCGCGCAGCAGCCGCTGCCACCACGGCCCGCCCAGCATCAGGTTCTCGATGACGGAAAGCGACGGCACCAGCAGCACGTGCTGGAACACGGTGCCGATGCCGAGCTCCAGGCTGGCGCGGGGCGAGGCGATCCGGACCGGCTTGCCGTCGATCAGGATCTCGCCTTCGTCCGGCTGCTGCATGCCGGCGAGGATGCCGATCAGCGTGGATTTGCCGGCGCCATTCTCGCCCAGCAGCACATGGATCTCGCCCGCCTGGAAGTCGAGCGAGACGCCGTCATTGGCCACCACGCCGGGAAAGCGCTTGGTGACGTTGCGGACCGCGGCGACGGGAACGGCCAATGACGACGCCTCTTGTTCACATTCTTACTGAGCCGGCGCGTCGGTGACCGAAGTCATCAGCGCGCGGACTTTGTCGGCTTCCCACACCGGCTCGATTTTCAGCGAGCCGCCGACGATCTCGTCCCGTACCTTCGACACGTCGGCCCAGACATCGTCCGGGATGTGCTTGGTGTGCAGGAGCTGCACCGAATCGTCGGACAGCTGGATCGAGTAATTCTTGGTGCCGAACTTGTCGGCCTTCAGGTCCTCGACCATCGCCGAATAGACCGGCACCAGGTTCCACACCACGGACGAGAGCAGGTTGCCCTTGTCGATCGAAGTCTTGTCGCCGATCACGTCGATGAACCAAACCTTGCCACCGCTGGTGGACTTGCCGGTTTCCACCGCCTGCAGCATGCCGAAGGTGGCGCCGTCGCCCTGGCCGAAGATCACGTCCGCGCCCGCGCCGATCACCGAAGCGGTGACGCGGTTGCCGCCGGCCGCATCGGAATAGGCGGCGGGACCGATCACGGCATAGAGGATCTTCACCGACGGATCGACCGATTTCACACCCTGGGCGAAGGCCGCCGATTGCGAGTTCCAGGACGGCGGCTCGCCCGACACGACGATACCGACCGACTTGGTCTGCGTCGTCTTGGCCGCCAGCACGCCGGCGAGATAGGCGCCCTCGTGTCCGCTCAGCGTGTAGTCGGCGATCGCGCCCGCCTTGTTCGCGTCGGGCCGGTCGACGATCGCCACCGGCACCTTCTTTTCCGCGCCGACTTCGGGTGCCGCCGTGTTGTAGCCGCTGGCATGGGCGATGATGAGGCTGGCGCCGTCATCGGCCACCTCGCGCAACTGCGGATGCACGTCGCCGTAGCCGAGGCCGGTCGCCGGGATGAACTCCAGCCCGTATTTCTCCGCCACCGCCTTGGCCGCGTCGTGGCCTTGCTGGTTCCAGCCGAAGTCGGTGGGGTCTTCCGGAATCAGGATGGCGATGCTCTTCACATCCGCCGCCTGCGCCCCCGCCACGATGCCGCTTAGGCTGAGCGCGAGGAGCGACACCTGCGCCAGCTTCTTGAGAGTCGTGTTCATTGTCCCGTTTCCTTCCTGTTTATTTCCATCCACGTGTTACGCCACGCATGTTGAGGTTCGGTTGTGAACCCTTTCGATCAACTCTCCAGCGCCTTGCGCACCGCGACCAGGCGCTTGGCCCTGAGGCCGCGCAGTTCGGCGATCTTCTCCGGCGTGTAGCTGAAGACGCCGCTGCCCGTCTTCATGCCCAGCTTGCCGGCCTTGGTGCGCTCGGTCACGTAGGGGCTGAGGTCGCCCCGGTTGCACAGATCCTTGTTCAGATATGAGCCGACCGCCTGGTAGATGTCGAGGCCGGCCATGTCGAGCAGCGCCATCGGGCCGATCACCGACAGCTTGTAGCCGATGCCCCACGAGACGCAGGTATCAAGTCCCTCGGCATCGATCACACCCTGGTCCACCAGGTCGACGCATTCGCGCAGCAGGGCATAGAGCACGCGGTTCTCCACGAACCCCGGCACGTCCTTCTGCACCACCACCGGCAACAGCCCGAGATCCTTGATGGTGTCGACCATCCATTGGACGGTCTCCTTGGAGGTCTTGTCGCCGGCGATCACCTCGATCATCGGGATGATGTGCGGGGGGTTCGACCAATGCATGCCGACCACCCGTTCCGGCGCGGAGACATTCTCCTGCAGCTTGGTGATCGGGATGCCGGATGTGTTGCTGGCGATGATGCAGTTCTTGCCGACCAGCCCGTCGATCTCCTTGAACACCGCCGCCTTGATCTCGAGCTTCTCCGGCACCGTCTCCACCACCACGGTTGCGCCGGCGAGGCACTCTTTCATGCTGTTCGCGATCTTGACCGGCGCCCTGGCGCGGTCGGACACGCCAAGCGCGGTCAGCACCTTGGTCGCCAGCTCCAGGCCGTCGCCCGCTTTCTTGCGCTGATCCTCGCTGACGTCGAATGCGGTCACTTCCATGCCGGCGCGCGCCAGCGTCTGCGCGATGCCGGGGCCCATGGTTCCCAGACCCACCACTGCTGCTTTAGCCATCCTGCCTCTCCTCTTGTGCTCGATCTGCGCTTCCCGCGCTCTCTCTTCCGTCATGGTCGTGCTTGGCACGACCATCCACGAGTTTGTTCGTTACCGCTCAGCTTGCCCATAGAAACTCGTGGATGGTCGGACCAAGTCCGACCATGACGAGTGAGAGTGGGCCAAGAGCGGCGCGTCATCTTACGCTCCCGTTGCTTTCTTGAATGCCGGCCGTTCCGCCAGCTTCGCGCGCCAGGCTTTGAGGTTGGTCAGGGCCGGCAGCGCGATCGGGAAATCCAGGCACCGATGCATGATCGGACCCAGCGCGATGTCGGCGATGGTGAAGTCCTTACCTGCGATCCAGCCCTTGCCCGCCATCGCGCCGTCCAGGATCGACAGCTGCGCTGCCAGTTCCTTGGCATCGGTCTCGAAGCTGGCCGCGCGCTCGTTCGCCGCCTTCTTCGAATCCTTGAACACCGCCACATAGTGATAATTGACCGCAGCCAGCAGCCAATCCATCCAGCGCTCGACCTCCGTGCGCGCCACGAGGTCGGTGGGATAGAGTGCGTCCTTTTTCAGCTTGCTGCAGAGATAGCGCAGGATCGTGTTCGATTCCCAGATGACCGTATCGCCATCCACCAAGGTCGGCACCTTGCCGTTGGGATTGAGCTTCAGGTACGCCGCATCCTGGGTGTTGTTGAACTGGCGCCCGTAATCCTCGCGCGCGTAGGGCGCGCCCAATTCCTCCAGCAGGAAAATGACCTTCTGAACATTGCCGGACGTATTCCGGCCGAGAAGCCGCAGCATGTTATCTCCCTCCCGTTATACCACCCTGTTTGCCGCCGGTCGCTCGAGGCGACCGGCAACGCCTCGCTTATTCATCCGCGTCGCGGTTTGTATGCGACTGCGTCCATTTCGATCTTGCACTCGATGACAGCGCGCGCTTCGACCGTGGTGCGGCTGAGCCGCCCGTCCGGGAAGTATTCAGCGAACACCTTGTTGTAGCGCCCGAAATTGCGCGCGTCTTCCAGATAGACGGTCACTTTCACGACATCCGAAAGATCGGCACCTTCCAGTGCCAGGATTCTTTTGATGCCTTCGATGGTCCAGCGCGTCTCTTCCTCGATATTGCCGACGCACATATTGCCGTTCTCGTCCTTGGCGACCTGGCCGGAGACGAAGATGAAGTCGCCGGCCCGCACCGCCGGATGGAACGGCAGGGTCCCCTTCTTGCCGATGGTGTGGATGTCCTTGTTGTCGCCGCTCACTGATGCCCCCATCCGCTCCGCTACAAGACTGTAGTCTCAATGATATCGACGCCGCGCTGGCGGTCGATCAGATAGCATAGCCCGCGATCGTCGATCGTCACATCGTTCGATGACGACAGCTCGAACCCTTGCGGCGGATCGGGCTCGTAGAACCCGACCTCGCGCGGCGCGTACGGGTCGGCGATATCGAGGATGCGCAGCCCCTGCGCGAACCAGGCAAAAGGGATGATGGTGCCCTTGAACCTTTCCGACGGCTGGTGGCAGCCCATCATGGCCGGCTGCGGCGACCCATCCTTGTCCAGCCCTTCGACCTGCCAGGTGGAAATGGGGATCGGGCAATTCTCGTTGGTGATGTCGTAGATCCAGGTGAAGGCCGGCGCCGCCGGCCACAACTTGGCCACGTCCTCGTCCGCCACCACCATGATGTCGCGGCCTTTCAGCTTCTCCGGCATCGGCAGGCAAGTGTGGGTGGGATGCGGGAAGGCGGGCGAAGTGTTGCCGCCCGAGATCGCCTTCGGTTTCGACATGTCGGAGATGTCGAGGATGTAATAGCCGTGATGCCAATAGCTGACATAGAGCCGGTCGCCGCGGCGCATCGGATGATGGCAGCGCGGGGGTGTCCAGTTCTCCCACGGATAGTCCTCGCCGCCCGCTTTCCACTGGCCGGGAATCCACCAGCGCCCGACCTCTTCCGGCTTCGCCGGGTCCTTGAGGTCGAGGATCATGCAGATATTGCCGATATAGCCCTCGGCGGTCGGCGAGATATAGGCGTAGCGCCCATCGAAATCGTAGCGATGTACGCCTTTGCCGTGGGTGCGCCATTTGGTGATGAGCTTGGGCGCGGCCGGTTTCGACACGTCATAGATGCCGAGCCCGCCGCCGAATGCCGGGTCGCCTTCGGCGCCCTGCTTCTCGTGATTGACGATCATCACGTCGTTCGCGACCCGCACCTTGTGCGAGTGCCAACCTTGCGGCACCTCGACCCGCGCGATGGTCTTGGGATTCCTCGGATCGGAGACGTCGACGATGGTGGTGCCGGTCGGCTGGCGCATATGGCCCACATAGAGCGTGGTGCCAACGACCCAGACCTGGCCGCCGCCGGGACAGTCGAAGTTCGCGAGCAGCTTGGTGTTTTTCGATCGGGCCATGATGGTCTTGCGAGAGGATCAATAAGGATTCGATGGGTGCGTCAGTAGAGCCGCACCACCTCGCCGTTTTTCATCCGTCCGTGCTTCTGATAGAGCGCCAGGGATTTCAGGGTCGGCTCGTCGCTGGCAACGAACAGGATCGCCGGCTCGCGGTCGGAGCTGTTCACGTGCTCGGCCCATTCCCCGCCAGGCACTGCGAAGGTGTCGAACTTTCCCCAATCCAGGCGTTGATTGCCGATCAGGCTGTAGCCCTGCCCTTCGAACGGCGCCACCAGCAGGCTCGCAGTCTGCTTCAGGGGCTGGGTGCGTTCGCCGGGCCGCAGCATCTGCATGAAAAAGGTGATGGTCTTGAACACCGGCTGGCCGTTGATCGGATTGACATACTCGATCATCAAGGCTTCGTAGGGATCGCCGTCCCAGTTGCGGAATTTCTCCAGGGTCTCGCGCATCATGTCCCAGCGATAGACGTACATCGGCGACGCATTGCCGGTGCCGCGCATATGCGAGACGAAGCGTGGCATCAATCCACCCTGGCCATAGACGCGCTGCGAATGATCGGGGGCGAAGCGCTCGGACTGCATGGCGCGGCGCACCCGCTTACCCTCCTCTTCCTCGGTGTAATCGTGCTCGAAATACATGGCGTTCAACGTCTCGACCAAGGGCAAATCGAGGACGCTGAGATTGATCGCCGGCTCGTTGCCCTGGTTGCCGTGATTGTGCCAGGTGTCGTGCGGTGTCAGGACCATGTCGCCCGGGCCGAAAGTGATGTTCTCGCCCTCGACGCCGGTGAAATTGAGCGCGCCGGTGAGGCCGAGGCGGATCGCGTTCGGCGAATGGCGATGCGGCGGCATGATCTCGTTGGGATCGTTGAGACGGTACGCGGTGTACATCGTGGAGACCGAGGCGCGCTTGGGCGCGAGCCCCGGATTGACCAGGATGAGCGAGCGGCGCTCCGAGGATTCGGTGTTGATGAGCTCGGCGGAGCGATAGAGCAGCGGCTCGATATCGCTCTGGTATTTCCAGATGAAGGGGATCGCCTTGCGCTTGTCGCGGAGCTGGTTGTCTTCGTCGTTCTTGTTGGTCTTGTCGATCGCCCAGAACGGCGCCATGTGACGGCGGTAGACGTCCGCATGGAGCTGGTCCATCGCCGCCTGATGATTGTGCCCTTCGGGCTTCGCGCTTGCGCTCATCCGCCCCCTCCTTATCCAGTGCGCGAACCAATTGCCCCAGAATGGTCTCGCACACCGCTGGCTTATGGTCCAAGCGTAACCATTCCGCTTAAGTGCCGTCAACTGCGATCCATTCGCGGCCATCCCCCGGGTCGTTGGTCTCATGCGCGGCCGCGGAAGTGTGACCGGGTAGGTTTCGGAAGTTGCATATTTCCCCTCAGTTTCCGGCATCAAGGGCTGCAATGAAAGGTTTACATCGACCGAATTGCGCCGCATCATGCGTGTATCGTCCGGATCGCGCGACCACGGACCATCTCAGAACCATTAGCCGCAAGCCAAGGCTGCGCGATGCGCTTGGTTCAGGCGGGACGCGCGGGCGAGACCAATCGGTCTCACCGCCATGGTCCTGCAGGACCGGCGACGCGAAGACAGGGGCTAGCATCCGATGTTGCAGCATGCAGACCAGACCTTGAGCAAGCTTCGGCAGTTGATCGCCGGCGGCGGCCTCGGCGCCACCGGACGCATCCCGCCGGAGCGCACCCTGGCGAACGAAATGGGTGTCGGCCGCCGCTCGCTGCGGCGCGCGCTGGAGGTACTCGAGCAGGAAGGCCAGATCACGCGTCATCAGGGCCGCGGCACCTTTGTCCAGGGCAAGTCGGCGCCCGCCGCCGCGCCGACGGCGCTGCGCGCGCGGGAGGGCGAGATCGCCATCGCCGCCGCAATGTCCGCCATCCCGTTCGACCGGATCCTGGAATTCACCAATCCCCTGGAGGTGATCGAGGTCCGCCTGGCGGTGGAGCCGGTGATCGCGCGCCTGGCGGCGCTGCGCGCCTCGCAGGCCGACATCCGCCGCCTGCAGGGGCTGGTCGGCGAGACCAGGGACGCGACCGATCCGCTGGTCTATGAGAGGGCGGACGAGCGTTTCCACCGCGCGGTCGCCGAGGCTGCGCGCAATGCCTTGTTCCTATCGCTGTTCGACACCTTGAGCGCCAGCCGGCGCGACGCCACCTGGCGGCGCCTCAGCGAGAATGCCCATTGCTTCAAGCGCCAGACGGTGCATACCGCCTCGCACCAGGAGATCTACGAGGCGATCGCCGCGCGCAACAGCGAGCGCGCCTTCGATTGCATGTATCGCCATTTGAGCGAGGTGCAGCGCCACGTCTATACCTACGCCTTCCCGGCGGAACAGAAGAGCGTGGCCGAGTAGAGAGAAAAGCCATCGCTTGTTCTGGGTGCGGTTTGATCACTCCATCCGCTGACCGCGAGCTTCATGGGCTCCGTCGCGCTCCGCGATCGGCGGCTCGGGTGGTTGCCGCGGCCTGCAGACGACCTTGATACGATCACTTTCGGCCAGACTTCGGCCGATTGCCGTCTCTGCGACGTAGGCCTGGCCATGCATGGCGCAGGTCACAGGGCTTGCGAATTCCTCCGGTAACAGCATCACCGCGCGGGCATTCGCCTCGTCGCAATCGTGCAGATCCGGCGTCACAAGAACCGAGCAGATGAGAACGAGGGCTGTCAGCAAGCTTCATCAGCGCCACATGCCGATAGGCACGAGCGCCCCCCTTCCCCACTTGAACTCTAAGCCCGCTCACCGTTGGATCGCGTTGTGCGATCTTTTGTTTCCTTGCTGATGTCGATGAGCTTTTATCGAATATTCAGTATAACGGACTAATTGGCGCCAGTACGTTCCACCGACGACGTTTGATAGAAAATCCACGACTAGGACCGAGTTGTAGTTGCCCTTGCTGACCCGATGAATATCGTCCGTGAATGGCATGGCTCCGGCGCAACCGGCATATCGAAAGATTGTTGATGACCGCCCGTTGAAGACGGACAGCAACTGCGAGTACGGATCGTTCATGATCGATACGAGATTTTCCCGCCGCGCCCTGCTGGGCGTGGGCGCCGCGACCATTATCAGCGGGCTTGCTACGCGCCGCCTCCTGGCGCAGGAGGCTCTGCTGCCGGCGACCCCGCGATGCCGTGACGACGACGATCCGACCCCGGCCGAGACCGAAGGCCCCTATTTCACGCCCAACTCGCCGGAGCGCGCCAACCTGGTCGAAGAGGGCATGAAGGGCGATCGCATCGCCCTTGCCGGCTTCGTGCTGGACCGCCGCTGCCAGACCGTGCCGGGGGCGCTGCTCGACCTCTGGCACGCCGACGCGGCAGGCCAGTACGACAACCGAGGTTATCGCCTGCGCGGCCACCAATTCAGCGATTCACTGGGACGCTTCGTGTTCGAGACCATCGTCCCCGGCCTTTATCCCGGCCGCACGCGCCACTTCCACCTGAAGGTCCAGGCGCCGGGCCAGGACATCCTCACCACCCAGCTCTATTTCCCGGGCGAACCGCAGAACGAGCGCGACCGCATTTTCGATTCTGCGTTGCTGCTCGATCTGAAGCAGGACGCCGCAACGAAGATCGGGCGCTACGATTTCGTGCTGGATGTGGGATAGCGCGACCTAAACGAACTTCCCCGCCTGATAATCCGCGATCGCCTGGCGGATCTCATC
>Ga0111539_10002682_pt1 | contig 23550 bp, 24 predicted proteins | sample RhiMethybrSRZTD1_FD_79667 | JGI IMG/M metagenome (GOLD analysis project Ga0111539, IMG submission 79667) | Populus rhizosphere microbial communities from Tennessee, USA - Rhizosphere MetaG P. TD hybrid SRZTD1 (version 2) (version 2) | ecosystem: Host-associated > Plants > Roots > Rhizosphere >...
GAGATCTACCGTGACCTGCGGGCCGCTGGGCCGACGCCCTTCACCGGCTACACCGAGCTCAGCACCGAGTCCAAGGTTCGCGGCATTGTCGTGGACGGGGTGCTGACTGAGGCTGCCGAAGAGGGCGACGTGGTCGAGGTGGTCTTGGAACAGACGCCGTTCTACGCCGAGTCGGGCGGTCAGGACTCCGACGCCGGCCGGATCCTCGGTGATGGCGTCGAACTTGAAGTCGTCGACGTGCAGCGTCCCGTAAAGGGCTTGATCGTGCATCGGGTACGCGTCAAGCAAGGTGAGCTGTTGAGCGGTGCACACGTGCTGGCGGCGGTTGACGGTGAGTGGCGGATCGGAGCGTGCCAGGCCCACTCCGGTACGCATGTCATGCATGCTGCGCTTCGGCAGGTACTTGGCCCGACGGCGTTGCAGAGCGGCTCGTACAACAAGCCGGGCTATCTGCGACTCGACTTCGCCTGGCAGAGCGGTCTCAGCCAGCAGGTGCGTGCCGATGTCGAGGAGGCGGCGAATCAGGCGATTCGCAAGGATCTGAACGTCAGCGCGACAATCATGCCGCTGACCAAGGCGCGTGAGATCGGTGCGCTGGCACTGTTTGGCGAAACCTACGACGAACAGGCGGTACGGGTCGTCGAGATGGGTGGTCCCTGGTCACGGGAGCTGTGCGGCGGCACCCACGTGCAGCACACCTCTCAGATCGGGCTGGTCACGCTCACCGGCGAATCGAGTGTCGGATCAGGCGTTCGTCGCGTTGAAGCGTTTGTCGGCATTGAGGCGTTCCGCTATCTGGCAAAGGAACGATCCCTGGTCATGGGCCTCAGCGATGCGCTCAAGGTGCAGCCCGAGCAGCTGCCCGATCGGATCAACAAGCTCCTTGCGCAGCTCAAGGCAGCCGAAAAGCAGATCGCGGACCTGAAGAGCCAGACCGTGTTGTCAGACGTGTCAAGCATCCTGGCGAAGAGCCACGACATGTGGGGCGTTGGCTACATCGCTCACCGTGCCGACGGTGTCGCTGGCAACGACCTGCGCACGCTGGCACTCGAGCTCCGTAACCGCGTGCAGGACACACCGGCTGTTGTCGCGGTCGTCGGCGGATCAGTCGACAAGCCGAGCGTGGTGATTGTGACGACTCAGCGTGCCCGTGATCGCGGACTTGACGCGGGCGAGCTGGTACGCGTCGCGGCCGAGACACTTGGCGGTCGCGGTGGGGGCAAGCCCGACATCGCCCAGGGAGGCGGCACCGATGGTGCACGGGCTGAAGACGCCCTCAAAGCGGTGGAGTACGCCATCGGCCGCACAGTGCAGTCATCCTGACTTTCGCAACACGCCCGGTAAGTGCTGGCGAATTGCAGTCTTCGCGCCGCGCCGGATGTCGTTTGCCAGCACTTGGTTGTCAGAGCACTCAACGCAAGACATAAAGGGGATCGACGGCACATGCGACAGGGCGTACGTCTGGCCCTCGATTGGGGCGACGCGCGGATTGGCGTTGCGGGATGTGACCGTGACGCCGTGCTCGCGTATCCGGTAAGCACGGTTCCGGCGGGCGAAGCCGAGATCGATGAGCTGGTCAAGGTGATCAATGAGTATGAGCCGATCGAGGTGCTGGTCGGGTTTCCGCGGAGCTTGAGTGGACGTGAAGGGCCGGCGGCGCGTAAGGCACGGGAGCGCGCGGCCCAGCTGGCAGGGGCGACCGGCGTGCCGGTGCGGCTGGTGGATGAGCGACTTACGACAATTACCGCCTCGCGGCGGCTCTCCGAGGGTGGCAAGCGAGTCAAGGAGCAACGGAAGTTGATCGACGCAGCAGCCGCTGTCGCGATCCTTGAACAGGCTTTGGCGTTCGAACAATCCAAGGGTGAGGCTCCGGGAGAGTTAGTATCAGCTCCTGGCGGCACTGTCATTGACGGGCCGGACCTCCCTGGCGGCTCGTGGCAGGAGAGGCCGCTGTAGACCTGAGGGAGATCATCCAGCGTGTCATCGATGCTCGACCCAGAGGTGCCGCCGAACCAGACCAAGGAGATGATCCGGACTGGCAAGGGTTGCGTCGCCGTTCTGGTGGCCGCCGCTGTGCTGCTGTTCGGCGGCTTCTTCGTCTGGGACAAAGCCAGCACTTTCCTGTCCACCTTCGGTGAGATCCCCGACTATCCCGGACCGGGCAACGCCAAAATCCTCGTCGACGTTCCGGAGGGTGCCTCGTTGGACGTGATCGGTGGAATCCTCGTCGAGAAAGATGTCGTCAAGTCGAGGAAAGCCTGGGATAGAGCGGTGCGCTCAGAAGAGCGGGCGACCAGCGTTCAAGCCGGCCGGTACCTGCTGCGGACTCAGATGCAGGCCATCGACGCGCTCCGACTGCTGATCAATCCGGGCAGCTCCAAGATCCGCTTGCAGTTCACTATTCCGGAGGGCATGCGGCTCAGTGCCCAGGTAAATGCGCTGGCAAAGCGCACCAAGATCAAGAAGTCGTCATACGAAAAAGCCTTGGACAAACCGAAGGCCCTCAAGCTGCCCAAATACGCCAAGAGTCGACCCGAGGGCTTCCTCTTTCCTGACACCTACGAGCTGACCTCCGATTCCACGTCGACCTCGATCCTTAAGCAGATGGTGGGCCAGTACAAGTCCGTGACGCGCGAGATCGAGTTTGAACCTGCGGCGAAGAAGATCAAGCGATCACCGTACGAGGTGCTCACTGTGGCCAGCATCATCGAACGCGAGGTGAACAGGGAGGAGTACCGAGCGAAGGTGGCGCAGGTGCTTTACAACCGCCTCGACAAGGGGATGAAGCTCGGTCTGGACTCGACGGTGATCTACGCCGAGAACCTCAAGACCAACACAACCACTAAGCAGGATCGCAAGAGCAAGTCGAAGTACAACACCTACCGCTACAAGGGATTGCCGCCCGGGCCTATCTCGGCCCCCGGTAAGGCTGCATTGGAGGCGGCGGCAAAACCTGAGAAGGGTAAATGGCTCTATTTTGTTACGGTGAACTTCGATACCGGTGAGACGAAGTTCGCCGATAACCAGGCCGACTTCGAGAAGATCCGGCAGGAGTTCCAGAGCTGGTGTCAGTCACATCCTGGGCGCTGTGACACCTGAGCTCGGCTTGAGAGACGGCATTCGTCGCTGCGCGGTTCTCGGCTCGCCGATCGAGCATTCGCTTTCACCGGCTCTGCACCGCGCGGCGTACGCCCATGTCGGCCTGAACTGGAGCTACCAACGGATCGAGGTCGATGAGCAGGGCTTGCCTTCCTTCGTGGACAGTCTGGATGCATCCTGGCGCGGGCTCAGTCTGACTATGCCGCTGAAAGTATCCGTGCTCGAGCTCGGTGAGGTCGACCCGCTGGCTCGGCTGGCGGTGGCAGGCAACACGCTGATCTTGGAAGGCGGCAAACGTCAGGTCTACAACACCGACGTTGGGGGCCTGACTTGGGCGGTTCGCCAGGCGACCGCAGCGCCACTGCCAAGCGTGATCATCTTGGGCGCAGGGGCGACAGCAAGGGCTGCCCTCCTTGCCGCCAACGAACTTGGCGCGCAGCAGATAACCGTTGTGGCGCGTACGCCGGCCCGGGCCGAGCCGCTCCGCACGCTCGGTCGCCGACTGGGCGTAACGCTGGACATCAGGCCATGGTCAAGCACACTCCCTGAGGCGGACCTTGCCGTTTCCACCGTGGTTTCCGGAGCGGCTGACTCGATTGCCGATGCCGTATCCGAGAGTGCGCCGGTGATCGTTGACGCCATCTACGATCCATGGCCCACGGTCCTCGCAACGACCGCTCTGCATGCCGGCTGCACGGTGGTCAGCGGCCGCGATGTGCTGATCGGCCAGGCGCTGCTGCAGATCGAGCTAATGACCGGGCACTCTGTTCCCGCCGAAGTCCTGTACGCCGCCCTGGAATCCGAACAGCGCGACCAGCAGCCCGTGCCAGACTTCTGATCATGCTCAGATGGCTGACGGCCGGCGAGTCGCACGGTCCGGCACTAGTGGCAATCCTCGAAGGACTGCCCGCTCATGTGTCCATTACCAGCGGCGACATCGCTGATGCCCTTGCTCGTCGCCGGCTCGGCTTTGGCCGCGGCGCCCGGATGAAGTTCGAGGCTGATGCCGTCACGATCTTGGGCGGCATCAGGCACGGCCAGACCCAAGGCGGCCCCGTCGCGATTCAGGTAGCGAACAGTGAGTGGCCCAAGTGGGAAACAATCATGGCGGCCGATCCGGTACCGCCGGCAGAGCTCGAGGGGCAGGCACGCAACGCGCCCCTCACTCGACCGCGCCCCGGCCACGCCGACCTTGTTGGCATGCAGAAGTACGACTTCGAGGAGTCGCGACCGATCTTGGAACGGGCCAGCGCTCGGGAGACCGCGGCAAGAGTGGCGCTTGGCCGGGTGGCGTGCGCGTTCTTGCAGCAAGCGCTGGGTGTCAGCCTGCTGAGTCATGTGGTCGAGCTCGGCACAGCCCGGGCGCCTGCCAGTGTGATTCCCAGCGCCACCGATCTGGCCGCCATCGATGAGGACCCGGTTCGCTGCTTCGACCCCGCCGGAAGCGCTGAGATGGTCGCCGAGGTGGAGCGCGCACAGAAAGAGGGAGACACACTCGGCGGTGTCGTCGAGGTTGTTGTCTGGGGCCTGCCGCCCGGTCTGGGCTCACACGTTCACTGGGATCGCCGCTTGGATGCCCAGCTGGCCGGCGCGCTGATGGGAATCCAGGCCATCAAAGGTGTCGAGATCGGTGACGGATTCGAGCTGGCGCGCAGCCGAGGCAGCACTGCACACGACGAGATCGTGCCCGGAGACGGAGGGATCGCGCGGGCGTCTCATCGGTCGGGTGGCACGGAAGGCGGCATGAGCACCGGTGAGGTGCTGCGCGTACGCGCGGCGATGAAGCCAATTTCGACGGTGCCGCGCGCACTTCGCACCGTCGACGTCGCAACGGGCGAGGCGGCGGTGGCGCATCACCAGCGCTCGGATGTGTGCGCGGTACCGGCGGCCGGCGTAGTCGCTGAAGCCATGGTCGCACTGGTCTTGGCCAACGCGGCCATGGAGAAGTTTGGCGGCGACTCTGTCGCGGAGACCCGGCGCAACTGCGAGAACTATCTCAAGCAGGTTGCTGATCGCGGACTTCAGATCCGATCTCAGTCGTGAGTATCCAGCCCGAGATCTCCCCTCAGCCTGTCGAAGAGCGTCCTGAGCCTGCCGAAGGGCCGATTGTGCTTGTCGGTGCGCCTGGTTCCGGAAAAAGCACCGTCGGAGCACTACTTGCCGAACGGTTGGACGTGGCCTTTCACGATGTCGATGCGGTGATCGTCGAGCGGAGCGGAAAGTCGATCGCCGACATCTTCGTCGAGGACGGAGAGCCGGCATTCCGGGCGCTGGAAGAGCGCACTACAGCCGAGCTTCTCAGGCGGCCTGGTGTGTTGTCGCTCGGCGGCGGAGCTGTGCTGTCACCAACCACGCGGGCTGCACTACGTGATCATCGAGTGATCTGGCTGAAGGTCGGCCTAGCTCAGTCGGTGAAGCGTGTTGGGCTCGATACTGCCCGGCCGCTGCTCCTCGGCAACGTACGCAGGCAGTTACGGAAGCTGCTCGACGAGCGGGCTGCGCTCTATCGAGAGGTGGGAACCGAGGTCATCGACACCGACGACACGACACCTGCCGACATCGTTGAGATGATCATGAACGCGCATGTATCCCAGCGCTGAGCCGGCCCGGATACCTGTCACGGCAGAGCGGCCGTATCAGGTGCTCGTCGGATCCGACCTGCTGGATGAGGTGCCGAACCTGCTCGGTCCAGGCGTGCACCGGGTCGCGTTGCTGCATCCACCGACGATGATCAAATCGGCGGAAAGCTTGGTTGACCTGCTCAGCAGTGCCGGAATGCGGCCGATTCGCATCGATGTGCCCGACGCCGAGGCTGCGAAGACCGTCGCCGTGGCCGAACGCTGCTGGTCGATTCTGGGCAACGCCGGCTTTACCCGCTCGGACGCGGTCGTCGGCCTCGGCGGCGGTGCGACAACCGACCTAGCCGGATTCGTGGCGGCGACCTGGTTGCGGGGCGTACGGCTAGTCATGGTCCCGACGACGCTGCTCGGCATGGTCGACGCCGCGGTCGGCGGCAAGACGGGGATCAACACCGCTGAAGGCAAGAATCTCGTCGGCTGCTTCTACGAGCCGGTGGGCGTAGTTTGTGATCTTGCCGCGCTTGCCACGTTGCCCAGCGCCGACCTGGTTGCCGGCCTTGCTGAGGTGATCAAATGCGGCTTCATCGCAGACCCGGCGATCTTGACCATGATCGAATCTGATCCAGACTCGGCCGTGCGCAATGATTCGCCCATGCTTCGCGAGCTGGTTGAGCGGGCGGTTTCGGTCAAGGCACGAGTCGTCAGTGCCGATTTTCGCGAGGCCACCTCGACAGGGTCATCGGTGGGCCGTGAGCTGTTGAACTACGGCCACACCATTGGCCACGCCATCGAGCGTCGGGAGCATTTCGCCTGGCGACACGGCGACGCGGTCAGCGTCGGTATGGTCTTTGCCGCAGAGCTCTCCAGGCTCGCCGGCCGACTTGATCAACAGACGGCTGCCCGGCATCGCGACGTGCTGTCGCGCGTTGGTTTGCCGACGAGTTACCCGGCTGACGCATTCGATGACTTGTTGCGCACCATGGCACTCGACAAGAAGGCCCGCGGCGCGACGCTGCGATTTGTGATCTTGAAAGGGTTGGCCAGCGCGGAGATCCTCGCGTCCCCGAGCGAGGACCTGCTGCGTGCCGCGTACGCTGCCGTCGCGGTCTAGCGCTGGGATTGACCGAGCAATCAAACCGGATCGCGCCACGCGCCGTGCTGAGGAGGAGTGAGGGGACATGCTTTTCGTCCTCGAACGACCGATCAAATCGCGCGAGCGAAGCGAGCACCAGCCCCAGCGGCGAGCTGTGGGACGAAGTAGGCGTGCTCCAAGGCGCGATCCGCGCCCGCGATGTTCGCGCCGCCGATCTGCAGGAGGAGCCGACGAAACGCGCCGAAACAGAGCTGACTCTCCAACACATCGTTTCGTCGGACCGACGAAGACGGCGGCTCTCCGGCGAACATCGCAGCGAGCGAAGCGAGCATTGGATACAGCGAGCGGTAGCCGAGCGGAGCAATCAAAAGGGGTCACTATGACTAAAGCCTGGGGCGAGCTCGATGTGCGAGACACATTTGCTGAGGCGGCACAGATCTTCGCCGAGTTGGTACGCCGGATTCCGCAGGACCGCTGGGACGGACCTGGACTGGGGGAGTGGAACCTACGCTCCCTCGTGGGTCACACCTCACGATCACTGATAACGGTGGAGACCTATCTCGGTCAGCCTGCAGACAGCGAAGAAGTGCCAACCTCAGCGGCCTACTACCTGGCGTTGAGCGGGATTGACCCTGCGGCCGTCGTGGGCCGAGGTGTGGCAGCCGGCCAGGCACTTGGCGAGAATCCCGCCGACTTTGTGGATGACCTAGTCAGCCGCGTACCTGCGCAGCTCGAAACGGCTGGCAATCCGCTGATTACGACAGCGGCGGGTGGCATGCGCCTGGAAAACTACTTGCCCACGCGGACTTTGGAGCTTGTGGTGCACAGCCTCGACATCGCGGCAGCAGTGCCAGACATCGAAGGTCCGGAGTTCAGTGTCCAGGTGCTCAGCCAGGTCGCCAGGGTCGCTGCCACGGCCGGCGTGCTGCTTGGCCGTGGCGTGGAACTGATGCTGGCGCTCACCGGCCGAGCCACTCTCAGCCCTGGTTTCAGCGTCGTCTGACCACCTACAGCTGGGTCTAAACTGGGCGGCTGCCAATCAGCGCGCAAATAGTGAAAGCTGCGAGCGTCAGAGAAAGAAGAGAAGAAGGGTCATCAGGCGTGGCGTCGACGAACGATCTGAAGAACGGCATGGTTCTAGACCTGGACGGACAGTTGTGGTCCGTGGTCTGGTTTCAGCACCATAAGCCTGGCAAGGGCAACACCGTGGTGCGCACCAAGCTCAAGCATGTGCTGTCCGGCAAGGTCGTCGACAAGACCTTCAACGCTGACACCAAGGTCGACACGGCCAATGTCGACCGGCGCGACATGCAGTACCTGTACCACGACGGCTCAGGGTTCGTCTTCATGGACACCAGCACCTACGACCAGCTGACGATTGCCGACGAGACGGTGGGCGAAGCAAAGAACTACCTGCTCGAGGAACAGGTAGCAACAGTGGCCCTACACAACGGCACGCCGCTCTACATTGAACTGCCCGCCTCGGTTGAACTCGTGGTCACCTACACCGAGCCCGGCCTACAGGGTGACCGCAGCACCGGCGGCACGAAGCCGGCGACTGTCGAAACCGGATTGCAAATCCAGGTTCCGCTCTTCTTGACTACCGGCGAGAAGGTCAAGGTGGACACGCGCAGCGGCGAGTATCTGGGTCGCGTCGGAAGCTGATCATGGCCGCCGGCTCCTCACGTACCAAGGCCCGTAAGCGCGCGCTCGACATATTGTTCGAGGCCGAACTGCGTGACACAGACGCGATCGCGACCCTGGAGGACCGCATCGCCGCAGGGACTCCGCCAGTACGCGAGTACACCGTGGAACTCGTCCGCGGTGTGGTCGACCACGCAGCAGAAATCGACGAACGGATCAAGGCGTGTTTGGCATCCGGCTGGACCTTGCCGCGGATGCCTCGGGTTGATCGCAACGCCCTGCGGATTGCGGTGTATGAAATCGACTATGGCGAGGTACCTGATGCAGTCGCGGTTGCCGAAGCCGTCCAGCTGGCTTCGGACCTCTCCACTGACGAGTCGCCGGCTTTCGTCAACGGTGTGCTTCGCGCGATCACAGCCTCCACAGTCGGGTGAGGCAGCAGAGCGGCTAGCGCTCGTCGATAGCGCCGAGGACGGGCTTGAGGTCGACGATTGGCGTCCCGTCGATCGCTTCCAGTCCGCTGACATGCAGGCGCACGCCGTCGATGCCGAGGACGCGTACCCGGTGCAGACCAATCGGATTGGGCCGGCTCGATGCGCGAGTGCCGAAGACGCCCTGCTCTGGTCGGCTCAGATCTCCTCGTGGGTGGACTCTCAATACGCTGCGATCAGCCTCGTGCAACCAGCTCAGCATGATGATCTCGTCTCCGACGGCGATGCCGTCAAGAGCCGGCCGGACCTCTGAGTTCAAGATCAAATCGGCGTCCGGAGCTCCTTCATCACCCTGGCGCGGCGCGTCGGCCGTCGAGCTCAACGGACTCTTTACCCGTCCTATTGGGCGGAGTGTGAAGTCAATGGCGGAGTCGTCGGGCATGAGGCACTTTAACTACACGGTCGCAGGCCGCGAGCAATCCCGCATCCCTTGACCATCCCGTGGGATGGTGGCAGGATGGTAATATGCCCGAAGCGGAGAAGACCGAGAAGATCACGATCAACCTCGGCCTGATCGACCTCGGCCAGATCGACCTACTTGTCCAAGAGGGGTTCTACGCCAACCGAACCGATTTTCTTCGCACCGCCGTACGCGCGCAGCTCGGCAACCATGGTCCTGTGCTGCAGCGGACCGTGGAACGGAAAACAATGGTGTTGGGTCTGGAGAACTATACCCGTCAGCAGCTGGAAGAGGTTCAAGCTGCTGGCCGTCACTTGCAGATTCGTGTCTTGGGCTTGGCCACGATTGCCGATGACGTAACTCCAGAACTGGCACTCGCGACGATCGACTCGGTCGAGGTGCTGGGCGCATTCCGGGCAAGTCCCGCAGTGAAAGCCGCACTGCGAGATCGCATTCGATAAACCATCCATCAGGAGCACACACATGATCAATCTGGATCAAAATCAGATGGCGGAAGCACTACAACTGACCAGGGCGGGGCGCCTTGCCGAAGCAACGGAGCTTATCCAGCGAACGCTCGGGTCAAGCTCGAAGTCCGGGCCGTCACCAGTCAGTGGCCAGATGAATCCGCCGAGCATGGGTAATAAGCCGCTGCTAAGTCCGTTGCTCAACTCGCCTACCTTGCAGCTGCCCATGCAGAATCCCAATGTGTTGCCGCGTCAAGCACCGCCGCCAGACAGTTTTGGAGGCGGCGCCCTCGTCGAGCGGACCTACTCGAACGGCTCCGGCGCCAGGCGGTACCTGGTGTACGCGCCGCCTGGTGGTCCCGGCCAAGGGATGCCTGTCATCGTGATGCTCCACGGTGGGACTCAGGACGTGCGTGACTATGCGACCGGCACAGGCATGAACAAACTTGCGGATCTGCATCACTTTCTGGTCGTATACCCCGACCAGGATTCCCGGGCAAATCCCATGCGGTATTGGAATTGGTTCCGTCCGCAGGACCAGCGCACCGGCAATGGTGAGCCATCTCTTATCGCAGGTATCACCGAGCAGGTCATCAATGACTATGCTGCGGATCGAGACAAGATCTTCATCGTTGGCTTCTCCGCAGGTGCTGCTATGGCGACTGTTATGGCGGCAACGTACCCGGAGCTCTATGCGGCGGCTGGCGTGCATTCCGGTTTGCCGTACGGCGCTGCGTACGATGTGCAGTCCGCATTTGCGCTTATGCGCGGTGACAGTCTGCCGTCGCGGCAAGGCCGGGCATTGCAGATTCCCTTGATCGTCTTCCATGGTGATCAAGATCAGATTGTCAATGTGATCAATGCGACCCACATCCGTCAACAACGACTCGGAGTCGACGGAGCGACAGTCGGCGATGGCGCGACGACGGCTCAAGGCCAGGTACCTGGCGGTCGCGCCTATACGCGCACGAGCTATTCGGATGAAAACGACGTGCTATTAGAGCAGTGGATTGTTCACGGAGCTGGGCATGCCTGGTTCGGTGGTTCTGCTGGCTCCTCCTACACCGATCCCCTGGGCCCGGACGCCAGCGCGGAGATGGTGCGCTTCTTCAGGCTCCCGGAGATCGAGCCGGCACCGGACCGGACTGGCGGGTCGCAGCGTGATGCCGGTAACTAGAGGGACGTCGGGCGACTCGGAGATCACTGAGAATCGTGCCAACAGCGTGGCGATCGCGATGACGGCCTCCGTCATCGCGAAGTGCCCCCCGATGCAACCGCGGAGGCCACCGGCGAACGGGAAGTAGGCGTAGCGAGGTCGGGCTTGCTCAGCAGCCGGTTGGAAGCGCGTGGGATCAAACCGCCGCGGTTCCGGCCAGAGGTCAGGACGCCGGTGGGTGGTCCACTGGCTAAGCAGAATGATGGAGCCCGCGGGGATGCGGTAGCCCATGATCACCTCCTGCTCGACGACCCTGCCGAGCGAGTACACCGGCGGATAGAGCCGCATCGCCTCCTTCACCACCATTTCAGTCAGACGGAGTCGGCCGATGTCGTCGGCCTGCGGGGCACGGCCATCCAGCACCTCGGCGATCTCGTCGTGCACCGCCGCCTGCACGTCGGGATGGCGACCGAGCAGGTGCATCGTGAACGTGAGTGCAGTCGACGTCGTCTCGTGCCCGGCCAGTAAGAAAATCAAGACCTGGTCGCTGATCTCCTGCTGGCTCATTGGCGCCCCGGTCTCCGGGTCGCGCGCGGCGAGCAGCAGTGAGATCAGGTCTCGACCGGATTCCCGGGACCGCCGATCAATGATGTCGTCGACGATGCCGTACAAGGTGCGTTGTGCCTGTGCCGCACGAATCTCCGCCGGCGTCGGCAAGCGCCGGGGAAGCCGCAGCGGGCTCATGCCGCGCCGGCGTATGTGCTCGTTCAACACGGGAAACGTTGCCCGGATTATGGGCACGGCGTCTTCGACATCAGCGCCGAAGAGCACCCGGCCGACCGTACGCAGCGTGTAATCGACCATCTCTGCGTTGAGATCGACGGACTCGCCAACGGCGGCGGCGGCGCCGCACCGATCTGTCAAGTGCGCGGCCTCGTCGGCCATGATGTCGATGTAGGTGTCGATGCGCCGGTGGGAGAACAGCGGCGCCACCGTGCGACGCTGTTGTCGCCAGCGAGCGCCGCCGCTAGTGAGCAGGCCGCTGCCGAGGTATGCGGCAACCTCCTCGTACATGGGCGTGTTCTTCGAGTAGCCGTCAGGGTTGCCAGCCAACACTTGTTCCACGCCGTCGGGGTGGGTCACGAGATAGAGCTCTCGGCGCAGTCCCGGCGGCCCTGCGACGAACCGTACGACATCGCCATACTCGGCCGCCATTCGTTCGAAGGTGCCGAGCTGGTCACCTCGTAGCTCCGGACCCATACCCAGCCAACGCGACCCACGCGGGCCCGGAATTGCGCTCGATTTGCTCATGCCGTTAATGATGGCTCGGTCGCCTGAAACGACGTGGACCGCTGATCAGTGCCGGATCCAAGGAAGAATCTGATCCATGATCCAGGCCCCAGCGACCAGCGTGATCACCATTGATGGGCAGGCGATCGAATACCGGCTGGAGCGGCGCGGCCGACGTACGGTGTTGATCTTGCACGGCGGCCACATGTCCGCGCGCTGCCGGTTCGGTTAAGAGATCTTCAGCAACGCCGGTTATTCGGTTTTGGTCGCATCCTGGCCCGGATATGGCTGGACGGCTGTGGGAGCGGGACCTTCGGCGGCGGAGTTCGCCGTGCGCTTGGCAAGCCTTTGCCGCAGGCTTGGTCTGTCCGACGTGATCGTGGTCGGCCTCTCGATCGGAGCAAGATCAGCCTTGACCTTGGCCGCGTTCTATCCAGAGCTGGTCCGGCGGGTGATCTTGATGTGCCCTACCAGCGCACCGACCGATGTCAGTGGAGACGTCGCGCAGCCCGTACTGATTCTGGCTACCCGAAACGACGGTGCAGCGAGCTTCGAACATGCCGAAGCTCTTGCAGCCACCTTGCCGAATGAGCAACTTGGTGCGATCGATACGCCGACTCACCTGCTCTGGCTTGGCGACGGGTCGGATCGCACTGTTGGAGCAATCGACTCCTTCATCCGGTCCTGAGCGATCGGTCGAGGAATCGTCGCAGCATTCGTCATTAGGGTGAGAGGGCGGAGAGGACCGCCCCGAGCGAAGGAGTGCCCATGAAGTATCTGCTGCTGATCTACGGCGATGAGGCAGCGGCCGCGGCGATGGCGGAGGACACCACACCAGAGCAACAAGCTGCGCAGATCCAGCCGTGGTACGACTACGGCGACTGGCTCACTGAGAAGGGCTGGTTCGTGGCCGGCGACGCGTTGCAGCCAACCTCGACAGCGACGACGGTGCGCGCTTCTGACGGCAAGCCGGTAGTGACCGATGGTCCCTTCGCGGAGACCAAAGAACAGCTCGGTGGCTACTACCTGCTCGACGTGGCCAACCTCGATGAGGCGATTGAAGCAGGGACCCGCTGTCCCGGCGCCATGTTCGGCACCATCGAGCTACGTCCAGTCCAGGAGTTCCCGGATCAACCGCAGGGCTGATACCACGGCCGATACACGCGAGAACGTCGACCTCCTGTTCCGCCGTGAGGCGGGGCGGGCGGTCGCAGCCCTGATCCAGGCGACTGGCAGCTTCGATCTGGCGGAAGAGGCTGTTCAAGACGCTTTTGTGCAAGCCCTGCGCACCTGGCCGACGCGGGGCATTCCCACCAACCCGGCAGCGTGGATCACCCTTACGGCCCGTAACAAGGCAATTGATCGCCTGCGACGGGAACGAGTGGGAGCCGTCAAGGCGGCACAGGCTGAGGAATTGCGCGCGCTCGAGGGGTTGGGAGGCGACGTGCAGCACATCCCTGATGAGCGGCTGCGACTGATCTTCACGTGTTGTCATCCCGCTTTACCCATGGAAGCACGGGTTGCGCTCACGCTCCGCACAGTCGGGGGACTGTCGTCGCGAGAGATCGCCCGGGCGTTCCTGCTCACCGAACCAACGGTGCAGCAGCGCTTGGTCCGTGCGAAGCGCAAGATCCGGAACGCCGGCATTCCTTACCGCGTCCCGCCGCAGGAACTCCTGCCGGAGCGGCTTGGCGGCGTACTCGGCGTTCTGTATCTCGTGTTCAACGAGGGATACACCTCGACCGAGGGCGAGCTGCTTCGCGTCGAGCTGTGTGACGAGGCGATCTGGCTGGTACGGGTCGTGGACCGGCTCATGCCAGGCGAGCCCGAGACAATGGGTTTGCTCGCACTGATGCTGCTTCAGCATTCCCGGCGTCATGCCCGTGTCGATGATCATGGTGATCTCGTGCTGCTGGAAGATCAAGATCGGGCTCGCTGGGATCAGGAGATGATCGACGAAGGACTGGCGTTGATCGATGCGGCAGTGGAGCTGCGGCGGCCCGGTCCGTACCAGGTGCAAGCGGCGATCGCGGCCCTGCACGCGCGCGCGCCACGACCTGAAGACACTGATTGGCCGCAGATCGCCACGCTCTATCGGGGTCTCAAGGCGATGTGGCCGACACCAGTCATCGAGCTGAATCGAGCAGCCGCTGTTGCCATGGCGGACGGGCCCGACGCCGGGCTGGCCCTCATGGAACCGCTCGCGGACGAACTTGACCGGTATCACCTCTTCCACGCAGCCAGAGCGGACCTGCTGCGCCGGAGCGGACGTAACAGCGAGGCGAGGGCCGCATATCGACGAGCTCTGCAGCTCGCCACGAATTCCGTGGAGCGCAACTACCTCAACGGACGCCTGGAACAGCTGGAGCAAGAAACCGCGGTCAAGTCGCGGTGCTGAATCGATCTGGTGCCGCTCCGATTCGCTGATAACCTCTGTTGCGGCCTACAAACCTTCGGTCCGTCCCTTGGGGCAGGAAAGGGCGGTCATGTTCGCAGCCGCTAGTGCGCCCGGAAATCTCGGTGCCTGACCTCCGGCAGCTGGAGTCCGCTCCGCCGGCGCTGCTGGTGCTTGAGGATGGTCGCACGTTTCATGGTCGAGCCTTCGGCGCCATCGGTGAAACCTTCGGTGAGGCAGTCTTCGCAACCGGCATGTCGGGCTATCAGGAGACGTTGACAGACCCCAGCTACTACCGTCAGGTGGTCATCGCGACCGCACCACACATCGGTAATACCGGCTGGAACGACGAGGACGGCGAATCCGGCAGGATTTGGGTCGCTGGCTATGTGGTGCGCGACGCCGCTCGGCTTTCATCCAACTGGCGGGCCCGTCGAGACCTGGATGCCGAGTTGCGTACGCAGGGCGTTGTCGGCATGTCAGAGGTCGACACTCGAGCTCTTACCCGGCACATCCGAGAACGCGGCGCGATGCGGGTTGGGGTTTCGAGCCTGGAAACCAATCCCGCAGCCTTGCTGGAACGGGTACAGGCTCAACCGTCCATGGTGGGCGCTCATCTGGCCGACGACGTGACAACGACCGAGGGGTACGTGGTGAAGCCCGACGGCGAGCCTCGCTTCCGCGTCGTGGCCGTGGATCTTGGCATCAAGTCGATGACTCCGGTACGGATGGCTGAGCGCGGGCTGGAGGTCTATGTCGTGCCGTCAACGATCACCTCTGCCGAGGTCGAGGCGCTCAAGCCCGACGGGGTGTTCTTTTCCAACGGCCCGGGCGATCCGGCCGCTGCCGAGGGCCAGATTGAACTTCTGCGGTCGGTACTGGCTGCCGGCATTCCCTACTTCGGGATCTGCTTCGGCAATCAGCTCTTCGGACGGGCACTCGGTTTCGGCACGTTCAAGCTGGGGTACGGCCACCGCGGCATCAACCAGCCGGTGATGGATCTCACCACGCGCAAGGTGGAGGTCACCGCGCACAACCATGGATTCGCCGTCGAGGCCAAGCCCGGAGAGCGGCAGCAGACGCCGTACGGCACCGCTGAGGTTAGCCATATCTGCCTCAACGACGATGTCGTCGAGGGGCTCCAGCTCACCGATCATGATGGAAGGCTGCTCGCCTTTTCGGTGCAGTACCACCCGGAAGCCGCTGCAGGTCCTCACGACGCAAGCTACTTGTTCGACCGCTTTGCAGATCTAATGGCGGCTCACGCTCCGAATCCGACGCAGGAGGATTCGCCGACCGACCGCGCGACGAAGGAGCGCCTGGTTGGTGGTGAACAAATCGCGAATGCGAAGCGTTCTCCCGGCCTTTCCACTCCCGAAGGGAGTGTGTAGTGCCGCGGCGTACCGACATCGAGTCGATCTTGGTCATTGGGTCCGGTCCGATCGTCATTGGGCAGGCCTGCGAGTTCGACTATTCAGGCACTCAAGCCTGCCGCGTACTGCGAGCTGAAGCCTTCCGGGTCATCTTGGTCAACTCAAACCCGGCGACGATCATGACCGATCCGGAGTTCGCGGATGCGACATACGTCGAGCCGATCACTCCCGACTTCGTCGAGATGGTCATCGCCAAGGAGCGGCCCGACGCGTTGCTAGCCACTCTCGGTGGGCAGACAGCGCTGAACACCGCGGTCGCTCTGCACGAAAGTGGCGTGCTGGAACGATATGGCGTCGAGCTCATCGGTGCCTCGATCGAGGCCATCCAACGCGGTGAGAATCGTGAGCAGTTCAAGGCAATCGTCGAAGGGTTGCAGGACATCGCGGGCGGTCCAGCGGAGGTTGCCCGAAGCCGGATCTGTCACTCCATCGAGGACGTGCTCAGCGCAGCGGATGATCTCGGTTATCCGCTCGTGGTACGCCCCAGCTTCACGATGGGCGGGCTGGGCTCCGGCTTCGCTCATGACGAAGCTGATCTTCGTCGCATGGCCGGTGCCGGCCTGTCCGCCAGCCCTACTACGGAAGTGTTGATCGAGGAGTCGATCTTGGGCTGGAAGGAGTACGAGCTCGAGGTCATGCGCGACAAGGCAGACAACGTGGTCATCGTCTGCTCGATCGAAAACCTCGACCCCATGGGTGTGCACACGGGGGACTCGATCACCGTAGCTCCGGCTATGACCCTCACCGACCGTGAGTACCAACGCATGCGGGACGTTGCCATCGGCATCATCCGTGCGGTCGGCGTCGATACCGGCGGCTGCAACATCCAGTTCGCGATCGATCCCTCGAATGGCCGGATGATCGTGATCGAGATGAACCCTCGGGTGTCGCGGTCCTCGGCGCTGGCGTCAAAAGCCACCGGCTTCCCGATCGCCAAGATCGCCGCGAAGGTCGCCATTGGTTACACCCTCGACGAGATCCCGAACGACATTACCTCACACAGCGGGAAACCCCCCGTGTACCCCCCGCTGGGGGAGTCCCCCCAGACCCCCGCAAACGGCGGGCGGCCCAATTGGACGCCGGCGGCCTTCGAGCCGACTCTTGACTACGTCGTGGTCAAGGTGCCGAGATTCGCATTCGAGAAATTTCCGTCGGCCGACTCCACGCTCACCACCCACATGAAGAGCGTCGGCGAGGCAATGGCCATCGGCCGCAACTTCACCGAAGCTTTGGGCAAGGCCTTACGAAGCCTCGAGGACCCCAAGGCGCCCTTCGAATTCGCCGCAGAGGTAAACGAGTCGGCCGAGGAATTGCTGAAGCGAGCGGCCCGCCCGCATGACGGCCGGCTCAACCTCGTCATGCAGGCACTCCGTGCGGGCGCCACACCGGATCAAGTGCATCAGGCAACCAAGATCGATCCCTGGTTCGTCGATCAACTGGTGTTGATCTTGGAGATCGCGGACATGATCAAGTCGGCGCCGGAGCTCACAGCGGACCTGCTCCGGACGGCGAAGCGCCATGGAATCGCCGACTCGCAGATCGCGGCCCTCCGGCACTTGAGCGAGGACGTGGTGCGCGGCGTGCGTTGGGCGCTGGGGATCCGGCCGGTTTACAAGACAGTTGACACCTGCGCCGCCGAGTTCGCCGCCCGGACTCCGTACCACTACAGCTCTTACGATCTTGAAACTGAAGTCGCGGCCCGGCAGCGGCCAGCCGTATTGATCTTGGGCAGCGGACCCAACCGGATCGGCCAAGGCATCGAGTTCGACTACTCCTGCGTGCATGCCGCCATGTCACTCAGTGCCGCCGGTTACGAGACGATCATGGTGAACTGCAACCCTGAAACGGTCTCTACCGACTACGACACTGCCGACCGGCTGTACTTCGAACCGCTGACGCTGGAGGACGTGCTGGAGGTGGTGCACGCGGAGCAGGCCGCCGGGCCGGTCGCCGGTGTCATCGTTCAGCTCGGTGGGCAGACGCCGCTGCGACTCGCTCAGCCACTCAAGGATGCCGGCGTCCCGATCGTCGGGACCAGCCCCGAGGCGATCCATCTCGCCGAAGAACGAGGCGCCTTCGGCCGCGTGCTGGCTGAGGCAAGCCTGCCGGCGCCCAAGCACGGCCTGGCTCGCTCCTTCACCGAGGCCAAGAAGATTGCCGACGAGATCGGCTACCCCGTGCTGGTGCGCCCTTCGTACGTGCTGGGCGGCCGCGGCATGGAGATCGTCTACGACGAGTCGACACTGTCGGCCTATATCGAGCGCGCTACCGAGGTATCACCAGCTCACCCGGTGCTCGTCGACCACTTCCTCGATGACGCCGTGGAGATCGACGTGGATGCGCTCTATGACGGTACCGAGCTTTATCTCGGAGGAGTCATGGAGCACATCGAGGAGGCAGGCATCCACTCCGGAGATTCCGCCTGTGCACTGCCCCCGATCACTCTGGGCGCGGAGGTAGTGGACCGGATTCGTTACTCGACCGAAGCGATCGCTCGCGGTGTCGGTGTCTGCGGCTTGATCAATATCCAGTTCGCGCAATCGGGTGACACCTTGTTCGTCTTGGAAGCCAACCCGCGCGCCTCCCGTACGGTGCCCTTCGTCTCCAAGGCGACGGCCACCCCGCTGGCCAAGGCCGCCGCGCGCGTCATGCTCGGTGCGAGCGTGCAGCAGCTACGTGCCGAAGGGTTATTGCGGGCAACTGGTGATGGCACTACCGAGGATTCATCAGCAGCGATCGCCGTCAAGGAAGCGGTGATGCCGTTCAACCGCTTCCGTACCGTCGACGGGATCTCAGTCGACACCATCCTCGGTCCCGAGATGAGGTCGACCGGGGAGGTGATGGGTCTCGACGTGGCTTTCGGTACCGCTTTTGCCAAGAGCCAGGTGGCCGGCTTCGGGCCGCTCCCGACGAAGGGCACCGTCTTCGTCTCGGTTGCCAACCGTGACAAGCGGTTTGTGATCTTCCCCGTGAAGCGTCTTGCTGATCTTGGCTTCGAGATCTTGGCAACGGCGGGCACCGCCTCGATGCTGCGCCGGCACGGCGTCGTGGTGACGCCGGTGCGCAAGTTCAGCCAAGGCGTTGGGCCGGACGGAGAAAAGACGATTGTGCAGATGATCTTGGATGGTCAGGTCGACATGATCTTCAACACACCGCACGGGCTGAGCATGGACGGCCGCCCGCGCTTCGACGGCTACGAGATTCGCACGGCAGCGGTGTTGCGGAATATTCCGTGCGTGACCACGGTGCCCGGCCTGGCGGCCGCGGTACAGGGCATCGAGGCGATCATCGCCGGCAATGTGAACGTCCGGTCGCTGCAGTCGTGGAGCCGGAACGATTCGTGATCGCGGATCTGTCGATCGCAGACTGTGGCTATCGCGGCCTGCTACGGCCGCTGTTGTTTCGCGCTTACCACGGCGACGCCGAGCGCATCCATGAGCGCACATTGGCTGCGCTCGCCCGGATGGGAGGAAGCCAGTCAGCGCTTGCCACGCTCCGAGCCCTTTGTGCCCGGCATCGCAGGCCTGTCACGGTTGCCGGTATTCAATTCCCCGGCCTGGTTGGTTTGGCTGCCGGCATGGACAAGGATGGCGTCGCGATCAAGACCTGGGGTTCACTTGGCTTTGGCTTCGTCGAGCTGGGCACCGTGACTGCAGAATGCCAACCAGGCAATGACAAGCCCCGGCTCTTCCGGCTTCCCGACAGTCGGGCGATCATCAACCGGATGGGCTTCAACAACCGTGGCGCCCACGCTCTGGCAGATCGGCTGGCCGCGGCTGGAGTCAGCCGCGGCAATCTGGCGGTCGGCATCCCGATCGGCATCTCCATCGGCAAAACCAAGAACGTGCCGCTGGCGGAGGCAACCGAGGACTACCTCATCTCACTGCGCACCCTTGCCCCGTACGCCGACTATGTTGCTATCAATGTCTCCAGCCCCAACACGCCAGGACTGCGTGCCCTGCAAGATGCCTCGGCGCTCGCAAAGTTGATCACCAGCCTGGTCACCGAGGCATGGCGGCTCGCGGCCGGCCGCCCGCCGGTGCCGATCTTCGTCAAGGTAGCTCCGGACCTGGCCGAGGCCGCGCTGGAGGAGGTCGTGCAAGTCTGCAGCGACGCGGGAGCCGAAGGTCTCATCGCGACGAATACGACACTGAGCCGAGACGCTCTGCAAACCGATGAGCCGCTGCGCACGGAATCTGGAGGTCTTTCGGGAGCACCGCTAACTCAGCGGGCGCGAGAGGTCGTACGCTTCTTGGCCGAGCGCACCTCGTTGCCGATCATCGGCGTTGGCGGCATCATGAGCCGCGACGACGGCCAGGCAATGCTCGATGCCGGCGCCAGCCTGCTGCAGATTTACACCGGATTCATCTACGCCGGTCCTGCACTAGTGAACGATTTGAACCGGTTGGAACCGGATCACGGCAGAACTGGAGTTACTGATCACGTCATACGGTGAACGCCTCGAGGCACTGGTAGCCGAACGCGGCCCGCTCTGTGTGGGTATCGATCCCCACCCCTCGGTGCTGACCTCCTGGGGGCTGACCTCGGATGCGGGAGGCCTCGAGCGCTGCGCCCGCAGCATGATCGAGGCGCTCGGCAGTACGGTGCCGGTCTTCAAGCCCCAGTCGGCATTCTTCGAGGCGTACGGGGCGGCGGGGATCGCCGTTCTGGAACGAACGTTGGCCGACATCAAAGCGACCGGAGCGCTTTGCATACTCGACGTGAAGCGCGGCGATATCGGCTCGACCATGGACGCGTACGCGGCGGCCTATCTGAGCGAGGGCTCACCGCTCGCCGCTGATGCCATCACACTCAGCCCATACCTCGGCTTCGCCACTCTGGACGGTGCCATCGAGCTGGCGGATAGAGGCGGTCGCGGGGTCTATGTACTTGCCTTGACCAGCAACCCCGAAGGGCCTCAGATCCAGCAGGCTCGCTCAGCGAACGGGCGCAGCGTGGGCCAGCTCATCGTGAATGAGGCTGCCCGCCGCAATGCCGTTCGCCGTGGAGCGGGAGCCACCGTGGGGCCGGTCGGGATCGTTGTCGGCGCCACCATAGGCCAGACGGGTACCGACTTCAGCGCGCTCAACGGGTCCATCCTCTCGCCGGGTATCGGTGCCCAAGGGGGTAGCGTCGCTGACATCCCGGCAGTCTTCGGAGAGGCAAGCCGATTCGTGCTGCCGTCCAGCAGCCGTGAGGTCATGTCGGCTGGGCCGACACATGCGGCACTACAACGTGCTGCGACACAGGTACTGGGTGAGATGAAAGCTGCACTCGGGTTGAGGTAAGTTCTCAAGCCTCCGACTGATTCGCCGCGTATCGGCGGATCCGAACTGCCTGGCCGCCAGATGAGGACGCGAGCTGTGACGATACCCCCGCTGAGCGACGAGCAGCGTCAGCAGGCCCGACATGCAGCGACCGAGGCTCGACGCCGCCGCGCCGATATGAAGCAGGCTCTCCGCTCCGGCGAAAGCACTCTCGAGCAGGTGCTGGTCGTTGCCGAGACAGACGACGTCATTGCTCATGCCAAGGTCATCGATGTGCTCAAGGCCCTACCTCGCGTAGGTGCGGTGCGTGCCAACAAAGTCATGGAAAGGCTGGATATCGCGGCCAACCGAAGGCTGCGAGGCCTGGGGAAACATCAGACCGCCGCGCTGATCGCCGAATTTTCTGACCGATCTACGCCACCGCCCACGCGACAGTCGTGACGCGAGCACGTCTCACCGTGCTCTCTGGACCAGCCGCGGTGGGCAAGGGAACTGTCGTCACACGCTTGACTCAGGAACATCCAGAGATCTTCGTCTCGGTTTCGGTCACTACCCGGCCGCCTCGTCCGGGTGAGGTCAACGGCGTGCACTACTACTTCGTCTCAGATGCCGAGTTCGATGCGCTGGTCGCAGACCGCGCCTTGCTGGAGTGGGCGGTTGTGCATGGCGTGCACCGGTACGGCACGCCCCGCGACGCCGTACTGCGTGCGTTGGACGAGGGCCGTTCGGCCTTGCTGGAGATCGATCTGCAAGGGGCGCGGCAGGTCAAATCGAATTGTCCCGATGCTCGGTTCGTCTTCCTGGCTCCTCCGTCCTGGGAGGAGTTGGTCCGTCGGCTCGTGGGGCGTGGTACCGAGTCGGCCAGCCAGCGCGAGCGGCGGCTGGAGACGGCGCGGGCGGAGCTGGCGGCGCAAGCAGAGTTCGACTATGTGGTCGTAAACGGTGAAATAGGGCAGGCGGTTGAAGACTTGGTAACCTTGGTGCGTCTGTAGCCGTACAGGCTCCTTTGGCGTGTGATGATCCAGCTTCGATACAGCACAGCCGGTGCCGATCGCGGCTAGCCTGTCAATCCAACCGAAGGTTCATACGTGTCTGGAAACCATCCGATTGCGGAAGGCATCACCAATCCACCGATCGATGAGCTGCTGAAGCAGTCAGATTCCAAGTACAAGCTGGTCTTGTTCGCGGCCAAGCGGGCTCGACAGATCAACGCCTATTACTCTCAGCTCGGCGAGGGCCTGCTTGATCACGTCGGTCCGTTGGTCGAGACGACCGTGCAGGAAAAGCCTCTGTCAATTGCCTTGCGTGAGGTGAACGAAGGCAAGTTGAGCTGCGTCGACGTCGATCCCGACGCACCTGTGGACGAGGACACCGAGTCGCGTTTCGAGCCTGCCTGAGCACCCGCTGCCGGTGACCGACGGGAGGGCGCGATGAGTCGGATCGTCCTGGGGGTATCTGGCGGCATCGCCGCGTACAAAGCCTGCGAACTGCTACGTCGGCTGCAAGGCGCCGGCCATGAGGTGACCGTCGTACCCACAGCGGCGGCGCTGGAATTCGTCGGCTCCAGCACATGGGCGGCGCTGTCCGGTCGGCCAGTGCACACCTCGGTATTCGATGATGTGCATCTGGTGCCGCACGTCAAGATCGGGCAAGAAATCGATTTGGTCTTCGTCGCGCCTGCGACGGCTGACATCCTTGCTCGCGCCGCGACTGGCCGTGCTGATGACCTGTTGACCAACGTACTGCTCACCGCGCACTGCCCGATCGTATTTGCGCCCGCCATGCATACCGAGATGTGGCTGCATGCCGCCACTCAGGCCAACGTCGCCACGCTTCGCAGCCGTGGCGCCTTGGTAGTGCGACCCGATGTCGGACGACTCACCGGGCCTGACGCGGGAGTCGGACGGCTGCCTGATCCCGCCGAGCTCTTTGCCGTCGCGGTTGCCGTGCTGACAGATCCAGAGATTGCGGTACGGGCGGCCAGTCAGGACATGGCAGGCCTGAAGGTTGTCATCAGCGCCGGCGGCACCAGGGAAAGGCTCGATCCGGTGCGTTTCATCGGCAACTCGTCCTCGGGCCTGATGGGTTGGGCGCTCGCACGGGCCGCCGTGCTCCGCGGAGCTGACGTCCGGCTCGTCGCAGCCAACGTCGGGCTACCAGCACCGCCTGGCACCGAGGTCGAGGCGGTCGGCTCCACTGCTGATCTTGCGCAGGCTATGTCGGTCGCTGCCAAGGA
>Ga0111539_10002683_pt1 | contig 23546 bp, 31 predicted proteins | sample RhiMethybrSRZTD1_FD_79667 | JGI IMG/M metagenome (GOLD analysis project Ga0111539, IMG submission 79667) | Populus rhizosphere microbial communities from Tennessee, USA - Rhizosphere MetaG P. TD hybrid SRZTD1 (version 2) (version 2) | ecosystem: Host-associated > Plants > Roots > Rhizosphere >...
CCTGGTGCTGATTATCTTCCTGATCTTGTGGCTGACCGGCCATCTCGGAGGCGTCTGAACCATGGCCGAGGAAATGCTGACCGAACATTTTTCCCTGGACGGGTTCGTCGCCAGCGACACGGCGGCGATGATGGGCATCGACAACACGCCGCCGGACGACAAGAAAGCCTGCCTGCAGATCCTCGCCGAGACCATGGAGCTGGTGCGCACCATCCTGGAGGACAAGCCGATCGTCATCACCTCGGGCTACCGCTGTTATGACCTCAACGTCGCCTGCGGCGGGGCCAGCGACAGCGCCCACCTGCAGGGCCTGGCTTGCGATTTCGTCTGTCCCGAGTTCGGCACGCCGCTGGACATCTGCGCCACCCTGGAGCCCTACATGGACGTGCTGGCCATCGACCAATTGATCTGGGAATACGAGGGCTGGGTCCATCTCGGCCTGTGCGCAGGCGACCCGCGCAACCAGGCCCTGACCATCAACGAGAGCGGCACATCGGAAGGTTTTGCCTGAAATCCTGTGCTAGATTGACCGCTTCCGGGGGTGCCCCTCCCGGAAGGGATCGACCAGGTCCGTCTCTCAAGGAGCGTCACACCTCTCGATGGCGATTGACCTGGCCGGTTTCCTCGGTGAAGGCGTTGTCCCCCGCACCGAGATGTCATCGCCCTCGGTTCGCACACACGCCACGGACCTTTGCCGAGCGAGAGGCCCCACCCTGGAACGTTCCCTCGCGGCCAGGGTGGGGCTTGTCGACAGCCGTGATGTCCGACGAGGCATAGCGTTTGCCCAGCCGGCACGTTGCGCCTCCGGATCACTTTTTCTAAGGTCGTCCGGCGACTACAGAGTTGCGAACAGCAGCCTTTGGCTGGGCGGGGATCGCTTCCCCGCCCAGCCTTTTTTGCTTATGGTGCAGGTTTCCCGGAGGACACTACCCCTTTGGAGGTAGTCTTCGGCTTCCATTTCCCTCGATGGAGCCGCCCGCGTGCCCACCACCTTCACGCCCACCCTCAACCTGACCAAGCCCCTGGTCGGCGGCGACAAGGACATCTGGGGCCAATATTGGAACGACAATGCCGACAAGACCGACGCGGTGTTCCGCTCGGCCAGCCGCACCGAGGTCAGTCTCACCGTAGGCGCGTCCCAGACCCTTGAGGTCAAGGGCGACATGCTCGTCAAGGACAGCACCGACCCGACCAAGGTCTTCCGGCTGCGCGTCGACAACCTGCCGACGGCGACCACGCGCACCGTCCGGGTGCCCTACAACGACGGCACCCTGGTCACCGAGGAGCAAGTCCTGGCGCGGATGCCGACCGGCACCGTGCTCTCGGGTTATTATGGCAACACCGCCCCGATAGGCTTCGTCCTTGCCGACGGCCGGACCATCGGCGACGCCAGCTCGACGGCGACCAACCGCGCCAACGCCGATTGCGAGCGTTTGTTCAAGCAACTATGGGCCTTGAACTTTACGGTTGTCGGCGGACGCGGTGCGACCGCCCAGCTCGACTGGGACGGCCACAAGCAGCTCACTCTGCCCAACCACTCCGGTCGCGTGATGGCCGGTCGCGACAACCTGAGCGGCACGGCGGCGGGCGTTCTTCCAGGCTACACGGCGGTGGGCACTGTCGGTGGCGCACAGTCCACGTCGACTACTGTCAGTGCGACCGGGAACGCCTCGGTCAATGGCACTACAGGTGCCGTAACTGCGGGTCAGAGTACGCTTGTGGCGGCTGGCACCAATGCCGGGCCGGTGGGTCTTGAGTTTCACAGTCACTCCATGAGTTTCAATGCTCCGGTTTCGGTGAACGGCGGCACTGCGGCGTTCGGCATCGTGCAGCCGACCATCGCGGTCGACGTGATCATCGCGCTCTGACCGATGCCCGCCTCGCACAAGCTGATCGCCCTGCAACTGCCGCCCGGCATGGCGCGGGCGGCGACGCCCTACGACACGACCAACCGCTGGTACGACCTCAACCTGATGCGCTGGGTGGCCGGCAGCCTGCGGCCGATCGGCGGCTGGGAGCGCATGACCCCTGCGCCGTTCAGTGCTCCGGCGCGCAAGCTGTTCTCGTGGCGCTCCAACGAAGCCGACCGCTCGCTGATGATCGGCACCGACCACCAGTTGATCGTCGACAAGGGCGGTGCCGGGACCTACGTCGACATCACGCCGTCCGGCTTCGTCCTGCCGGTCGCCAGCAACACGGGCGGCTACAGCACCGGCCCGTTCGGCATGGATTTCTACGGCACGCCGCGCGATCCCGCGGTGACCACCGGCGCCTATTCCAACTTCGCCCACTGGTCGATGGACAATTGGGGCGAAGATGTGTTGGTCACCGCCAACACCGACGGCCGGATCTGGCACTTCGTCCATGACGACCTGACGCCCTTGCCGCCCGTCCTGGTCGCCGGCACCAAGCCGGTCGGCTCGCCGCAGGCACCACCCAACTCGATCAGCTCCCTGATCGTCACCGCCGAGCGTCACGTCATGGCGATCGGCGGGGCGATTGGCGGGACCTATTACCCGTATCGCATCTACTGGTCGTCGCGCGAGGACATGACCGACTGGGATTTCGCTTCGATCACCAACTCGGCGGGATTTCTCGATCTTCAAGCCACCAGTCCCTTGATGACCGCCGTGCATGTCCGCGAAGGCATCCTGGTGTTCTCGCACACCGAGGTGTTCCTGATCTCCTATGTCGGAGGGCCGTACTATTACGGCGCGACCAAGATCGGCGAGATGAAGATGATGAACCCCTACGGCATCGCCACCTTCATGGGTGGTGCCTTCTGGGCGACCGACCGCGGCTTTCATCTCTACACCGCAGGCTACGTCTCGCCGCTCAACTGCGAGTTCTTCGACGATGTCGTCGCCGAGGTCGACGAGACCTGGGGGCCGCTGCGCGTCACCGCCGCGTGGAACGGCATCTACAACGAAGTGTGGTGGAGCTATCCGACGCACGACAACAGCGAGAACGACAAGTACGTCATCTTTCATCTCAACGAGGGCTGGTTCGCCTGGGGCTATATCGGCCGCAGCGCCATGCTGCCGGCGGGGACCTGGCAACAGCCGATCATGGGCGGCACCAACGGCCATCTCTACCTGCACGAGCGCGGCTGGTCGGCCGCCGGCGAGCCCATCCTGTTCGACCGCTACGTCGAGACCGGCGCGCTCGGCCTGGCCGACGGCACCAACATCGTCGAGGTCCACCAGGCGCTGATCGCCGCCAGCCTGCCGGGGACCTGGCGCATCGAGTTCTTCTCGCGGTTCACGCCGCACGGCGCCGAGAAACACTATGGGCCTTACAGCGAGCGCCCCGACGGCTACACCGACACCCGTGTCTCGGGACGCGAGGCGCGTGTCCGCCTGACCTGCGCCGTCGACGCCAACGTCGCCCTGGGCAAGACACGCCTGGCTGTCCGGGCGGCAGGCACGCGATGAAAGTCACACCGTTCGGCCAGGCGCCGTCCAGCTATTCCGGGCTGTTCTTCAATCAGTTGTTCGCCCGGCTGACCCTGATGTTCGGCCAGGTCGTGTCGCATCAGCAGGAAACGCCGCGCATCATGCTGCGCGCCCCCGGCGGAAAGATCTATGCCGTGACGGTCGACGATGCCGGCGTCCTGGTCGTCACCGACGCCGCCACCCTGCCGTCCGAACCCTCACCGGCCCCGCCATGAAAAACATCCTGACGCCGCACAGCGAAGAAGAAAATTCCAAGCCGCTCAGCGGCCAGCAGATCGTGCGCAAGATCGAGCGCGCCCTGCGGCACTCGCAGGACACCCACTCGTGGGAGGACATCCGTCGCGGCCTGCTCCAGGGCAACTACCAGATCTTCCAGAACGACCATGGCGCGGTCATCACCGAGATCGTCCAGGCGCCCAACAAGCGATACCTCAACTGCTTCATCGTGGTCGGCCGGCTGCCCGGCGTGATGAGCCTGCAGAAGATCGTCACCGACCATGCGCGGGACAACGGCTGCGAGTTCATGCTGGCGACCTCGCGCCTGGGCTGGCGCAAGGTCCTGCCGCTCTATGGCTGGCGCGAGGACGGCGTGATCTTCCGGAAGGACGTGCCCTATGCGTAATCCCGTCACCATGATGCCGGAGTGGGATTTTCATAAGGTCCCGCAGAAGCCCAGCTCCAACGGCGGCGCCACCCAGCAGACCGTCAACAAGACCGAGCTGCCCGGCTGGGTCTCCCAGGCCGGCCAGAAGAACCTCGACCAGGCCTACAACGTCAGCCAGAACCTGATGGGGCCTTACGGCGGACAGCGCGTCGCCGACATGACGCCGGCCCAGATGGCCAACATCAACTCGCTGCAGAGCCTGGTCGGTGGCACCAACCCGGCCTACGGCGTCGCCCAGAACGCCGCCGCCGACGTCAGCGGTTATCAGTCCCAGGGCATCACGCCCAGTTTCCTGGGCGGCATGGACCTGTCCGGGTACATGAACCCGTTTACCTCGTCGGTGATCGGCACCGGCCTGGCCGGGCTCGATGTCCAGCGTCAGCAGGCGATCCGCGGCATCGGCGACCAGGCGCTTCAGGCCAAGGCGTTCGGCGGCTCGCGCCAGGGCATCGCCGAAGGGATCACCAATACGGGCGCCGCAACCCAGGCCGGGAACCTGGCGGCGCAGCTCGGCTACCAGAACTTCGCGCAGGCCCAGCAGGCGGCGACCGGCGACATCTCGCGCGACCTCGCCGCCCAGCAGTTCAACGAGCAGGCGCGCGCCAACGCCGCCGGCATCCGGCTGCAGGGTGCGAGCACACTCGGCAATCTCGCCTCAAGCGGGCAGCAAGCTCAGATCCAATCTTTGATGGCGGCGATGCAGGGCCAGCAGATGGCGCAGACCCAGAACCAGTCCGTGCTCGACGCCCTGCGCCAGTACTACCAGGAGCAACAGCAGTTCCCGATCCAGCAATTGCAGATCCCCTTGCAGGCCTTGGGCATGACGCCCTACGGCCAGACCCAGACACAGACCTCGCCGGCGCCGACGAGCAATCCGACCATGTCCGCCCTGGGCGGGATCTCGACCGGCATCGGCATCCTGGGGACGCTGCTCGCGCCGATGTCCGGCGGCACCTCGCTGCTCGGCACGATTGCCTCGGGGGCAAGCGCGCTGTCCGACGAGCGCCTCAAGACCGACATCACGCCGATTGGCCATGACCCCAACCTCGACCTGCCGCTCTACGCCTATCGCTACAAGGGCGATCCCAAGACCTATCCCAAGCTCGTCGGGCCGATGGCCCAGGAAGTCGAGAAGAAATATCCCTCGGCGGTGCATCAGACGGCCGAGGGCATCCGCATGGTCGACTTCGATTTCCTCAACGACGTCGCGGGGATCAACGCTTTCCTGAAGAAGGCTGCCTGACATGGCCGAGAAAGGATTTAGCAAAGAGCAGCTCGCGATCATGCAACAGCTCCGCGAAGCGGCGCTGAAGTATGGCCTCGACCCCAATCACGTCCTGACCGTGGCCTCGATCGAAAGTTCGTTCAACCCGAGCGCCAAGAACGGCCTGCACACCGGCCTGTTTCAGTTCGGACCATCTGAGTGGAAGACCTACGGCACCGGCCAGGGCGACGCCATGGCCGGCCAGTCGGTCGACGACCAGGTGCTCGGCTTCAAGAACTACCAGGACGTGCTGCGCAAGCAGCTCGCCGCCAGCCTGGGTCGCGAGCCGACCCTCAATGAGCTTTATCTGGCCCATCAGCAGGGCGGCGCCGGCGCGCTCAGCCTGATCCACAACAACCAGCGCCCGGCGACGTCGGTGGTGCCGAGCGGCAACATCGTCGCCAACGCCGGGACCGACGCCGACACCGGGCAACAGTTTATCGATCGCTGGAACCAGAAGTACGGCGCGCACGCGGCGCTTGTCGGAGGTCAGCCGCTGGACACCGGCGGCGGCGGACAGGTGTCCACGCAGGCCCTGTCCACGCCGCCTTCGCTGGCCCAGGCCGGTGCCCAGGCCGGTGCCGATTATCTGAACTCACAGGCCCCGGACAAAACCAAAGACAAAGGCCTGGGCATGGCCGACTTCGCCAAGATGGCGAGTGGCGGTGCCCAGGCGATAGCCCAGCAGGATGCCGCGGCCAACAAAGGCCCGCCGCCGATGCCCAACCTGCCGGCCCATCGGCCGGACATGGCCAATGTCGGCCTGCTCAATCCGTTCAGCCAGCAGGGCGCTCCGGTCCAGGGACCGCAGGCACCGGGCCCGCAGATGGCCGGACTGGAGGGCGGCATGAGCCTGCTGTCGCCGATGGGACCAAACCCCAACAACGACCCGCGACTGCGCAAGCTGATGAGCGGTCTTCTGAGTGGAGCCTGAGATGGCAGCCAACTGGCCCTACGACGTCAACCCGGCGACCTACATCCAGCAGGCGACGCAGACGCCATTGCATCAGTTGCCGTGGTTCCGCACGCGCTACGCCGCGCCGCCGCCGCAGGAGACGCCACTTAGGCAACAACTCATGCAGGTCTTCGGCAACGCCCTGATGAGCCAGCAGCAGTTTCCCCAGCTCGTGCAGTCGCTGATGCAGAACCCGGCCTACAGCCGGGGACAGCTCGGCCTGCTGGCCTCGCCGACCTCGTACAGTCCCGATCAGAGCTTCTGGCGCATCAACTGGAACATCAATCCCTCGACCGGGGCGTCGGCCAACACCAGCTCGGCGAGCGGCGGCAACGAGGTCTACGGCACCGTGGGGCGGCCGATGAACACCGGCGGCAGCTTCGACGGCGGCTCGGCCAACGGCGCGACCGGCGCGGCCGGTGCCGGATCGAGCCAGGGCGGCGAGGCCGGCTCGGTCGGCGCGTCGGTCGGCGGCAACAGCGATGCCGGCGGCGCGGCGTCGGGGGTCGGCGGCGACAGCGGCACTTACTAGGAGACGATCATGGCGGGGCTGCTCGACGACATCACCGAGTTCATCGGCGGGTCTCCAGATCCCAAGACGATGGACGCCTCCGGCCTGACCCAGGCCGACCGCCGGCAGTCGCTCTATGCCGGCCTGACCGACATCGGGTCCAAGCTCTGGGCGGCCGGCGAGCCGATGTTCGGCAACGAGCGCGCCCGCTACCTGGCGTCGATCGGCAGCGTCCCGGCCAACATGGCGCAGATGCGCACGACCATCGCCCAGCAACGTATCCTCGGCATGAAGTCGGCCGAGGCGACGCGCCAGATGCAGACCCAGGCCCAGCTCGACGCCATGCTGAAGGACCCCGCCAAGGCCCAGCAACTGGTCGCGAGCCTGCCGGCGGACATGCGCGAACTGGCCATCGTCGCCATGCGCCAGAACGGCGCTAAGGGTCTGCTGGAGTTCCTCGGCCACGCCGACCAGCGCGCCCTGCAAAGGGCGCAGGCCAACAAGGCGACCATCGAGGCCGGTGTCCTCCAGCAACAATCGGAAAACCTCAAGAACCTGCTGGGTGGCGGTGGCGCTGCGCCAGCCGCGCCTGGCCAACCGCCAGCCGCCGTTCCCGGTCAGCCGCCAGCCGCCGCGCCCAGCCAACCACCGGCTGCCGTTCCGAGCCAGCCGCCGCCCGTGCTTACGCCCCAACAGCAGGTCATCGCCGCCCCGCCGCCGCCGTCGGCCGTGCCGCAGATGCCGCAGCCGGTGATCCCGCAGGGCGCCGGCGAAGGTCCCGATACCCCGGTGATGCCCGAGATCGTGGCTGGCCGTCCGGCCGGTACGGAAGGCCCCCGGATGATGCCGGACATCACGCGGCTGCCTGTCCCCGGTACGCCGACACAAACCCCGCCGACACAAACGCCGCCGACACAAACGCCGACCGTCACGCCACCCGTTCTTGGTGGACCGCGCACCCAGGTCGAGCTGCCGCCGACCCACCGGCCGCCGCGCACGGTGCAGGATCTTCCCCTGCAACAGCGCCAGGCCATCGCCGCCATGCCGATGAGCGAGCAGGGCAAGGCCATCGCCGCGGCGCTGACGCCCAAGACCAAGACGATGTTCCATGTCCCGACCGGACAGTTCGTCGACGTCGTCGAGCACGCGCCGCCGCATCCCGACTTCGCGCCCAAGGAGCACGCCGAAATGCTCCAGAAACAGCGCGAGTTCGCTCAGAAAGCTCTCAACGACAGCGTCATCCTGGGTCCCGACGGCAAGCCGCAGATCAACGAGGACCTGGCGCGCGCCAAGTACGTCGAAGAAACGATGAAATACAACGTCACCCAGGGTCCGGAGAAGTTCAAGCAAGCCACGGCGCGGCTGATCCAGGACCTCGCCAAGACCGGCTATGTCCTCGACGAAAACGGCAAGCCGGTGTTCGACGAGGCGACGGCCAAGCGCAACATGGAATGGGCAGTCGCCGAGAAAGCCGCCGAGGCCATGGCCCAGGCCCAGGCCCAGCAGGTCGATCGTCAACGCACCCGCGAGGAGCGCGACGCCGCAACCCGCGAGCGCGCCCAGGCCAGCGAAGCCGCCAGCCGTGGACAGACGACGGAAGGCAAGCCCGATCCCGACGCCCAGCGCCGCCTGGCCGAGGCCGAGGCCGAGAAACAACGCCTGATCGCCGAAGGCAAGATGGCCACCCAGCTCGCCGAAAAGGCCTTCGACAAGTACAACGACACCACCGGCCCGGTGGCGCGCGCCTCGGGAGCCAAGAACCTCCTGCCGCTGATCTACGAGGCCCAGGACCTGGTTAACAAGGGTGTCATCGACGGGCCGTTGCCCGAACTCCGGCAAACCGTCGGTCGCTACCTGGAGAGCGCCGGCTTCGGCAAGCAGTCGCTGGAGAGCCTCAACCGCACCAGCCTGAACAACCTGCTGGGCCGCACCGTGATCGACAGCCTGACCAGCGGCCGGCCGCTCGGCTCACAGGTGTCCGACGCCGACCGCAAGTTCATGGAGAACATCTCGGGCCAGGGCAGCTTCACCCAGGCCGAACTCAAGCGCCTGCTCAGCATCGCCGAAGGCGAGGCGCGCAAGGCGTTTGCCGATCACAAGGGGGCCCAGGACCGGCTGGTCAGGAACTTCCCGCAGCTCGCCCCGCACGTGAAGGGCAACGACGACCTGGTGCCGCCTGATCGCGACGAAATCCTCAAGGAGATCCGTGCGCGCGATGCCGAGCGCATAGAGCGCGAAAAGAAAGACAATCAGCGCGGCGTCATCAATCCTCGCTAGGAACCCGACGCATGAACCCCTACGAGCTGCATGAGCAAGTCGCACGCATCCTGGAAAGCGGCGGCCCCAATGCCAAAGCCGACGCCGAGCGGCTGGTCAAGATGCACGGCTACACCACGGAGCAATGGGATGCGCTGGCGCCGCGCATCGCCAAGGCCGGCGAGGACAAGGGTTTTCTGGGAAGAGCCATCGAGAACCATCACATCCAGACGATCCACGGCAACGCCGGACGCGGTGCCGATCCGTTGGGCGGCAAGCACATCAGCGACCAGCTCCGTGTCCTCGCCGACACTGCCGGGTTCGGCATTCCCGATTTCATCAGTGGACAGCTCCCTGGACAGACCACGGCCGACCAGCGCCAGGCGACGCGCGATGCGCGCGACCGCCTGACCCCCATCGAGCGTATCGCCCTGGACGTCAGCGGCGCCGTCATCGGTCCCGGCGGGACCGCGCTGAAAGCCGGCGCAGCCACGGCGACGGCCGGCCTGAGCAAGCTCCAGCAACTCATCGCCGCCGGCAAGGGCTTCGCCAAGCAGACGCCGCGCCTGGCCGGACAGGGCGCGGCCTACGGCACAGCCGACTATGCCGGACACACATTGGGCGACAGCACGACGCCTATCGACAAACGGGTCGAGCAGGCCGCCGTGGCGGCAGCGGCCGGCGGGGCCGGCGGCGTCGTCCTGCCGGCCGCCATCCAGGGTGTCGGATCAGCAGTCGGTGCCGGAGTTCGCGCCGTCACCGGAGCCGCCAAAGAGGGTCTCACCAAGGCCCAGCAGAAGATCCTCGGCAAGATCGAGGCCGACGCCGAGGGGCGGGCCGCCTTCGAGGGTCGTCCCAAGCCCAGCCCGACCGGCTCGGTGCTGGAGGCCCGCCAGCAGATCATGGACCCGACCAATCCCGGCGCCGTCGATCCCAATGCCATGCTGGCCGAAACAGGTCCGGGTGCGCTCGCCCTGACCCAGGGCGTCGTCCAGCAGCCCGGTGCCGGATCGACGGCGACGCGGATGGCGATTGCCGACCGTGCGCGCGGCGAGGAAGGCCGGATGCAGGGCGCGGTCCAGCAGAACCTCGGACCCTTCGGGCGCAACGCCCTGGTCCCCGGCAACGCGGCGCAGTCGGTCGAGCATCTGCGCGAGACCCAGGCCCGGCTGCACGAGAACTTCAATCCGATCCTCAACAACCAGAACACCCAGATCGACCCGGCGCGCGTCGAGGCCTTGGTCAATCATATCGACACCATGCTGGCGAGACTGCCGCCCGGCCCTTCGGTCGAGCGCGCCAACCTAGAGCGCGCCCGCCAGGGCCTGATCCTCGATCCGGGGACACCAGGGACAGCAGGGATACCGGGCAACGCCTACACCCTGCCGACGCCACCGACGCAAGGCACGGCGCCGACCTACAACACCGATCCGCAGCAACTGCACAAGCTCAAGATGATCCATTCGGGCTTTGCCAGTCACATCCCCGGCGAGACGGCGGGCGCCCAGGCAGCGGCGAGCGGCGCCAACAAGCAGGTCGCCGGCCGGCTCGACGAGATCCTCGACACGCACGTTCCCGGCTACCAGCAGATCAACGAGCGGTCGCGCGCGCTCACCCGCAACATCGAGGACATCACCGAGGTCGGCGAAAAACTCTTCTCGCCGCGGACATCGCCGATCCAGGTCGGCGAGGCGGTCAACCGGGGACAGGGGCCGGTCTACGCCGGTGCCCAGTCCAAGCTCGGCGAGATCGTCGAGGGCTCGCCGCAGGGCACCCACGCCGCGATCAGCAGGATCTTCGATCCGGCGCAGCCCGACACCATGGCCAAGCTGCGCATGATCTACGGCGAAGAGGGCACCCAGCGCCTGATCCAGCAGATCGAGGCCGAGACCCGGCGCAAGCAGACGACGCAGAGCGTCGTCGGCAACCCGCCGACCGCCGAGCGCATCGCCGCCAAGGAAGACCTCAACGAGGGCGTGGCGATACCCCGTTCGACCGGCATCGAGCATTTCGTCGTGTCCATGCTGGCGGCGGGCAAGTCGGCGCTCGATGTCTTCCGCAACAAGGAGGTGCGCGACGAGATCGGCCGGGCGACCAGCCTCAGGGGCGACGATCTCGACAGATACCTGGGCGACCTGATCGCCAATATTCAAATACAGCGCGCCAAGGCAGCCGACAGCAAGGTCACGGGCGCCCCCGGCGGCGTCCTCGGCGTCGGCCTGCTCGGCGATCCCAATGTCCCGCAGCCGCCAGGGCTGACCATCGACATCGACCGGCCGAACCGCTGATTACTTGCGCTTCGGCTTGGCGCGGGGCGGCTGGCGGCCACCAATCGTGACCGGCGTCGTGTCGGACTTGCCGAGCTTACGCAACAGTCCTTGGACGGCTTTGACGGTCTTGGTCTTGGCCATGGCGTTCTCCTAGTGGCGCGGCGCCGGACGGCGCGGCGCGGCCGGTGCGCCGACGATCATCGCCAGTATTTCGTTCTCGGTCATGTCCTCGGTCTGCAAACGGTGACGCTGGTCGGGCGGCAGATGCCCCATCAGCAAGATCTCGCGCAGCTCGTTCGACAGGTCGCCCGTGCCCTGCACCGGCGAGGCTTCGTCGACCACGGGACAGGGCAACGACAGGGGCGCGTTGTAGGTCGTCGCCGCACGGACAGCAGGACGAGGCACGGTGATCGCCGGCATCGGGATGTCGGGCTCGGGCTTGCGCACCGTCGTCAAGTCGGCCTCGACGGCGGCGGCGTAGAGCCGGACCTGCTCCTCGGTCGAGTGCGGGTACTTGCCTCGGAAGACGACGACAGCGTCGTCGACCTGGCGCTTTACCTGATCCACGGCACCGCCGGCGGCCGTTGGACCGGCACCGGATCGCGCGTTGTCGGGGGTGTGTAGATCGTGACGTCGCCCACGGTGGTCGACGACGCGCCGTTGTCGCAGATCACCATGTCCTTGACCGTGGTGCACAGCACCGTCTGGGCGTGGACAGGGGCCATCGTCCCGACGATGGCGATGGCCCCCAGGCCGAGCAGCACAACTCTCATGCGATGATCTCTCCCTCGGCCGCCGGCGTATTGGCCGGGACATAGCGCGGTTTCCGTTGCTCGGCGTCGTTGAGCATGTCGACGACCTGGTAGGCCACGTCGGAACCATAGAACTCGGCGACCACGCCGTCGGCCGAGGTTTCGAGCAGGAAGACCGGGTGGTGTCCGCGCGAGGCGCGGTTGATGCGGTAGACCGTCATGGCGTGGCCAAGGGTCCGCCGGTGATGACCAGCCGGTCGCGCTCGGCCTGGCTGTCCTCGAAGGCTGCCGGCGGCGCATCGGTCGGCACCTGGCCGCCGCCCAGCCAGCCGGCCTGTCCAGGGAGCGGCGCTTCCTGCGGGATGACCGGCGGCACGTAGTCGGCGAGCGCCGTCAGGATCAGCTCGGCGGCGTCCTGGGCGCGGGTCAGGGCGAGGACGCCATGCTGGGGATGATAAATCTCCCACATCATGCCCTGCGAGGTCGGGGTCTCGCGGACCACCGCTCCGGTGACGTCGGCCTGGGGCGTAAGGTCGAGCAGCGGGTCGCGATCGGGCGGCACGGTGTTGCCATAGGCCGGATCGACCGGATCATTAAAGGTAGGCATCGTGTTCTCCCATGCAGGGGTGAGGGGACGAGAACGTCAGCAGACTAAAAGCTCGATCCGGGTTGCGCAATTCGCGGCGGATCTTCTGGCGCACGAAGTCCTCAAGTCGCCGCTCGTTGATCTGCGGATGATTGCCCAGTTGCTGGACGATCGTGCGGCCGTCGGGCATCCCGATGATCATGCGGATGTGCCGGGTGCCGGCGTCCCAGGCGATGCTCGTCGCGCCCATCTCGCGAGCGACGCGCTCGGCGATGCGGGCCGACTTGAACGGTGGTCGGGTCATTTGTCCTCCTTTGCCAAGGCGCGGGTCAGTCGTTCATGTACGTGACGGCTGCCCTCACGACGCAGTCGCGTGTGCTCCTCAATCGTGTCCCAGCACCAACCGATGTGGTTGATGGCCAGCAACAGGGCATCACGCAGTTCCTTGTTGTGGTTATCGTTGGTGGTCATGTGTCTTCCTCCCTGGTGCCTTCGGCATAGGCAAGGGCCTTACGAGCGCAGGTCACGATTGCTGCGTTGCAGTTGGGCGTGCCGGTCTCGGCCAAGACGATGATGGTCTTCAAGGCGACCACCAGGCCGTCGACGGTGTCCAGCAACGGACCCATTTCCTCGTAGATGCGCTGGATTTGCTTGACCGTGAACTCGACGGGTTCGTCGTTGTCGTTGGTGGTCATGTCAGCGCCCCGCGTGAACGACGATCATCAGAAGCGCGGCGCACAAACCGATAAATGCGCCCAGCCCGCCGCCGGCGAGAAATCCCAATCCCGAGAGAAGCAAGATCATTGGCATGGTTTTATGGTCCTATGGTGTTGCTTCCCCTAAGATAGTCAATTATCAGACAAATGTCAAGCCTGGCAAAGCACGCCGCACTCTATGGCAGCTTCGTTATCGTAGCGTCCCTGGCCGGGCTCCAATTGGTCAAGATAGAGCCGCACGCGCTTGCCGCCACGGCGGTCGCTCAAAATGGTAATGCCCATCTCGCGCTCCAACTGGGCCATGCGCTTGAAGTCCTCGGGGAAATCGACCCGGATCTTGTTCCAGTAACCCATGCCGCCTTTGACGCAGCCAATACAGTTGTTGTTGCGATAGCCCAGCTTGTACATCGTCGGCAGCTCGATCCCGGCCGCGGACAGTATTTGGTAGCAATCGGCCTTGGTTACTTTCCTGTCCAGCAAGGGGAACCATGTCCGGGTGTCCAGGAAAGAAGCGTCGAAGTCGATGATCCGCTTGCGTTCTTCGACGGTAAAGCCAAAGACATGCAGGTCGTCGGGGCGTTGATAGTCCATGCGGACGTTCTTTTTCAGCTCGATGGTGCAGCGCGCACCCTGATGCCCGATCAGCCAGCCGGTCTTGCGGAAGACGTCATAAATATCGCTGTACTCCTTGGAGCGCAGGATCTTGATCTCCTGGCCGATCCAGTTCTCGACATGGGCCATGAAACGCAGATTGTCGGGATGCTCGTAAGCCAGGGTGTCGCAATACAACACCTCGATGTTGTCGCGCTGCTCGCTGACCGCGAGCTTGGCGGCCACGGCGCTGGCGGCACCGCAGGAAAACCAGACGAGGGTTCGCGCGTCCATGGTCATGCCTTGTGATAGCGCGGGCCATACCAACCAGCAGCCTCCACCGGCAGGCCGGTGGCCCATAGCGGGACCTCTTTCATGACGTTGAGCATGACCTTGAGGCCTTCCGCGCCGTCGGCCTCGTCGATCTCGGCAATGATCTCGTCGTGGACCGAGAGCAGCGGATCAAGCCCGACATTGGCCAGGTAGAACAGGGCCGTAGCCATGATGTCGCGCGCCGACCCTTGAGTGACGTCGGCGGCCAGCTTGGAACCCCAGGTGCGGATCGCGCCCCACTGGTTGGTGTAGGGATTGATCCCATCGTAGACCAAACTGTCGCGGCCATCGTCGGGATCTACCTCGATACGCGCGTTGCGATAGATCAGCCAACGCGCCGACGGCAGGATGAGCGCGACACCGCCCGTGGTGCGGGCCGCGCCGATACGCGAACTGATCATGCGCTGTGTCCCCGGTCGGGCCATGACCATGCGGCGGACACCCCTGTCGAGGTCGGCCCACAGCTCCAGGATCTTCGGGTTGTCGGAACGCCATTTCCAGATGTTGTTCTGGGCTTGGGTCACGCTCAAGGCGACGCCGTAGCCACGGGCGATGGCGATGATCTTGGCGACCCCGGTGCCGTAGCCGGCGCCCAGCCTGAAAGTCTTGCCCAACTGGCGGTTGGTCGAGCCGAGCTTGTTCGCGTCGTAAGTATAGATGTCGTGTCCGTCGGCGAAGATCTTGAGCACGTCGTCCTGGCCGGCCAGCCAGGCGAGCATCCTCGCTTCGATCTGGCTGAAGTCGCCGGCGACCAGGGTCTTGCCCGGCGAGGCGACGAAGCAGCCGCGCAAGCACGACGAGACGACGTCGAGCAAGCGTCCGTGGAACTTGCGCAGGTAGTCGGGCGATTGCCCGTCGATAATGTCCTGACAGGCTTCCAGCGGGTTCTTGAGCGTCCCGCGCGGCAGGTTGTGAAGCTGGACACGCGCCCCGCCGGCGCCGCTCCATCGTCCGGTGCGGGTGCCGTAGTAACGCAACGATCCTCTTAGCCGGTTATCGGGCTCGACGGCGGCCAGCATGGCGTCGAGCTTGGCGACCGAGGTCTTGGCACCGTCCCGTCGCAGGGCAAGCGCCTGCTCGGCGACGTCGCCCTCGGGATCGGCCAGGCTCTCGATGGTCTCCTTGCGCAGGTCCTTAAGTCCCGGCATTCCGTGACTTTGCACGAACGGCAGGAGCTTGTTGACCTGGGTGATGCTGGTGACCTGGCCCTGGGTGAGCGTGCGCATCTCGCGGTTGAGATCGAACGTCGCCGCGGCCGCCAGGGACCGCATGGTCTCGGCAAACTCGATGTCCACGGCGATGCCGCGATGGTTCATGCGCTGATCGAGGAGCCATATGTTTCGCTCGAAGCCGGGCAAGGCAGACGTCGCGTCATGAATGGCGCGCTCGGCCTCGACGTCTTGTTCGCAGTACTCGACCAGGCGTTGGAGCTTGTCGGGATCGGTCTTGTGCCACCACACCGGCACGGCGATCACTCCCGCATAGCCAAGTTTTCGTGCCCAGCCGCGTGGCCGGGACATCTGCAGCATCAGCCGATGCGCCGTGGCGTACTTCTGAAGATTGAACGGAATACCCAGCGCCGGGCCGGCGACCTCCAGCTTGGCCGGCAGGCCCCAGTAGCTCGCCTGCGCCATGGTGCAATGCCATTGGTTCGGTGCCGGCAGGGCGATGCCGTAGCGGGGTGCGAGGATATACACCCAGATGTCGTGCTCGAACTTGGCGTTCCAGGCGTGGACCTCGACCGTGTCCTCGCTGAGCACCGACAGGGCGACCGACATAAGCTCGACCGGCGGCTTGGGGTTCGTCGACGGTATCCAGCGCCGGACGGGACCGTCGTCGACCGCCCAGCAGACACACGTCACGTCGGTGCTGGGGTCCTGGGCGTAGCGTGACGAGCCGACCTTGCGCAGGTCGATCTGACTATGGGTCTCGACGTCGATGTGCAGCCTAGTCATTGCGCAGCCAGAGGCCGTTGCGACCCAACGGCGTGTGGCGATAGTCGCGCTGGCGCAGCCAGTCGCGGGCCAGCTTCATGTCGTCGAAGCTGGCGACCATGCGGTCGTCGGCGACGTCGCGCAGCTCGATGCGCAGGCCCTGGCCGATGGTGTGAATGAACTCGGGCCGCACGGCCTTGGGCAGCAGCATGTCCAGGACCCTCCAGGCGATCAGACCCGACCGGCGGCGTGAAACGATCGACGGGGGAGCCTGTCGTTGCACGCCGCCGGGTCGGGTCGATCCCCTCCCACGGGAGACTAAAAAGGGTTCTCTTTGGTCGGCGCGTTCTGGCCCTGGCGAGCCTGGATCGCTTGCCCGTCTTCGACGGGCAACTCGCCGAACGTGTCCTCGGCCGAACGCCGGTTGTCGAAGCGCGGCATGTTGACCTTGGCGATCTGCACGTTGCTGAGCCCGAAGCTCACGCCGACGTTGCCGAGCTGGTCGTAGGCGTAGGGCTGCACGCTGAACCTGGCCATCTGTCCGGCATAGACGTCGGCCTCCAGCATTGGCTGGCGCTGCGGCCCGACGACGCCGGGCGGGAACTTGCTCCAGCAATTGATGTAGGTCATGCCGGGCTCGTAGCCCTTGAGGTTGGACTTGACGCCGGCATCGTTGAACGGGGTCTTGATCCGTTGGACGAAGCTCGGGTCGTTCATGCGCGAGCCGAACTTGGCCTTGCAGGCCTCGAACGCGGCGGCCTTGAGCGCGGCGTACTCGGCCGACGCCTGGGCTGCCGCGTCGAAGATCAGGGTGGCCGAATAGGCCAGCTCCTGCGAGTTCAGGCGCGGTTTTGGCGTGAATAAATTGGGAAAGCTCATGTAGCCGATCGGCGTGACAAGAGCGGTCGACCCTGCGGTCTGGGTAGCCATGGTGTTTGTGTTCCTTGAAGTTGTTTACGGTGATTGAGGTTCTTGACGACTACAGCAATGATTGTATCCCATTTAAGATCTTCGCGTCAACAGGCACGTCGCTGAAGATCTCGCTCGCCTCCTTGACGACGACCTCGGGGCGCGGATCGGTGGCCTGGACCAGCGATGTCCCCGAGCTTTCCTTGGACACGATGGACTTGTTCATCATGGCGACGACCTGGGGCACCAGGAACTTCTCCATCTGGGCGGGCGACTTGAGTTCGGGCCTCGTGTACCAGTCGGGCTCCTCGGAGCCGTGCTCGCGCAGCCAGATCGCCGCGTCGAGCGGGTCTTTCCACTTACGAACGGCACGTTTTGCTACCAGTTTATGATGCTTTATGCGCGCCCCCGCCTGCGCCCGCTTCAGGGCCTCGGCGGCGACGGCGTCGATACGCAACTGGATCAGGTTGTTCTCCAGCATCTGCTCGCCCAGCTCGTCGTCGCTCAGGGCGCCGGCGAATTCGGTGGGCTGCAGGCTGAACTGCTTGACCGCCAGTTGCTGCGCACGAGCCTTCAGGCCGGGACAGTGCGCGGTGGCCGGACAGAACCGACAGTGTTCCCCGGTGACGAACGGGCTCATGTCCTCGTGTCCACCGGCGATGGCGGACACGGCGGGCTTGAGGACCTGGTCGGTCCAGCGCATGAGATCCAAATCGGAAATTATCCAGGATCTCTCGAAGTCGCCGTTGGGGGTCCGCGGCTGGACGATCACCAGTTCGATCTCGTCGACGTCTTCGCGCTCCTTGGGCGTCAGGTCGTAATAGGCGCCGGCGGCGTAGCACAGCAACTGGGCGTTATCCTGCGGATAGACCTCGATGCCGCGACCGTATTTGTAGTCGAACACCGAGAGCTTTCGGTCGACCAGCACCGTGGCGTCCAAATTCCCGAACATGCCGGCGGCCTTGCCGACCACGGACGAGAGATCGACCTCGTGCTCGGAGGAGCAAACCCCGCCGCGGGCTTTGACGATGTCGCGCCACAACCCGGCATACTTGTGCATGTCCTCGGTGATCTCGATGTCGTGGCCGTCGACCGAGACGACCTTGCCGACCGGGTCCGGGGTCTTGCCCGTGAGGTAGGCGTCGGCGACGAGATGCGCCAACGTGCCCTCGGCGGCGTAGCGCGACGCGACGCGCGGCGACGTCGGCAGGCTCTTGATGAAGCTGACCGAACGTCGACAGGCCAGCCAACGCTCGGCACTCGACGGCGGGAAATTATGGGAGTGGCGCATCGGGAAGATCCTTGTGAGGGGGCCGTGCTCCTCGCCGGCCACTTGTGGTGCATCCTTCTCCGTCAATTCGACAATCCTTTCGGCCAATTCGACAGAAAGCATTTCGGCTTCCTCGAACCACAGCAGGACAGTCATGGCGGCGACGGCTCGAACAAAAGATCGAACACTTCACGCGGAAGTAATAACGCGCGCTTGTCGTCGACCCACACCAGCCAGTCGCCGGGGCGCGGCTCCTGGCGGGCGATCAGGCGCTTGTTGTCGCCCTCGCCGGGAATGTACGGCCGCATGTGGAGGTTCGAGAGCGTGCCCCTGGGCTTGCCCTTGACCTGATAAGTCTTGAAGCCTTCGTTGGGGTCGATCATCGGCGGCACCTTCATGGTAAACATCATGTCGTAGATCGCCGGCCGCCACAGATGACCACGGGTGAACGTGCTCATCTCGTTCCAGTGCTGCGGCGGCGGCGGCAAGTCGAGACGTTCGGTGTGACGGAACAGCCCGTCGAACAACGCCGCGCCGAAGCCGTCGGCCTGGATGCGCAGATGCAGCAAGTCGGCGTCGCTCACGCTCAGCCTCCCAATTCGGCCAACGCCGCCGTGCTCATCTGGTAAAGCTCGTCGGCCTTGTCGAGCGGGACATCGACCAGCTTGGTGACGTTGAAGTGCTTGCACACCTGGTCGACCTTGGCCTGGCCGGCCGGCCCCTTGGTATAGACCTTTTTGAGCACCAACACCGCGTCGTGGCGGACATCGGAGGCGGTCTTGCCCGGTCCCTGGACGATCGAGGTGTCGGGGCTCGTGACGGGTGGCGGCGTCGTCGCGACCTCGTCGCTCGGCGGCGCAGTCTCGTTGGCCAATAGCACTGCCTCTTTGCGCGGCCGGCCCGGACCCTTTTTGGCGGCGACGACGGCGGGCTCGTCGTTGGCAGGCTCTTTGGCTTTGCCGGAACCGTTCACGCCGGGCGGCTTGGTCGCCGCCGTCGGGCCAGGCGCAGGAGCCGGCGGGACCTGGACATTCAGCACGCTCAGCATCTGGGCGATGATGTCCTGGACGGTCTCGCCGATGAACTCGATCTTGATGGGCATGACAAACTCCTGAGGGGTTATAGAGGGTAGACGATCTTGGCTTTGAGGATGGCGCGACGCACCCGGTCGAGCTGGCTCATGGACAAGCCGGCGTTCAGGAGCGCCACTGCCAACCTGATCTCGGCCATGCTGTTCAGCAGATGATGTCTGGCGGTGGGGTCGGGGCTTTCTGCCGCCATGTCCTTCAACATGCCGTAAGTCAGGATAAGGGCCGTCGAACGCTGGTCTTCGCGACCCTTGAAATCGACGGACATCACGCGACCTCCCGGCTGTCGAACATGCGGCCGATCTCGGACGCTTTACGTGCGACCACCGTGGAGATGATCTCGTCGAGGGTGCCCGGCGCGTAGGCCATACGCGCCAGCACGGCGTTCTTCTGACCTATCCGGTGCGTCCTCGCGATGGCCTGGGCGACGGTGCCCGGCGTCCAGTCGGGCTCCAGCACAAGAACATCGTGCGCCGCCGTCAGGGTCAGCGCCGTCCCACACGCCTGGGTCTGGCCGATGAACACACGGGTTCGAGGTTCGTTCTGGAACAAGTGGACGGCGGCTCCTCTCGTAGCGAGAGGAGTGCTGCCGGTGATCGCCACGGCCTGGCTCTTGAAGTGATTTTGCAAACGGTCGATCACGCCCAGGTGATGCGCGAACACGACGAGCTTACCCTCGCCGCTGTCGAGGAAATCCTCGATCCAGTCGATGCCGGCCTTGAGCTTGGCGGCGCCGAGCAATCTCCGGGCGCCAGCCAAGGACGTCGCCCGGTCGTTGAGCCATTTGACGAGTTCGTCGGGAGACATCGTCTGGCCCAGCACAGGGTCGCGGAACTCGGGCGGGACGGTGGACATATCGACGTCCAAGGGCATCGGCTCGATCATCAGGTCGGGAAGATCAGGGAGCACGTCGACCTTGCGCAGCCGCCTGAAAAATCCCGCCGTGCGCTGACGCAGGGCATCGGTGTTCTTCGAGCCGACGACCCTCAAGCCGTAGTTCGACGCCCGCATATGCGAATAAAGCTCCCTGAACTGATGCTCGGCCAAGGGTCGTTTCGTCGTGTGATGGACGATGGTCTCGGGGGCCAAAGCATTAAGATGGGTCCACAGCTCGGCCGTGAAGTTCGGCGCCGGCGTGCCCGACAAAGCCAGCACCATGCACGCGCCGTCGATGAAGGCGTCACCCTTGCCGTCGCAGGCAGAGCCGTAGACGCATCTGGTACGCTTGGCCTTGCGGTCCTTGGCGTAGTGCGCCTCGTCGAGCACGATCATGTCCGGGACGTTGACCGCCAGCCACTGGTGGTAGGGCGACGGGTCGCGCACGAACTCGGCCCAACTCCAGAACGTCCATTCGCCGGTGGCGCTCCACTTGATCTGCTCGTGGGGCCACACGACGCGGCCGATCGCCGGGCCTATGACTAAAATCTTCCGGAAGCCGCGGCGCTTGGCGACTTCGATACAGAGCCTGGTCTTGCCAAGCCCCTGCTCCCAGGCGACGAACAGCCTGGCCGGGAGTGGAGCGTTTACCAACTCGTCGAGCTGGGCCTGCTGAAAGGGAAAAAGAGGTTCGACGCTCATCGACCGACATGGCCCTTGGGGGCATGGTCGCGGACACCGACGACGAAGTGCTGGGGTCGCGGACCTTTGCCCGTACCCCTTTTTCCGGTCGGCGGATTGCGCACCGGCTTATAATCCAGCCGCTCCGACTTGCCCGGCGCCTTGAGCCGATAGTCGTCGGCGCCGAAAATCCCCGTCCGATCGAAGCATACGATCTCGGTGCGCAAGGCCGACGGCGTCGTGTAGCGCAGCCACCTGTCGCTGCGCAGGACATAGGCACGCGACAAATAAACCTCGGCCGCCGTCGCCTTGTACTGACGGCAGATCGCCACCGCAGCGGCACAGCCGGCGGCCGAACGCTTGGCGCTATTTTTAATATCGCGATCCTGGACGGTGACCAGGAGATCGACGACGGCGTCGTCGACCGGCTTGCCCTTGCGCAGGCGGCGCTTGCTATGGGCGCTCTTGGCTTTCATGTGCGATCCCCTCGAACGGTGTGATGATGGTTTTGGTTTTACGTTTGGCTTTGGTCTTGGGCTTGATCCGGGGTGGTATCGGCAGAGCAAGGAATGTGTCGTTCGCGGACAGCCAGTTATCCAGCGCCATCCTGATCACGGCGCTGACGGTGGTGTCGCGCTTCAAGGCGTGACGACGCAAGCCCGCCAAGGTCTGGGTCGAGACATGCAAGGCCAATCTGGGCGTCGCGGTGACGATGACCTGGCCGTGCGAGCCCCTGGCGCGGCGCGACTTGCGGGTGGTGTGAAAGGCCATGGGTCTTAATCCTTGAGCTTCTCGGACCCCGTCCACGCGATCAGCGCGGCGTCGGATCGTCCGTGTTTGTTTTTGGTGAACCAGTCGGCGCGCTCGGGAAAGATCTCCCTCGCTTTCTTCAAGGACCCGTCCTTGCCGCCCCTCAACCGCGCCAGCGACTGCCACTTCTGCGGCGTCATGTAGGTGATCGGGATGGCCAGCGCCGCGATCAGGCCTTCGAGCTGGCCGACGACGCGGCCGAACTGGTAGGTGCTGGACACACCCTGCTGGGGCATCGGCCCGACCAGTTCGATGAAGGCACGGGTGACCAGCGGCCGGTTTTCGAGAAGAAAACTCGACAATGACTGGAGATCTATCTCGCGCTTGGACCCACCACCGCGCTTGAGGGTGTGGGTCGGCATGTCGAGGATCGAGTGCAGGGCGCTGACCGAAGGTTCATAGAGCGCAATGGCGCCGGTCAGGCCGGGGTCGAGACCGATAATCATAAGGCAGACGCTAGATTTGGTAGGGTACGCATTCTGTTCCCAAAGATGTTGTAAGCATTATCTGATAGTAAGATAGAGCTTGAACTGACAGAATGCAAGGGGGAAGATGGCCGTCGAGGGGACGATCCCCTCAGATCGCCCCTCGACGGCTGCGTCTCCCTAAATGACCAGTCCACCGGGGGTGAACGATCAAAGACGCAATCGGTGCACGGTCCTGCCTGGGCCTGCACCACGGCGACGGATTGGAGTACATCGCATGGACAACGTAACTCCTTCTTTCTCAGTTAACAACCCCCTCGCCAAAGCACTCTCCCTGGCCCAGCGCGGCTTTCACGTGTTCCCGTGCCACGACGACAAACGACCGGCGACAAAGCACGGTTTTCACGACGCTTCCGACGATCCGCTCAAGATCAAGATGATGTTCCGCGGCGCCCCCAAGGCGACCCTGGTGGGCATCGCCTGCCCGCAGTCGCAGATCCACGTGCTCGACATCGACCCCAAGGGCGAGACCTATTTCGCGGCAAACCAATCACAGGTGCCCGAGACCCTGGAGATCAGGACGCGGCGCGGCGGCAAGCATTTGATCTACAGCGCCAACGAAACTCTCGCGCTCAAGAACAACGCGCGCAACGGGATCGATGTCCGGTCGGGCACGCCGGGCCATGGCGGCTACATCATCGCCTGGGGCGACGCCTATCAGTACGACCGACGTAAGATGTCCTCCGACTTTCCCACAGGCTTCGTGCAGAACGCGTGGACACAAGCGGCCTCGAACGGGGTAAATCCCGCTTTATCGTCGCCGTTCGGCCTGGGGATCAACAGCCTGGGGATCGCCGGGACAACCATCGCCGATCGTATCCGGGAACTCGTGTCGACGGCTTCCAGAGTGCCCGACGGCGATTGCGACAACTTTCTCATTCAGGCCTACGGACACGTCGCCAAGGCGTACAAGGACGGGGTGATCGGCCTCGAAGAGGCGCTCAAGACCTGCGGCCGCATAAACAATCGCCTAGTCACCAACCTCGACAAGGACTTCGCCGGCAAGGTCATCCGGGTCGGGCTGACCGCGGACAGCGCCCTGGCCGGCCAGTACGAAGGCTACGACGACGGCGAGCCGATTGCGCCATTCCCGGTGAACCCGGTGGCCAAGGCCCAGGCGATCTTTCCTCCGGTCGTCGA